>Ga0115031_1001651_pt1 | contig 16534 bp, 10 predicted proteins | sample Maine_Asex4_meta_FD_87301 | JGI IMG/M metagenome (GOLD analysis project Ga0115031, IMG submission 87301) | Marine algal microbial communities from Maine, USA - Maine_Asex4_metaG | ecosystem: Host-associated > Algae > Red algae > Unclassified | place: Maine, USA | collected 2015-01-05
CTTTAGACTACCTTGTTGATGAAGACGCACTGCCAACTTTCGATAAAAAAATAGTGAATAGATTGAAGGGAAAGTTCGTGACCGCCTCCTATCGTCTGCGCCCTAACTACCGCTCACGCAATAAAAAAAGGAAAGCATCAACTAAGACACTTTCCCCTATTCCTGTTCAGAACAATTCCCTAACTACAATCTATAGCTTCGGACAATAAACTTTACGCTTCTTTTTCAGCTTATCTAGTACTTTAAATCTATAAGCTGCTAGAAGGCTAATGGTAAAAACAGAATTCAACCTTAGATAGTCCTGATTTTCATCTTGCCAAATAATTTTCTGCGCCAGTAAGGAACATATAATACGATCACTAATAGCGTATGAAAGTCCAGCAAATACACCTAGCTCTATTTTCTCTGTACGTATCTTTGCCTTCTTTCCAAATGACTCTTGAAACAGTTTATGATGAACTATTGAGTTCCCATGTTGTAGGTACATTAAACCGCTAAACATCTGCAAATTTTTAATTAATTGAAATTTTAAGGATACCCCTAGTATATATTGATTTTTTACGAACTTATACCTATAATTTAGACCTCCGTCTGGCACAACAGGAAGATTATAAAATTCCGCCCCAGAGGTAGGTAAGAATAGTCGTTCATATCTGAAAAATACCTCTGAAGAAAATTTATCAGAAAAAAAATGCTCTATTCCTACTCCAATACCATAAGAAGGATTTACTTTCTCATTTAAATCAGGATAAAAAGAATTACCATTGTTCTCATTATTTACTGCATTAAGGCCTAGGTTGATTGCAGGCTGGATGTATGTCTGCGCACAAATCACATTAAATAGACTTAGAAACAACAGATAACAAATGAAATATTTATTTACTTTCATATGTCTTAATTTTCTTGCCAAAGCTGATTAAATATTTTCTCCGTTTTAATTAATTGTCCATCATCAGAATATAATTTAACAATTAAATATTGGGGAGGCATTCTACTAATTTCATGATGGATCGACATGTAAGTTCCTTGCGTAGTATACCTACCTAGAATATCAAAGACAATAAAAGTTGATGCCGGTTTACTTACTTTTAATTGTGATATTTCTTCAAATTGATTTTTTATTATGGGTCTTGGTTGTCCATAAAGTTCTTCGCAAGTCGGATCATTATCATCACAATCTTCTAGTTTAATCTTATGGCAATCTTCTTGTAAACTATCATTAGATTTTACACAAATATCGTAATATCTTGGGTAAAATGGATAATGAGGAAATTCAATCGTAATAGCTTGACCAGTAGGTGATGGATTATTTGTTTGCCCGTTAACTGTCCATTCAGGTCTTAAGCCCGACCATCTGTATACCCCATCACTGTTGAAGTATTCTTGTGTAATAGTTAATCTAATCCGACCATTATCAATATTCTCGCAACCTAGTAAGCGCTAAGCTAGACACGATAATGGCAACGAGGACATAATCACTCAGTGAACTCTGTTTTTATTTTTTTCGTCCAATATTACGTTGACTGCCTGCCCGACTTAATCAAGCAGATCTAAATCAATCGATGAACTTAACGCATTCTGCTGTTCTCTAGACGATCCTCTAGCATCGATGATCTTCTTACTTAAAAGATGTAGATTTCTACCATTGATGAGGTGACAGATCGAAACGGATCGATGACTAATCCCCTGTTAAAATATTTATTAAAACTGAGACATTACTAATGACCCAAATTCACCACAAATAAAAACTGCTATTAAAATTACAATTTGAACTTCTTGTCATTACTGATTTCAAATCACAGTGATATCTCCAGACTTCATAACTCTGAGATCATTAATTTTGTAGCTTATATTATAAATATAGACTCCTAGACTAACAGGTTGTGACCTATAATTTCCATCCCAGCTCGCATCAGGATCATTAGAATAGAATACAGTATTTCCCCATCGGTCATAGATAGACAATTCATAATCTTCAGAAATATCACATTTACTGTTTCTTAAAGGTCCAAATAATGAATTAACTGAACCTTTATTTTTCAGTGTTATAACATTAGGTAAATAAACACGGCATAAATGCGAAAGACTGATATCAAATGTGCGGCTACACAGATTTTCGTCAGTTATGGTATACGTTAGAGTATCTACAGTTCCATCGGAAAGCAATGTAGTAGTTGCGCAATCACTGCAACCAACTAGATATGCTGGCTCCCACAAAATACTGTATGTTTCCTCAATAGGTACGACAAGATTAAAAATTTCATTTGTGTACGGGGATATATCGGAATATACTTGTTGGTTAGGTATATCGGCGTAGTTGCTAATATTCACTATGTATATAGAGTCACATCCTGCCATGTTTGTGTATTGGAAGGTATCTCTACCTGATTCAAGATATTCTCTATCTCTAACCGTTAAGAGATCATTACTACATTTCTCATAAACCTCAGTCTCAACAAAACCAGACTCTAACAATATATCGACATCCACAATTGAATCACACCCTTTAGAATTTACCAAGGTAACGGATCCAAATAAATTACTTCGATCAAAGGTCTCCGTACCAATAACAAATTCTGTATTATCATTGTCGCAGATGCTTTCTTGAAATACAGAACTAGTATTCTCAGCAAATGATAATTGAACGGTTACTATCGAATCACATCCTACTGATGATGTTAAGGTTTCATTGCCTTCGAGATTATCCTCATTAAATGTTACGCCACCTACTAAAATCTCGTAGCCATCACCTGAACATCCCTCGTACGTTACAGTGTTTTCTACCTCATCCAAGTACGATAAGTTCGTAACGACTATAGAATCACAAAAGTTAGATGCTATCAAAGTATCTATGTAGTTACCCGCATCACTTACCGTCTGTCCTGATGGTAAAGTGTATTGTGTACCTGTACATAGGGCTACATCATTTTGAGTCCCCATGCCACCTCCTGCTATACTACATCCTAATGCAAATATATTACAGGTAAATCTATCATTTCTATTATTCACCTCTTCACCAAAACTAACGCTACCAGCGAGGCCCCCACAAAAGATTCCTATATCACCAAAAATAAGATCATTTGTCATAGAATCAATAACAGCTGTAGGCCTCCCCATAACATCTACAGCTAAAACTGTATAGCCCGTGGATGGCACACCAGTAATTACACCTTGATAAGTTCCGCCCTGACTAAAGGATGGAACATCTCCAAAAGGACCGTTAAAAATATTGAGCATATTAGCCCCAGTCGCTGGTGAATTAGGATTTACATTTTCATTCTCTACGATATATCCCCACATATTAGCTTCTGCCTGCGTGGCAATAACAAGGTTGTTTGGACAAAGCATTGACCAATCACGGATTGACGACATAACATTATCTGGAATAGATGTTTTACTTAAGTCTGACTGTAGTAGTAGCGTATCAAAGCCGTAGTTACCAAGGAATATTATATCACATTCTTGCTCTTGAATATAAGGTAGAGTGATATTTCCTTCCATAACATTTAACTCTAGTGCACAATTTACTGTTCCGTTTGTACCAAAATTCTCATTATTTAGCAGCTTACGTCTAAGATAGTCGTTCATGAGCACTCCATCTAATTCGTAACCGCAAGCATTGACGAAGGAATCAGGATAACAGTAGTCTTCTTCTTCTAGATAACAAATCTTTATAGTGGAGTCCTCACACTCACAATCTTCAGTTTGAGCAGATGATGATACGACCGATAGTAAGATAATACTCAATACAGTAAATAAAATAGAGTAATTTTTCATTTAGAGTTGTTTGTTCCTGTAAAGGCTTTTTAAAGCCAAAAATAAATTGACGCAATAGTAAATTAAGTGTACATTTTCATTAACAATATTTCCATATTACGGTCTATAGTATATATTAATAATAAGTTATTCTTTTCGAGATTTTAAATCTAATCTTAGTCCAATGTTAAAATTTAGAGTTGATGGTCTGATATTTACTTTATCGTCAATTGCCCAATCTTGCAGCTGACGTCGATAAATAAAACCATATGTAAGTATAAAACGACTATTGATTTCTGTATTAAATCTAAGACCTAAAATTCCTAATGATGAAATTGTACTACTACTTAAATATTCACTTTCAACCAATTCACTAATTCTTAAGTTAGTATTTATATATCTTCCACTGACTATCCGTTTTGAAATGCCAAATCCCCCGATAGCATCGACATTAAAAAATTTGCTCTTATATAAGTTATAAGATAGTCTTAGAGAACCTTCTATGAGTTTATATTGGTTATTATGTAGTATTGTACGATTTTCAATTTCATTCGTAGTTCTCAAACCTACATTAGTATATGTATTGCCTGAAAATACATTATAAATTACTGACGTTGGTCCTTTATCTAAAACTCTGACAACAGTATCTGACTCTGTAAACTGAATTTCTTCTCGTAGAATTTGATAACCTAGGGCTCCTTCTATGGATAGGCGATCTGTCATTTTGTATAAGGATGAAAGTTCTATAGATTGACCTATTCTTGGAGTTCTTGATTTCATCAGCGTCTTCCTATACAGCTCGTTTTCAGAGTTTACTCTATAATTAATTAAGTTGACTCCTGCAGAGAAAGCCAAAGACCAATTAGATGAACTGACAATTGGAGAAGGCTTATTTATCCCGATATTTGGATTCTCGAATTTCTCAGATGAGGTTTCCAAAAAAGTTTGGTAAGTAGGTAATTTTCCTACATCGTTAGAGATAAATTCAGCACTTGAGATATTTTTGTTGGTAGTACTTTTTATTAAAGAATCGGTAATGTTTTCATTTGCTTCGCTAGTATCTATGAGACTCTCTTTTCCATTCAACGATTGGAGAGTTTCATTTCTAATATTGCCTAGAATTACTGAGCTTGACAATCCTATCTCAGAGGTTTCATTATTAATTGATTGCTTTGCTTCATATTCAGTTGCAACATTTATATATATACTTTTACTAGGAGTTTCATTATTTAAGTTCTCACTAATAGTCGCTTTGTTTTTAGCGGTCTCGTTAATAGAAGATGCAGCTACTCCAATATTATCTTTATTATTTAGTAAACCGCTGTTGTTTTTAAGACCAGCTGACTCTCCGCTTTTTGTAGCCATTATTTGCTCAACAGTATTATTTTGATAATATAAACTACCTATTACTATGCATAGCAATAAAATTATAAATGAAAACAATAAGTATATCGCTCTTTTTTGCCCAGAATTTTCAACTGGGCGCTCAATCCCACCTTCCAAGTCAGACCAGCTAAAACCATCAGGAACTGAAAGATTTTGTTGCAACTTTTCCTTAATTATTTTTTCCAAATTTTTATTATTCATATTAAAGCGAATTCATTAATTCCGTAAATTTATGGTCCTTCTCAATTTGAAAACTTATTTTTTTCTGCAGCCAAATTTTAGCTCTCGACAATTGCGACCTCGATGTCTCCGCTGTGATACCTAAGAATTCTCCTATTTCTTTATGTGAAAATCCTTCAATTAAAAACATGTTGAATACTACACGATAACCATCTGGCATATGACTTATTAGTTCTAATAGATTCTCCAAATATAGAGAACTCAACGCACCACTGTCAACACTTACAAATGAATTGTGATCAGAAAGCTCAAGTATACGCAGTTTTTTTTTTCTCTTGTAATCAATAATTTTATAAACAGCTATTGATCGCAACCAAGATTTAAAAGAGCCAGCGTTTTCTTGATAATTATTAAGCGACATAAACATGCTACTGAAAATTTCTTGAACCATATCTTTCAAAAAATGCTCAGGTATAAAATAACGCTTACATATAGTATATACATATGGCAAGAAAGCTTCATATAAGGACTGTTGAGCACGCGCTTGTCCAACTATGCACAAGGGTACTAATGCCTTTATATCTTGTTCTTTTAATGCCATTGATAAATTACTTACTCACAATATATCACTTTAGGAACGAAAAAACTACCTTCTAACTTACCAATTGGTTCCCAATAATCTATACCTCCGTCTACTGACTTTTCAAACATAGCAGACCATGTAGCTTGTACCTCATTCTCAGACTCTTCAATTGTAATAGTAAAGGGTTCAGACATGATTCTTCTGATTGCATTTTGCTCTTCAGTTAAGTAGATGGTAATAAATAGTATCTCACTATCTGTAGCATATGAAATTATAAAATCGTCATCTTCTAGTAAAATGATATTTTCTGTTTCTATAAATTCTGCATTTGTAATTTGGTAGTTTTTATCGTCACGATTGACCATTGTATCTTTCAAATCGCATACATAACCAGTAGCGTTGAATAATACAATCCTACTTCCATTATAATCGAATGACATCTCACCAGAATTAACATAAGTAGTGTCGATATCTACTGTATCCTCAAAAATGAATGTGCTATCGATATTATCATTAGTACAAGAGAATAATAAAATGACGTATGAGAGAATAATTAATATATAAATTTTCATAATTTAAATTCTTTTGAAAGAATACTGTTTAGTAATCTATTCGTTTTGAATCTAGGAATAGTTGCATTAGTAAAAAATAAAAATACTATTCAGTTTAAATAAAAGTGTTCTGCCTCTAAATTCCACTATTCACCTATGACGATTTTATTGGTTATGGAATATTGTTGGGATCGAGAATTTGCTTTTAAAATATATACTCCGTGACTTAAATCTTTTAGCGATATCGATAAGTTATTAGTACCGATCTCAACCTGTTCTTTAAATTGCCTTACTTTTACTCCTAATGTATTGATAATCTGGAAAGTGATGTTCTGCGTTTCTTGACTATTCAGTTCTATATTTAACAAATCATGAGCGGGATTTGGATAAACCTTCATCTCGTGAAGTTGAATATTTTGTTGGATTATAGATGTGGTCAATCGATTACTCACGTTTATATTATCTAGTATCACTTGATCTCCTAATAGATCTTTTCCGTTCAGGATGAGATCATATAGATTTCTGCCGATGAGTGATTTAGATTGAAAACAAATCTCGGGAGAGCTGCCAGCATAGTCACTTAAATCAATCATATAATTTTCAAATTGTGAGTTATCATTGTGTCCATATGTTTCTGTAACTGGTTCCCCATTTACCAGAACTCGCATATTGGCAGCCCACGGATCTCTGAGATCAAATGAATTCCATAGTCCTAAAACTTGATGGATATGTAAATCATAGGATAAGTAGATCTCATTCCATTCTGTAGCGTCAATACACATACAGGTACGCGTCTCATAATCTAAATTCTTAGTCCAAATCTCTTCTTCTGATGTAACTAAATCTATTTTGAGTTCATTTTCAGACAGGTCCATGACGTCCCCACCTGTAAACATTAACGCTTGACTTTCATTACTATCGTCGAATCTATTTACAAGTGTATCTTTATCTACGCTTGATCCTAGGCGTATATTTAGTGAAGATACATCTGATGGATCATCGAAAGGATACATAAATGGATGAGTCTTGGATTCGGAAAATTCAATAGTTTGCTCAAATGTGTTATTGGTAAGGTCGGGGTCTTGAGGGTAGGTGACATCTACATTCAATAGATATATTCCGAAATCTTGTACCTCAAGCGTACCAGAAAGTGTTAATTCAAAAAAGCTTTCAGAGTCAATATCCTCTTCTAAAACGAAAATCTCTTCTAAGAGAGCGTTTTCCAAATCGACCCTAACTTTAAGTTCAGAACCAATCTCTAGTTTCTCACATCCTAAAAATTGCAATTTGATTATTGGGTCAATTATTGCTAGACCGCAGGCAGTATTTTGTTTCGGATGAATTAAATTAACTAACCTAATATCTTCATTTTGGACAACACCATTTTTAAACTGTGTTGCAATGCTATCATTCACTGAGTATGCATCTTGATCAAAATCGACCCAAGATTGTATATTGTAATCGCCAAAATTACTGATATCGGCTTTCTCCAAAAAGGTATAGCTTAGTTGATCATTAGGAGCTAGAGCTTTAGGCAATTCATAGGATTCGGATACAGGATCGTCTCCATTTATACTATAAAAAAAAAGGAGCTCAGAACCTAGAGGAAGAGAATCTCCACAAGAGTTATACTTGATATCTATAGAAACCTCTTCTTCTACTAAACCACAATCTGATGCGATATTATCTATACTTATCAGCTCAAGATCATTGCCGACAATAACTTCACCAAGTCCAACTGCTGACCACGCTAGGGAAGCATTTACCACTTCTCTAGAACAAGGTCCGAATAAATCTTCTGCAGCTTGTATAGATAATTCTCGGTAAGCACTATAATCTGATAGTTCTGTTAAGTATTCACTCAATGTTCTATAAACAATTTTTATAGCCCTTTCGAACCCAATCCCCTCAATGTTAAATACAACTCCATCTTCAGAAGTTCCAGCGCCTCCCTCAACCAAGTAATAATACCATAGGTTTCCAATAGAACTATTAATATGGACATCTGCGCCATTGATCCAATATTCTCCTTTATAAAAAGCAGGCATTTCAAGAGATTTTGGATCATTCATTCGTCTCAGTATTGCATTGAGTTGGTGTCCAATATCCCAGCTAGAAGTACCTTTGGTACTCTCTTCTATGGTAACTCCGAAAACATCACTCATAGATTCATTTATGGCACCTGACTCTCCTTGATACTTCAGATTAGCAGTAAATTCTGTCACCCCATGGACAATCTCATGAGCTATAATATCTAAGCTACTTAGCGGAACATTAGTGTCTTGAGAACCATTTCCATCTCCAATATAGATGGTGCTATTTAGATAATAGGCATTTCCCATAGCACCTCCACCCATCGGATCTTGAGCATGAACATTGACAACCAGATTGCCACCTTGACCATCCATTCCTTCTCTGCTATGCATTTTTTCAAAGTATTCGAGTGTTTTCTCTGACCCCCAATGACAGTCTACTGCAGCCTTATCTGACCACTCGTTGTCAGTGGAGCTTATCACCTTACTACCGTTTAGAACATCTTGTGTTTGAATGATAGATTTGCCAGCTTCATCAAGCTTTATCATTTTATATTCATCTGTACTAACGGAATCAACGGTAAAAGTCACTGAACCAGAAGTATATAAACCCTCCGCGCTAGCAGGAACATTATGACAATGCATAGAACTGTATGATGACAGAATATTACCTGATACTGCATCTATATAGTAAATGTGCGCCTCTAAAGGATTTGAAATATAAAAGTTTACTTTGAATACAAATTTATAATTTGCTCTATCTGAACTGTAAGCATTATCAAACCATACTTTTTCAATTTCTGTCCTATAGGTGACATCTAAATCTTCAATTTCCCAACTCAATTTTCTGTCAGTCGGAAAATCCGATCTTATGCTACTAAAAACTTGACTTTCACTTATAACCTTATCTGGAGCAGATTTATGCATATTTTTTATCCAATGTCCATTTACAGATTTACTGCCAGATGGGTATTTGTGTATTGCAATTACGGCACCCTCCACGGGGTATCCATCAACAAATTGCTGCAGTCTATTATGCTGAATGCCCAGATCATCGATATGATCATATTGCATCTTTAAGTTATTACGAGGATCTATGCGAAGTGCAGTCTGGATTTCTACTACTGATTCAGCCTGCATCTGACTCAGACAAGTAAAGTCAAGGTGTGTATTATGCTGACCTCTTGCGAAAGATGATGAGAATAGTAATATTAGAAAAAAACAACAATTAAAACCTGATTTCATAGTCATAAAAAAATCTGCGTAACAAAAGGCACTCAAAAATTATATAATATATAGATTACTCCTTGAGGAGACTCTAAAACCAATAAACATTAAGCGCATCTATTGATATAGTAGGATTATTCTTTATTACCCTTATCGATTCTTTGCCTAAATCGTTGCATGGCCACTGTATAAAACATTTATTGGCACGGCTTTAATCACTTCAGAATACTAAAGTTGGATCTAATACTAAATACTTTGAGGTTTGGCAGAGATGGCCTTGGAGATGCAAGGTCGGCACAGACAATCACCAACTATGATGATTTCAATTGATTATAGCATTCGTGTCGGAGCTAGCGACAGAGCTCGGCGGAGTGCAGCGAGCAGGATAAGAGATCGCAGCGGCATCCCATAGTCTTGCCACTGGCAAGACTATGGGATATAGTGTAGAGCTCGGTCACGTCTTGACGTAGGCTTTTTGCCAAGTCAGGATCGTGATAGCCCCAACCCATTTAAAACAGAGTAGATATTATTGCTAAAGCAATCTAGACCTAGTCGCTATTATTATTGGTCAATCCCAAAAATATCTCTAAATTCATGCATCTTTAAAATGACAGATACCATGAATAAAAAACAGTTGATAGAATGTGTTCCGAACTTCAGTGAGGGGAACGATATGAATATAATCAAGCAGATCACGAATGTGATAGAAGCTGTGGATGGCGTAAAGTTGTTAGACGTAGATCCAGGTAAGGCAACGAATCGTACGGTGGTGACTTTTGTGGGGGAACCTGAGCCAGTAATAGAGGCGGCATTTCAGGCGATAAAAAAGGCGTCAGAATTGATAGATATGAGTAAGCATAGTGGCGAGCATCCACGGATGGGGGCTACAGATGTGTGTCCACTGGTACCGGTGTCAAACATCTCGATGGAGGAGGTCGCCAAATATGCACATCGTCTTGGAGAAAGAGCGGGAAGTGAACTGGATATACCGTTCTATATGTACGAGGCAGCGGCGACAAAGAAGGATCGCAGAAATCTTGCAACAGTGCGCGCAGGGGAATATGAAGGGCTTTCAAAAAAACTGGACAAGCCTGCTTGGAAGCCAGATTATGGGCCTGCAAGATTTAATCCACGTGCGGGAGCTACGGCAATAGGGGCAAGAGATTTCTTGGTAGCTTATAATGTCAATCTTAATACAACCTCGGTGCGCAGAGCTAATTCCGTAGCATTTGATGTGCGAGAAAAGGGTAGGGTTAAGCGAAAAGGTGATCCAATCAATGGACCAATCGTAAAAGATAAAAAAGGAAACCCTGCTCGGACTAAAGGTGCTTGCAAATCGGTAAAAGCTATCGGCTGGTTTATAGAAGAATATGGTGTCGCGCAAATATCCATGAACTTAACCAATATTTCTATCGCTCCATTGCACGAAGTGTTTGAAGCATGTGATAAAAGTGCAATTAAGCGTGGAATGAGGGTAACGGGTTCTGAACTTGTAGGCTTAGTTCCGTTAAAAGTATTGATCGATGCGGGTAAGCATTTTTTGAAAAAGCAAAATCGTTCATTGGGTGTTTCTGACTCTGAGATTATAAAGATTGCTGTGAAGTCATTGGGACTTGACGAATTGGGCCCTTTTGATCCAGCAAAAAAAATAATCGAATATCAACTGCGTGATGCTGGATATGCTCCGCTGCTAGAAATGGACTTGCGTGAGTTTGCAGATCTGACGGCTTCTGAAAGTCCCGCTCCAGGTGGTGGATCTATTTCTGCTTACGTGGGTGCGCTGGGTATCTCGCTAGGTACTATGGTTGCTAATCTTTCTGCAAATAAAAGGGCTTGGGATGATAAAGTGGCGTTGTATTCTGAGTGGGCTGTAAAGGGTCAGCAACTGAAAGATAGTTTGCTCGACATGGTGGATGAAGACACAAAGTCTTTTAACAATATCATAGAAGCTATTCGGCTGCCGAAGACGAATGACTCAGAAAAGGCGGATCGTTTGCAAGCGATACAAGATGCTACCAAGTATGCTACAGAAGTACCCCTAAAAGTGATGGAAATCACGGATGCAACTTTTGAAATTTTGAAAAAGATGACGGTGATTGGAAATCCGAATTCTGCCTCTGATGCGGGTGTTGGTGCCTTGTGTGCACGCGCAGCTGTGCATGGTGCGCACTTGAATGTGAAAATTAATGTGGGTGGAATTGAGGACAAAAAATTCGTCGCACGTGTGTTGAAGCAAGCTGATAAACTAGCCAAACAAGCTGATAAGAAGGAGAAGGAAATATTGAAACTCGTGAATAAGGCGATAGCTTAACAAACGAATACCGCTTATATGCTTTAAAGTTAATATCAGTAGAGGCATAAAGTTTATGACTCTACTGTCATTTTAGCACAATTTTGGTACAGTATATTGTGTTTACAAGCCTATAGACCTAAATTTAATAATAGAATAGACATGAAAAACTTCTTCGTATTAACTGTGATCTTCAGCTTTTTGACCGTATTGAACCTGCAAGCTCAGCAGGACAAATATACTTACCTTACGGATAAGAAATTTAATCAGTCTGAAGATTTATTTGGCTACACCTTCGTGCCTAGCACCATGGAAGTAGCTCAGGCGGGTCAGACAAAAGCTGGAGAACAAATAGAAATAAGTGCAGGTAGCTATAAGTTTGGAATAGCACGTGGAAATCTTTTCGTCAAAGGAGAAGGTCTGGATGGGGTACACAATATCAATCAAATCAATACTACTGAGTTCGGATTTCAGCTAATGCTCATGAATGCAAGAGATCCTAAGCAGCAAGGTCATCTAAAAATATTTAAGCTCAAGTCATATGTAGATGCGCTGGTATTCAAGGCGAACAATGATGCGCAGGAAGTCATATTTTTGTTGCCTGAGATAAGTAAATCGCTTGGTGAATCTGAAAAAGAATACTTTACAGATAGGAATGATGTGTTTATCGAATTTGAAGAGGATATCTGGGGTTCTGAAATATTTCCTTTTTTCAAGACCTTTATGCCCAAACGCGTTTATCAACGCGTACAGAAACAGGATCAGGTAAAGATATCTTTCATAGAAACGGAACGAATTATAGAGAAAGGAAAAAAGAAAAATGACGATGTTGTCCTTTTGATGAATGAAGAAGTAGCAGAGGAAGAGGTTGCTGCACCTATCGCAGATCTAGAGCCTCAGACGGCTCCAGTGAAAGAAGAAATAATTGAAGAAGAGGAGGAAGAAGAAGACGACATGCCTGCTTACTTCAAAGTAAAAAAGAAAGATTCTGTCGAAGAAGAAGTTGCAGAGGTGATCGAGGAAGTAGTAGAAGAAACACCGATAAAAGAGATAGCCGAAACGGAATCTTTATTTGCGGACGATGAAGTCCTGACAGATAAAAAGTCCAAAAAAGATAATAAGAATAAGAAAAATAAATCCACTGACAAAAAAGTAAAAATAGTAACTGAATATGAAATCCTTATCAATGACTTTGTATTCAATGATGATGGCAGCCAAGAACCAATAGAGAGAAAACTTACAGTAAAGGATTGGAAAATGCGCCAAGACGAATCTGCAAGCAACCCGAATGAAGTGTATCAAATAGAATTTGAGACGAATAAAGGATCTGTATACGTATACTTAAACGGATCTAAAAGAATAACCAAAATGGACTGCGGTGAGATCGTCTACCTTATGCGAGGTATGTAGTAGCTCTCCGCTACTAGAAACTAAATCCGATAGAAGCTTGCAAACTCAAGTTTCTATCTTTATCATCTCTCAATACTAAGTCCTCTGAGACTAATGATCGATCGGACTTCTCGTCCGTAATATCTGCTAATCCATAATTAAATCTAGCACCAATAAATAAGCTCTTGTTGATATAAAAATTTGCGGAGGCATGTACCCCAAAATCAAAACGATTGAAGAGTCCCGTTTCTGCTCCAGCTTGGTAATCATAGTAAGCTTTGATTGTTTTAGGAATCTTAAACGAAGTACCGTTAACCATGCGAATTTCTTCTCCATTTTCTGGAATAGACTCCCCAGCTTCATCTCTAAAATATCTATAGTCTAAGCTAAGTCCTCGAAAGGCATCTTCTTCTGCCTGACCATCAATCGTAAAGCTCATTTCTCCTGCTGCAGTTGAACTTATCAAAACAGCAACATTAGCCCCTGCCGAAAGCTCTAGCCACTTGAGTGGTTTGACGTAAATAGATAATGGAATATCGATATAGGCATTAGAAATATTGATATTCATAGATCTAAATCCTGTTTGAGACTCCACTGTTTCTCCTACAAAAGAAGAAAAATTGGTATAAGAGGGGCCTTGAAAGTCATATCGTCCTCCTTTTTGAGAGAAAAGAAATTCTCCTCTAGCACCTACTATTTCTGACAGCTTGTAGTTAACTGCAATACCTAGATGGAATCCAGAGTTTTGATCAAAGGATTCTAAATCCACCCCTTCAAGCTGTTCTATATCCTCCGTATTGATGCGGGAGAAGTTTAGACCAGCCTTGAACCCATAAGAAAATTCTTGAGCAAGAGTAGATGCTACATTTAGGAAAGTAAGAAGCGAGATAATTAATATTTTCTGCACAGATATAATGGCTTAATAAAGTGTTATTAAAAATTTCAAATTGTGGTTACAAACCCAGTCTATCTAATCAAAAGAATTAATACTGACCTTAAAAAGAGTGAGTTTCCTTGGGATTGGTTGGCTTTACTGTAACGTTTTAAGGCTCAAAAATAAATGCAAATATCGCTTTTTTTGTAATGTTAAGTTCAAAATGGGTCAAAATTCGAACATTTCTGGCATTTATTATGTCTTTATTGTTAATATATTGCTAAATAACCGACACCTATTGAGATTAACCCGTATATGAGGTACATTGCACAAGTATTATAGAAACATGAAGCACTTTTTACTTTATATATTTATATTTTTTAACACCTGTTGTTTTGCTCAGCAAATAACGAACAGTTTTGTTAATGATGACTTATATGGTGTAAGCACTTCTTTTAGCAATACAGACCCTAAAATATCTATTTTTCCAAACCCTACCTCGGATTTCATTGTCATTGACGACGAATCGGGTGAAGTAGCTACCGCTACTCTCTACAATCTATTAGGTAAGGAAGTTATCTCTTTTAAAGTTTCAAGTAGTACAAAATTTGACTTGATGGACTTTCAAAAAGGAATCTACCTGGTGCAATTAAAAGATGCGCAAGATAAGATCATCCAGACAGTTAGAATTCGAAAGATTTAAGATAAGTACTTTCCTACTATCGGCATTCTTCTTCCCATTCCAAAAGCTTTTCTCGACACCCTTAATACTGGTGCAGTTTGATATCGCTTAAACTCATTGATGTTAACCATTCTCAGAATCCTTTTCACCAATTTAGCATTGTATCCCATCTCAATAATTTCCTCTGGTCCTTTGGTATTTTCTATATACTCGAGCAGGATATCGTCAAGTATATCATAAGGAGGCAGACTATCTGAGTCTTTTTGATCAGGTCTTAGTTCTGCGGAAGGTGGTTTAGTAATGGTATTTTTAGGTATTACTTCTTGATCTTTGTTTATAAATTTAGCTAAGGCAAAAACTTCAGTTTTGTAAACGTCTCCTAGTACGGACATTCCACCGCACATGTCTCCATAGAGTGTTCCATACCCCACCGCCATTTCACTTTTGTTGGAGGTGTTGAGCACTATATTCCCAAACTTATTACTCATTGCCATTAATAACATCCCTCTAATTCGCGCTTGGATATTTTCCTCCGTTACGTTAGATTCTGTCCCAATGAAGTGCGGATCTAGCAACTCTTCATAAGCATGGTACACCGATTCAATGGGCATGATGTCGTATTGGATACCTAAGTTGGCAGCCAGTTGTCTTGCATCGTTCACAGAGTGATCCGATGAATACTGAGAAGGCATAAGAATACAGCGGACATTGTCTTTTCCTAGAGCACGTGCTGCCAATACTGCAGTGACAGCAGAATCAATACCACCTGATAAGCCTAAGATTGTTTTCTTAAAACCTAGTTTTTGAAAATAATCCTTGATGCCGAGTATCAATGCATCGTGGATTAAGTTAATTTTATCTTTTTCTTGAACCTGCTCTTTTTCATTGTTAAGTACATCGTCCAACTCAAAACACCGGATGGTTTCTTCGAAAAATGGTAGTTCCGCATGTATATTTCCGTTAGGAGCACCAACTAGAGAGCCGCCATCAAAAATTAATTCCGTCTGAGCTCCTATATGATTCACATAAAATAAGGGAACCCCGTACCTGTTCAGATTTTCTTTTACAATGTCTACTCTATTCTGAGCATGTTGGTAAGTAAACGGGGAGGCACTAACGTTGATTACAAAGTCTGGTTTTTGGCTGCTCACTTGATCTAAGGGGCATACCGTATAGAGCGGATTCTCATTGCCAATATTCCAAATATCCTCACAGACCGTCAATGCGATTTTTTTTCCACGGTAGGATACTAGATTAAACTCGGTAGCTGGTTCAAAGTAGCGGTACTCATCAAACACATCATAGGTAGGCAGTAAAGCTTTATGTTGGATATGAAGGACTTTTTGATCCGCTAAGAAGTAGGCAGAATTGTATAAGTCTTTGCCCTCTGGAACTGGATTGCGAGTCGGACTCCCTACTACTATTGCAATATCCGTGGTCAACGTAGTAAGTGTTTTAATGGCATTTTCGCATAAGCTGATAAAATCATCGAAGTCAAGAAAGTCTCTTGCTGGGTACCCGCAAGTAGCCAATTCACTAAAACAGATGATATCCGCTTTGTCTTCTTTAGCACTTTCTACTGC
>Ga0115031_1001654_pt1 | contig 16520 bp, 10 predicted proteins | sample Maine_Asex4_meta_FD_87301 | JGI IMG/M metagenome (GOLD analysis project Ga0115031, IMG submission 87301) | Marine algal microbial communities from Maine, USA - Maine_Asex4_metaG | ecosystem: Host-associated > Algae > Red algae > Unclassified | place: Maine, USA | collected 2015-01-05
CCACCCCGCCCCCCCCCGAACCCCGCTTGCCGGCGCCCCCCCCACCCCCCCCCCCACCCACCCGGCCTCCCCTTTCCCGCAGAGCGTGCCCCCCCCCCCCCCCGCCAACGTGCTGCCACCTCCCCCTCGCGCCGCCACAAACAGCAGCGGTCACCGCCTTCCGCCAGCGTTTCTGACCCCCCCCCGCCGACCTACGTGCCGCCGCTCCCGCGCGCGCCGCCACCAACAGCCGCGGCCGCCGCCAGACACCAGCGCGTGCACCCCACCTCCCGAACCGACTCGCCGCTGACCGCCCTTTGCCGCCAGCAGCTGCCGCGGCCGCGGCCGCTAGCCGTTGTCGCCGCGACGACGGCGGCGCCGGCAGCGGCAGCTCGGCGCCGCCAACGGCGCGGCGCCGCCAGGGCGGCCTCACCGCCCGCCCCATCCGCCGCCGCCGGCAGCGTTAGCGAGCCGCCGGCCGCATCGGCCCTCTACCTCCGCCGGCGCTGCCGCGCCCGGACGCGGCTGCAGCGCCCGCGCGAACCGACACCCGCCAAAACCGACACCGCCAGCGCGTGCCGTTCCTCCCCCCCCACCGACTTGCCGCCGGCCGACCCCCGTCGCCAGCAGCAGCCGCGGCCGCGGGCGCCCGCCACCACCGCTGTGATGGCGGCATCGTCCGCTGCAGCGGCTCGTTGCCGCGACAGGCGTCCCCCCACCCCTCGACGCCGACATTGACACCGACGTCATCGTCCTCGCCGCCACCACCGCCGCGACCGTTGCTTGCCCATCGCCGCGGCGGCAGCCACCACCGCCGATGCGGTCAGCCGCATCCCCCGCGCAGTGCTCCTTAATGGGCGCTGGACGCATTTGGCGTTTTTTTTTGCGATGGGTCGATGCTGCTGTTGCGGAAGACACACTTTTGCGCAATCGGGGACCAATATGCGGAGCACCGGCAAGGCTTGCGAACAACGAATGCTGGCTCTGCCCAGACAATGTCAGCTTCCCATATCTCGCCACAAGCCAATTGCCGACAGTAGAAACACGCCAATAGGACCTCGCCTTCGTCCTCAAGGGTAGCCAATGATGGACATGCCCGACAATAATCGCACACGAAAAGTGACGCTTCAGTGCATCAGTGACATGAGTTGACCAGAACAAGTGACCGCCGCTGTGCGTCGGATTGCGCGCAACTGTCACACACTCGACCGTGCTTCGCAACAGGCAAGTGCAGTGTCCCTCGGATTATGACGGGCGACACCGTCCGCGCGCCCAAACAAGTGGATGGATGAGCGCGTCGTGCCTGTGCTCTCGCGGGCATGACTCCTCGAATTTAACGGACTTGCTGAATAGCTGAGGACTGCTTTCTCCGGAAAGCAGCGCACGCGCCCAGAAAACAGAAGTGAACGCCGCAATCATGGACTCAGGCAAACAGTTGTTACACATTGTGGCAAGCGTGGCGCAGATTGTGGCAAGCGTGGCGCCACCAGAGTGGTGGAAATTCAAAGAAGTGAAGAATGGACACGTCCAGGTGTCCAGGTGGCCCCCTTGGGTTTTCTCGAACTGATGGTTGGTGAGGGGGGCTATCGAAGAAAGTGACAGGTGTTTCGGCAGTCAAAATCAACTTGGGACAAGTCGGACCAGTCGAATTGGTGTGAAGGTCAGTTGGTGGCAAGCCGGCTGTTTTTCTTCGCGACGAACCCACTCTGTCTGACCCAGTGCTCCGCTACGCCAACCTCGTTGTTCTCCATGCCTGTTGCCAGAGGAACCGAGTGCCCTTGCAGTATCACTGGTGTGATGCCCCTCCCACCGCCTCTACGCGACGCCCGGTCCGCAACCCATGTGTACGTGACCCCCTTCCGCATAGTGGGCTTCCTCGTCACCACCCACTCACGGGAGTGGGAAGCTATTTCGTGGCGCAGAGCTAGAGCTGTGAGAACTGTCCTTACGCCTACTGTACTGTGTCTCTTAAAATTGACGTGTACGCCGTAGCGGTGGAGATGGTTTGGGAGGGAGCACACGGACTTGGCAGTGACGGCGGTTGCGGCCCGAGGAGTGGTAGGGTCAGTGCTGGTGCACACACAGCGGACGGAGGGCAGTACGCGGGCAAGAAATGGAATGGAGAAAGAAAATCAGCGTGGTTTACATGGAGAAGGACTACGCCAGGTGTTTGTCATCGTCGTCTGAGAGGTCTTCCTCGACACCAGCTATAACACACAACCGGCCGGCGTCGCGCTTGTGTTCCGGGATCCGCGGCAGCCTCATGTCCGAGAAAAACGAATGACAGAAAGAGTACTTCTCCACGGGCGGCGGCAGCGCGTACTGCACCGTCATGTGCACGTCCACCGCGGCCGTATCCGCGCGAACCGCCGCAGCGACGCCAACGGCGGCGGCGGCCGTCGTCCCGCTAGCGGCGGCCGCGGCCATCGTCCCACAAACGGCGGCGGCGGCGGCCGTCGTCCCGCCAACCGTGGCGGCGGCCGTCGTCCCGCCAACCGTGGCGGCAGCCGTCGTTCCTCCAACGGCGGCGGCCGCACTTGTCCCACAAACAGCGGAGGCGGCCGACGTCCCACCAACAGCGGCCGTCGTCCCGCCAACCGTGGCGGCCGCCGTCGTCCCGCCAACCGTGGCGGCAGCCGTCGTTCCTCCAACGGCGGCGGCCGCAGCTGTCCCACCAACGGCGGAGGCGGCCGACGTCCCACCAACAGCGGCGGCGGCCGTCGACCAGCGAACATCGGCGGTGGTAGCCCCTCCCACGACGACAGGCTCCCGATCCTGCGACACCCGCGCGCGCTTGTGCACCACGTCCGCCGCGACGCTGCAGACACCCGCGAGGAACGTTGACGACTGACAAGACGACGACAGCCCCGGGGCCGCACGAATCTTACTCGCCAAAGCCAGTGTCTCGGGCGTGTCGACGGTGTTCATTTGCGTAACCGTCAAGTGGTACAGGTAGCGGCCGTGTCGGCTCGGCGCCACAGCCCCTTTTGAGGCAACGGACCCTGGCAGCGTCGGAGTGTGCCGCGGTGGAGGCGGCTGCGGCTTGAGGCGAATCTTGAGCTGCACCCATCCCGCCAGCGACCGGTCCAAGTACAATGCCAGCGGAATCTGGGCCGCCCACGCTCCACGTGGCCAGGCAGCGCATGGCTCGATGGTGGCCGTAGAGCATCCCGGGACGTCCGCCAAGGCGGGAACAAAGCCAGTAGCAGCGTCAACCGCAGCGCTGCCAGGCCGTGTCGACTTCTGACGTGCGGAAACCGAGCGAGCGGCACCGCCGCGTGCAGGCGCTTTGCGCGAAGGAGCAGCCGCGCCCGAGGAGCGCACCGACGGGCCGCGCTTTCGGCCCGCAAGTTTCTTGGCGAGCACGTTCTCCGCCGACACTGGCCACGTCTTGATGGTGGTGAGGGCGCCATGCGGTACCTTGAGGAAGCCTGGCGTCAGCTCGGAAACGAGGGCAGCAGGGGGGCCATCCGTCATCCAAGGAAAGCCCCAGTCGAACTCCAATCGTGCCATGCGGGTGTACTCCCCACTGGGAGTTAGGCCCTCAACGATCGTGCATCGCGCGTCGCGCGCTGCCACCCGCCCCTCCTCTGTGCCAAGGATAGAGCGCACAAAGGCAAGCTCTGCGACAGAGAGGCAGCCCGGCAAACCATCGCTCACCCACAAATCAAGAAAAAGCCGCATGATGAGACGGCGCGACAGCCACTGGTGCCCCTTGGCGGGGTTCAGGCGCTCAAGCAACCAGTCCGGGATTGACGGCGGCTGGCCGCCGATCTGGTGGTCAAACATGACACGAGCCAGGAGGAAGAGACCGCGGTCGCAAAGTCCGTACGCACGACACAACCAAAGCCACCCGTCCATTGGTGATTCCTTAAAGAGGTCGGAGAGCTCCAGGTGCAGTGCCTTCTCAGTGCCACCAGGGAGTGATCCAGCCAGGAAGGTCATGTGGGAAACGAACCAGATGACCATCAACACCGGGACAGCGACGTCCGTGTCATTGACGGCCGGACCGACTCGAGAAATGCTCCGGAACACCAGGGATAACCCCTTTTGTCGACGAGTGAACGACGCCACAGGTGCGGCAGCCGCCGCTACTTCTGTGATCGCCAAACTCGTAGGAGCAACCGTAGAGGAGGCCGCAGTCGTAGGAGCAGCCGTAGGAGAAGCCCTTGAGCCCGCAGACGCGAGAGCAGCCGTCGGGGCGACCATCACGGGTGCCGCGGCCATCGCGGGCGGCGCGGCGGCCACCACGGGGGCGACAACGGCTGGCACTGGCGCCACAGGCCTGGTCAGCGTATGCGCCCCGCGGACGGGGGCAGGCCCCGCCGACACGCGGACGGAATCAACAGCTACCGCAGCTACCGGGGAGGTCAGCGCCCCCGCCCCGCGGGGGACAGACACGGGAGCCACAGCCCCCCCGGCCGTCGAAGCGGGGGAGGCAGCCGCATCCGCCTCGGCAACGGCGGCAGCCACCACTGGGGCCATAGACACGGAGGCGCCGACAAGTGCGCCAGGGGGAGACGGGGTCGACGCGCACAACACGGGGATAGGGTCGACAGCCACGACAGGCACAGGAGTACCAGCGGTCGCCTCAGGCGAATTTGGCGAGCGCGCCACGCGGACAGGGGCGTCATCAACCGACGTCATAGCCATGGGGGCGCCGGTGGGTAGCAGCGGCGCTTGCGCAGGCATCGGTGGCGTCGCCGCGGCCACCAGGGAGACGCGGGTCCTGGGAGCGGCGGAGAGAGATAGCGGCGAGCGTCGTGTCCAGCGTGCAAAAAATCGTGTACTACACCCGCACCCTATACACTCGCCCCGACACTCGCTCAAATCACCCGAGAAGGCATGCATTATAACGTCCAGCATCCGCACCTCTCGCTCCTTCCACAGCTCATAGTTGGCAGAGCGTGCCGCGCTTGCGCCTCAGCGCATGTTGCCGTGGCGCCTGATGGGCGGACTGCCACTGTATGCACAGGTCGGCGCGGGCATCCATCGGCTCGCCGCAGTCCCAGAAGTGGGTAGCAGCGCCGCATCCGGCGCCAGAGGGCGCTCGTTCAGAAAGCTGACCCAGGAGCGAGAAGCGCAACACTTCCCCCTTGTGGACCATCCTCCTGGCACCGGTAGATTGGCCGTGTTCATTGAACTCCACGAGGCACCCGTGACCCGTGACCCGTGACGAAGCGTGACGCAGTCGAAGGAATCGTGATGCTCGCAGTCGACCGTGAAATGCACGTTACAGCAAGGCAGACTACAACGATTGTGCCACCGCCATCCGCCAATGGGAACGAGCCCCTTCGTGGTCAGCGAATCAGATCAACACGTATTGACCGAAATTATCGCACCTGCATGTCAGATCAACAGGCATGGACTGAAAATTATCGCACATGTATGTGATACAAGCTGCCATTTACTGTCTTTCTCGGGAGGAAGCAACGACAGGTACTGCTCGTCAAACCGAGACCGGACGGGGTGGATGAGGTGAGCAAGAAGCGCTGTTTATTCGTGCCCGAGAAACAAGTGCAAACGATGTCCAATCGCCACAAGACAAAGTAACTGCCAGTGGCCAGAAACTCCAACCAGCAGCAAACATGAGAAGAAACTGAGAAAGAAAAGGACTCGGCTACGCGACAAGCACTTTTCCCAGCGGGCGGACCTTCTCCCACACGACGGAGACGTCACCTGCGGCGTGATCAGGCGTGCCAGGGAGACTGACAAGGGTGGAGAACACCACAGCGAGGTCCGGGGCGGCCAAAGGCCCTCCTTCATGCCCAGCGACGTGCGTGGCCGGCCCAGCGAGCGGCAGCTCAACTGCAACTGCGCGCGTCGACGGCCCAGCGGGATCGGCACCCAGCCCGACCAGAGGAAGAGGGGCCGCTTGAAGCAAAGGCGCGCCCGGGGGTGCGGCGATCTCGACGGTGGGTTCGACGGCGACCGGGGGCGCGACGACTCCAACGGCGGGCGCGGCGACACCAACAAGGGGTGCCGCGGGCCCAACGGCGGGCGCGACGTGCCCAACGAGCCCAACGGGGTTTGCGCTCAAGCCGTCAGAAAGTGCGACAGGCCCGCGCAGCCTCTCTTCACTGGGGAGCGCGGAGGCGGATTGTGCCAACGGCGCCGTGGGCGCCACCGCCAGTGGGTACGTGTGTGCTGCAGTTGCCGACCGCGCACGTGGGCGAGTCGGAGTAGCGTTGATGAGGAGCTGCGGATACAGGAGGCCGGCAGACCGCAGGCGCACCACCGGCGGGTTGAGCAGCGGTTCCCCGAACCGTGGCAGGAACAGTGGCTGCTGCGGGATCGGCTGCAGCGACCGATACTTCGTCGCCACCGACAGGGAAGAGACGGCTGCGACGGCCGGCGTGACCGGCGACAAAGCGACCGAGGAGGGGACGCTGGACGCATTCTTTCGTGCCTTCTTGAACGCGTCCTTGTGCGCCATCACCTTGTACACGACGCGACGCCCCGAACGTAGCACCATCTTGTTCGTGGCTTTGGCCGCCCGTAGAACCATCGAGTGGCTGGCCTTCGCCGCCCGGTACGCGATCGGTTGCTTGGCCTTTGCGAGAGACTTGGCCATGCTGCGAAAGGTTGGTGGGCGGCGGGACCGACAAAAAGAGTGAGGTCGCCGGTTGAGGAGAAAAGCGGTTGCGCGCTGCGATGAGTGATGGAAAAGAACGGTGAGCGGACCACCATCGAACCAAGTCTCTTATAGGAGTTCAAAGCAGGCAGACCCCCACCCCCAGCCGCCCAGCCGCCGCAGGTGTCCGTGTATTGCTCCACGCTCTGCCCCCCTGGCCCCCCCGCCAGCTCCCCCGCTACCCATAGCCACTGCGCGTCAGCCCCCTCTCCAACTCCCTCACTGCCAGCTCCCCCGCCGCCCGTAGCCACTGCGTGTCAGCCCCCCAGTCACCTCTGTCGCTGCCGGTAGCCACTGCGCACCAGTAGGTGCAGGTGATGCAGCCACCACGAGTGCGGGGCATCACCGCGGTCGCACAACCCACAACACTGGCCCTCGGGACAAACGAGATTACTGCGACGAGCTAGCCGCTTTCCAAAGCGCCACGAGTGCGGGGCATCACCGCGGTCGCACAACCCACAACACTGGCCCTCGTGACAAACGAGATTACTGCGACGAGCTAGCCGCTTTCCAAAGCGCCACGCTCACCACGCATTCACTGAAACGAAATGGATAGACGGTGTCAGGCACACAAAGCGCGTCGGAGAGGCGGCACTCGGAGGGCCGGACTGAGTGTGGCGACACGCCGTGCAGTCACTCGCGGTCGCATGTGGCGGGTCAGGTAGCTCTCTGAGATACGTAACCACACAGAGTACCGACGAGCGGCGTCTGCATCCAGGTCAGTGTCATCGCAATAGTGGTGGGGCGACACGCGGCGGGCGGCACTCACTCGCGGTTTCACATGTCGCGCCACGGTACGGTGGTCGGAGGGTCCGTGCACGTCGCAGTCATCAGGCGGCTCTGTGCGATACGTTACCGCCAAGAATACCGACAAGCAGCGGCTGCATCCAGGTCAGAGTCATCACACTTGTCGTAGAGCGCCACGCGACAGGCCGCACTCCCTCGAGGTTTCACGTGGCGTGCCACTCTACAGCTGCAGTAGCGTCGGCCGACGTATCATCGCTCAGGCAGTGCTCTACAAATCAAGGCCGTGGCCTCCTGTTCGTTTCTTGGCACAGAACAAGCCACCCACCCACACAGTCTTGGACAGACGACCGGATGACGGATGATGGTGTTCCAGACAACTGGTCGCGAGTGTGCAGCTGCAGGCAGCTGCAGTGTCCGCGTATTTCTTCGCTTGAGGTCGAGAAGCTGCAGCTGCAGTGGAGCTGCAGGACGCTGTTGCTTACTTGGCACATTCTTGGGTTACCCATAGAGTAGGATCGGACAGAAGACCGGGCGACGGCTGACGCTCGCTGATACAGACACATTGCGGCATTCCGTGTCATTAGTCAATCACCGCAGAAGCAAGCAACAAGCAGTCAACAATCAGCTACTTCCCGATGCAGCTGTTCTGAGCGCGAGGATTCAGACACACCTGAAGGCTGTCATCCCTTTCAATGCTGTACGGCCGCAGGGCATCCGCCTGGCACGAAATGTGGCCCTCTGGCAGCTTACTGCACCTGGTTTACCAAACCGAGGGCTGTGGCACGCAAGATAGGTGACCAGCGAAGCCCTGTACGACCTGGACAGTACCCAGGCGGAGAGCGACCCAGGCGGAGAGCGACCGTGCGTGCCTGCCGTATCTCCCGCAGAGCCACTGCCACAGCCAGCTCGAGCGTCGCGCAGCTGCAGGCGTCCCGCCTCGCGCAGAAATGGCACCCAACGGGTACATAAGCTCTTCTCATTCGGTCTTTTTCACCACACCCAACCTCCTCACGACACAACCAACGACCGAACCGACGCAGTAGCACGAGAGCAAGCGTCACAGAGCGGAGCGGCGTCGCTGTTACCGCGGCCGGCCCCTGTCACTGCCACGGCCGTCTACCCGCCCCACCACCATCGGCCAAGGCGCGACTGTCGCCTCTTCGCGCATTCAACATCGGCTACGCCCCTGTTGCTGCGACGGCAGTCTTATCGCCCCACCGCATCGGCCAAGGCACTACGTCCGCCTCACCGTGGCGCTTCTCGGCGTGTCGCCATCGCTGCCGTGCCGCGTGCCGCATCCCCGCCGCGCTGCGCGGCGCGTCGCCACCCCTCCGTGCCGCGTCCGCGCGGCGTTGCTCGTCGTGTCGCTAGTGCGAACCGCAGGGGTGTCGCCACTCTGGCCGTTTTGGGTCCACGCGGCGTCGCTCAACACGCTGGTGGTGCTGGTCAAGCTACACGTGCCGACGGGCACACATCCCTCCCGGGACCCACGACCCGCCACCGGATTGTGCGTGTGTCTTTGCCGGTACCACGCTTCACGCTGCCTCGCTCTTTCCACGATGGGCGCAAGGCGCCGCTTTGCTCGAATGCGGACGGTGCCAAACGCCCACGTAGAGACGACTGCGCAACGAGCCTACCGCCTAAGTACGGCGGCTGGCGAGGAGATGAACCGGCCGGCCGCAGACGGACCGGCTGTGGTGGTTGGCGTTGCAGCAGCAGCAGGTCGTCAAGATGCTGCTGCCGCGGTACGTGCTGCGCTGGCGGTGGCTCGTGACGAGCGGCGCTCCCGCCGCGCGGCAAAGAGGCTGCATCGTGCTGGCGTACGCATGAGCTTGGCTAGCGCGCCTGCCCACGAGATGAATGGCGTCGACGACACGGCTGTCGGCGAGACCGATGTGGTGCGCGCCGGCACGAGTGCGGCGGGAGGCGGCATCGTCTCTGCAGCCGACAACGCGCCTGTCGCCGAGACGGCCGCCGAGACGGCTGATGTCGCCACTGGAATGTGCCCGGCGGCAGTCGGCAATGAGCTCTTGTTTCACGTCGTCGGTGGGGTTTCCATCCCTGGAGGTGGAACGTCGGTCACCCGGCACGACCCTGGAGCGCTTGACTGGGACTTTGTGCAAGTCGATGCCACGGCGACGGTGGAGGGCACGACAGCGACTCAATGCGCTACGCCGGATGGGCTTGAAGGGGAGGCCGGCGGTTGGGCGCAAGGCGATGGGGGCTTCGCCGTCTTAGCCGCATTGGAGCGACGGAAGCGCGCAAGGGGCGGCACGCCCGCACATGCGGTAGATTTTGGCGGCCTTCCACGGACCACAACGGCCAACGGACATCCGACGGCGCGAGTGGAGTCAGCTGAGCTCCAGCTTGGAGTCGAAGAGGCTGACGCCATCCCGCTATTTCAACCCCGGCCGTTGACCGCGCCAACGCGAGCGGTGGCACCGCCAACGCGAGCGGTGCCACCCCCGGCCGTGACGGACTTGACGAGCACCCTCCCGGGCGTAAGCGGCGCCACCGCCGCGCCGGTCACAGGGACGGCAGCATCCAGCGCGTCGGGGGGCGCGGCGGAGCGCGCGACGGAGCTCTACCTTCATGACCTATGGTTGCGGAACGACGAGTTGCGGGCGGCTACTGAGGAGGAAGTGGTCATGCACGGTGTTGCGGACATGGCCTCGCAGGCGGCGTCACAGGCGTCACAGGACGAGCTCGCCCTGGTCGGTGACACTGCGTCACAGGCAAACTCAGAGGCAACCTTGCAGACGCCATCGACGGGGCTCAGCGCCATGGACACGGAAGTGAAATTGTGGACGGCGCTCGACGCGGCCATCAACTCGCTGAATGCCATATGACGGCGAATGTCTGGACAAGGCTCAAGCAGGCGCTCTCGTCAGCGCCGACGGACGGGACGGACGGAGAGGACGAGATAGCTGGTCGTGGACGAGAGTGACGCTCTTGGATGGGTGGCGACAGTGGGACGAGGTAGCGGTGGTGGTTGTGGGGTGACATGGCGTGTTAGAGAACAGAGGGATGTAGCACGCCAATGAAGGTCACTTTATATGGAAGCAAAAGCCGAGCGACACACAAGAGGAGATGAGAGACAAATGTGTTTGTCAGATCATTCTTATTGAGTGCGTCAGTGTCGTCAACGCGAGCCGTGTGCAGCTTGTGCAGCGAGCCGAGGCTCTGTACAACATTGGTGCTGATGCGAGGACAAGTAATGAACGAGGGCGACAAAGAATGAACGAGAGGGTCTCGAGGCGCTCGTCTGATAACGCTCAAGAACGAAGTGACAAAGACATACTAGAAGGGCGATACGTGCAGGTCGGTGTTGGGGCGTGGGCGTGAGACAGACGAGAGTCAAGAGTGACCGTGAGCTGAGCCAGACGAGAGTCAAGGGTGGCCGTGAGCCAGACGAGAGTCAAGGGTGGCCAAGATGGCAGGGGTCGCCAAATCGGCGGTAGGTAGGTAGGGGTGACCAAGGCGGGTCGCCCAGGCGGTGGCGAGGGTCGCCCAGGCGGCGTCAAGGGTCGCCGAGGCGGCGACTTGGCGGCCACGAGGGAAACTTCGGCCGGGAGTCGGAGATGCCTGACAAGCCTTGGCAGACCGCTCAGTACCTCTCAGCAGACCGCTCAGTACCTCTCATTACTGCTACGTTGCAACTTCAGCTGACCCCTGGTTGGATATTACAACACGTGGCCAGGCTGATTCGTTTGTCAAGAACTGGTGCTGCGCGGTTAGTAGCACCCCAGATATTTGAATTATGTCACATTCTTTTACTCTTTTTGTCTGTTGGCTGATCATACTTTCACGTGATACTTGACGATTTCCATCATTGTCGAAAATGCAAATACCAGGATTGACGGGATCCAAGTCGCCAAGAAGGTGCTGGTTTTGGTGGAGCAGGTCCGTTGTTGGAGAGCAGGCCGAGGCCGAAGGACACTTGTCACCGCCCACGCGCTGGTGAGTGGAGCATAGGATTCTGTCAGTTGACGTGGGACGGACTCGGGACGGACTCGACGGGGGCTGGAGCGCCCGCCTCCACGCACTACGCGAGACCGCGCGGGGGGGGCGGCGTGCCTGCAACCCCCTGGTCGCCACTACCCTGGCGCTTCCCTCCCGCACCTGCTTGACCCCGCCCTGCCACCCCCGCCCTGCTCCTACTTCTGCAGCCGCCGCCGACGCGATGGGCGCTGAAGCGCCCGCCACCGCGCGCGACCCGAGGCCGCCGGGGCACGCCGCCCCCCTCACGGCCTCGACCGCGCCCGAGGCCGCGGGGGCGGCGTGCCTCCCAGCCCCTGGTCACCACTACCCCGGCCCCCACCTCCTGGTTGCCACTACCCCAGCGACCCCCTCCCGCACCTGCTTGACCCCGCCCTGCCCCCCCGCCCTGCCCCCCCGCCCTGCCTCCCCGCCCGGCCGCTCCTACTACTGGTCTCCGCCGCCGACGGGACGGGCGCTGGAGCGCCCGCCACCGCGCGCTACCCGAGGCTGCGGGGGCACCTGCGGAGCCACGCCGCCCCCGCGGCCTCGACCGCGCGCTACCCGAGGCCGCGCTGGGGCCGGGGCGGCATTTTCGGGCTGCGATGGATCCATTTGCTTTTTGAGAGGGGCACGATGGAGACTCAGTTGACGGGTCTGACGCGTCCGACGAGGATGCGGGGGATGGTGAGGGCGACAGGGCGGGTACAGCCTTGGACGATAGCGGGGTGGGAGCGTCCAACGACGTTCCGAGCCGGCGCGCATTTCAGCGGCGGCTCATGACACCGCTACCTCCAGAAGGCGGTGAGGAAGAACGACAAACGTGGCTGTTGGTGGGACCGGTCAGCAGCGCCAACGACGTGAACCCGCAGGAGTTTGGATTCACGGCACACATCGTGGCTCACTCCAGGTACTCGGCGCGGGAGGTGTTTGCACGCGCTATCCCGCGACTGGTGAAGGCAAGAGATGTTCCGTTCCGCAATGAGGCCGCGACTTACGAGTCGCTCCGCTTCCTCGCCCGTTGCCAGCCACTTGCAGACGAAACGGGTGTCGAAGAGCCGTCGTGGCGAGACTTTCCCATTGGGGGGGAGCACTTGTTGCCTGTTGAGTGCAAGCGGGTGGTGACCAGGGCCAAGGCAGCCGCTAGTCGGGCGGGGGATCGTGTGGACGACGGAGTGGTGCCGCTTGTCTCTGTGCGCGGGGCGCTTGCGGCGCGCAACCACCCGTGGTACAAGTACCACTTGGAGCTGCACAACACGCGCGTATCCCGGCACGCGGCGGGAAAGACCGTAAACGCGGCTGGTTTCGTGCGGTTGGCAGTGGCCGTGCGGCGCACTATGGTGGCGGGCGCACCAGCGAGCGTTATTGCAGATCTGCGGCGGTTTTCGGAGCTGGTACATCCTTCTTCAGATGACGGCAGTGACGAGGATGCCCCCAAGCGACGCGCCACGCGCCGGTCGATGCCGTACGGCAAGACCGCACCGAGGATGTTGCCCACAGCTGATCAAGTGCGCACGGTCATTCGCGAGGCCGTGGACCAACCCGGCGCCGTCCCGCACTCAATGCTCTCGCTCAGACCCACAGGGGCTGTACGGGTTTGGAGGTACGTTGTCGGCTCGGCCACCACCGGCACCAGATGGCACGAGCTCAGCGATGGGTCAAGGAAGCGGCTTGCAGCTCCCTACCACCGACGGCGGGCGTCAGGAGAGCGGGGCTCCGGGAGTCGATCACGAGGCGGTGGGAAATCGCATCGGCGCGCTTCGATGGAGCTGTTGGAAGCTGTCGACGCAGTTGCTGATGAGACCGCCACAAGCAGGGCCTGCTCCGCCGCTGAATTGCGCGCCCGATTTTACATCACTCGCAGTACCTATCTTGAAAGTGTACCGGCTGATGATGCGGGCTCCCCGTCAGCGGCGGGCGCTCAACAGCGGTCGGACGACAAAGGTCGGGAGCTGGTCGTCGCGGTCGAGTTTGACCCAGAGGTGGCTTTGCGCTCGGCATTGTCTTCGGCCCGTGGTTCCAAGGTTGGGTCTGAGGAGGAGTGTCATCAGGCTCCTGTCGCCCTCACGTTAGCAGGTGACGGCGGACCGGTGCGGCGCACTTCCATGACAGTATTCACGCTGACCGTGTCCACCCCGCTACTGCGCAAGGGCCGCACGCCACTCATTCCCTTTTTGTTCATTCTCGGGGGGGAGCAGGCCATCCACTCCTCGGTTGGCGAGCGTCTGCGGCGCTTGTTGCGGAGGACGATGCTCTCGACCTACGAGGTACAGGTCAAGATTGCCGATCCTTCGGACGACGACGGCGTCGGGCCGCCGCCCGGCCAGTCACCCGGACCCCCGCATCCCGGACCGCGCGGCCAGCCCTCGTCGTCGCCTGACTGGCCTGCCGCCGAGGCAAGCACGCCTACTCCGCTGACGCAGCCGATGGTCGAGGGCTCCTCCCGCGACGCGCTGCCGTCCACCACCCCACCCTCCAAGACCGTCAAGACGTGGCGGGTGCGCTCGGTGCCGCTGCGGCTCCCGTTTCTAGTGCGCCTGTGTGGAGATTTTGCCATGCTTTGTCATTTCCTGACGCTGACAGGTGGCGGGGACGTCAACAGGTGCCCGTTTCGGTGGCCGTGTTGGCCAGCCGGCTACCTCTCATCTTCCTTGCTTGACGGAGGGACAGGTGACACCCGCGATGGGCCCCTCCGCTCTGCTCACTGGGAGCTGACCATTTGGAGCCTCGCCCGCTGGTCCACGTTGCGAGACAAGACGTGGCGGGTCTCCGACGGGCGACTGCTGCGTGCGTGCGGGCGGTGCCAAGCGGAAATGGTCGCCGTGTCTTCTTCGGCTGCGGTCCTTTCGTGCGGCAACGTGATGTGCTCCCTCTTCGATCGCCCGCAGGCGAAGCTCATCCCAAGAATTGCCGACACGCCATTGTCGACGGCCTTCCGGCGGCTGCGTCGCCGGCTCGGTGGGCCTCGTGGCTACCCGCTGCTGGCGGACATCCCCTTCGTCATACAGGCACCCGTCATGCACTGTGCCGGAAAAATCAGCAAATGCTTGATGTACTTTTTGCTGGCGCTCTTGCACAAGCCCTTCCGCACTATGGCTCGCCAAAGGATATACGCCCTTCTCGGCCGCTCCAACCTCGGCGCGATGTACCTGCGGGAGTTTGCGCGGCTGGACGCGATGGTGGTGGCCCTGCCACATTCGATGGGCTGCGCGACTGACGCCGGCGTCATCGTCATGATGCAGCTCAACCAGCTCATGAGCGCCTCGTGGCGCCGTGCGATCGGATCCAAGCCGGCCGTCGCGCGGGAGCACGCGGCCTCGGCGATTCAGTTGGCGGCGGCGCTGCTCGCGTCCACCTTCCGCGCTCTGAAGCCGTTTGATCCAGAGACGAAGAAGGCAGGCGTATTCAACTTGTACCTGCACACCGCCCTCGCGCACGTCCGACAGCTGGTCGGCGCTGAGTTCCCCACGCTCCATCTTATCTGTGATGACCACATTGAGGGGATGATCGCATCGCTCAACCGCTATTTCAACAGGCGCACAAACAACGTGTCCCGTGGTCAGTCGCTCGTGAACAGAGTGGCTCTGGTGCCGTTGACATTCGACAAGACTAAGATACGGGCGGCAGCTGAGCAGCAGCTGTTTACCAAGGAGATCATTGTGTGCCCGTGCATCGTCAAGCTCACGCCAACTGCGGGTGCGGACCTCGAGGAGATCGTCCGACTCGCTTGCCGAGACGCCGCGCTGTCGGTAGCCGTTGAATCGGCGGTGGACACCATTTCGCTAACGCCGGAAACCTCTGGCCTTGTGAAAGCTGCGAGAGAGGCAACGAGGGCAGCCGCATCTGCGGCTGCCGCCGTCGCGGGGGCAAAGGCGGCAGCGAAGGCGTCGATCGCCGCAGAGACGGACCCCGCCACGATGGCCGAGTCGGCCCGTGTTGAGGGCAATGCGACCGTGGTCTATTCCGTTGCGCAGGCGGCAATGGTTGCCGTCGCCGGACGTGTGCCCCTTCTCTTCGCGCTGGCCGCCGAACCTGATGTTGTCCGGCAGAACCAAACGCCGCAGCTCGAACCAAGCATGGAACAAACGCTACAGGATGAGCTTGAGAAGGCCCAACGCCGCATCTCCGTTTGCATGTGCGGGAGCCTGTCGGGCAAGGGCCCGAGCACGGTCGCAAGGAAGGCCATGAGGAAGACCGCCGATGGGGGCACGGACTCGGACGCGGACGTGGATGTTGCGGACGGCGGCGTGGTTGACGTGGACCGCGTGGATGACGCGGATGTCGCGGACGCGGGCGAGGCGTGCGCTACCGGCGCAGCGAGCGCGAGCGAGCGGGGCGAGGTCGCGCTGGGAACGAGCCCGGCGATTGAGGCGCACCTCGGCGCGGTTGGTAGCGTCGAACACCTCACGGATTCGATGCACGATGCGATGGAGGAGGTTGCGCCCGGCGTGTTTCGGGACGAGGAATTCGGTTTCGGGACGGGGGTGCCAGAGGACCAGGACATAGGCGAGGACATGCTCCTTCCAGAGCGCTCCCGCCCGCGGTTCGATGTCCCTGTCGAGGGCGACCGATGCTACCGACTCGAAGAGCTTGGGGCTGATGAGAGTGACGACGACTGCAGCGATGGCGACAGCATGGGCGATGACGACGGCCACCAATGCGCTCGCACCAGCACGCGCGCCAACCCGACGGAAGACGGCTTCGGGGCGTTCTTGCTCGAGGGTGCGGCTGGTGACGAGCCATTGGCACCGTTTTTGCCGTCGGCGGCAGTGGTGCAAACCGTGCTCGGCTCCAGGACGTATTCTTCGGAGACTCCCGATGCGGTCCCTCTTGCTCGGGCATTGGAGGAGGAGCTCATCCTCGTTCAGTTATTTATCGCGCGGCTGCGCACGCCTGAGTTTCTTGCATGGGCTAGAAGGGACGGTGTCCTACTGCGGGACATGGCCCTCGCCGCCGAGCGCCTGCGTCACGCCATCGTCTGCAGAATGGTCGACCTCGATGGGACCTAGGCGGGGCGCCTTTTCTCGCAGGCGGTCATGCGCACCGCGTGGCCGTCGGCGCGGGGGAGGAGAAGCTGGCCGCGAGGCGGTACCACCACCGCGGTGGTGGCTCCTGGCCACGCCGGGGGGGGGGGGGGGGGGGGGGGGGGGGGGCGCGGGGGGGGCGCCCGCCCCGCCGGCGC
>Ga0115031_1001655_pt1 | contig 16517 bp, 21 predicted proteins | sample Maine_Asex4_meta_FD_87301 | JGI IMG/M metagenome (GOLD analysis project Ga0115031, IMG submission 87301) | Marine algal microbial communities from Maine, USA - Maine_Asex4_metaG | ecosystem: Host-associated > Algae > Red algae > Unclassified | place: Maine, USA | collected 2015-01-05
CCTTGTTCATCTGTTGTAATAATTAGACGTGCGCGTTTGGTTGCGGCCGTGGGAGGAAGGGTGGGGGGGGGGGCTAGGGTGGGTCGAGTAAGCGGCAGGGCCGGGGGCGCCGCCAGTTCGCGCGACGGCGTTGGTCGTCCGCAGCCGACGGCCACGACGCGGTGTCTCCGTCCTTGCGGCGACGTCGCCGTCTGGCGCCTTGCGCTTCCTTTGCGCCTCCGCAGTTACGCCCGACTGGAACTGGCCGACGAGCCACAGATAGAGGGGCTGCCGCTGGTAGACCATACAGCAGATGATCGCAAAGACCACCTCGTGCGTCACCCTGCCCGTGTTGTTCAAAACGGGGTTGGTGACGGGAACGTGCCGCTTGCCGTCCCAGTACTTGACCACCTTGTTGACCACGACTTTGGGGGTCAGCGACTGGTATGTCGGCGACCTTCGGGACTGCACCGAGTCGGCGGGGAGACGGAGGAGGAGGGCATGAGTGCTCTGCTTGAGCAGCACGAGCTACGCCCGCACCAGCTGCTGGCCGTTCTTGTAGTAGGTCCTCAGGGAGGTGAGAACCGTCTGGCAAAGCTCCTGTGGCACGTTGACCTCGGGTAGCGCAGCGGTCGCTGTCGCGGCGTGCTCCGCTCCCGCCGCGTCCCCGCCCTCCGCGTCCACATCCCCCTGAGAGACATCACCAGCGCCTGCGCCGCCACCGGCCGCCCTGTCACCGGCCACCTCGTCACCGTCCGCCCCTGTGGACGCTTTTGAGCTGCCCTGCATCTCAGGCAAATCAACCATGCTTGGCACATCCGGAAGCATGTGCCGGCCGGGTGGCACGATGGGAACGGCGCTGCCTTCTTCGGCAAGTCGGGGGCGGTCGCAAGCGTTGATGGACCGTGCGCTGCCGCCAGCCAGGCCGCTCAAGTCATGAGCTCCGGCCAACGCCAGCGCAGTCGCCGCCGGCACCCGCTCCAAGCTGGTGGTCACAGACGCCTCACCTCCCCCCTGTTGTAGCCCCAGGGACGCTACCCGATGAACAACACCAGCCCCCTGCCTCCTTCTCGCCCCCCCTCCGTGCGCCACAGCCGGCAAGGCATCCCCCTCTGCGGCTCCAGCCCCTGCCTCGCCCGCTCGTCCGGCTCTGGCCGCCTTTTCGCTCGCTCCTCCTCCAGCCACGGCGCCCCCGGCCTCACCACTGTGGTTGCTCTACGCGGAGGCGCCCGAGCCTAACCGTTGGGCACCCGATGAGGCCTGTCTTCCCGCACCGCCCCGCACAGCGCCCGCGACAAGAAGAGAGCGCAAGGCAGGGAATATCAGCTTCATAGGCGATATTTGCCAAGTTGCATACTTTGACTAAGAAGGGTTCGTCGGGCTTTTCGATGGCCAGGCCGCGGGCGACCGCCATTGACTTATGTCGGCATAACCGAGCGTTCTGTGTGATGGTAACCATACCAGGGGTGTCACATGTGGCCATGATCCACTCCTCTTGTTGTCCGTCGACACCTACCTATTTACAGGCTCTCACCCTTGCGGGTTTGTCTTGCCAATGGCGGTTCCAGGCAGTGTCATTAAGACAAGCCAATATCGGCGTTGGCCGAGGAAGCTCCTCCGTGCAGCGCACGTGCTCCTGACAGACGATCTCACGCACACGCGGCAAGATCGCCTCAATGTTTTGTTCAATGAACTCGGTGCCAAAGATGCACGGGACTGACAAGTTGTCGGAAACGAGGAATCGGTCAAATAGACGTTCACCTCTGGTGTCTGCATACAGACGTATGGCATACTTCGTCACGAAACGACTGTTGTTTGCATCTCGGATGCGCGGAAGCGTGGTCAACTCCTTAGCGTAAGCCATCCAGTTCCCAGTGAGAACACTAGGTCGCACTATGTTCACCCCGGCACCCGTGTCAAGTACAGGGCGGCAGCTCCGCATCACCCGCACGCACGGGCCAAGCGTTGCGGCGATCTCTTAGTGCCGTAAGGCACGGCGCAACAATCTTGTTACCGTACGCTTTCGTATTCCGCCGGGCAACCCCCAATCGGGCACCCGGCCTACGCGTTTTTCGAGTCCTTCACGGCGTCGGCCGGGGGCTCGATCTCGTCGATTTCGACGTTACCGTCGGCAATGGCATGAACGCCGATCGGAGACGCTCGCGAGGGCGATATGGCTCGGCACACTGTGCGGCGGAGTGCCCGGGCATGTTACAATTGTAACAAATGTCAGCCCGAATGGCTTGAGGGACGGCGGCCCGCGGGGGCGGCGGGGTGCGAACCGGGGTGAACGGTCGTTCCGTCATCGTCCACTGGTCCTGTGTCGCGTAACAGACTTGGATTGCCGTTGGGCGGGTCATCTTGAGCTGCAAGCGCAGCTTGTTGGTGCCGTCCCAGTACATCTGGGCGGTAGCAACAGTCTCGGAGAGAGTCCGATCCGGGAATTGGTCATTCAAGACCCGCACGTGCACTTGCACAAGGTCCGAAAGACCAGTGATGAAGACGCCCTTAACGTCTTGGATGTCGAACAGACCGTTCAGGAGGTCGCATTTCCTTTCCACGCGGTGACCAAAGGCCGTGGGCGCCTCGTTGTCTTGTTGCTTCATCGTCATGATGACTTGGTACGCTTTAGCCATAGTTGCGTGTGTCGCATACTTCGAGAGAAGCCAGCTGACGGCGTATCCGTATGTACGGATGGCAAAACGCTTACGTCCGAGGGTTCTATTGAGCGTGCCGGAGAAGGCCATCATGGAGCTTCCGGCTAGTCGAAAGACCATGAGTGGAAGGGCTTGACCGTGCGTCAGCCCAGCCGCGTCGCACGCGCGTCAAAAGGTCATTAAGAACGTGAGGATGCTCAAGGGCAGGGCTCCCGTAAATGGCTGTTGCCCATGGAACGCTCCGTATAAACGTTTGTTGAAACAATGCGACCGTCGTGCCTCCTCAGGCGTATACGTCAGTTGACGGCGGATCAGGAAGTACGTCCTGTATTCCAGAAGTGTCGTGAAGCGGCTATTAGCCGGGCGGATCACTTTGATCCTATCGGCTTTTTCAAGTCGCTCCTTCCGTTTGATGGTGGTGGGGGAAGCGGGGCGCTTGCGCGCGGCTGCGTCCGACTCGCTTGAGCTGTCGCTCGGCGAGGACCCACTTGCGGGCGACGGCGGGCCTGGCGGCCCGTGGCCGTAGTCCGAAGAGGACGTGTCCGTCGCGTTGGAGGTGTCTTCGTCTGACGACGTCGGGCTTGACCCAGAGGCAGAATCATCGGAGATGAGAAAGGCGCGGCGTTTGCCGGATCGTCATTGCGGACGGACTTGTCTTCAGTCACCTTTCTTGTCTTCTTGACATACTTTGTCTTGTAGCCCGACTGGCGGCGAGACTTAGCCACACGGCGTTCCTCCTCGTGGGAGTCGACCTTGCGCAGGGCCTCGACGTCGTCGACCAACTTGTCGGTGGCTCGCGCCAGAGACTCATTAGTCTGCTCTTGGGCCGTTAGACGTCGCTGAAGTGCTTCAACAGCCGCCTCCAGACTCTCCACCACCTGCATCTGCCCGAAGGCGGCTTGATCCGCAGGGATGGGAGGACTAGGAGCACCGTCCGTGGGGGCGTCAGAAGCGGCAGGAGTGCCTTTTCCCCCGCCCGGCGGCCGGTAGCCAGCTGGCAACATGCCGTCTCTGGCGCGCCGAGTGTCGCTGGTACCGCCAGCAGACATACTGGGACCTGAACAAAGTGTTCCGACTTGGCTAGCGCCCTGCGCGCCAGCGTCGAAGATCTCAACCGTAATGCCCCCGGCGCCACGCGCCCAAGTCAATGGCTTACGCCCCGCGCGCCAAGCGACCATATCGACACCGTCACAATGCCAGGAGGCAGCGAGAAAATTCTGGGGAACACAGTGCCACGAGGCACGATGAAAACAAGGGTATCCCCTGCTGCTCCACCAAATGTGGTAATAGTAACGTTGGCGCAATTACCAGTGTACTGAGACCGACCGTAGCCAAGCAATACAGCGAGTTCCATCGCCGTCGCGGCAAGGAAGAAATACATTTCGTTGATAGGTATCCGATGGGGAGCCGGGTGGTGCCCACGACGGCGACCCCGGACCCATAGTGATTTAATATAACGAGGGCACTGGTCGATCGACCGCCCGATCACAAGCGATCGTAATGAGTGCCAGAAGACAAATAATGCAGGCAAGCAAGCAAACAATAAAAAATGAACAATGCAGAAGTAACCCCCCGAAGAGCGTGCCACAGGCCAATTCCCGTAATACATGGGCTTTGGCCCGTCAAGGAGGCTACTTGTTGCCAATTCCCAATTGGGAGCAGAAATATGCTACACGATGGTGTGTCCCTTCCTTTCTTTGAGTGAGGAACATGAGCCTTGGGTGTGGCCCGAAGCCCTACCCAGCGTACGCCCAAAGGGGGCGTTTCGCACCGCTCCCTCTGGGGGGCGCTACGTGGGTGCCCACGGACCCTCCCCCGGCCCATACCGGGGGGTCGCGTCATCGGAGGGAAGGGGGTTGCCCCCGCAGTGCAGTCGACGCCGCCAAGCACAAAGGAGCAGATGGGGCAGGAATTAGGGCAACATTCAGCAAGGGCCAGCTATAAAAGCAGATATGATGCTTGTCAAATGAGATGGTGTCATTGTTCCCCGCAGGTAACGAGCGCCGGAAAGAAACAGCTGTGCAGCACAACAGTGCGATAAAATTCTGTCTGGCCTCGGTCGAGAATGCCCATTTACATAAGTCTTTGAATGGGCAATCATGGGGCGCTGACAGACTTCAACAACGACCATCCATCAGAGTCTTGAATTTGGATCGGCTTTGGATGAGAGCGCATGCGGATTTTGCCGGCGGTGACGATTTCGCAGCATTGCTTGACAGGCGTGCTGAATGGGCAGATGATTGGTCAGGCTCCGGTAGACCCGAATCAGGACTGGTAGGACTGGGTGGGCGCGGTGGCTCGGCAGGGGTGGCAGTAGGGAGACGATGGGACGCACCAGAGGCAGTATTTAATCCGGCCAAGGAGCTGGCGAGCAAGGCAATCTTCACAATTGCAGCTTTTCGGACCAGCGGTCCTTGCTGCCTCTGCCGGCCACCCCAGGATCGTCTCTCGTTCGGGCAACTTTTTTAATGCGATTGTCGCTCTCAAATCCTCAAGAGTCACCTTAACTAGGTGTGGAACTGTCCTGATTGTGCGTGACTATTTCCAATGCGTTGTTAGCTTCTTCGACCGAACACCGGTGACCAGCGGCACGAGGGCAGCAACAGAGCACGCCTGTTCACGGTGGCTCTTTTTGATATGAAAGCTCCGCTTGCATTACACGAATTGGATGAATGCGTCCCGACTCCTGCAGTAGTCTCAGGCCCTTTCTTAGCTGTGGCTTGGTTCGTTTGACGGTTCATGTGACGATGTGGGGCGGCCAGCTATTGGCTGCAACGCGAAACAATGTGATCACATGTGATCACACGAAGCAACGTCGGAAAAGACCTTTCCGACGCTGCTTCATGTGATCACATCGACCTTGCGGCGTGCTGGTCTTGTGGAACGGCTTCAAGTGCGAATTTGAAAACATCAATTCCAAATCGACTGGTGTGATGGACATTCAAGACCATCAGCTCCTGCTGGCTGCAGCCAAAAGCGACGCCACGGTTGAGTAGGGCCACGTCATGCCCCTTCGTCGGCGACGCCCCACGCGCCCCATCCGTGTCGCAATGACCAGCTGGCCCCCTACGCTGCCCTGTGGCAGATGGCCGCCTCTACGTCGCCGCTTCTGTACGACAGCACACATTCGAGAATTCCTAAGTTCGCCCGCAACGCGATACGAGCGTACGCTGCGGGTATCATGGTGGGTCCAAGCTGCTTCCCCGAATGGACTTCTTCCTCGGCTGTGCACAACCTGCTGCATGGACCATCCAGGGAGGCCATCCTGGTTCGGCGAACGTGGCTCCAAGGGTTCAGTTCCAGGCTGTCTGGCTCGGCAACGACGCGCCGGCAACGAGAGGAGGGCGACAAAGGCGTGGCAACGAGAGGAGGGCGACAAAGGCGTCGCCCTCGTGGCATATGTTCAACCACGGTGATTTACAGCATCGGTGTGCGCCCGTGCCGAGCCCAGCAACCAAGCTCTCGAAGTCAGCCCTTTGACCTACAATCACTTACGTTAAATTCATCAAAAAAAAATCCGCCTCACACTGTCACACGAGGGGACAACCCACTTCGACCTTTCTAAGCTGAGAGCTCGTCACGCGAAGCGTCACATGAACGAAGAAACAGCTGAGAAAGGGCCTCAGTGGCTCTGGCGGACGCTGGCCGTGAAAACATCAATTGGGACGCCCGTCTTCATCGACAACAGGTTCGTGCGTTGCAAGATCGCCTACTTCGGGTTTCTTCATCATCGTGCCGCCATCATGCTGCCTACCCCCCACCCCCCCCACCCGTTCCAGGGTCCCAGAAGGACAACCACGCACCCGACCAGTCGTGTGCCACGGCACGGCGGCCGCGCAATGATGCTCCGCGGTGGCAGGGACCACACCATCCCTCCGCTGCCATTGAGGTACGTATATGAATTTCTGCGTGTACTTTGGTGGATGGTCGTATGACACCGTTGTGTTCGGTGTGTCATCGTGGTCCCCGCTCCAAGCTGTCTCAGGCTGCGCCAAAAGTATCGTTTAAGCCGCTATTGGTTTCGTCATCGGATGGCATCAAACCTTACCATCGACTTTGTTTCTCCAGGCCCACAATGTGCCCACATCAGCCCTGCTCCTAGCAGCTTATTCCCGTAGAGTGTGTGCCGTCTTTTGCCCCCTGTGTCACCGACATTTCCTCACCCATACTCATGAGGCACTCGCGTGGTAAGCAGTGTACAGCAAGAAGGTAGACGGCAAGAAGTCGGCAACGGCCGTGGGGGCGGCGGCAGCCCTGCCGTTTCAAAGGAGCAAGGGCGGCTCGCACACAGATGCTGACGAAATTCCGCACCGAGATTGCGCCCCGTGCCACGCTGCTGCAGTCTGTCGTCAGCGGGCTGTGGCGCCGGCACGGCCGGCGACACAGGCGGGCAGACGATTTCGCCCTCCCCCCACATCTGTGCCTCTTACGAGCTACTGACACGTTAGCTGACCGGTCCTGCTCGGTCGGTGCAGCTATTGCCGGGGCAGCGGTAGTCGGGGCTGTCGTAGCCGCGTGTGCGACAGCTGAGACCCGATTGGTCGCGCCGGCAGGCGTGCTTTGTGCGAACGCGGCCCTTTACCCCCCACTCCACCGTGACTTACTTCCGGCCGCCCAGATAGACGACGCAGCAAAGTGAGGTGGCTCGGTTGTGCCGTCACGAGGGCTCAAGAAGCGCACAGCGAATGTCACAGCGGTGGGGGGAGATTTTTCACAGGCAATGAGCAGGCCAGCGGACCACGCTGTGACACGCCCTCGCCTGGTGCGCGCTTTGGCACCGCTGTGGCCTTCCTTTCCTCTTTTGTGCCTTGCTGCACCCCCACTGCACCCGCCTTGACGTGTTCCACCGTGGAAGCAAGCGGCATGGCTGTGCCGCCGCCCTCCATACAACAGGAATTCGACGGTACCGCGGCTGCGGCTGCGCCCAGCGCGCCACGCTTCAATCTTCAAGTGAATGTCAACCACGGGTTGTCAGGGATACATCCCGGAGGAATACATCCATATGTCATATCCGTATCCACTACGGATACGTGCCGACACGCATATTTTGAACGCATCACAAAAAAGAGAGGAGAGGATTAGTTTATCCCGTCCAACAAGAATTGCGAGATTACATCTGATCCGTATCCCAGATATCAGAGTCAGGATACAGGGATATGAAACAATATGAAACTTTTCGCGCCTGAAGAATTCTAGTACACCACAGTTAACTTCTGATCTCACGTTCCGACAATCGGGGAAGTCATGGGAAAACATGTTACAGCGTCAAGCGGCATTCCCGGCCGACCCAGAGGGAACCGTACAATCGCGCGACGCGGCCATTTTGCGACATCAGCAGAGTGTGACATAGAATTCAAAATAGCCCTTCTAATGTCCGTTTGCAAAAAGGGTGGGGAACCGCCTGGATCGCACCACTAATTATGCTGTCTGGTGGACTATAGTGAGTATAATCGCACGCGGCAATCGTATCCGGATACGGACATATTCTACGTAATAATCCGGTTTCAGAGGCAGATATCAGCATCCGGACCTGGGTTTGGGGAGTTAGCCGTCATCAGATACAAAGCATCGGCGGGTCTTCGTATCCTTTTTTGGCCGAAATTGCATATCCTGACAACCCCTGCTGTCAACATGGTTTTGAAGATTGTTGGTGCGGCTCGATCGCCCGAAGAAACTGCATCTTTGGACCTAAACCGTGTAGCCGCAGCCATCTTGGCGCGAACGGTTCCACCTGCATTATCTGTATCGTACGAGAACGGGCTCGTCAGTGTTTACCGTCGAACACCGTCCTTAGTCAAGCCCGGTGAGGGTACGAGCCAGCGTAATAAGCACTTGGCCGTTGCTGGTCGTGACATTCCAAGTGCCGCTGAGAGCAGCGTCTCCAGACTCCCGCCACGCCCGACCGCCACAGAGCAGGTCGGGCTTTGGTTCTTCGTTGGACTCAGCTACGCGACGTTCAACCGAATTTGGGTGCTCTTCGTGGCGGCCTTGAGCCCGATGGCCAACCGGCAAGCACTATGGCAGGCACGGTCTGCCCTTCTTAAGGTGCCGGCCAGTGACGTCTTTTCATTGGACTCTGGGGCGCACCTGAGCAACCTCTGTTGCGCGGTGGAAGGGCGGCTGTGTGATCTGTGCTGGGCCGGGCTGTTCGCTGAGCGCGCGTCGTCCGACCCATAGGGCGTCGCTATCACACAGACTCGCGGTTTCCAGGTCCCCAGCACTGGGAGACCTCTTCATAGCGAATTCTGCCCGTCTGGCTACCATGAGAGATGTCCATATTTCTGATAGTTTGGATGAGAGAGGTGACCCGTCACCTGGAAACATTGTGACGGGTTTTAATAACCAAGAATACTCGAATAGACTGGAAAATACTCTCCTGATGAAAGTGTCGTTGTTGTGGGGCCTGAGCGGCGAACAGTGCGTGTCTTGGTTAACAGCGACGATCCATCTGTATGCAGCACTGCCGGCCACGAGGGGCACACGCGTCGCTCACATGCCCTTAATGTGTGGACACCAAGAGCCCGAGTGACGCGCATTGGTTGTTGCATGCGCTTTTTGGGACTGTGCGGGACGTGAGTCGTACTCACGTTACCAGAATCGTGTCCCACATCAGGGAAAGCGGGCTGCCTGCGAGTTGGGAGAGACGCCAGCTGGACTCGAGCTTGCAACCCATTTGTTCATCGAGCGACAGCCGGTTATCATCATGCCACTCTCCCAAACCGTGTCCCTTCATCTTCTTTTGCTGATTAGGCTGACGCTGCGGGTGCTGCGGAATGCTATTGAGGCTGTACCGCAAGGGCGCGGGCCATCTACCGGATGGCCGTTTGCCTACTCGCTTGCGGCTACGTTGAGCGTGGAGATTGCCGTGGAGCCTGTTCCGTTCTATAAAGGCAGCTTCATTGGTTGGCACTACCACACAATTGCCGCGAGAAACCACGCCATCGTGCGAATTCTACAGACCCTCGTGCCGGCCCACTGGGCGACCGCTAACAAGCGCGAGTGGGCGCTGCTGGGCGGTATTATGGCAACCCTTAACCGTGTAGCTGTTTTACCCCCTGCCGAGGAGCGCCAGTTTAAGGCCGATGCGCGGGCATTCGTCAGTCTCACCCAGAAATCTTTCCTCGGGGTGAGCATTTCGCCCGAGCTACACCTGCTCTTTTCCCATTCGCGGGAGTTCATGGGTCGTTGAGCAGCACCGGGCTCTACGGCGAGCAGGCGATAAAGTAGTGGCACGGATATTATAACCAGAGTGCGGAGAGATTTACGGCTGAGACGCCACTGCTTTCCTGTCGTACGCTGGTGCTGACGATGCGTTGAGCGGCGTGGCTTCGGACTCTCTTCGGCGGTCAAAGGCGTCAGTACGTTAGCGGAAGGTGAGGCCTCTTAGTTCCCTTCGTCGCGGGGACCGCCGCCTGCGTGTCAACAAGGCCTGAAGGCGGCGAATTTGGGCGTCTCTCGAGAAGAGGGCGATGAATCGGGCGAAATGGGCAAACGAGCAGTTTGAGGAGGCCAGTGGAGTGATTGTGGCATCCTCTAAATAGTTGTTTTCTGCCACTGGCGCTACGTGCACGAGTGGGCTTTTGCGGGTTATCGAAAAGAAGCAGCAGCCACCACCACGCACATTGTTGGATGGATGTGCGCTCCTCGAAAACGCGAAGTCAATTCGGAAGCGATTTTCACAGCGAAAAAGGACGGCAAACGTGTATGGCACGCCCATTGGCCCTGAGCTTTTTCAAGCCCAAGAAAAGGCCTCGTCATGTAGGAAGCAGCGCGCATTGGAAAGCAGCCGACAAATTTGGTCGCAGCCAATAGAAAGCATAAAATTGTCAGTCCACCCAATGAGGTCGCCCGAAATCCAAAAGAGCAGCTTGAGGCCGGATTAAATAGGCGTGAGAGAGCCCTGCACGAAACCGACTCACGGAAGTCGTGACACGAATTGAGAAAGTTATTTCAGCCAACACATGAATAAGTGCCGAAGGAATGCAGCTGACAGAAAAGCTTCCAGAGGATGGACAGCCGACAATGCCGATGTTTGCGTTGCTGAAGTCTTGACTGAACGTGAGGCCACGGCTCATCCCACCAAAAGGCCTACTCCATGCATCTAGGCACATGAAGAAGGGTTTTTCCCTTCCCTTCTTAACGTACTTTGAGTATGAGAAGGAACAAGACTAGTCTCTGTCGCAGAGGCACTCTGAGAAAAGAAAGAAGGGGCTCAAAGGATCTTGTAGAGATGACGTGATGGTCGATTTAACGCTCTAAGGAGCATTGGCACGACCCATATTGGCGCCCCCAGAACTTGGCAATGCCAAGAGCGTTTGCGCTTTCCAAGGACGAATACTGGAGACCACCCCGTCATATGTTTTTGGCTGTTGAGATAGACGGTATTTTCCGCATCCCGATGTCGCACTGAACATTTTTCATGGAACGGAGTGCCCGCTGGTGACTCTGTAGGTTCTAACTCGACGTGGCTTGGCGACAAAATGCGTGTCACATGTGCTGTGGGGATGTTTGTACAGCACTTATAGCAGGTGGTTTACACGGGCGGTGTTGGAAGGGTGGCAGGTGAAGCTCGCAGCCGGCCGAGAAAAAGAGCTTTTCCATCAGATGCCAGAGCGGACCAATCGGTGTTTGCTTCAAAAGTTGATCAGAGCCCGTTTCCGATTGGCGGAGACGCAGAAAACAGGAGATTTTCTGAGGACTGAAAAACACCGAGGTGTATTTCAGCTCTATAAGATTCTCAGAGCACGTTCTTCTATTTCTTCGAGTATCCATGCCACAAAGACCAGTCCAGAAGTTTCTATTGTTCAAAATACGTCCAGAAGACCAGAAAAAAACATTTTCATACGCCTAAACTTCCTAGCCCACCGGCTAGGGTATCTACCAACATGGTGAAGACCGTTTTCAGTCTCTTTGAGAGCTGGTGCTCGTTACAGGGGTACATGTTGAGACCGAGAAGCACATCATTCTCGCTCCCTCAGCAGCCCCTGAAATCTGCGGCGCCATATCTTTGCATTGGGAACGTTGGTACACGTGGTCGGATGCCGCGTGCCACGTTGAACGCCATGGGCAGAGCTTGCTGGCGCGTACGGTTCGTGACAGTTTTCATTGCGCGAAAAGCTGGAAGGAATGGCTCGTGTGGCGGGTTCCACGGTTTACGGGGCCCTCTGGCGGTGTGGCGCAGAGTATTGTCAATGAAACTCTCTGAGTGGCGGTCTTAGATGACTCTGACGGGGATTGTTTGCTTGAAAGCAGGACGTTGCGAGGCGTGCGGTGTGACGCGTGAGACCGCGCCACAGGGCGCGATGCGTGGGGCGGCGAGGATGGTAGCTTACCGACAAACTGCGGGCATGGCGGCCGGATGCCTCATTTGTCTGGTGTCCTCGACCCAGTGGCAGGTGTTCTCTTTCGACACGCGCGCTGTGTATTTACTTTGAGTGTGTCACATACCCAAGCCTGTTTGGGCCAGGGTATTTGCGAGAACGTTTCTTCAGTAGGTTGATTCACCTCTCTCAGAGGGATCGCTATTCCGGTACCCCTCGGGGAATCGGTCAAATTGTCAGCTAGGCGATTCTGTCAGGACTAAAGACGTGGCGCCACGCGGTGATTCCATCCATCGCGGCAGTTCGAAAAACTTCTTTGGCAGTCGGTGGAGTGACGTCAGCCCCCTCGTGAGTGAACCAGCCGAACACATTTATGTATCCCTCATCATACGTTGATCCATTCTCGCTACTGGGTTGCTGCCAGTCAATCGACATGCCTGCGCGGTTTACCGACTGTGCACAAAAACGCCGTGACAGCAGGCTGTGGGTGGGGGGCAGAGGGGCGGTTGCGCACTCGACAGCACCATTCGGAGGGGTACAGTACGATGGGTGCGGCACGGCCGGTGGGCTCCGCGACAGCAGGCTGAGAGGGGGTGGGGGAAGGGGCGGTTGCGCCTCTGACTGCACCATTCAGAGGCGTACAGTACGGTGGGTGCGGCAGGGCCCGTAGGCGCCGCGACAGCAAGCTGTGAGGGGTGGGGGGGGGGGCGGGCGGTTGCGAACTCTTGACAGAAACATTCAGAGGGGCACAGTACGATGGGCGCGACAGGGCCCATGAGCGACACGACAGCAAGGTGTGGGCGGGAGGGAGTGAGAGGGTGAGGGCGCTATGGCATTGACGCACGCTCCCACAGGCCACCCGCACCATTTCTTCGTCTCGCGGAGGGCACGGCCAACACGTGCTTCACCCTGTAAATACAGATCGATCATGGGACGTTGGCAGCGCAGCGGTCGTCCTTCCGCCAAGTCACCGCCACGCCACATCGGCGCCAACTCTATGATACTTTAACGCCTCCGTTGGGTAACTACTATCTCGTCACCGCGGTCCTGACACTCCTAGAATGCCCCAGCTCCGCGCATTGTCAACTTCGCTAGCCAACACAACAAGGCTGCACGACCGCGTGGGCGCGAGCTAAGCCGTCCGGCTTTTAGATGATATTCTGTGTATGAGTTGCGTCTTATCCGTACTGCTTGTCGTTGTTGTGTGTCATATGAACACGCTGGTCGGGTACGTGGTGGCGAGACGCGATGTCCGTGGGATTGGTCTGACATTGGCCCATACTCCACTGCTCGCGTGATGCTGTGTCTTCTCGTTTTCCCGCATTTGCCGCTTAGTTGTGTGCCCAATGCAGATAATTTATTGCAACTATGCTCACCAGGTATGGGCAGCTCACGCCCATGTCTGCTCTCCTTTCGATCACCAATGTGGCGGTAAGGGGGCAGCTCCCCCAGGCACCGGCGTCGGGAGTGACGCAGTTTGCGGCCACGCCCGCAGGTGCTTCCCGCTCGCCTTGTTCAGCACCGCCCCGCCGCTCTACCTGCAGCGTCCTGAGCGAGGGGCTTCCAGCGTCCTGGCTTCGACAAGCCCCTCTACGGACGACCGGGCTGAGCACTGGCGGTACGACAGCGGTGCTACATCGCCAGACCGCCCGGCGCCGGCGGGCGTTGGCCATGCCAACCCCGTCGAGAATCCCTCTCCGGCGCCATTGTTTGTGCGGACCAACCTACCCCACGACGGTATTCCCTTGGGCGAAGCCATGTTGTACCGGGCAGGGGCAGGCGTCGGGGGGTCTTCCAAACAGGCGGGGATGCGCCCTTCGGGCCCGTCCCAGCAATCGACCTATGTGCTTGACGATTCCGACGACCTACCGTCGCCTTCCGCCTTTGATACCTCCTCCTCGAGTGATTCACCTGTTCGCGACGGGCGTGCATGCAAGCGCCGTCAATCCGGCAAGAACAAAGCAGTGACACCCACCCGCAAGAAACCCAAAATCTCGGCCAATGCGATTGCCGCCGACGGAGATGACAAGTTTATGGACCGAGGCGTTTGGGCGGCCAAATCCCGCTTTTTTGTGCTCCAGTGGTGGGCTAAGTTCATTATGGCTCAGTAACGCTAGAACGGTGCCAGCAAGCAGGTGTCGCTTCCTAATGCGGCGGCGTCGGTCTTCAAGCGGTTGGCCTCGAAGAAAAGCAACTCCCTGAAGCCTCTGAAGTATGACGTAGTCCACTACCTCATGAACCCAGTGCGTACTTACATGTCGGACCGTGCCAAGATCAAAGAACGTTCTACAGGGCCGAACCCGCAGGATGTCTCCGTTGCCAACAGGAGCAAGGACACCAAAAGGGCGGCCAATTGGAGACTGACCGCAGAAGTGATTGCACAGCTGGTGGAGACTGCCAAGAATATCCTCGCGCGCACCGGCGGTATGTGCAAAACGACGCCGATGTCGTACGGGCGCGCAGCCAGCCGCAGCGCGGCCGCCGACGGTGACACGACGAAGGGCGCGGGTACGAATGGCAGCGCGGGCAGATTCAAGGTCAACAGCGACCACTCCTATTCTGACATTAAGGAAAGTACTGGTGGTTCAAGTTGCACCTCTAGCGCGTCTGCAAGCTCTGATTGCGATGGTGTTGTGTTGCCTCTTTGTGTCCTTTTGCGTACAGCACAACCGGCGCCAGCTATCCCACCAACGCCGCTGCGGACCGCTCTGCAGGAGGGAGCCAGCGGTCGGTCGCGCTGGTCGCTGACGGCCCACGAGTACGGGCAAGCGGTGCTTCGTGACGACGGCGCGATTATGGCCATCATTGAGATCACGCGCTCGTCGGCGAGCGCCCGGGCATCGCAGGCGGACGTTCCCAAGCAGACGTCTAAGCTGCAATCCACTGCTGCGGCCCGCGCGGCGGACGCAGCCCTCGCTGCCACCAAGCGCCATACCAAGCTGTACGTCTTGCGTGAGGAGCGCGAAAGCCGCGAGGCGGATATGAGCGCGCATGCGGCGGAGCAGCAGGCCGCCGCAGCCCTCGGGACGGCATCGAGATCGGTTTTCCTCGAGAAGCTGAGGGTCCTGAAGGAGCTGTTCCTTCAGAGGAGGGACGCTTCTATCCTGCAACTCATTGCGTCGATGCTGGTGACTGAGGAGCTCTTTTTTGGCGGGTACGGCATCGGGGGTGGGAAATTTGACGACTGGGGGCGCGGGACGCGCGGCAGGCGCAGGGAGCACGGTGGGTGGAGGCGGTGAGGAGAGGGGTGGGGCCAGCCCGGCGGGTGGGTTCAGCGCGGCGGCGAGCAAGTATGGGGCGGGGCGTGCGCACGTGGGTCCAACCGTCGCCAGCCGGGGGGATGAGGATTGACCTGTTGAGGCTTGCGGTGGAAATTAAGGGTCACGTTGGAGCTGATAGAGGGTGGTGTGCGTCTGATTCTGTTCAGCAGGCGTGTGGCGCTCTGTCATTGTTAAGTTCCATCATTCGATCCTTTGACAAAAGACGCGGTCACTGTGTTGCTGGTGCGCTTTATAGCGCGAGGATGTCGTCCCGCCAAGTCCTACCGGTGCCGAATCGTCGACACTCTGAAACAACAAGTGCACAAGTGATCCACAGTCGATTGGATTGTTCTGTGGAGGAGAACAGAGGTCCGCGACGACGCAATCGAATGCCAGCCACACATTGCCGGAAGGGTGAACTTACGCCGATCGAATGGACGGCAGCGTTGCTGGGTCCATCCGCAATGATCCTTGACTTTGTCAAAGGATCCATTGTCTCTTTACAAACAGCCACCAAGTGAGAAGAAGCAGAAATGCATCCTGCCTGTTGGAGACATGTACGGAAAGAGCAGAAGCTCATCTTCCATCCTATGCATTTTTCTGCTGGTGCTGTGTCCATCTTGGCTGTAAAATTTCCTTTGATGTCTCTTGCGCAGACGACATGACGGGCAAACAGGCTGGAATCGAATTATGTGCCGTTCCATTCTTTCGACGAGCGTTCCAAGTATACGACACCTTTGATAGACACTACGCCACCGGTGCTCTGGTAGTGCATCGAACACCAGGGGCTTTCAAGTATAAATGGCACTCGGATATAATGGATAGATATACTCAGACGTACTCATATTCAGAAAAAACGAGCCCGACTTGACATACTCTGATCTGAATCGAACCGCCATTCAATGGCTCTGAAACTGAAACACGGGAGTGCAATGACTTAGCATTCGAAGACTGCAGCCATCCATCTACGTCAGGTAACAGCACTCGCCGGTCGCTTTAGAACACTCGCAGTTGGGCTCAAGAACGCGGGTGCATGTTCGAAAAGTGCTGAACAGTAGTGAGCGTACTTAGGGCCGATCATCGACAGTAAACTCTTATGACGAACGTCGCGCGCTGCGGCTCATAAATATGGCGCGTCGCCAAAGAATGATCGGATCTGAGAAACGCTCAGAGCACACCCAACAACGTCGGTTGCGAACGACCTGCGAACCGTTTAAGAGCGCAACGTGTGCGCCTATGAGTGGCCAAAAGTGTTTCGGCAGCGATATGCGCAGGCTCTGCGAACCCGCTCCGCTCGGACC
>Ga0115031_1001657_pt1 | contig 16509 bp, 9 predicted proteins | sample Maine_Asex4_meta_FD_87301 | JGI IMG/M metagenome (GOLD analysis project Ga0115031, IMG submission 87301) | Marine algal microbial communities from Maine, USA - Maine_Asex4_metaG | ecosystem: Host-associated > Algae > Red algae > Unclassified | place: Maine, USA | collected 2015-01-05
TACAGCCGCCGCATCAAGAAGCGCGAAGACGGTTGGGAATACAGCCTCGATGACATCATGGATATCGTGAAGGGCTACGACGACAAGCCGGTGACCGAGGTGCACATCGTCGGCGGCGTACTGCCGCAATACGACGTGCCTTTCTACGCCGAGCTGTTCACCCGCATCCGTAAGCACCGGCCCGACCTGCACGTCAAGGCCCTGACGCCGGTGGAATATCACTACATCTTCAAGAAGGCAAAGATGTCTTACGAAGAAGGTATGGCCACGATGAAGGCCGCCGGCCTGCAATCCATGCCCGGCGGCGGCGCGGAGATCTTCCACCCGGAGATTCGCGACCAGATCGCCGGTGGAAAATGCAGCGGCGAAGAGTGGCTGCGCATCCACGAAATATGGCACGAGCTCGGTATGCGCTCTAACGCCACCATGCTCTACGGCCACATCGAGGAGTTCCGCCACCGGGTGGATCACCTGGAACAACTGCGGAAGTTGCAAGACAAAACCGGCGGCTTCCAGACCTTCATCCCGCTCAAGTTCCGCAACAAGAACAACGAGTTGAGCCACCTGTCGGAAAGCTCCGTGGTCGAAGACCTGCGCAACTACGCCATCAGCCGCATTTACCTCGATAACTTCGACCACATCAAGGCCTACTGGCCGATGATCGGGCAAACCACGGCTCAACTCAGCCTCGCCTTCGGGGTGGATGACATCGACGGTACGATCGACGATACGACCCGCATCTATTCCATGGCCGGTGGCGAACGGAACCCGGCCCTGAGCACGGAGTCGCTCGTGAAAATGATCCGCGCCGTCGGCCGTCACCCCATCGAACGCGGCACCCTCTACGAGATAATCGCCGATTTCAAGGACGCGGAGTTTGCGGACGATAAGCAGTACCGGGGGTATACGGCTTTGCCGGTGGTCTAAGCACCAACCTGATTATTTTCATCCACCACCCGCCATCCACACCCGCCACCTATGACTGTATACATCCTCCGCCACGGCCAAACCGATTTTAACCTGCAAGGCATTGTTCAGGGCAGCGGTGTCAACTCCAGCCTCAATGAAACGGGGCGGATGCAGGGCAAACTGTTCTACGATAAGCATAAGGACGTTCCCTTTGGGGTCGTGCTGACCAGCGCCCTCAAACGCACCCACGAGACCGTTGCCGGTTTTATCGACGCGGGCATTCCGTGGGAACAACACCCGGAAATCAACGAGATGAGCTGGGGGGCGCACGAAGGTAAGAAAGGCACGCCCGAAAGCATCGCCGAATACCGGACGATCAAGGACGGCTGGGGGCTGGGCGAGATCGACGGTCGCATCGGTGGCGGCGAGTCCGCCCGGGAGATGGGGGAGCGGCTCCAAACCTTCATCGACCACCTGCCGAAGCGCGACGAAGAGACCATTCTGATCTGCTCCCACGGCCGGGCGATGTGCGGCCTGGTCACCCTGATGATGGGCCGACCGATCGACCGGATGAATGAATTAACGCACAGCAACACCGGCTTGTGGCGCGCTACGTTGCAAGCCGACGGCCAGTGGGCGTTCGATCTGGAAAACGACCGTAGTCACCTGCCGGAAGCATTAACCACGGGAAAATGGTAACCACTACGCCTGTACCGTCCATTGCCCCCGCGTCCCCGCCCATAAAGAGCGCGGAAAAGTACCGCCTCGTAGCCGTGTCATACCTCAATACCAAGCCGTTATTGTACGGCTTGCTCCGTTCCCCGATCCACGATGCGTTGGCCATGGACCTCGCCGTTCCCAGCGAATGCGCCCGGCGGCTGGTCGCCGGAGAAGCCGACATTGCCCTCGTGCCCGTCGCCGTCATTCCCGAGTTGCCCGAGGCCCACATCATCAGTGATTATTGCATCGGTGCCGACGGCAAAGTAGCCACCGTCTGCCTTTACGGCGAGGTGCCCATCGAAGAAATGACCGGCCTCTATCTGGATCACCATAGCCGGACCTCGGTGATGCTCACCCGCTTACTGCTCAAAGAGTACTGGCAACTCACCCCCGAACTTCTGGTCGCCGAAGAAGGCCACATCGATCGCATCGGCGGCACCACCGGCGGCCTCGTCATCGGTGATCGTACCATCGGCCTCGACGCGCGTTTTCCCTACGTCTACGACCTCGGCGAAGTATGGAAAGCCCATACCGGCCTGCCCTTCGTTTTCGCCGCCTGGGTATCCGTCAAACCCCTCGATCCGGAATTCGTCACCGCCTTCAATGACGCCCTGCGCGAAGGCATGGATCACCTGCCGGAACTGCAATTGCTGCTTTCGTCTCCCGATCCGAATTTTGACCTGGTGGAATATTTCACTCACCACATCGATTATGACCTGGATGCGGGGAAGCGGAAGGCATTGGCGCGGTTTTTGGCTTACGTGCGTCAAACGGGCCGCACACAAAACGGGTGAGGATTTGCACTCTGAATGGTAGACGGAACATAACGTCTCTCCCGTCTACCATTCGAAGTGCAACTCCTCACCCGTCCTAAAAACCGTTCTAATCAAATGAAATATGCACGTCTGACTTACTCCATTCCTGCCCCGTTCGTTCCTTGTACAACTCGAGAAACCGCTGGTGTGCCTCGTCGGAGGTCGACTTACCGTTCAGTTTTAACCGATCGTTATTGACCGATATTCTCTTCACGTCGCCTTTCACGTCCGCCAGCCCTTCGAAGATGATTTGCTCGGCAATGAATTTGAAATCCGCCCGCATACCGCCCGCTTCTTTCCTGATATCGCCGGCCATTCGCTGCGCGTTCCCGCGTACTTTGTCAGCGGATCTTTGCGCGTCGCGGCGGCTCCGTTCGGCATCCCGACGGGCGCCGTCCGCATCGCGCTGAACGTCCCGGCGGGTACGATCCGCCTCCCGGCGAACATCGTCCGCCTCGCGGTTTTGCCGATCCATATCGCGTTTCAATTCCGCCTTCCGCCGCTCCAACCGGTCGATCATCGTTTCCATTTCCTCGATTTCCGCTTCCGTACCACGCGGGCGTTCCGGGCGGTTTGGCGGGTCGACGAACAGGTCGTCGAATCCATGCAGACTGTCCGTGATTATGATCATGCCGTCGCCGTCGGAGTCAAACATCCCTTCAAAACGGTCAGCCAACCGCTCGGCCAGTCGCTCGAAGGTACTACCGAGTTCTTCCCACTCTTCCCCCATATTTTCAAATTGCGTTTCCATGCGCTGGAAATGCTGCTCGAAGCGGTCGCCGTCCGTCCATTCATCGCCGTTGTGGTCCGGGTCTTTGCGTACGCCCAGCATGTGTTCCACCATTGGCAGATGATCGTCAAATTCGTCGGCGGGAATCGTTTTGCCGTCGATTTTCAAGGACTTGATCTCCCGGTCTTCCACCTCTACTTCGGCGGAGTTGCCGTTGCGGTAGGAACTGACGCGATGCTTCCCGGCGGGCAGGCTGTCGGTGACCATGTCGCATTTGGGCGCGGTCGCGGGTGCCGGGAAAAGATCGGGGGCCGTGGTGGTCGCCCCACCCGTAAGGCTGATGAGCAGCGCGAAGGTCAGGGCCGGAATACGGAGGTAATGGTTTTTCATCGGTCTCGTTTTATGCTTTTCTTAAGTGACGAGGGGCGGAGGGCGAAGGTTGCAGGCGGGACAAAAAAAACCTCACCGTTGTTTCCAACGGTGAGGTTTTTTTAAAGTGGGAAGTATTTTAAGTGGGAAGTATTGCCGCAAGTAACAGCGGCGGCACTTCCCACTTTCATGTACTACTTAAACCCAATAGACTAAGTTCAGATCCTGCGCGTGCGGCATCAGCTTATGCACCGGCCGCAGACGGTAGCCGAACTCGAATACACCGGAGAGTTTCGGGTCGGTGCTGATCGTAAAGGTCGCTTTACCGTCCTTTTGGCTTTTCAGCTCGAAAGGCGTAGCGTCTACCAGTTCCAGTTTCGTCTCGCTGAGGCGGCTGTAAGCACAAAGTTCCAGCGTCAGGTCTTTCGCGTCAATACCGTTGGTGTCCAGTAACACGGTCGCCTCGAACTTGCCGGTCATCGGCAGGGCCTGGTTAGCGGCGTCGAATGATTTGTTGTCCACGACTTCAATGCCGCTCCAACGCTCGCTGACGTGCTGCTTCCAGGCCGCGAAGTCCTTCGCCGGCTGGTACTTCTTCGTGCTGCTGGCCTGCTGGCTCTTACCCAGCGGGAAGTAGAAGCGTTCGTAGTAATCGTCCATCATCCGCTTCATCGTAAAGGTCGGGGCGACTTCGGCAATGATCTGCTTGACGTAGCCCATCCAGGTTTTGGAGATGCCCGTCTTGTCGCGGTCGAAGTAAATCGGTATGATCTCTTCTTCCATCGTATGGTAGATCAGTTCGGCGTCCAGTTCGTTTTGCAGGTGCTGCTCCTCGTAGGTGCGCTCCAGCGGCAAGGCCCAACCGGCGTCGGGGCGGTAGCCTTCGGCCCACCAACCATCCAGGACGGAGAAGTTCGGGCGGCCGTTCAGCGCCGCTTTCATCCCGGAAGTTCCGGAAGCCTCCAGCGGACGGGTCGGCGTGTTCAGCCAGATATCGACACCCTGCGTCAGCAGTTTCGCCATCTCCATGTTGTAGTCTTCCAGGAAAATCACCTTTCCGGCGAACTCCGGCTTCTTGCTCACGTGGATGATGTGACGGATCAGGTCCTGCCCCCCCTGATCGGCGGGGTGTGCTTTTCCCGCAAACAGGAAGATAACGGGGCGGCCTTCCTGGCTGACGAGTTCGCGCAGGCGATCCTCGTTCTGGAACAGCAGCGTAGCGCGCTTGTAGGTAGCGAAGCGACGGGCGAAACCAAGCACCAGGGCGTCGTTGTTGATTTTGCTGATGATGTCAAACGTCACCCGCGGGCTCTCCCCCCGCTTGCGCATATCGACTTCCAGTTTGGCGCGGACGTAATCCAGCAAGCGCACCTTCAGTTCCTGCTGCACGCCGAACAGTTCCTTATCGTCGATCTTGCTGATCTTCCGCCAGATGTCTTTGTTACTCTGGTCCTTCACCCAGTCATTGCCGAAGGCTTTGCTGTAAAGGCGGTGCAGCTCGTTGGCGATCCAGGTTGGGTAGTGCACGGAGTTGGTGACGTAGCCGATGTGGACCTCCTCGGCCACGTAGCCGGGGTAAAGCGTGGTGAACATCTCCTGGCTCACCTCGCCGTGCAGCTTCGATACGCCGTTGACGCGCTGGCTGAGGGCGATGGATAGCTTGGACATGTTGAAGTCCTCGCTCTCGTCGTCCGCGTTTTGGCGGCCGAGCGCGACGAACTCCTCCCAGCTGATGCCGAGCTCGCCGGCGTAGTTGTAGAGGTAGTTGCGCAGCATGTGCTCGGGGAAGTGATCGTGGCCCGCCGGCACCGGCGTATGCGTGGTGTACAGACTGGAGGCGCGAACGGCTTCAACCGCTTCGTTGAAATTCAGCCCGTCTTCGTGGATGAAGTTCTTCAGACGCTCGATGCTCAGGAAACCGGCGTGACCTTCGTTGAGGTGGTAAACCTCGGGCGCGGCTTCCATGGCCTCGATGGCGCGTACGCCGCCGATGCCGAGCAGGATCTCCTGCTTCAAACGGTGCTCGTTGTCACCGCCGTACAGCATATGCGTCAGCGCGCGGTCTTCCTGCTGGTTGTCTTCGTGGTCGGTGTCGAGCAGGTACAGATTGATCCGTCCGATGGGTAGTTTCCAAACCTTGGCGACGACGATGCGGCCCTGGATCGGAACGCTGATCTTGAGCCAGTTGCCGTCTTCACCGCGTACGGGCTCGACGGGCAGCTGGGTGAATTTCTGCGCGGGGTATTTATGAATCTGGTCGCCGTTGATGCTCAGGCCCTGGTTGAAATAACCGTAACGGTAGAGCAGCCCCACGCCGAACAGGTCGACGTTGGAGTCGGAGGCTTCCTTCAGGTAGTCACCCGCCAGCACGCCGAGGCCGCCGCTGTACAGCTTGAGGCTGATGTGCAGGCCGTACTCCATGCTGAAATAGGCGATCTTCGGCCCCTTCTTTTTCGGTTCGGCGAGGTAAGCGTCGAATGCTTTTTCGACCGCCTTGAGTTGCTTGAGAAATGCCTTGTCTTTAGACAGTTCAACGGCGCGGACGGGGTCCAGCGTTTCAAGCAGGGCGACGGGGTTGTAGTTCAGTTCCACGAACCGTTCGGGGTCGATGGATTTGAAAAGCTCCTGCGCGTCGGCGCTCCAGCTCCACCAGATGTTGTGGCTGAGGCGTTTGAGCGGCGTAAGGGCGGAGGGTAGTTCATTCTGCACGAAGATGCGATGCAGCTTCATGCCCGTAGTGGATTGCGTCATAGTCATATGGCGATTGAATTGTGGGGCGGGTGGTCTGGCGATGGCGCCGTCGGTCTCCCGATTACCGATTAAAACTCCGTCTAACCACCCGCTGCGTGGGGTTGGTCTTACCGTGCGGCGCGAGCGTTCAGCGTAGTGGCACCTTTCGGCTTTCTCACTGAATCGACGACCGGCACCGGCGGCGTTCTTTTGCCTTTTCGGGCGCGGACGCGGGTGCGGAGGTGGGGTAGGGCGATCGGCCCGGCGATTAGCGGACCTTGTTATGTGATCGAGTGTAAGTTGCTGATCGATACCATTACATCCCTATAAGAATGTTGTGCCGTGAAAACCCGTGAACCGTAGCCCGTGGCGGAGTGGAAGCGTAACTCGACAGCGTTTTATACACGCTACCGCATTACCTAATGCAAACCGGCCCGGAGAATTCCAGCACGGCAAAACTCGTTAATCCCGATGGATTATGCAAGTATTGCTATCGAAAGAACGGAATAGTAGTGTTGATGTTGAGTTGATTGGAGGGGGGGAGATCCGTAGTGCCGGCAGCCATTCGAGAGGATCTTGCGTTCGCTAAGCGGACGGCCTTTTAAGAAAGCGGGTGAACGGGCGATACTTTTTCGGTCACCCGTTTACCGAGTGTCCTTTTTTCCGTCAGATACCTCTCCCCCTTTTCAGCAGGAAGCCGCCGCCACCGATACGCGAATTGCCAGTCCACCATCCGCCGTCTCTTTATAATCAGCGTGCATTGCTCGCGCCGTATCCAGCATGGTACTGATTACCGAGTCGAGGTCGACCACCGCGTCGTCCGGGTCGCTTTGCAGGGCCAGGTTGGCGGCGGTGATGGCCTTCATCGCCCCCATCGCGTTGCGCTCGATGCAGGGAATCTGGACGAGCCCGCCGATGGGGTCGCAGGTCATGCCGAGGTGGTGCTCCATGGCGATCTCGGCGGCCATCAGCGTTTGCTCCGGCGTTCCACCCAATACTTCGGTCAGCGCGGCGGCGGCCATGGCGGAGCTAACGCCGATCTCCGCCTGGCAGCCACCTTCGGCGGCGGAGATGGTCGCGTTCTTTTTGAAAATCGAGCCGATCTCGCCCGCCACCAGCAGGAAGTCCCGTTCCTTTTCCCGCGTGGCCGTTGGGCAGAAGTAACGATAGTAAAACAGCACGGCGGGGATGACGCCGGCCGCCCCGTTCGTCGGGCTGGTGATCACCCGACCCAGAGCGGCGTTTTCCTCGTTAACGGCCAGCGCGAAGCAGCTTACCCAGCTGGTTACGGTGGTGAAGTCCGACGGAACGGTTTTCAGTTGCTCGTCGAAAGCAGTAAAATCTCCGGCGGGCGGCATGCCCAGCAACCTGGTGGCCATTCGCCGGGCGCGCCGCCTGACGTTGAGGCCGCCGGGCAGGTTGACCTCCGGAGCGGTGCAGCCTTTATGAATGACGGAAGAAAAGACACCCAGGTAGCGGTCGATCTTCACGTTGAGTTCCGCCGCGCTTTGCAGCCGCAATTCGTTGGCCCGTACGATGGCGGAGACGGAAGCACCCGTCGAGCGGGCGTAGCCCAGCAATTCGTCGGCGAAGGTGATGGGGTAAGGTAGTGTAGGCCCGTCGATCAGCCGGCTGGCCGAGCCCTCCCGAATGATAAAACCGCCACCGATGGAGTAATACATTCGCCGCACCTTTCGCCCCGACCGCAGCCGGGCGATGAACATCAGGCCGTTGGGATGAAAAGAGCGGCTGCGATTCTCGAATACGATGCCGGTTGCCGGGTCGAACGGCACGCTGATCGGTCCCTCCGTCCGCCGACCCAGGCGAAGCTGTTGCTCCGATCGGATGCGGCCGATGTGGAAAGGAATGTCGCTTGTGTTAATGGTTTCGGGGTCAAACCCTTCCAGCCCTAACATGACGGCGATGTCCGTTCCGTGCCCGACACCGGTTTTACTCAGCGAACCGTACAGGTGAACCTTCAGCGTGACGACTTCCAGCATATCCGGCAACAATTCGCGAAAGGCCAATGCCGCTTTCCACGGCCCGAGCGTATGCGAACTTGACGGCCCGACGCCGATCTTGAAAATGTCGAAAATGGAGATGCGTTGCATGGGGGAAAGGTAATGCGTTAGTTGGTTAGTATGTTAGAAGTTAGTTGCCGGTCCCGGTATTTTTCAGCCTACACCAAACTTCTAACGAACTAACATACTAACTTCTAACGAACTAACGAACTAACATACTAACTTCTAACGAACTAACACACTAACTTCTAACGAACTAACACACTAACTTCTAACGAACTATATAACCCTTCCACTCCGTACCAACCGCTCTTCCAACCTCGGCTTCAGCACGTCCGCCGCATCCAGGATCAATGCCTCGTCGGAAGGGAAATCGACCGGGCGATTGCCGATGTAGCGGCGGGTGTTGCGGCTTAGTGCGCGGCGGTCGCCCTGAAAAGTGCTGGCGTAGTTTTCAAAATTGGCTTCGGCCGTCAGGCGATCGCGGTCGATGACGCGCTGAGCGCGCAGATCGACGATCTCCAGGCTGCCACCGACGATGACGGACTTGGTTTGCAACAATTCTAAAACGTTGGCGCGGACGATAAGGCGGCGCGGACGGGTGATGTCATTGCCCAACGTATCTTTCGCAACGTTACCGTCCTGATCGAGGACGTATTCCGTGCCGTCGGTAATTTCCTTTTCTTCAATATACTGTCGTTCGTTGACGCGCTCGGGGCTGACCTGGATGTTGTCGAGTACGATACGGGCGGCGTAATCGTAGGTCTTACCGCTCACCGGCTGATAATCGTAATATCTCCAGGCGTCGTCCAGGTTGCGGCCGCCGGGGCGGAGGAGTTCGCGCTCGAAGTTACGAGGCAGGTAACCGCCGCTGTTGTTCACCATCTCTACCACTACGTATACCTTGCCCAGTTCGCGGGCTTCGGCGCGCAGGCGCTCGGTGTCCCGGTAATCGGAAACGTAATTGTCCACGCTACCGAAGCTGCGGTAGGCGTCGCGGGCGGCGGCCTTGTCGCCGGCGCGGCCGAGAGCAAGCAGTCGGCTGCCTTCATCGTAGTGCTGAGCGGCGGCTTTGCGACCGGCGTCGGCGATCAGGCCATCGACGCGGGCAAAACGGAAGGTTGCCTGGTAGCCGTTCTTATCCACCAGCGGCAGCAGCGGGCTAAGAGCGTCCTGACGGCGCTGGATCTTCGTGTAGACGTCTTGAATGCGGCTCCAGTTGGCGGTACCGCTTTCTGACATGCGGCGCGCGCGCTCCATATCGGCGGCCGTAATGCGGTTAAAGGCCGTCTCAAGGGCCAATACATACTTAGGGTTTTTCTTCTGCTTGCCCGACAGACGCTTTTGCGCCAGCCGGATCGTTTCCTCGTAGTTTCCGTTGTCAACGAGTTTCTCCACGTTGGCGCAGGAAGAGAAGGCCAGCGTAAGGCAGGCGAAAATGAGAGCGGGAATATGGGTGATGCGTGTCATGGCAAAATGATTTAATGGGTGAATCCGTCATTGCGTTAAGCCGAATGAACGGGCCGTAAAATCCGGTAACCCGTTTGGTCACCGTTTCTATTGCTAAACACGGATTTGAGGTGCTATTCGTTGCTTATGGGAAGGTTAAGGCGACTTAAGAATCGTTAAAAAGCCCGTTGGGGGCACTGTTTCCTGCCCGCAATCGGTCAATTTCCGTCCGCTCTTTGTCGTCTATCGCTTCTTTAATCCGCCACCGATTAGTCCGAAATCGAGTAGTACGGCAATGATCATACCGATCAGTGGCACCATACTCCATTCACCGCCGAAGAAATATTGAACCAAACCGTACCATAAAAGAGAGACGGGTAAAAACAGGAACCCCAATAACGGCATCAGGATACCACTAAAAGCATCACTGAACCAACTGGTGAAAAAGTAGAGGACGAGAATTACGATGCGGGGAAAAAAGACACCTAGCAAAAGAAGTAATACGGGCATGATGCAGCGTAGTAAGTGAAAAAAATGAGAAGTATTGCTGATAAAAGATGTCAGTACTAAATAAAGTTCGCAACCATTTCACGGGCATATATACCTCGGGTGGAATTCAATCGGATACGTCGTTTTTTTTACGGCGGCTAAGGCGGAGCGGGGGTTCAGCGACATACTAACGCAACGGTTTTGCATTAACATTAATATCCCAATCACTATTTGTGTGAAATGTGATCGAACGGTACATAAGTCGGCGTGCATTCTTATTGACAAAACATTTGAATTTTAGCTCAATGTTTCTACCTTGCCACTGCTCAAGGGCGGAAAATTCCTGCCCGGAAGTTTTTTCCACATTCTTAAATTCATATTTAACCACCTATTTACCGCGCTTTAAACCAACGCGAAATCCTTTTAAATTATTCCTGCGTAACCAACCGTCGCTTCCGACGGAAGGCCGGACTTGTATTCATCAGTGAAAGTGGCGCCGCTTTTACAAGGGAGAACTCATGTCTGGAACTCCGACGGCTAAGGCTGACGACTATTCATATTCTTAAATCCATTCATACATGAAAACCACCCTCTTCAGTGTCGCTGTTTGCGGCCTATTCGCCCTCTCCAGCTGTACCACCGACCAAGACGCCGCGCTTGGTAGCGAGCAGCTCGCCCCCACCGCCGACGTTTCTTTCATCGTAGATGAAAACGAGGACGGCGTCACGAATCTCCCACCCGTCGTTAACGACGAAATAGCCCTCGCCGACATCGACGCCCAGTTCGTCGACCTGACGGACCTTACCGAAGTTCAGGCCGAACGTCCGGACGGAACAACCGAAACCGCTTACCTCACCGCTGGTGACATCCATCTCACCAAGCAGCAGGTCGACGATATGCGAAACCTGACTGAGCAGGAGCTCAAGCAGTACCGTACCTATAACCTGGTGTCCGACAATAACATCAGCGTCATCGGCTACACCGGTGGTAGTAATGCTCTGACCAGCAAGGCGCGTACCGCTTTGAGTTGGGCCGTCAATAACTACAATAACCTTAACACGAGCAAGAACTTCTCGTTGTCCTTCGGTGCTCGCACCAACGCCGATATTGTAGTGTTCCGCAGTGCCACAAACAACGGTGCCGGTGGTATCGCTGGTTTCCCGAGCGGTGGTCAGCCCTACAAGTGGGTCAACATCTACCGCGGTATGGAGAACTACGACACCAATACCAACGAGCACGTGATCACCCACGAGATCGGTCACTGTATGGGCCTGCGCCACACCGACTGGTTCAGCCGTGCCTCCTGTGGTCAGTCCGGCGAAAGTGCTAACCCCGATGGGGCCGTTCAAATTCCCGGTACGCCTTCCAGCGCCGACCAGAATTCCATCATGCTAGCCTGCTTCAGTGATAACGAAGACGGTGAGTTCAGCAACTTCGACCGTATCGCCCTGGAATACCTGTACTAGACCGTAGATTATACTGACGGGCGGAAACGCCCAGGGAAAAGCCCGCCGCTCTTTATGGAGTAGCGGGCTTTTCAATTTGACGTGGATAACCGGAACTTCGTTCCCGCCCCTGTTCAGCCAGCCCGGGACGTGCGGTAAAATTACGTGCGGGTCGTTCATCCCTCCATTCAAATTTCCATACCTTACGTTCACCAACAGACCAACAGACCAACAGACCAATACACCAACAGACCAACACGCCACTCCTTGCCCCCCTTAACCCGCCTCACCACCGTTCAGCGCCAATGGGCCGATCTGCGCGAAGCCGCCGCGAGCCGTAGCAACCTGCTGCTGCCGCTGCCGGACCTGGATTATTGGTATGTTTTTTTCGACGCCCAACGACCGGAGCGGGCCAACGAATCGCTGGCTAATATTTACGGCGACGATACCACCGCGCTGCTCAACCCCGACCAGTTCTGGAAGCGGACCGACCCCGGCAAAGACTGGCTCGGCTTCCTGATGCCGAACGACGAGTTGGACCGTATCGGCATCTCCGACCTTGAACGCGCGCTGACCGCCCTGACGCTGAGCAAAGACCGCTTCGGCTGGCCCGCCTATTTGCGCGAACTGTACGAAGCGGCGCGCGCCCGGCCCGACGTTCCGCCGGTCGTTGCCGGCTTGTGGCATTACGTACCGCGCTATGCTGATCTGCTCAACGTCGCTCACCGGGAAGGCGTCGGGCTCAGTGGGTTGCTGCAACCGCTAGCTGACGGAGAAACGGTAAGGACTCGGCTACCGTCCGAACAGTGCTTCCACCTGCTGCTGCAACTGTGCCGCAAGCCTTACGCGACCTACTGGAACCGGGAGCGGTTTAGGCGAGACCTCGGCGGCGCCCACCCGGCGGTGCGCACCTTCTTCACGGTTCATCAACATACGCTGGAACGTGCCTTCGTACACGGGCGGGGGAAACTGGCCCGGCCGGTCGCCGACGCCTTTTATGAGCTGTGCGCGCTGGATATCCCCCGCGTCCGGGTACAGGAATTGCTGGACGATGACTCCGGCACACTGATGGCCGAACGCCTGCCGCCCGATTTGCGCCGACGCTACGCGCCTGCGAGCGAGGCTACCGCCGGGCTGGGAAAACGACTCAAGACGCTGGTAAGTAAGGTCGGCAAAGGCGCCAACAACCTTTTTGTTATTTCCGCGGCACCCGCGTCCGCGCCCGCATATGCAGCTCCCGCGCTGCCCTTTATTGCCGAAGGGAAGCCCGCTTTTTATGAGCTGCCGGAAGTGGAATTCGACGCTCTCGTCACCGCCGCGCCCGCGGGTTCGCCGGATGAAAGGGTGATCGCCAACCGTTATGAACGACACTTGGCCGGTGTACTCGATGCACTGACCGCCCCGATCCTGCGCTGGGAAAAACCGCACGAGCACTACCGACCCGTCTGGCGACTGCCCGACCCGAAAACCGCCGATCGCGCCTACAAAAAATACGGAGAGGAGGCCGTCATCGCCGCCCGCGAAATGGCCGAACTGGAGTACCAATTGCCGAAGCTTAAGGGCATCCGCACCCGCGCCGCACTCAACCGTTTCCAGGAAAACCTACCGTACTGTCACTCGCCGCTCGTCACCCGCCGCCTGCGCGACGCGATCGAGAGCAAGCTGCGCGAGATCGACAATCAGAAGACCTATCGCAACCAGCGAATGCGTGAATTCGGCATTGACCGGGCCGACGAAAGCGACTTCCGAAAACAACTCTGGCTGGAGGAAATGCTGAAGATCGAAGAGGAAGTGCGACCGTTCATTGCCTATACCCGCAAGGCGTTTCAATCGGCCTTGCCCGTCGGTACGACCGTTGAGTTCGACCCCTACCGCCACAGCCACGACGGCGTCGAGTTCGACCCGGACACCGTGCAGGACCAGAACAAATGGCTGCGCGGCGACGTGATGAAGACCCTGCGCGGACGCAAGAATTTTACGCCCATCGTTCAGGTCAACACTTTCTGCCTCGACTACTCCCGCTCGATGACGCACGACCTGATGCGGGACCTGTTTAAGGTGGTTTTCATCCTCATCATGGGCCTCGAAGGGCGGCAATCGTACGACGCCATCCACTTCTTCGGCTCCGATTTTTTCGAGGTGGTCGGCTACGACGAAAACCGGAATTACACCAACCGTTCCATCCTGTTCCGGGTGCTGCGCAACATCTCCGAAATTTACGTCAATCGCATCGTTTACAGCGGGGTAGGGGGCACAAACATCAGCGCGGGCGTGGAAAAGAGCCACGAAAAAATGAAGGCATTCACCGGGCAATTACGCGAAGACCAGCCGGAGCTGGACTTCGTGAGTTCGCTCTTCGTGCTTACCGACGGGCAGCCGACGATGGGCATCATTGACCTCGAAAAGCTGCACGATTTCATCGAGGAAAAACGCAAGGACGGTGACGTGGCCATTAAGGGCATTTTTCTTAAAGACCCAAAAGACGCCTCCACCTTTATTACCACCATTTTTGGCGCGGAGCACGCCGTGGATACCTCGACTTTCAAGGAAACGGTACGCACTTTCGTGGAAGTAATGGGACGTACGTATAAAGCGCAACGCAAGAAATTCCGGGCGGCGGAAAAGCGTCGGAAGCTGCTTGGGAAGCAGGAAGTCTAAAGTGGGATGTGGGAAGAGCTGCCGCATGTAACGGCGGCAGCTCTTCCCACTTTAGACTTCCCACTTCCTACTCCAATACTTCCCACTTAAATATTACCTTGCGCCCCAATGCTCTCCATCACCCTCGCATACGATACCACTAACCAAACGACGGCGCACCGCATCGCGGGTGACCTGGGCAGCCACGTTACGTTCGAGCACGTCAGCGTCGGCCGCGCGAACGAGGGGCCGGTGCTGGCTGATCTGTTGCGCAATATTGACGCGCGGGTCATCATCCTGATCTCCGATGAGTTTTTGACCAACCCCAATTGCCTGCTGCGGGCGCACGAGATTTTCGGGAGTAACCGCGAGGTGCTGCCGGTGATGATCCGGTCGCATCGCTATGACGAGTTGCTGGACGAGGTGATCACGACGCAAACGGCACTGACGAACCAGGCCGAGGTGATGCACTACGTCAACCACTGGCAGGACCGCTACATCAGCCTGCGCGGCGCAACGGAAGAGCTGGCGTCCGGCGGCAGGGAAGCCTTCGATCGTTACCGGCGCAAGATCCGCGAAGCAAGCGTGCAGGCCGAGGAAACGCTGCATCTGATTAAGGACAAATGGTCGCTGACGGAGACACAGTTTTCCGCTAACCACTACCATCAACTCTTCCTGTTTGCCGAGCGGCCACGGCTTTGGGAGGAACTGAAATCCTTCGAGGATACGCCCGTCGACCTCTCCGGCATCCCGGGTCTGGAGATGCTGGGCACCGCGGAAACGCCTCCGGAAGATGGGGCGGGGACGCGGGTGCAAGATGATGTTTTTCAGGAAAGCGATGTGCCCGCCCCGGACCCCGCTGCTACGCCGCCCCCAACCGAAGACCCCATGATTGAAACGAACCCCGCCGCCGCCGAAGAACTCCCCGGCCGGCTGCCCGAAGTTGTCGCCGAACCCGATGAGATGAGCCCCGAAGAGCAGGTCAACGTCTGGATCGAGCGCGCCTGGAGTATGCACGACGAAGGCGATGCCGCCTCCGGCCTGGAGTTGCTGAACGCCGGCCGCGACGCGCTGCCCGACCACCTCAAACTGCATTACCACTATGCCCTGCTGCTGGCCACCTCCACCGAGGATGCCGTCGCCGCTCAGCGCGAGGTCGAAGCCCTGCTCGATCGGCACCCCGACCACCCGGACGGGCTCTATCTCAACGGCGAACTCGCCCTTGCCGCCGGCGACCTTAAAACGGCCCGCGAAAGTTGGGAACAACTCAGCGACGGCGAGCCGTTCTACCCCGATCTGAACTACCGCCTCGGTCTGCTGCTGGCCGATCACTTCCCCGACGATGTGCTCGACGCGGCCGCTTACCTGCGCCGCGCCACCAAGAACGAATCGCCGAACCCGGATGCGCTCTACCGCTACGGCTTGCTGTTGGCCGGTCCGGTCGGTCGCCGCAAGAAGGCCATCAAGGTGCTGCGTCAGGCGGTCCGGATCGAGCCTAACCACGCTTACGCCCACTACGAACTCGCCGTACTGCTGCACGACCGCGGCGACATCGGGGCGGCGCGCAACGAATTCAGCATCGCCAAACGGCTGAACCCCGCCTTCGACACGGCGGCCAACCGGCGCGCCTTCGCTACCCGCCCGCTGGTCACCGCCGCTACGCCCGCCGAGGAAGACGCGCTGGCCGCCCTCAAGCACAACATCGCCAGCCTCGAAGCCATGATCGCCGAGCGCGACGCGGCCCCCGAACCCGAGCCGGCACCCGCGCCCCCGCCCAAAAAAGGGCTCGGTAAAACCGTCCTCGTCTCCGGAGCCACCAGCGGCATCGGCCGCGCCACCGCCCGCCGCCTGGCCGAAGAAGGCTTCCGCCTTATCCTCCTCGGTCGCCGCATGGAACGGCTGGAGGAGCTCGGTCAAGAACTTTTCGACACCCACGAAACGGAAACCTTCTTCCTGCGGCTCGACGTGCGTGACCGCCTCGCCGTGGAAGACGCCGTCAAGATCTTGCCGCCCGACTGGAGCGACATCGACGTGCTGATCAACAACGCCGGAAAAGCCAAGGGCGCCGACCCCATCCACCTCGGTAATCCCGATCACTGGGACGAGATGATCGACGTTAACCTGAAAGGTCTGCTGTACCTCACGCGGGCTATCGCCCCGGCCATGACCGAGCGCGGTCAGGGCATGATCATCAA
>Ga0115031_1001660_pt1 | contig 16501 bp, 17 predicted proteins | sample Maine_Asex4_meta_FD_87301 | JGI IMG/M metagenome (GOLD analysis project Ga0115031, IMG submission 87301) | Marine algal microbial communities from Maine, USA - Maine_Asex4_metaG | ecosystem: Host-associated > Algae > Red algae > Unclassified | place: Maine, USA | collected 2015-01-05
CCTTGCTACAACAAGGCCCCCAGAGATATCGGTCGCGTTCAAGAACGGTGTCAACCGCACTTACGTGTGGGTGTCACAGGGTCGGGGCGGGCCTGTGGGGGATCGCCACCTGAGACGGCAGGCTGTGACTCTGTCCAAGCTGCAAGCCCAGATTACGTCTGGCCGGGCCTCCACCTACCAACCGGCCCTAATCCGGCTCTTGCGACACGCTCGGCAGAGCAAGTGGCTTGCAGTTGTCCCCGGTCAGGGGTCAAGCCCCCTCCCACCGCGTCTACAAGCACTACTTGCGGCGCGGAGATACATTAGCGGCATGTAATGGAGCCAACTGCGGGAGGGTTTTGGAGGACGGGTCAGCTGCTTTGCTAGTCGCGAGACCATGCGGGCGGCGGCTACGGCGGTATCGAAGGAGCCGAAGCGACAAGTGCGGACGGACGAGCGAGGAGCCCACTTAGTCGACTTCCACAGCGCTCTCGAGTGCCTTACGGAAGATCTGTGGACGTCTGACCAGTGGGCGGACCGATTTGTGCGGGACGGCACAGGGGCTAAGGTTCCGCACACCGAGGCTTTCGTGCCAACCCCGCCTGGTCAACCCTACACCCTGCACTCTGATTCGACAGCAGATTTACATCTGTGTGTCGGTTTAGGCAAGGGGGGGCGCGGTACTCCCACTGCCAAGCTCGTGGTGACGGTGGCTAATCAAGCACGACCCCAAAGCCTTCCCAACAGCATACTGATGTCAACAATGCCTTGCATTCGAGATGACAACGCTGGGCTCCATGAGATGGACCGTGGGTTGCGGAACTTCAACGGACGCTCACGCGAGGCGTGGCGGTGGGCGGTACTCTCCGGGATGTGCAGCTCATTTGGACGGGCGACCTGGCGTTTTTGTCAGCTGTTGTTGGCCATGCGGGGGCCACGGCGCGGTTCCCGTGTGTGTTTTGCCCCGCTGTGAGCCGACCAGGCCCCCTACACGCGGAGTTAATAGCCAAGTATGGTACACTCCATCGGCCTGACGCTCCTCCCGCGGACCTGCGGACCCGACGACAACTTCAGGAGGCGATGGAGGCCTTCCACGCGTGCGACAATGACGGACTTCCGCTGCCGTTGTCACCGTGGCAGCATCTCTCCATTGTGGAGTGCCCACTTATGGCAGTATACCCTGCGGAGATTGCGGTCATCCCCTTGCACGCAACACTAGGTGGCACGCTGACCGTCATCGACTTGGGATTAGAAGCTGTCTACGAGGCCAAGGGGGCAGCCGCGTGTATCGAAGCTGCAGAATCGCTCGGGCGGACCCTTTTGGAGGATATCCGTGTCAGCCCTGTACCCTACCATGGCGGCGCCCTGGAGGGGCGCGCGTGCCACCGCACCTCTGCCAAGTACCCCCTGATTTGTGACGCCCTGGCCCCCTACCTGGCGGTGGACAAGCTGGCCTCCCTGCGCGCTGGGTGGATCGATAGGGCGGCAATTGTGGGGACGCTGAACACCGCGTCTGACGTGCCATTGGCGAATATCGAGTCGTTTACGCGACTGGCTCGAGGGTTGGTGCCCCCTCTGCGGTCGGCCTTCCCCTGGCTAAATGTAACGCTGAAGTTGCATGCCATCGCTCACCACGCGCCAGCCTTTTTGTGGCGGTTTGGCTCCCTGGGCGCCTATGGGGATCAAGCGCTGGAAGCGTGGCACGGCTTCTTTAATTTCGCGCAGGCACGATGCTCGGCCGACTCCTTCCTAGGGGCGTGTAAGCGCCTGATGGAGCAGGCGGCGCTGCAGCGCCGGCCGGGGGCTACCTCAGCCCTGGAGAACGGGCAGCGGCGAAAGCCAGCCAAGGCGGGGGCGCGCCTCGCAAACCGCCCGGACGACGGGCGCTTGCGCGGGAATAAGGACGCCCAGCGGCACACAGTCGGCGGTGACACTCGAGCGGACGACGATATGCGCCGATGGGCCCAGAAGCGGGCGGGCAAGGCCAAACGCCGCGTAGATGCGTTCACCGCGCAGGACGAGGAGCGGCATGACTCAGATGATGAGTACTCGGATAGCGAGCTGGTGGGTCAGGGTGGGGACATGGACCCAGTGGCGGCCTTTGTGATAGCCTAGATTTTTCTATGGGTTTCCCACCCTTGAGCTGTGCATACGGATCGCTCCCCCGCACATGGTTTTTTTTTTTCGAAGGGTGCCCGTTGCCTGGTCTGGCGCGCCGACGAGAGCGGCTCCACTGGGCGTGACTGGTGTTGCAACGATGAGACAAATACGCTTCAGTCCAATTCGTCTTCCAAGCTATTCGTGAAAAGGACAACGGCCACGTGGACCGTCGGGCCGCTTGACTAGCCCTCTGAGCAGACGAGGACGGAAAAGAAGCTTTGCATCCCCCTCGAAAGGTCGAAAGATGACTTCCGGGGCATGTTGTTGGAAGGAGTTCAATAACTGACCAATGTGATACCGTATCGGTGTTCGACAGTGCGTGGCTCCCCAATGGGATCCTCTCGCTGCTCGGCTGATCTTGGAAAACTCCTGAAAATCCACATGTCCGGTCTTACCTGGGCGTGGGATGCCCACGTCACGTAGCGTCCTTTCCGCCAACCAAGCCACCTCATAATCGTGTGTATCATCGCGGCTCCCCGACTGCTCATGCAAAGGCGTTTTGGATGGGCATTGGATGGGCTTTGGATGGGCTTTGGATGGAAATGGATGGGCGTTTCCGCCCAACCAAAGCAGAAACGGATGAGGTACCGTTGAGGATTTGGATGGGCATTACCAGGCGATGGCGTAGCCCCCCGTTCCGCCCTTGAGTGCCTCAAGTCGACCGCACCCGCCGGGGGGACAGCGTGTGATCCTCGGCAGGCTCGGCCGTTTCTGATGCGCAGCGAAATGATTGCAGAACAACTTCGCTCCTATTGGAGGAGGAACGTGAATGAGTCTGCCAATAACGTGCCTGGATGTGAGACAACATCGTGCTGACTGTGGGGAAAGAAGAATTGCGCGGCACGTGCACGCTTTCGTGCGCGCTATACCTCAGCTCCAGCCGATAGCCTTTTTCCCGCAGCAGGTGGTTTGGCAAGCTGACGTGTTTCCCTATCAAACACATATAAGAAGCGTCGTCAATGAGCTTGCACGAGTGGCGCAAACGGCGTTCAAAAGAAAGCAAACAACACATGACAAACAGCCCCAGAAGCAGCTATGACGGAACACGCACAGCGCATGCGCCCTTAATACACGCCATCGTCCCCCTCGTCGTCCTCGACCTCCTCGTCAGCTTCACCGTCATCACTCCCGTCTGAAGTGTCCCCGGCACTATCTGAGTCGTCTTCGTCGCTCGCGGACGTGCGGCCCCCGACGTCGTCGCTCCCCTCCCCACCGCTGCCCACCCCGTCGTTCTCCACCCCATTATCCCCCCCGACGTCGCTCCCCCCCCCGCCGTCGCTGAGGCCAATCGCCGCCGCCCCAGCACGGTCGTTGGCATCGTCGCTGTCGACGGCGAGTATGATGCCGGAGGCCCGCGCGTCGGACTGCCCGTCAGAAGGGCGGCCGTCGTCGTCACAGCCGACGCCGTAGTCGTCGACGCAGTTGCGTACCCCCCCCACCGAGCCATCCTCGGTCGCGGGACGGACGGTCACGCCGTGGTCGAGGCTCGCCGCTCTCTGAGCGACTGCAGCGGCCGGCGACGCACGAGACGACGCGGGAGGGGGCCACGACGCGGCACCCGTGCGCTTCGTCGGGAGGGGCGGGCGGGCGGACGTCGTGGGTGTAGCGGATGCGGCCTTGCCTGCCGACGACGGTGGCACCGACGAGACGACCGGCGCGGTGAAAACCCAGCCGCCGGAGGTGGTGCGGGCGACAATGTCAGGGTCGACGGCGTCAGTGATACGGTAGCCAGCATGGATTTTGTGGTCCTTGTGGTTCTTGGCCAGGTGCTTGACGGAGTGGGCGATTTCGTCAACCCAGTGGAAGTAGGTGCTGCTGCCGTTGCCCTTGCGGCGCCGCTGGCGCCGGCCGAGCGCGATCTGGAACTCGTTGCGAACAAAGCTGCCAATGAGCGAGTAGTGGCCGACGGTCATGTCGACGTGGCAGCAGCTCCCAGCGCCCGTGACCTTGACGATGCGGAAGCTCCCGCCAATCTTGACGAACAAGTTCTTTGCGGCAGCCACGAGTGCCTCATCGCCCTTATACGATGTGAGGAAGCTCTCGTCCTTGTACCACTTATTGGCCTTGTTGGGGGGCATCGGATTGTAGGATAACCCCAGCACTTTGAAGTATGGCTTGAGCACAAACTCATTCAGCTTTGCCACGGCGTGCGAAATGGTTGCTTCAATGACCGTGTGCGGCCGCTTCAGGGTAGGCGGCGCCTCCTTGACGGCAGAGGGGAAGTAGATGAAGTCCATGAGATAGCTGTGGGTGGCAGTGGGTGTCATCCCGAACGCCTTGATGGCCTCCTCGTTGATCATGACCGTGCACGTCGCCGAGTCCATCAAGACATTGCGTTTCATGTCGGCCGTGGCCACCAGGTTCTTGACAGCGGCGCGGATGGGGCGACGGAGCTGGGCAGCCTTGACCTCGTTGTCGGGGGCCAGCGCAATGGCGGCGGCCTTGGCCGCGTCACGATTGATCACAGGCTTCTCGTCCTTGACGAGTGCGTTGCTGTCCTTGGTGCCGCTGCTGCTCCCGCCGTCCTTGTGTGCGCCCGCCGCGGCGATCCCGTTCTTCACGGCGACGCGGACGAACCCCACCGCCATAGCCGTGCGCTCGTTTCCCTGGCCCTGCGAGTCGACGCGGGCCTCGAGGCGATTCGCGTCTGCCTGCAGGTGCTCAATTTGCTCCTTGGACTGCTTCAGTGCCGCCCACAAGGCCTCGTTCCCATCGCGCACAAATTTGGCCACCTCCCCCTTCACCAGGCTCCAAGCAGCCGTCGCCTCGGGCGTCGGTGCGGAAGAGACAATGGCACCGGCCGACCCGGCCTTCTCGCAGTCCGTAGCGTTCCGATCAGCTGCCTTCTTGGCCTTCTTGTTCAGGGGCGACGCGTTATTGGCCGTGGACGCCTTCTTCAAACGGCGCTTGTTGGCGCCGCTGGCGTTTGTGGTAGTGCTTGGAAGACTGGGGGCACAGCTAGGCGGGAATGGGGCAGAAAGGGAGGCCGGTGGCGGCGATGGGGGGGTCCGTAGTACCGCTGCGGCCGCCGCTGCCGCCGCCCTCTCCATTTCCACCTCAGCAGACGTAGACGGGGCCGGCGGCAGATTTCCAGGTGTCCAACACGTGGCGGCCGGCTGTGCAGGCGTCCAACGCTCCGCCACGGCCGCCGCCGCGGACGGCCTCGAGTGCACCGGCTGGATCCCGTCGAAGAAAAACGACGGCAGCGCGCCGTCGGGCGTGGAAGTGACGACCGCCGCTGCGTCCGCTACAGACGGCAGGGACGGAGGCGGCGGTGGGGGCACGGGCTTGAGGCGTGGGAGAGAAGATGGAGGCAACGTCGGGATCTGAAACGATGAGTTGTCGAACGCCACGAGCTGTCTGTGCCCGAATGCGGCGCCGTGCTGCACGTTCGCAAAGCCGGTATCACCGGGCTGCCGAAGCCCACCGGCAAGATTCCAGACGGTTTGCGACCCGTCCTGGACCTCGCCGGCAGGCGGCGGAGCAAGGGGGCCTTGAAACACCAGCTGGCCGCGGTTGTGGACGCAATCAGCGACGGAGACGCCCAAGGCCGCACGCGCGGCACCAGGAGCGTCCGCAGGTGTCGACAGCGAGGCAAAACGAGAGGATGCGTGGAGGCGGGCGACTCAGCGGGTGTGTGCACAGGCTGAGACCCAGGCATGAAGTGGTGAAGCTGCGGCGGCTGTCCGGTGGCACCGTGAGCCCGCGCAGCGACGGCGGCGTCGGCGCGCATGCCGGCGGCCACCGCAGCGTCGCGGTCCGCCAGCCGCCGCTGCTCCCAGGCCGCGTCCTCACGCTCCTCACGCCGCCGATGCGCCCGTTCTCACGCAACGAGCGACTCGAGTGTCGATGGGACGGCGGACATGCGCGGGGCACGCCCGCTATACAGGCGGCCAACCATAGCGAGGAAACGGGCAGGGGCAGGTGTTCCCAACCGGTGGGAGAGGGTCAGGGTTCAGTGTGCGGGACGGCAAGGGAGTAGGCAAAGGGGTGCGCCACGACGCGTTGTGCTCGATTCAGTCGCGCGTGGGAGACATGGTGGACACCAGACGGCGCGCTGCTCAGCCCCTCGGACACTCGCTTAAATACCATTTCGGTGTGTTGAGCGGGCAGCGCCGGGTGCTGCGGCCGACGCTCTCACGCGCGCCCCTCGATGCCGGAGGGAGTGGCGAGGCAGTGGGGGCGCAGGGGCCGCTCTGTGCAGAAGCGGAGGCGCGGCCCAAGTCACAAGGCGGGAAAAAAGGCGTTAAAGGGCCAACGAGGAGGGGGGGCGGCTGGGGCGCGCGTAGGCGCCGGTAAAAAGCGCGCCCAGCACAGCAAGGCGCGAAAAGCAAAACAATGCAAAGGATCAGTCGTCCGCGTGAGAAGGGTTCGCGAGTGGCACCTGTCAGCCGGGGGGGTACGGGTTGTCCACGAAGTACGGCCGGAAAGGGCCAAACCACACAATGCTGGCAACGTAGCGTGCGTGGGGCGCGGCTGCCGCACGGGCCGTGGCACAAAACAGTCCGCCACGCACACCACGGCCGGCAAACAGAAAAGAAAGGCGTGCACAAGGAATTGCCCTTACGCACCTTAGCGATGCCGTTTAGTTGGGGCCCCCGGACGATCCTGGTCACAGCGGCCGGGAGCGAGTAACGGCCGCGCTGGTGCCGGGGCACCCAAAGTCGTTGTTCGATCGTGTGCGCAACAGGAACCGGGAAACGTCGCTTAGTCCCAGGTTCCGTGGTCGCAGGACTTGGGGGGTGTGCGTGCAGGTGCGCGCGAGAAAAGCGCCACGACGTCGTCGCGATAAGGCGCGCGACGCTGCACATCTATCGGTTTTTTCCGATCGATCGACTGAGGCAGCCATAAATTGAAATCAAGTCGCTAGCCAGTGCTTCACTGGACTGCTGTATTCGTGATGAGGCCCGACGAACGATAGCCTTGAAAGGGTGCAGCTGAAAGGTACAATACTTTCTGACGCCAAATTGCCAATGACAATAGTACTTCTGCCACGAAACGGGGGCTCCAATTCGCACGATCGACCCAGCCTTAGGAGTCTTAAAAAAGTGTTGCATCTGGGAACGCGGTGCTGGACCCGACTCTCGACCGCGGACGTTCCTATCCGGCGCTTTTTGGATGGGGAGTGCCGTCACCCATATGCGATCGCCGTCGACGAGACGGACCAGTCCTGTGGTGCCACGCCAAAGTGGTACCGCTGCACAACCACCACTGCCTACCCCTCGCTGCATGTGCGCCCCTATTCCGCACATTGCCGGTCTCTCAATTCGCTGCAACCTTTCGTGGGCGCAGACGTCCGCGTGGCCCGCGATCACACGAGCGGAGTCCTCTCCCCGCATGGAGAGGGGTACCCGCCTGCACGCTACGATAGCCCACACAACCTGGGCGCTGTTGGTCGCCAAGCGCCGTCGACTGTGTCCGCACTGTCGTCTCGGGCTGGTCCCACCACCGCAAGGTTCGTTTCGCCGACTCGCTCCTACCACGAATCCCTGGGCTTGGCGAGGGTGTTGCGAGAGACCCTGTTAGTCTGACACTGGCCTATATTTCGTGCCTGTACAGGCACTTTCTAAAGTGGGGATTGTATCCGGCCGCCTGTCTCCTGCTTGCTGTCGGACGCGCAGGGCCTGAACGGTGGATTTCCGTTTCTGCGCGCTTCGCGGGTCGGGTTGGTGCGGATCTCTCTACTGCCGCTTACCTCTCACCACTGTTTCCACGCTCTTTAAAGCTCAGCTGATATTCATGCCGTTTGGTATCAGGCGCACTTACTCGGTGCATCTGAGGGAGGCTGTCGGCCGGTCTCATCCGGCTGTGGGTGCCGGCACCTCACCCGCGCCGCGCCGCCGACCCAGCGTGTCACAGGTAACGACGAGCGCCTCAAGGAACTGCACAGACCTCGGCATTCCCGCGCGCACCTCTCACGCACCCGAGCCGTAGGTCGTGGTCTGTACGTCGCCGCGGTAGAGTACGTTTTTTTGGCGGGATTGTGCTCGGAGACGTATGGAGACATGCCGTGACCACTTTTAGCTCGCTGCACCTACGCAGTGCATGTCCAACATGTCCCATTCGTGCTCTAGTTCTGACGCGCGCCCGTCGTCTTCAATGGACCGTGCTTATCTTGTCTTTTCCTTTCCAACGTACCGGCACTGCACCACTCACAGTTTTTCTTTCATGTCGGACGTCCCACCGACGCAACCCTTGGTTCTCTGCCCATGGGGCTATGAGGCGGATTTCCCCGCGTCGCTGCGGCGGCACCAGTACGGGATTCATGACGGGCTCATCGGGCACCACACCCAAATTCCGCAGCGCCGGCCCCACGTGGATTCTACGGATGGCGGTGGGCCTAGCGGACGTCGTGAGGACCGCGTTGGCGGTGTTTCTGGCGCCGCTGTGCGACTTGCTGCCGGTGGTGGCGGGCGTGCTTTAGACGGCAACGTTGCCGACGACGAGTCTGAAGAGCCAGCCTCCCCGTCACCCTCTTTGCGGTCGCAGGCGCCGTCGTCACGTCCGGCTTCTTCTCAGTCGGGATCGACAGCGCACAGTGCCGTCCAGTCTCAGCTTGGCATCCTGCTGGAAGTCACGCGTATCTTGGTGCCGCCCAATGACAATGGAGGTGCCGCCGCTGATGCTGTCCCCGAGTATATGTACTCGTCCTTGGGATTGCAAGTGCGTGCGCTTTACGAGGCCCTCGGCGACGCGCGGTGTGCCGAGCCCCTTGTGCACCTCCGCAAGCGTGCCAGGACAGGCCGCTTCAACACGGTGCGCTTGCGGGCGCTGCAGCGCTTCGTGTTGCAAGTCGGTGGTGCAGGTCTTTCTGAAAAGGATGAGGAGTTCTTTTACGAGTTCCTCGACGTATGGGACGGTACGAAAGCGGGGATAGCGGAGGACGCAGGCCACCACGCGACGCTGCGGTACGCGTTCCCTTCCGTCAATGCGTTTAGGAACGCGCTGCGAGACGACCTCGACGCTGCCGCTCTCAACGAGGGATGGCAGAAGATCAAGCTCGTGGAGGGCGGCCTTGCTTATGAGGCGTACTTTCGTGATGTGCTCCAGGTCATGCGGGCCCTCATGAAGAAGAAGCAGAACAGCATTCAGCTGTGGAGTGGCGTCGGTGGGCCGGCGCCCCCAAGCGACAAACGAGAGACGCCTATGAACGGGGATGCGTTTAAGTTGTGCGAGGAGCTGGTGATGAAGAATCGGGACGACCTCTCCTGTGTCCTCGATCTGCATGTCTTCTCCGACAGCAGCCAGCTGTCTTTGTCGGGCGGTACGTGCCATGCTGTACGGGGGGGTTGTCTTGGACACACTGCCGCACGTGGTGGGCTCGTTGATCACTTGATTGTACCACTCCTGCTGTGCGCCTTCGTCGCACGTCTCTGACTGTCGTGCTTTTGTGGTCTCTTTTGTTGTTCGCTCCCGTCTATTGCCCGGCCGGGACGCCTCCACTCAGCGCACAAACTATACTCTGTCCGTGTACGTTTGGTCAACGACGTCTCCGGCCCGATTGAGTGGGTGACCGTTGCCTACGTTCCAATCGTGAGGAAGCTCCAAGAGCCGGGGGCGGACGAGAGGGCGAGGATTCGGCGGTGTGGGATACTGCAGCGGTTGATCTACGCGGCTTTCACGCACGTGATCGGCCGGAGCCATATTGGGTTCCGCATCAACGTGAACGGCCTGAGTGTGTTGGCTTTCCCTCGCATCTTATTGTATGTCTGCGACCAGCCCGAGGAGAGGGCCGTGCTGGGCTTGAAAGGCGGTCAATGTGCGCACCCGTGCACGACGTGCATGGCCAAAATTGACATCATCGGGGCGCCCCAGGCGGCCGACGCCGACGACCGCAACGTCATCAATACGCTGACGAATCAGGTGGAGGCGTACGAGCACACGCGGCGGCATCGTCACCGCCGACGGCGGGTGGCGCTCCGAGCACTGGACTCCTCATCGGGTAGCATGCCGGGCCTGGCCGGCATGGACGGCCTGGGAACGGCGCCAATGCTGCTGTACAAGATGATTGGGTTTCATGTGCTGCACGAATGTTTGTCCATGTCCTTCCCTCTTTTGCATCATGCGTGCGGTGGGGCTGTGCACGTGCCGCCTCCTGTCCTGATTACAGTCGGCTGCTGACCGCCTGCTCTTGCATGTCTCTTCAGTCCCGCGTGCTTGCCGTGGATGCCTTCGTATCTCAGGTGCTCGATCTAGGAGTGACTCGTATGTTGGTGCACCGCCTCGTCCGTGTCTTTCCGTACCTGTGCGATGGAAATATGCCTCCTGCGGGATCGGGAACGGCTACACGCCGCACTGCTTTTCTGCGGCTGCTCCGCCTTCACAGACGGAGGAAAGCGTGCAGGACACCGCCCGGGTGCGTTCGGGATTCCATTGCACCCCTGTCTTTTTCCTTTTGCCTGTCATATTTAGCAGCTCACTCCTTAGTCGTGCGGTCGAGCGGTCTCTCGGATCCCCACCAATACCGGCTACTGTTCTTTGTCTGACCTGTGTCTCTGTCCATGCAGTCGTTGCACGCTTCTCGTTTTTTTTCTCCAGCAACATTGTGCGAGCAAATGAGAAGCAGGCGGTATTCACGAGGAGGCAGCAAGGGGACGGCGTCGCCATTCTCGCGTTTATTGTAGCAGGCCTCTTCGGCCCAGTCGGAGATGCGTACGCCGGCGGTGCTTTCGCCGTGGAGCGCGAAGCCGAGCGCGCGGCGGCCACGGCGTGGACAGATGTGGCGGGGTATGAGGCTGATGGAGACGAAGAGGCCGCAAAGGTCGGCCGTAACTTCGTCTTTGACTGGGAGGCGTATCACGACGTGTGCGGCGACACGCCCATCCACGTCGCGGTGACATCCATGTTCGCTGAGTGTGCGGTGCTTTACGCTCGTATTGCGGGGCTAACGACTTCCGCAGTGCCGCCGCCGATGAAGATGTCGGAGGGGCTGGACATTGGCGAACAAGCGAAGAGCTTCATCAATAAGTTCGTCAGCCCGATTCTCTGCCACATCGCATCAGTCAAGGTGCACAAGCTGCTTTGCCACGTCGCCGACGCCATCACGTGGCACGGTAACCTGCAAAACTGCAACACTGCGGCCAACGAGAGCGAACACAAGACCGACAAGCCCCACTTCGACCGCCAGGAGAAGCACGCGCACACCTTCACACGCCAGCTCGTGCGCCATGCGCACGGCTCGCGGTAAATCCTCTTCCGCCACGCCGCGGCCGACAAGAACGCTGCTGTGGCCTTGAGTGCCGAGCCGATGCGGCGTACGTCTTTGACAGATGCCGCTGTGCGAGGTAGTGGGGCTGGAGCGGCGGTAACTGCGGCGGCGGCACGAGGCTCGGCCGCAGGTGGGGCAGCCAGAAGTGGGGCAACCCCAAGTGGGGCGGCGGCACGTGGGGCGGCGACAAGCAGGGCAGCGGAAAGTGGGGCGGTCGCAAGTGGGGCGGCGGCTAGTGGGGCAGCGGCAAGTGAGTGCGCTTGGGCCGCCGCCGTCGAAGCTGAGCGGCGGCGGAAGCAGAAGAAAAGGATGTACGACGTCGCCAAGGTGTCAGTCGGCACTTTGGCCAGCCGTCCCGACTTGGCCAACGTCGGGTCGCTGCTAAGATTGGATTCGCGTCGTCATGTGCAAGTACGGACCCGGACGCCGATACAGGCGGAGTTTGATTGTGGCACTCGCGTGCAGCAGCAACTGCGCGCGGTCGACGACTACTTGAGGGCGCCGTGGTACGATTCCGTGCTGTACCATCCCGGTAGCGACCGATCCAAACTGTGCATCGGCGAGCTTCGGGCGATCGTAAGGGGTCCCAAGGGTGACGCGGTCATCCTGGCCGCTATGGAGAACGAGCCAGCGGAGCCTCTCTGTCCCTCTTTCGCGCGTGGGTGTGTGCGCCTCAAGTGGCGCATCGCCGACAACGCGTCTGAGATTACGCTGCGGCTCGTTCCCGTGGAGCACGTGCGGCGCCTAGCGTTGGTGGTACCCGACTTTGCGGACCTATCCGCTCGCCGAGGGGTTGACGCGGACATACCCACGATGGACAGCCCGCTGCAGGAGCGCCTGGACATGCGCTTCTTTCTCAGCGTGTTTTTCCCGTGGGACTCGAAATAAAACTTGTGTTCGGACCCTAGCGCGCGCAGAACGGACTGGGCGGCGGCTCAAACATCCTCGGTCGCGACATGCCATCGCAACGCTACAATCCCCCCCTCCCGACGTCCCCCTGTCGCTTCCGGCCACCCTTGCCGGCGACAGTCCTGCGGCGACCGTACCCGCTTCCCTCGCCACCGTCCCCCCCCCCCGCGCCGACGCACACAACGAGGCAGGCCGCCGCCAGGGCGGCCGCATCGAGTGCCCTGCCGTCGATGAAACCCGCAACCGCCGCGCCGTCCACCATACACGCGACCGCGGCGTTCCGTTTCCGCAGTGCCGGAGGCGTGGAGAGGGCCGCCACGTACGTGGGCATCCTGTCGCACTTACCGGGCGTGGGCACGAGCTGCGGCGTTACGGTCACGGGCGTGGCCGCGACGACCACGATGGGGTCGACAGCGTGCTCCCCGTCAATGCCGGGCCTGTCGTAAACCCTTCGGCGCTGGCCAAGGAGCCGATCCCCCCCTCGTGCTTCCCACAGACGACCACGAGGTCGCCACAGTCGTTGCACAGCGCTGGCGGCGGAGGCGGCGGTGCGCCACCCCCATCAGCCGCAGCCACTCTGCGAAGGCGATGCGTCGCAACCCGCGACGCCTCGCCCCCGGCTCCGCCGACCGCGCCCGCGACCCGAGAAGGCCCGTGTGACGGTCCGTTACATGGCCCCCACACTCGGGGAACCAGATTCCCCGGAAATATGCCCCACTAACGCATATTTCAAATTGTTCCGTTGGCGACCCACTCGTGATCACCTCGTGGCTCACCAACCACAACCGCAATCCCAATAGTTCCCTGGGATTCGTAACCCCCCCGAGCAGGCCCCGACTTAAGGGCCTAATTTTGTGTAAACCCAACTTGGATTATCGACTTATGTTACCTTGCGCCCCTGACCCCGGAGCGCCGCGAGGGTGTCACGTAGCACCCTTCCCCCGCCTCTACTCAAGGCGGTATTCGAAGCTCCGGCCGTCCTCCGGGTTATGGGCCCAGTGAGCCCGAAGGGGCGGGTTTTCCGAGAGTCCTTTGAGGGTGTCTGAGGAGGGTTCTCCGTGGGTCCTTTGAGGGTGTCTGAGGAGGGTTTTCCGAGGGTCCTTTGAGGGTGTCTGAGGAGGGTTTTCCGAGGGTCCGAGGGGAATGGATGGGACAAGAGGGTGAGGCGTGAGTGTCGCCTCGAGGCCTTCGACGCGGGCAAGTAAACTTACGGTCACACAACTCGTGTTTGTCGCTCGGGGCGCCTTCCCCCGGTCGACGCCGTGCGTGTGTGCTCTTCGGGATTTTCTTCCAGGGCGGGTACTCCCCGACAGGACTACCCGGCGACACGGTTTGGCTCGCCCTCCCCCCAACTGGGTGGGGTGGGCTGAGCGTGTTGTCACATTTGGTGGAGCAGCAGAGGAGGAAGGCAACTCAACCTTCCTCGGGGTGGTGGCGGTGCGCCAACCCGCCTCGGGGGGAACCTAGTTGGTCCTCCTCCCCTTGGTGCCTAGCGCTGCAGGCGGCGCCCCGCAACGCCAGGTTTGGCTGAGTCCGGCCGGGTCGATGGCCGATGGGGGGGGGAATGGAGACCCCCCTGGTGTCGAGGTGCCTCGTGCCGGGGCGGATGAGATTACCCCCCCCGGAGGCGGATAGTCGGTTGACGATCGCCACACCATTGCAGGCACCACGGATGCGGGTGCCCGCGGGGCGCGGACTTTGTTCCAGCCCTTGCCCCCGGGCCTCGATCCGACTGGGACTCGCCCCCCGGCAGGCGCCCCCTCGGGTAGTACTCACCCCGAGGCGGTCCTATCGGGTGCTGGCACTCATTTCGGCGTAGGACAGCTGCCCGACGTTACCACGTGGGGCGGTGGGTCTGTGCCACCACCGGCACGGGAACCTGCGGGTGGGAGCTCTAGTCGTGCTCCCCAAGGTTCACGGAGTGCCAAGGGTGCCCCGGCGCTTGAGCACAGCGCCGGAACCCACGGTATCGGTCCCCCGGCCCTCGAGCCCGGTGGGAGATCCCCTCTCGGTGCTTGGGAGGGGGGGGCGATGCCAGGATCGGCACGGGAGCCTGCAGGCGGGAGCTCCAGTCGTGCTCCCGCAGGCTCACGGGGTGCCAGGGATGGCCAGGGCCTCGAGGGGCGAGACGCCGTAGCCGAGGTCGTTCGGTCTGAAGTTACCCAATCGCCAGTTACGATGTTGAGGGGCGCTACGCCCAGGCCCGCTGAGCGGCGGGGCCGAGCCCGACGCTGTGCTCGTCGGCGCCGACGCGACAACTCGTCGTCGTCGTCGACTACTGACGTCTCCCGCTCGGAGGACGAGTCAGCTGTTGCAGCCCTACTTGGTGCGTTCCGTGCTACCCCCATGCCGTCGACGGTGAAGGAGGGCACTCGGGGTATTGACCCGAGGTCCCAACGGACTCCTGACTCGGCGGAGGGTGGGCAAGGCGGGGGAGCGGCGCGAGAGTTACCCCGGGGTATTGACCCGGGGTTCCCGACGCAACTCTCCTCCGCAACAGGTCCAGAGGCAGGGGGGTGGCCTACTCAAACCACCCCGACACCCCCACCTCGGGTGGTGCCGCCCAAGATTGTGGTGAACCACCCGTACTACCGGGTGATGTTCGATTGTGAGACCTACGCGCTGGACAACAAGTCGGTTGCCTACACGCGGCGCCACGCCCGTACTCTGGGCCGGCGCAAGAAAGCGGTGGCTCAGTCCTTCGGGGTGAACGACGAGTGGGATGGTTTCCCCCCGGCCAAGGTCTTCCAGTTCTTGCGCAAGTTTGCCAAGGCCTGTGACGACAACAACATCTCCAAAGGCGAAGCCTTCCATATCCCTCAAGACTTTACGAAGGAGCCTCTCAAGTCAGAGGTGATAATGGTTATGCCAACTCGCCGGGCGGTTAACCCCGGCGAGGTCACTACATATCTAGAGCTCATCAACTGGATGATCCGGCGTCACGTCGACGAGGCCTCGGTGGCTACTCTAGTCGGGACCCTGAAAGTCGCGGTCCAACGGGATGACGAGGACGAGTTGTCCTTCGCCGAGCGCCTCCGCTGCCCCAACACCGAGTGCGGGTTCATGTACGGGGACGGCGCCCTCAAGGGGCGTTTTGTGGAAGGTGTCCACCGCGCGGCGCGCGCCACTTTGCGCGGGCGCAACACCCCCGGCATGACCATGGCGGAGCTGGCTCGCGTCGCCCACACTAAGGGCGACGAACACCGCTGGCTACGACTTGAGCAGCACAAGGAGCGGACCAAGGAGCGAGAAGCGCTCGCGGTGGAGGCCCGGCTCCGGCGGCAAGCTCGTGCGGCCGCCCTTCCCCGGGTTACTGAGGGGACGCGGGGTTACCAACCGCGGGACGCCCCCGTCCGGACCGTTGGGGCCGTGGGTGCCCCCACTCCGGGCCCCCGGTACGATGGGTCCCGACCCAAGACTTCGGGCGGCTCGACTCCCGGGGGCGGCGACAACCCGCGCTACCGCCCCCGACCGAGGGATGAGCCTTCCCGACCCAAACCCCGGGCGGGAGATTACCCTTGGCGGCAGTGTGGCAAGGTAGGCCATTGGGCCGAGGTGTGCCCCGACTTGGATGCACGCCTACGCGACCGATTGGCCATAGCCAGTCGGTGGTCTCCTCTCGGGACACCCTCGGGCTCCCGCGATACCCAGCGAGCGGGCCGGCGAGTAGCCTTTGCCACTCCCCACGAGGACTTCAGCTCAAGCGGCGAGAAGTCGACGCCGCTTAAGAAGGGGGAGCCGCAGACCGAGCCCGAGTCCGGACCTGCCACCTTCTCTGAGTCCGAGGAGGGAAACGAATAACCACCGGTGTTGGGCCTTCCCCGCGGCAACCTGTGGACCCAACCCGGGACGTGGATGTGATGCCAGTACGCATCCTATCCCGACCCAAGGGGATCCGCCCTCGGGACGCACCCCTCCCGAAGGGGGTATGCGGCCAGAATGTGGTTGCCATCCTGACGGGGTCCAACTACCAGGTGGCCAGTCGCGTCTGGCTAGACGCAAGGCGTGAGTTAGCCCACCGCATCATAGTCGACACGGGGTCGTGCGTCTCCCTAGTACGGGAAGCGCTACTCCCCCCGGAGATGGAGGTGGTGCCCTTAGACGCGGCGACCGCCCAGTTATTTGACGTGAATGGGGGATTCCTTCCCATCACGGGCACCGTGACTCTTACGGTGCGAGTCGGCACTTACTCCACCCCAGTCACGTGTGGGGTAGTGCGTGGCATGTCGGTCCCTCTACTCCTAG
>Ga0115031_1001663_pt1 | contig 16480 bp, 16 predicted proteins | sample Maine_Asex4_meta_FD_87301 | JGI IMG/M metagenome (GOLD analysis project Ga0115031, IMG submission 87301) | Marine algal microbial communities from Maine, USA - Maine_Asex4_metaG | ecosystem: Host-associated > Algae > Red algae > Unclassified | place: Maine, USA | collected 2015-01-05
CAATCGTTGGGATTGACTCCGGCTAATCTTACCAGATTTAAGTATCTTGTCCAGTAGTTCGGGGAGTGGAAGTAAGTCAGGCATTTCACAATATAACAATATTTAGTGGCTACGCCACTAGGTTGTTTTTCATGATGATTACATTTAAGGGAATTGTCGTGTTAGAAATGAAGGACTATTTCTTTGAGCCGGGTACTGATTTAGTAATAGCAGTGATTGATTCGCATGTGTCCTGAAATATCATCCTTCCATCAACTAGCCACCTCCATCAAATAAGCACAAACCAGCGCCCCGTACGTCCCCAGCGCATACCCGATGACGGCCATGATGGCCCCCACGGGCGCTAACGACGGACTGAAGGCGGAAGCTACCACGGGCGCCGAAGCCGCCCCGCCCACATTAGCCTGGCTGCCCACGGCGACGTAAAAGAAGGGCGCCTTGATGAGCCAGGCGACGAAAAGCAGGATCGTCACGTGAATAATCATCCAGATGAGGCCGATGGCGAAGAGGCCGAGATTGGAGAAGATGTCGCCGATGTTCATCTGCATGCCGATGGTAGCAACAAGGATGTAGATACAGACCGAGCCCCAGCGGCTGGCGCCTACACCCTCCAGCTTACGGATGGGGGTGAAGCTGAAGAGGAAGCCGACCGTCGTGGCGATGACGACGAGCCAGAAGAAGCCGCTTTTGAGGGTGGTGAGCCGCCAGGCTTCCAGCGTCTCGGAGAACTGGCTGAAGAAAGGCGCGAGGAAATCCGCCCCCCAGTGCGCCAGCGCCACGCCGCCGAAGGCAACGCCGATCATCTGGAAGGTGGTCAGGCTGGTGGGCTCCCGCTTTACGGAAGCGGCGTAGGCCTCCACTTTTTCCTTGAGGTCGGTAATGGCGGAGTTGTCGGCTTTCAGGAGTCGGTCGATCTTGTCGGCCCGCCCCGCCCCGAAGAGCAGGAAGCCGAGCCAGATGTTGGCAACGAGTACGTCGACGATGATCATTTGTCCGAAGATGCCGGTAGGTACTTCGAAGATTTCTTTCATGGCGGCCTGGTTGGCGCCGCCGCCGATCCAGCTGCCGGCGATGGTGGAGAGGCCGCGCCAGAGCTCGTCCGGGTTCAGCCCGATCAGGTTCGGGAAGAGGTAGGTGATGATGAGCAGCGCGATGGGACCGCCAATGACGATACTGAAGGTTGCTGCCAGGAACATCACGATGGCCCGGTAGCCGAGGTTCCAGATGCCCTTCAGGTCGATGTTAAGACAGAGCAGGATCAAACTGGCTGGCAGCAGGTAGCGGCTGGCCATGAAGTAGAGGTTGCTGTGGCCCTTATAGGAGCTGTAGTCGGTAATGCTCAGTCCCTTCGCCTCGATGTATTGATTGATCTCGCCAAAGCTCATGCCCTTGAGGCTGGTGAGTCCGATTTCACCGGCGAGTGCAGGTTCGTACCAGTCGTAAGCAATTAGCCCCAGTGGCCAGTGCAGTAAGGCTGGCACGAAATAGCACAGCAGCAGGGTAGGCACATAGGTGTAAAACCGTTTCCAAAAAGGGTGCTCGCTGTTGGAGGTCGTAAAAATTACGGCCAGTACAACCATGAGGAGGCCGAAGACGATGGCGTCGTTGGTGAAGAAGGGTTCCATGGGGGGAAGATAAGGGAGGATGCCCGACTTTTGGTTGACTGGGCCTTTAGTCCGCCCCCTGCACCCGCGGACCCCGCTAAGCCTGCCGAAGTGTCCGCACCATCTTACTTTCTCCTTTCATAAATCCTTCTCATTACCCTACTTTCGTCCATGCCAACACCCGAATGTATAATTTTTGATTGCGACGGTATCCTGGTGGACAGTGAGCAAATCACCTTTTCGGTGCTCTCGGAGATGAGCCGTGAGGTCGGGGTAATGCTGTCCGAAACAGAACTGGAAAAGTATTTTCTGGGAAAATCCCTGAACAGTATTATTCGCTTTCTCGAAAAAGAGACCGGGAAAAATTTGGTCGACACTTTCGAGTCGGACTTTCGGAGACGCACTTTCGAGCGGTTTAAAACGGACCTTCAGCCAGTCGATGGCATCAGCGCCTTGCTGGACCGGATAAGCGTGCCGGCTTGCGTCGCCTCCAGCGGCCCGCCGGCAAAGATCAGGATGAACCTGGAACTGACCGGACTAACGGAATATTTCGGCAACAAGGTCTTCAGCTGCTACGACCTTCAACGCTGGAAGCCCGACCCCGCCGTTTTCCTCCATGCCGCCCAAACGATGGGCTACCGCCCTGAGCAGTGCGTCGTCATCGAAGACAGCCCCACCGGTGTCAGGGGCGCTATTGCCGGAGGCTTCCGGGTCTATGCGCTGAGCCGGCACGGAAATGAAGCACTTCTTGCCGAGGCCGGAGCTACGGTTTATCATCATCACGATGATTTATACCGTCTTCTCTTTCCGTAGAGCTTATGGTTTGGCTCTTCGTCGGTATAACCAGGTGCCAAATATGGCCAAGGGACGCCGTGAGAATAAGTTACCAGTTTTTGGTCTGGCGCTTTTGCCTCAGTTTTCGCTAAAAATTCTTTGCATAGCCTTAGCTACGGAAATAATTTTTAGTGGAAAATGGGCCAAAATGAGACGACCAAAAGCAGTAAGTTATTTTCACGACGTCCCTAAGTAACATATCTTTGCCGCCATGGCCGGATACACCATCAAGCTCCCTCAATTTGAAGGGCCTTTTGACCTTCTACTCTTCTTCATTGAGCGAGATGAGCTGGACATTTATGATATTCCCATCTCTAAGGTGACGAACGACTTCCTGGCTTACATGCGACAGGCCGAGGCCATGGACATCGATCTGGCCAGCGAGTTTGTGCTTGTAGCGGCTACTCTTTGCCGCATCAAAGCCAAAATCCTCATTCCCCGTAAGCCCGTGGATGAGGAGGGCAATGAGATCGACCCGCGCGAAGAGCTCGTCAACCGACTGCTGGAATACAAGCGCTACAAATCCGTTCTGGAAGAACTGCGCGAGATGGAAACCGCCCGTGGCATGCGCAATTACCGCGGAAACGTGACGGCAGAGCTCGCGCAGATCGCCACCCTTGCCCTCGTCGACGTAGAACTGGAAAGCGTTACGCTGTTCAAATTGCTGAAAGCATACGAACGGCTGCTGACCCGATTGGAGGAGGAAAACAACCGCCCTCCCGTTCACGAAATCGCTCAGTTCAGTTACACCGTTGAAGAACAGCAGGAACGGATCATGGACATGGTTACCGGCGTAACCTTTGGCCAATCGCGGCCCGGCTTTACTGACATATTCGGAATCTGTAAAACCCGCATTCACGCCATCGTTACCTTTCTTGGCCTGCTGGAGTTACTTAATGCCCGTGAGGTAAGGCTCATTCCCGGCGAGGGCCTCAACAACTTCTGGCTGGAGCCCGCAGCGAAGGAAGAAGAATAGCAGAGCTATTGCCACACTACCCGTCCGGAAAAGATGTTACCATCGGACGTCCTTGCCCGGATGATGTACATTCCCGGTAGCTGTGTTCCCAAGCTGATCAGGTTATCAGAAGAAAGGTTACGAGTGGTTTTCCGGAGTCTTCCATTAAGGTCATACAGCTGGAGTTGCTCAATCTGACCGGTAGGCAAACCCGAAATTTTGAGTACGCCGGAAGTAGGGTTCGGCGACACCTTCAGCTGCCCGATGGCAGCTACTGAATTGGTTGAAGTTAGTGTCCGGATGGCGCCGTCCATCCAACTCGTACGGTCCGCAACCCAATTCTTCAGGTAGATGATTTCCTCGGCGTAGGTGTCTCCGATGAAGACGTTTGGCCAGATTGCTTCACCGATGACCGGCCAGCGGTTAAAGTTGCGGTCAACGGCACTCCCCATTTCTGCTACAAGAGAATCAATGGTGCCATTGAGTCGCTCATCATTGAAACGGTCGGCGCGCAAGCTCTTCCACCGCTCATTGAAGAGATCCAGAAATTCCGGATCCTCCCGCATACGGTCCCACCAGAAAGGAAGCTGCCAGAAGTCACTGGGGCAGTTGATTCCAAAATCATAGCCCCAACCGCGGGCAGCGGCACCGCCACAGTAGTTTGCGTTGCCGAAGGCGAGGTTGAAGTCCCAAACGGGGCCCATTTTCAGTTTGCCGCCTTTACTGTCCTTGTCTTTGGAGAAGTAGCTGCTTAAACGGTACCCGTCAACGTTGCGGGATATTTCGTTGATGATCAAAAAATCCACAAACGAAGAAAGGTCCACATACTGCCGGTAGCCCTCCAGAGAATCCAGAAAGCGGTCGCTGGCCAGTGCGTCTTCAAACCGGTTCATCCAGTTTTCGATATATACCCGCTGATTGAGGCTAATGTCTTCTGGCTTCGGGTAGTGGTAGAGAAAACGGATGGTCTGCTCCTCCTCCGTATCTGCATTGTATCGGGAAACAAATTGAACCGGCTCATCGCCGGTTTCTCCGGTAAACTTGTCCAGCTTCAGGATGTAGCCACCGGTCAGATCATCCCCGGTATTTTCGTCGGGGGTAAGCTTACTGATGTCGACCCGGTTTTTATCGCGTTTTATCCGTTCGGTGAAGAGGTATACCCCACGGTACTCTCCGTCAATGATCACCTCCGTCATCCGGGTTCTTGGGGCATAGTCCATAATTTGACCGGCCAGGTGATAGGCCAGGGCATTTCGGATCAGGCTCTTGTCCGAATAAGGACCGTGCAGCACCCAGTCTTCTTCCTCGGGGAAGCCGAGGAGGCTTACGTCAATATCTTCGCCGTCCGCATCCCGGGTTTCAACGCTAAAACCTTTTTTTGGGAAAACCGACTGTGAGGAAGAGCCCCTCACCTCAATTCCCACGAAGCCATCGTAACCATTAAAGGCATCCGAAGTGCTGTTCGCCTGTCCCGGGCCATTATCAATAATGCCCATAGTTGCCCTTACTTTGGGCTCATCCGGGATGTTGTCTCCCTCCGTGTCAATAACAATGATGGGCAAAGGGGAGGTGAAATCCGTTTGAGCGACAAGAGCAGAAAAGCCCGATAGCAGGGTAATCAAAAAAAATAATCTTACTAGCATGATCTGAAGCTTCATCCAAAAAAGCGCGCCAATTCGATAAGGTAATTATCGAATTGGCGCGCCTAAAGGTACAAATGAAGCGATGCCTTAGGGCAGGCACATCCTTAGTTTAACACCTCCGGTGCTTCGTGCAAGAAGCGGGGTACCTCTACCTGAAAGTATTCTTCATTCCCACGCGAGTCCGTTCTCACCATCAGGTAGTTTCCCTTCATGGCACCGATGGGGGTTTCGAATTGCACCCAACTGGTGTATTCATGGGCATGGCCGGGCAGAATTTCGGGCTGCTGGCCCACTACCCCGTCTCCTTCCACCAGCCGCCGGTTACCGGCAGCGTCAATCACTTCCCACGCACGGCTGAGCAGGCGCACCGTACGGCTGCCTTTGTTCTCGATCCGAATCAGGTAAGAGAACACAAACTGTTCTTCGGCGGGCTTACTGTAGCTCTCCTGATAGTTGCTCTCTGCGCTGACGGTTACGTCCTGGGTAGTTTGACTGAATATCATGGTTGCAGTGGCTTAGAACGGGAGATCATCCGAAGCTTCAGCTGCGGGCTCCTCCCCAGCGGTAGGGAAATCATTGAAACTTTCGTCTCCGGCGGCAGCTCCGGCAGCGGGGGCCGCTGCTTTGCTCAGACTTTCCACCCGCCAGGCATTAAGGTTCGTGAAGTACTTCTCCTGCCACTGACGGCCGCGGAGATCAAAGTGGACTTTAAGCTCATCCCCCTCATTGAAGTCATCAATGATCGCAGTACGATCCTGAGTGGTCTGAAACTTAACGAAATTGTCATACTGCCCACCATCGTTGGCTTTGATCACAAAGTCACGAACACGAAAGGATTCTCCCTTCGTCTCTACTTCGTATTTTTTTACCAGTGTTCCAGTGATTTCGTAAGACATAGCTATTGTTTTCTGTTGTTGTAAAGGCTGGCAAAAATAAGTAATTTGTTTGTATTTGCCAATAGAATTGTGCTTCGTCTCAGGCAGATTCGTTTTCCCGGCGGGTTTTTTCGCAACCACCGGCACAATTCCCGTAGAGGTTCAGGGAGTGAGAAGTTACTTCAAAGTTCAGAATCTCCCCCATCATGTTCTTGATTTGCTGCACACGAGGGTCGCAGAATTCCAGTACCTTACCGCAATCATTACAAATCAGGTGATCGTGCTGCTTGTAGCCGTAACTCTTTTCGTACTGGGCGAGATTTTTACCAAACTGGTGCTTCTTCACCAGGTCACAGCTCACCAGTAGTTCGAGGGTATTATAGACCGTTGCCCGGGAAACCCGGTAATTATTGGTCTTCATATGAATGTATAAAGACTCCGCATCGAAGTGATCGTCCCGGCTGTAAATTTCTTCCAGGATCGCGTAGCGCTCGGGCGTCCGCCGGGCCTTACGCTCCTTGAGATGGGCGCTGAAGATGTCCTTGACGGACTCGATGTTGGTGGTTGGATTTGATCGCATTCAGAATTACTCTACCCTTGAAACAGTAGATATGTGCTCTAAGTTTTTCAGCCCCTTGATCGCCAGGTATAACTGATCCGTATTTTTCACCAGTAAACTGATGTTGGCCTCAAAAAAGCCATCCGTTCCGCTGATGCTGAAGCTGCGGATATTGAGATTCATTTCGGTGATTTCGTGGCTGATCCTTTCGATCACTCCTTTGCCACTGTCCAGCCCGGTCATGCGCAGGTTGACCACAAAGCTGCTCTCCGTTGTGCTCACCCACTCGGCCTTCATGATCCGGTATCCGTAGTTGGCCATAAGGTTTTGAGCGTTGGGGCACTTACTACGGTGAATTTTCAGCCCGGCACTTGCCGTCAGGTAAGCAAATACCTGATCTCCCTGTACGGGGTTACAGCAGGTGGCCATGGTGTATTCAAACTGGTTACCCGGCTCTCCGTTGATGAGCAACTTTGAGTCTCCTTTGATCTTGTTGGCACCGTTACGCTTCCGTGCGCCGTCGAACTCTTTCTGCTGGGCTTCCGAAATTTCCACAGCCTTCGCTACCAGTTTACCGTTTTCTACAATGAATGGCTCCAGTACCTGGGCGATGGAAATGTTGCCCTGCGCAATGTTGTAGAACAGCTCAATGTGGCTGTTTTCGTAGTGGTATTTGCTGAGTACCTCCACCGCGGCGCGATTATCATCAATGCGCAGGTTTTTGAACTTCCGCATCAGGGCCTCCTGGCCAAGTTCTCCCTGTTCGCGGCGCTCTGCTTTCAGCGCCTGGCGGATTTTAGCCTTTGCCTTTCCCGTAGTCACCAGCTTCAGCCATCCTTCATTGGGCTTTTGCTGCTTATTGGTGATCACCTTCATGCGGTCACCGTTCTGCAGCTTATAGCTCAGTGGCACAATTCGTTCGTCTACCATCACACTCTGGCAGTGGTAGCCTACTTCGGTATGCACACTAAAGGCAAAGTCAAGGGCACTGGCCCCCTTAGGCATGGTTTTCATATCACCGTCGGGCGTCCAGACGTAGACCTCTTCGTTGAAGAAGTTATTTGCCCGGAAGTCCCCAAGAAATTGAACGGTGTCACTGTTGGGGTCGTCCAGAATGTCACGCACACTGTCAAACCATTGTTCATACACGTCGGGTTGGTTGCTCACGCCCTTATACTTCCAGTGCGCGGCGAAGCCGCGCTCGGCAATCTCGTTCATCCGCTCACTACGGATTTGTACTTCCACAAAACGGGCATCCGGGCCAGCTACCGTGGTGTGCAGGCTTTCATAGCCGTTGGATTTGGGAATGGTCACCCAATCTTTCAATCGTTCGGGCACTCCCTGGTAAACATCCGTCACCACGCTGTACGCGCCCCAACAGGCTAGTTTTTCTTTGCGGACGGGCACGTCTACAATGATCCGGACGGCAAACAGGTCATAGATCTGCTCAAAGGGAACCTGCTTTTTCTTGATCTTATTATAGATGCTGTAGATCGACTTGGGCCGGCCGAATATCCGGTAGGTGTAGCCCAGCTCATCAAGCCCCGTCTTTATCGGGGCAATGAACCGATCAATGTATTGCTCGCGGGAAGATTTGGTTTCTTGCAGCTTTTTGGCAACGGCCATGTATTCATCCCGTTCCAGGACCTTCATGCAGAGGTCCAGGAACTCAGAGCGGAAGTTGTACAGGCCCAGCCGGTGCGCCAGTGGTGCATAGATGTAGCTGGTTTCTGCGGCAATTTTAAACTGCTTATGCTCCGGCATGCTTTTGATCGTCCGCATGTTATGCAGCCGGTCGGCCATCTTGATCAACACGATGCGAACATCAATGATCAGGGTACTGAGTACTTTTTTAAAGTTCGCCGCCTGTTGGCTTTCGTTGCTGTAGGCGCTGTCCAGCTTGGTCAGCCCCCCCACCATTTGGGCAATGCGCTCGCCGAAGTCTACGCGAATATCTTCCTGGGTTACCGGAGTGTCCTCCACCACGTCGTGCAGCAGTGCGGCACAGATGGCCGTGGGGCCGAGACCGATCTCCTCGGCACAGATGCGCGCAACGGCAATCGGGTGGTACATATAAGGTTCTCCGGATTTCCGGCGCTGGTAGCGATGGCTGTAGTTGGCCAGCTCGTAGGCACGCAGCATCTGTTCACTATCCTGCCCGTTGGGCGGGTTAATGAGGCTGGCGATCATCGCCTCGTAAGCTTCCCGGAGGCCGGTTTGCTCTTCAACACTGGTTTCAATCACTTCGGCCATGCCGGTAAATCATTGTTTTTGTTCGTAGCGGAAAGATAGTTCCTAATAGCAAGGCTTTCCCGGTTCAGGGACCTAAGTTTTTACGGAAGAAGGCTCAATCAAGACCCCGAACTAATTTCTTTTTAATAATCAGACAACATCTGAACGCTCGATTTAGGTGCGATAAATATCTAAGGTGCCAAAAAGTATGATATTTAGTCAATTCAGGCGCTTCCGCCGGTGCAATGAAAGTAAAAGGAGCAGTGAAACTTCGCAAAACTGGCCTTTTGACTGAATTTCGCCATTCCATCCCCTGTTTCTACTTTTTTTCTAAAAAAGAGCAAAAACTTCTGCACCTCTTCGTGAACACTTAGTTGATAGGGGCAGAATGCACGCCGAACGGGCTGTCTCCCAACCATATTCAATTCGCTACTCTCTAAGTTTCCACGACCATGAAAAATACTCTACTCTCTTTATTTTTTGTCCTTTTCAGCTGTGCCCTGAGCGCCCAGAATGCCACCGAAGACCTCCGCATCTTCCCTAACCCCGTAAGCACTTACTTCGAAATCGGTCATAGCGACCGGGTAACCAATGTCCGCATCATCAATATGGCCGGCAAGGAGGTAAAGCAGTTTGACTTCCGGGCCAAAGAAACCTACACCATCGCAGAGTTACCCGCCGGCATGTACCTCGTTCAGCTTCGCGACGAAGCGAGTAAGGTCATCCACACCCAGCGGGTAAAAAAGATTTAGTGCAGAGGTTTTTCGAATTACCCTGCTTCTTTTACCCTCCCTTGCACCAGCGGCAGCGCCCTGAAATTTCAATTATTCCGAAAAAACTTTTGGCTTCGTACAATAATTTTATTAAATTGGCATTGTACCGCATTTTAAAGTTGCTTTATTACCCTCATGTAAAATTTTTGAGAGCTATGATGAATGAAGAAGTAAGGACCATCATGTCCAAGAACGTAACCACTGCATCCCCCCGCCAAACCGTCGGTGATGTGCTTGCTCTGATGGAGCAAAAGCGCCTTCAACAACTTCCCGTAGTAGATAGTGGTAAGCTCGTTGGCCTCATCACTACCTATGATCTTTGGCATAATTGCCGGGAGAACCCCGGCTGCCATGAAAAGCTCGTAAGCGACGTCATGACCTCTGCCGTTGTCAAACTAGCCCCGAAAGATAAAGTAGGTACTGCCGCCGAACTGTTTATGGACCGGCGCTTCAAAACACTGCCCGTAGTGAATCTACAGGATGAACTCAAAGGCGTCGTGACTGCTTTTGACGTCATTAAGTACAGCTTCAAAAAGGAATATCCTGAGCCAATTCTGTACGCTGACCGCTTCTGATAGCCGTAGGAAGAATGCCGATAAGTTCTCCGCTGACGTAGAGGCTTATAAAACCAATATTGAAGAGCAGCGTGACCTGGCTGCTAAGTTTCAGGTACGAAGCATCCCTTCGCTCTTCTTTATGGAAAGCAATAAAATCAAAGACAGCCTGAAAGGGATGGCTTCTGAGCAACAGTTTAGTATTGTAAACGATAGTTTTGTAGTGCGGCCAAACCTTAGCCCCTCCAACGCCCGCTCTACCGTCTACAAAACTACCGTACTACACTACTCCCTAACCACCAAATGCGGCACCTCTTCCAGCTCCCAGTCAATCACCAGCCCCCCCGCCAGCGAGCGCGCGATGCTGTCACCGTACAAATGCTCGGCGAGGTAAAGCGCGGCCTCAAAGGATTTCGCCCCGCCGGCGCTCGTGATGTACTTACCGTCGTGAACGAAAAGTACGTCTTTGCGAATGTCTAATTCGGGAAACATTGTCCGCATTTTATCGATGTCGGAAGGAAAAGTAGTGGATACGTGTCCGTCCAGTAAGCCCGCTTTAGCCAGCACGAATGCACCGTCACAATGGCTGGTAACAAAGGTGGCCTGCTCGTCCACTTTTCGGACAAATTCAAGCAATGCCTCATTCTCCAGATCACTATCCAGATGGTGTTCTGCGCTCGGGACAACGAGGATGTCGATGCGCGGTAATTCATCTGTCTCATAGCTCAGGTCGGGCAGGATGCGCATTCCCTCAAAAGTCGTCACGGGCTCGCGGGTAGCCGCCACGGTGAAAGTCTTCATCGGGCGAATACCCTCACGGAAAATCGTGTGCTGAAAGATGTCGTAGGGTGCCGTCAGTTCAGTGTTGTAGACGCCGTCCATGATGAGCAGGGCGACGTTGTAAACTTCTTCGTCCGGATCGCTGAAATCCGGGACTTCTTGCGTTGTTGGCGCGCCGGAGACCGGGTGAGAAGGAGACTCTTCAGAAGAGCAGGCGAAGGCAAATAATAAGAAAAACGGAATAAGTTGGCGCATAGGTGTAAATCTAAAATCAAATATCGAGAATCAAGAGCACGAAGTACTGCGCAGCAAATCGAGAATCCCTACCTTCGCCCAATGCTAAAAATGGGTCTCCTCGGGGTCGGCCACCTCGGTAAAATTCACCTCAAGTGTATTCGCCTGGCAAGGGCGCACTACGATCTGATCGGCTTCTACGACGCCGACGCTGACATGGCGCGCCACGTGGCGGCCGAGTTTAATCTCAAAGCTTATGACAGCGTGGAGGAACTGATCGCCGCCAGCGAGGTCGTCGACGTCGTCACCCCAACGCCCACCCACTTCGCACTCGTGAAGCAAGCGCTGTTGGGAGGCTGCCACGTCTTCGTCGAAAAACCGCTCACCCAAACCCTGGAGGAAGCCAAAGAGCTCATCGAGCTCAGCCGCAAAACCCACAAGCTGGTGCAGGTTGGCCACGTAGAGCGCTTTAACCCGGCGCTACTTGCCCTGGGCGACCTGACGGTAAAGCCCTATTTCATCGAAGCCCACCGCCTGGCGATGTTTAACCCGCGCGGGGTAGACGTCAGCGTCGTGCTCGATCTTATGATCCATGATCTGGACATCATCCTGAAGCTGGCCGACGATGAGGTGGCCGACGTGCGCGCCAGCGGCGTCGCGGTCCTGAGCGACCAACCCGACATCGTCAATGCCCGCATCGAGTTTAAGGGTGGAGCCGTGGCGAACCTCACCGCTTCCCGCATCAGCCTGAAGAACATGCGCAAAGTGCGCCTCTTCCAGCCCGATGCCTACATCAGCCTCGATTTGCTGGAGAAGGAAAGCCAGGTCGTCCGCCTCTTCCAGCCCGACGCAGCGGACATTCCCGACATCGGCCAGCAGTTCCCCCTCGACACCCCAAAAGGAAAGCGCATCATCCACGTTGATCAGCCCGACAGTGGCCCCGTTAACGCCATTCAGATGGAGCTGGAAAGTCTTGCAGACAGCATAAACAACGGAAAACCTGCCGCCGTGAGCATAGAAGACGGCTACCGCGCGTTAGCACTAGCACACCAGATAATGGAGGCCGTTGACGACAACCAACGGAAGCTGCCCAGCCCCAGCCTGTAAAAGCTGATTGCTGAAATTTACGGCTCAAAGCCCAACCGATGAAACAACTTTTCTTTCTTTTGGCAACCGCCTTACTCCTCACCGGTTGCCCGCCTGACCTGGAAGTCGCGCCGGCTTTTATCCTGGTGGAAGACTTCAACTTCACCGTGGCGGGCAGCGGATCGGAGACTACGGACATCACCGAGGTTTGGGCGTTCTTCGACGACGATAATTCCTTCATCGGAGCCTTCCCCCTTCCGGCCCGCATCCCGGTGAATGCCCTCGGCAGCCAGAACATCCGGTTGGAAGCTGGTGTACGGCAAAACGGCATCAGTACCACGCCCGACGTTTACGACTTCTACACTCCGGTCATGCGAACGCTGGAACTGGTGCCCGGGGAAACGATTGACCTGGGAGTACTCCCCATCACCTACCGGTCTGACGTGAGGACGGCCGTTTTTGAAGACTTCGAGTTCGGCACCAACCGGGTATTTACCGAAGTCGTGATCGGTGAGGCCACGTTTACGCGGGTTGACGATGTCGTTAGAAGTGGAAGCTTCAGCGGCCGGCTACGTCTTAACGAAGATGAGCCGCTCATTGAGCTGGCTACCTTTCAGCAATTACAGGGTCTGACTGATGTACGACCCTACGTTTGGCTGGAGCTTGATTTTCGTAGCGAAGCCCCCGTTGTATGGGGCGTAACCGGCGCGAGAGGGATTGAGGTCGTCCGTTCTTTTGACCCCGGTTTTTCTCCACGGAACGAGTGGACAAAAATATACTTCAACCTGAGCGAGACCATTGTGCGGTCTCAACTGGAAGAATACCAGCTCATCCTCTCAGCCATATTGCCACCAAATACTACGGAAGCCGACGTCTATCTTGACAACATCAAACTGCTCTATTTCTAAGTAAATTTGACCCAGACTGCACCAAATATGACCCCTGGCCTTCGGCCGGATACGGCTCGCCGCCGCCGGCGTGACCGACGGGTATACGTTGCCGCAGACTTCCTGGCCGCCTGGCTGGCGTGGCCGGTCTTCTTCCTCGCCCGCAGTGGCAAAGAGGGCAACATCGTCACACCTGAAAGCCTGACCGATATCAATTATTTCCTGGGCAGTCTCATCATCCCCCTTGGGTGGGTGCTTGGCTATGCGCTCTTTGACCAGTACCGTGATCTGTATCGCCTCAGTCGTTTCACTACCCTGGCCCATACATTGCTGCTTTCCACCGGGGGCGTTCTGTTGCTATTCTTCACTATCCTGCTTGATGATGCTGCGGGAGATTACCATGATTATTACCAGAATTTTCTCACCTTGCTGGGGCTTCATTTTACGCTTACGGCCCTCGTCCGCATGATTCTGCTCACCCGCGCCAGCCAGCGCCTGAAGGCGGGCAAGATCAGCTTTAATACCCTGATCATTGGTGGCAGCGAAGCGGCCGTCAACCTCCACGAGGAGATCCGTAACCAGCCAAAGGGTTTGGGCTATCGTTTTGTCGGCTTTGTTGATTCGCGGCGCGCGGCGCCGCCATTACTCAGCAAAAACTTACCCCTGCTCGGCAATCTTAATAAACTGGCGGAAGTGATTGAAACCCACAACGTGGAAGAAGTCATTATTGCCATCGAGACCAGCCAACACAACCGGCTGCGTGAGCTGCTCAACGTCCTCTCCGTCTACGAAGAAAAGGTGCTGGTAAAGATCATCCCCGACATGTATGACATCATGCTGGGGTCGGTAAAAATGGACCACGTCTTCGGGGCGGTCCTCATTGAGATCAGACAGGAAATGATGCCCCGCTGGCAGCGCTTTCTCAAGCGGGTTATCGACCTGGCGTTTTCCGCCATCATGCTGGTATTGCTCAGTCCGCTGCTGGCTTACATTGCCATCAGGGTACGATTGTCCGGCGATGGGCCCGTCTTTTACCGGCAGGAGCGAATCGGCCTCAATGGCCAGCCCTTCAACATCATCAAGTTCCGGTCAATGATTTTAGATGCGGAAGCGGGCGGGCCGCAACTCAGCAGCGATACCGACGACCGCTGTACGCCCTGGGGCGCGGTGATGCGTAAATGGAGACTGGATGAGTTTCCGCAATTCTGGAACGTACTGCGCGGAGAGATGTCGCTCGTTGGCCCACGGCCCGAACGGCAGTATTACATCGACCTCATCAGTGAGCGGGCACCACATTACCGGCATTTACTCAAGGTTCGCCCGGGCATCACCAGCTGGGGGCAGGTAAAATACGGCTATGCAAGCAACGTCGACGAAATGATCCAGCGACTGAAATTCGACATTCTCTACATCGAGAACCGATCGCTTAGCCTCGATTTTAAAATTCTCTTTTACACCGTTCTCGTCTTGATGCAGGGCAAGGGTAAATAGGGCGCGCGGACGCAGGTGCAGGGGTAGGTTTTTGGAGCAATGGTAAGGCCGAAAGCCAGGCGACGAGGGCAAACCTCGCCGCTACACACCTACATAAAAAAAGTCGCGCAGCGACCAAATCCGCGAAATCCGCGATCCTTCCCCCTCTACCTCCTTTCTCTTCTGCGTGAACCCTGTTGCGCAGCAACCTCCCCCTCAACAACCTTCTGTGTGAAAAATAGTCGCGCAGCGACCCAATCCGCGTTCATCCGCGAAATCCGCGATCCTTTCCCCTCTACCTCCTTCCTCTTCTGCGTGAACCCTGTTGCGCAGCAACTTTCCCATTCCTCCCCCGTTCCCAATCTCATGCAACAGATCAAAGGCCGCCTCGTAGATCTCGATACCCGCACCACCTACGGTGCCATCATCACCGTCAATGACGAAGGCTATATTGAAAACATCGAAAAGGACCCCTCCCGCGATAAGCGCGGGCACTACATCCTTCCCGGCTTCGTGGATGCCCACGTCCACATCGAAAGCTCCATGCTTCTCCCAGTAGAGTTCGCCAAACTGGCCGTGACCCACGGCACGGTAGCCACCGTCTCCGACCCTCACGAAATTGCCAACGTACTCGGCATTGCGGGCGTAGAGTATATGCTCGAAAACGCCGCTAAAACACCCTTGAGCATCAACTTCGGCGCGCCAAGTTGCGTACCCGCCACCGGCTTTGAAACGGCCGGTGCTACGCTCGGCATCAAAGAGATCGTCACCCTGCTGGAGCGCGACGACATTCTGTACTTAAGCGAGGTAATGAATTACCCCGCCGTGCTCAACGGCGATATGGAGATGCTGGCCAAAATCTCCGCCGCCATCGAACGGGCTAAAGCCGTTGACGGCCACGCTCCCGGCCTGCGGGGCGAAGAGGCTGCCGCCTACGCCCGGGCTGGCATCACCACCGATCACGAATGCACCTCCGCCGACGAGGCCCGCGACAAGCTCGATGCGGGCATGAAGATCCTCATCCGCGAAGGCTCCGCCGCGAAGAACTACGCCGCCCTGCACGAGCTCATCGATGAATTCCCCGAGCGTATCATGTTCTGCACCGATGACAGCCACCCGGACGACCTCATGGCCGGCCACATCAACCAACTCGTCATGCGGGCCATCCGCGACGGCCACGACGTCTTCGACGTGCTTACCATCGCCTGCCGTAACCCCGTCGATCACTACGGGCTGGATATCGGACGGCTGCGGGTAGGCGACCGGGCCGATTTCATCCTGGTCGATGACCTCCGTTTCATGGCCGTTTACGCGACCTACATCAAGGGACGACTCGTGGCCGAAGCCGGTCACCACAACCTCGGGGAGCCCATCAACGATGGCACCCGTGAGGAGCCACCCAACCGCTTCAACTGCTCGCCCAAAACGCCAGCCGACTTCGCCCTTGCCCCCGGCCCGAAGGGCGGGAAGATGCGCGTCATCGAAGTCTTCGACGGAGAACTCGTAACCGGTAAAAAGATCCTCGCTCCCGTGGTCAACGAAGCGGGCCAGCCCGTCTCTGCCCCCGAGCGGGACCTCCTAAAAATCGCCGTCATCAACCGCTACGAAGATGCACCTCCAGCCATTGGCTTCGTTACCGGCATGAAGTTGCAACGTGGTGCCATCGCCAGCTCCGTTGCCCACGACAGCCACAACATCGTTGTGGTTGGGGTAGACGATGAAGCCATGTGCCGCGTCGCTAATGCCATCATTGCCGAAGGCGGCGGCGTTGCCGCCGGCCGCAATGAATACCTCGAAGTGTTGCCCCTCCCGGTTGCGGGCATCATGAGCGACGACAGCGGCCCCAAAGTGGCCGCCCGCTACGCCGAACTGACGGGCTTCGCCCGCCGCAAGCTCCGTTGCGGGCTGAACTCTCCGTTTATGACGCTGTCTTTTCTGGCATTGCTAGTTATTCCGTCGCTTAAGCTGGGGGATAAGGGCTTGTTTGATGGGGA
>Ga0115031_1001664_pt1 | contig 16475 bp, 9 predicted proteins | sample Maine_Asex4_meta_FD_87301 | JGI IMG/M metagenome (GOLD analysis project Ga0115031, IMG submission 87301) | Marine algal microbial communities from Maine, USA - Maine_Asex4_metaG | ecosystem: Host-associated > Algae > Red algae > Unclassified | place: Maine, USA | collected 2015-01-05
AGGGTTGTGCTGAACAGTGCCCTTTAAAAAAATTTTTTGGGGAAACGGGGTGTGGGGGGCCCCCCGGTTGAGGGGGACCGGGGGGGGGGGGGGGGAGAGGGAGGGAGAACACAAGTGGTGGAGGCGGCCGGCGCCGCACCGCCAAAATGGGGTGTGTGCACGCGCGGCAGCGCGCCGCCCATTACCGCAGTCTGACAGACGCGCAGAAAAACGCAGTGTACAGTGTGGCAACTGCCGCCATTCTCACTCGGCCGCGGCTACGCCGAGGTCCGCTGCATACCACAGATGCAAGCCCCGCACCCCCCCCGCCTTCCAACCCCCCCGCGTCGCGTCTCTGGCCGACCCCCACCGACGCGCGCCCGGCCCGCCCCCACCCCCGTGCCTACTCGCGCTTGTCGCCACCCCCCAAGCCGCGGTACCGCACCCCCCCGTCGCCCGGGGAGCCTCGCCGAACGGCCCCCTCGTGGCCGCCGCCCATGCCCATCCCCCCCCCCCGCGACGCGGCCGACGACGACGAGCCGCCCGCCCCCGTGTTGCCGTCGGTCAACCAGTTGACCGCCGCCGTCGCGGCGTTGCCGACCGCCGCCGACGCGGTCGCCGCCGCCGACGAGGCGGCGGCAACGACCGGCGCGGCGGCGGCCTTGATCGACGCCATGTCGGGTAGCAGCGGAGACGGCGGCATGGGGGGGGACGCGCCGCCCGTGGGGGGGGGGCGCATCGTCCACGCGTGCGCCGCGCGCTGCTCCTCCATCTGCGGGCGGGGCGGGGAGGCGCAAAGCGAGAGGCACCCGCCAACAGCCGACGCAATGGAGCAGTGGGGAAATACAAACTCGACGAGCGTCGAAGGCAGCACAAAGCAGAACAGGTGTCAGCACACCGCCCAGGCAGGCTTGACACGGGCAACTACGGACGGTTGCAGCACCGCCCGGACGCAAGCAGCCGGGCGGGCTACACGAGCGCCGACACACGCCGGGCAGCAACCGCCACGAGCGGCAGGGATGAGGCACCCAACCAGCCGCCCACGCCCGCGCGTGTGCCTTTGACCGCCCTCCTCCGCGCCACCCACCGCAGTTGTTGCGCTCCCTGCCAGCCCCAAACGTCGCCCGCCCCAACAGCCGACCAAGCACAGTCCAGGCGGCCGCGTGCGCATCCCCCCACCAGCGTTGAGCGTCTCCCCCAAACGTACCTGTAATTGGCGCGCCAGCCGCTCATCCGCGTCAAACTGCCGCACCTGCGCAGCGGCATCGGCCTCCTCCCCCGCCCCCCCCAGGCCGCCACCCGCGCTGAGGCCACCCCCCCCCCCGCCTGACTCGAGCAACTCCTCCCCCCCGTCGCTGTCCCCCCCCAGGGCGTACACCCCCCCCCCGCTCGAGCGGCGGGTGGGCAGCCGCGCCCGCGACGGCGCTGTCGACGATGGCGGCGCGCCGCCGGCGACCGACGCGGCGAGCACCGCGTCGACCGCCTCGGCCACGTTGCCGCCCGACGCGTCGAGCGCGCGCGCAAGCACCGACGGCTCCGTGGAGGGGAACATGGCCGTCAGGGTGTCCATGGCCGGAGGCGCACGGGGGGGGACACAGCTCGGCGTCGCAAGCGGGGTGGGCGGCGCCGGGACTTGGTGCGGGGCACCGTGGGAGAGGGGGCAGCCCCGGGCGGGTCGTTGCAGATGTAGAGGTGCTGTGCACGGGTAAAAGGGAGGCGGCGTGTCTGCCAATGGCGAAGGTGATAGTGACGACTACGGCGACGGCAACGGTGACAGCGACGGCGGCGGCAAAGGCTGCGGCGGCCAGCGGGAAGCACTCGATGAGGCAGCAAAGCCGGCTGAGGTGGCACAGGCGGTCGTGGGGAGCGTGGGCGGCTCATGCGGGTGTGTCTGGCTTGACACCACCCCGACTGGGCACGCCAGCCGCGGGTCTGGGCCCACGGAGCCGCGCTGGCTGCTCTGCCGCGGGCGCGCTGATTGGGGGGGGGGGCGGCTTGGCCCCCGAATCAGGCACCCCGCGTCAGCATGGTGGATTAGAAGCGATTGCAATTAGTCCTTACCGACAGACTACCGTGGATTTGGGTCTCATGCGTTCAGTCTGGATTGGGGAGGGCGCACAACTTTCATGCAATGTCGTACACGATGTGGCATTTGTGGGCGTGCAAAAAAGAACAAGAGCTGGTCCAGTCGCACCGCGGTGCTCAACGCCCCCGAGCTCTGGCAAGCGTGCGAGACCACGGTGCGACACTCTGCCACTCCTCCACCCCCACTCGCCGCGGCGTGGGGCGCCCCCCAAGAACTTAGGCACCCTGCAGCTCAGCCGGGTCAAACCACCCCGCCGGCAGCGCGGCCACGCGCGCACACAACCCCAGCCGCGCGCGGCGGACGGCCTCGTCCTCGTCCATCACCATGACACCGTCAAAAAAGGCGTCGACGGCGGCCTTGCAGCCGCCCATGGCGCGGACCACATCCGCAACGCCCGTCGCCGACGCCACCGCCGCTTCGGCGGCGGCGACCGCCGCCAGCAGGTCGCGTTCGGCGGCGCCCGTCAGCACCGCCGTCGGGTCGGCGGCGGGGGTGCCCGCCGCCACCGCCACGGCGGCGGCGGCGGCCACCTCGGCCGCCGCCGCTGGGGACTTTACCAGCCGCGCCGGCCGCGCGTGCGCGGCGAGCGCATCGTCCAGCGACGGCCCCGCGTCGGTGGCGGCGGCGCCGCGGAGCGCCGCCAAGTCGGCCGCCGTTGCCGCCGCCGCCGCGGGGTTGTCGGCCGCCCCCGCCGCGAGCACCGCCCGCACAACGTCTGCCGGCAGGCCGTCGTCGGTCAGGGCCGCGCCGAGACGGCGGGACATAAAGTCGAGCACGTCGGGCACGGCGGCGGCCGCCTCGGGGGTGCCGACGCAGTCGGCCGCCGCGGCGACCGCGTCGGCCAGGGATGCGGCCGTGCCTGACGCGCGGAGGGTGGAGAGCACACCGAGCGCCGCTCGCCGCAGCGCGTACGGGTCGGCGGCGGACGTTGGCGCGCAGCCGACCGCAAAGAGGGCGACGAGCGAGTCGAGGCGGTCGGCGACGGCCAGTACCACGCCGGCGGGGGTGGCCGGCAGCGCGTCCGCCGCGGAGCGGGGTAGGACCGCCTCGTAGATGGCGGTTGCGGCACCCTCCGACACCTCCCCTGTCAAGGAGGCGTAGTGGCGGCCCATGACGCCGGCGAGGGAGGTGAGCTCGACGACGAGGGCGGTCGCGAGGTCGGCCTTGAAGAGGCCCGCCGCCGCCGTCGCGTCCGCCTCGTCGGCTGCTGCCAGGGGGACGGGCAAGGACGCTGCCAGGCGGGGCACCAGGGCGGCGACGCGCTTGGTCTTGTCAAGCATGGAGCCGGCATTCTCCTGAAAGGTCAGCCCGGCAAGGGACGGCACAAAGGAACCCAGCGTTACCCCCTCCGCCGTGTCCTTGGCGTAAAAGAAGGCAGCGTCGGCGTAGCGGGCGCGGAGGACGGCTTCGTTGCCCTCCCGCACGGCGGCGGCGTCAAACGTGTCGGGGTTGCCGTTGCCAACTGTCACAAAAGCTGGGAGGAGCTTGCCTGGCGACGCCGGGTCCTCCACCGGGAAGTAGCGCTGGTGCTTGCGCATGACCGTGATGAGGATGTCGGCGGGGAGGTCGAGGAAGGCCGCCTCGTACGACCCGAGGACTGGGAGGGGGTGCTCGACGAGGTGCACCACCTCATCCATCAACTCCCCGTCGAGGTAGGCGGGCGGGACGACGCCGCCCACGGCAGCGGCGGCCGCCGCCACCCCCTCGGTGATCCGCCGCCGCCGCTCGGCAGTCGACAAGACAACGCCGGCGCCCGCGAGCACCGACGGGTAGGCATCGGCGGTATCCACGGTTGCCGGCACGGGGTAGCCGCGCCCGTCCCGGAGGCCGTACGTGACCCGCCCCGCGGCTACGCCCGCGTAACGCACGGCAATGATACGATCACCGAGCAGCGCCAACAGGGAGCGGATGGGGCGAGAAAACGCCACGCCGCTCGTGTTCCACCGCATGACCTTGGTAAAGGACAACCCACCGACGACGCCTTCGTGCGCCGACGCGAGCACCGCCGCCGCGTCGACGCCCGCCTCGGCCACAGACAGGTACAGGTAGCCGTCACGCTGCTCCGCCGCGCGAATATCGCCCACCCCATTGGCGCGGAGGAAGCCGGTCGCGGCCTTGGTCGGCGCCCCCTCCGCGTCAAAGGCGATGCGGGCGGGCGGGCCCCGCACGTCCCGCACCACGTCGGGGGTGCGCGTCGCCACGTCCGCGACGGTGGCGACCAGCCGGCGGGGCGTCGCGTCGACCGACACGGACCCGTGCGGCAGGCCGAGCTTCTCTAGTGCCGCGCAGAGGCGGGCCTCCAACTGGGGAAGGATGCCCGCCACCACCCCCGCGGGCAGCTCCTCGGTGCCCACCTCAAACACCAGGGTCGCCGTGCCGCCCTCTCCCGACACGGACGGCGGCGGCACGGGCGTGGCGGCCGCACCGTCGGTCGGGGCAGCGACCTCGGGCAACAGCGGGAAGGTGCCAGACGTCAGGAGCGGAAAGCCGAGCGCCTCCCGCCGCTCAATCCACATCTTGGCCACGTCCCGCGCGAGCGCGCGCATGCGCCCGAAAAACCGGGCGCGCTCCGTGACGCCGACCGCCCCCCGCGCGTCGAGGACGTTAAACACGTGGCTGGCTTTGATTAGAAAGGTGTAGGCCGGTAGTGGCAGGGACGCGTCGAGCAGCGCCCGCGCCTCGGCTTCGTACGCATCAAAAAACGCGGCGGTGCGCTCCACGTTGGCCGCGTCGAGGTAGTAGCCGCTCATCTCAACCTCGGATTGCATCCACACGTCCCCGTACGAGGCGGCGGCGTCGGGCGTGGCGCCACCCCCAAACGCAATGTCCTTAAAGTGGGACACCCCCTGCTGGCGCATGAGGATGCGCTCCAAGCCGTACGTAATCTCGAGCGACACGGCGTCGAGTGGCGCTCCCCCCGCCGCTTGGAAGTAGGTAAACTGCGTGATCTCCATCCCGTCGAGCCACACCTCCCAGCCGAGCCCCCAGGCGCCGAGCGCGGGGCTCGCCCAGTTGTCCTCGACAAACCGCACGTCGTGCGCGGCAATGTCAATGCCGAGCGCCGCGTAGGAGCCGAGCAGCAGCGCCTGCGCGTCGGTGGGGGCGGGCTTGATGACGACTTGGAATTGGGTGTGTTGGGCGACGCGGTTGGGGTTCTCCCCATACCGCGCGTCGTCGGGGCGGACCGACGGTTCGGGGTAGGCGGCGCGCCACGGCTCGGGGCCGAGGGCGCGGAGGAAGGTGGCGGGGTTGAAGGTGCCCGCCCCAACCTCCGCATTGTGCGGCTGCATCAGCAGGCACCCGTGGGTGGCCCAGTAGGCTTGCAGGCGGGCAATGGCGTCTTGGAAGGTTAGGGCGGGCGCGGCGGGGGTGGCCGCCATCGCCGCCGCGTCTGCGGGGGTGTCCCCATTGACCGCCACCCTCGCTGCCGGCGGCGGCGGCGGCGGCGGCACGGGCGCCGACGACAGCGACGCGGTCGGGCGGGCCCATCCGCGGGGCGTGGGGCTCTGGCCGCCGCCGCGGGGGGGGAGGGAGGCGGCGGGAGCCCCTGCTGCGGGGGCGAGGAAGGACGAAGAGGCGGTGCCGACGCGTCGGGTCCAGACGATGGCCCCAACCGGAATCGGCAACCGGCGAGCCGACGACCGGGCGGCGGCAGCAGCAGCCCGGGAGAGGACGCCAGTGCCCCGCCCACGCCAGAGGGCGGTGGCCGCCGAGGGGGAAAAGGCAAGCTCCGCCATTGTAGACAGAGAAAACGTTGGAGGCGTGCAGGGTGAGGAGGGAATAGGGGGCAAGCGGGGGGTCGTCTGGACCCCAGAGTGCTCTCTGCGTCAGGAGGCACGCCGCCGAGCCGGCGGGCTCGGATGCAATGGGGAAGGGAGGCTCGGACGACCGCAGAGACAAACACAGGACGTGATCTCGGTTGGAATTCCTGCAATTTGAAGCCGGCCTCACTCACCGTTTGTCGACGTTCAAGAAAGTCCATGGACCTCTCCATCATGGCGGCGGCCGACAGCACCGACCCGCACGTGGAGGCGCACGCGGCGGAGCACGATTGGCACGCCGGGCACCAGCCGAGCTGAAGCAACGACAGGTGTCGTGCTCCACAACACCCACTTGACGATGCTGGACAGGGGGACGTGCCGTGCCTCGCGAGTGTCTGGAAGCTGTGAGCACCGCCGTCCGCAAGCCCAAAAAAACTGTCGGTAAGAGATTTGTGGATCCCCGCGGACGCGCCACCTGTCTCGGCGCAGCTTGTTCGTGCACAGCACGCAGCTTGCGCATTGCCAGTGTGTCCGACAGTCACCCGGACTCCTGCTGCAGCCGGCCGCGCGCGCCAGCCCACGAGAGGGCAGTCTGCGGCGGCCGCGCGTGGTGGTTGGTCGTGGTGGAACGACCAAGCGGGGTGCCCACGCCGCAGCGACCGCTGGTTGTCTGGACCTTCCCACGCCAGTGCTGGGCTCTCCCCGAGCCTCACCACGGCTGCCACCCTCGTGCCACGTCCACTCGGCCACTCGTTCCTCTTGCCCGCTGGCCTCCCCCACCGAGCAGTTCGCCGGCGCCTCAACAATGGAAGCACCCTCAGAGGCACGTCGCTGCCACCGTATGGCGGACCAAAAACGTGTGGTCGGCACGTGGGGGACCTCTGTAGCTGCCGTTTTCCTCATCGCGGCTGCCGCCTCGACCGCTACCGCCGCTGCCGACGCTGTTGCTTGGACGCCTGGCGGGTCCGCATCCACAACAAAGACGGCGCCGACCCCTCCTTCGCCTCGATGGTCGTGGAAGCGGCTCTACAACCCCCCGTTGCCCCCCTGCCACAGCAAGTGCGCCACGACAGACCAACCCCCCGTCGTCGGGGAGTACACTCCGGCCGTTGCGTGGGCAGTGCGCTCCGGCTTTTACCTGCTCGCACAGGCGGACGGGACGCCGGACCGAACCGGCTTTTGGCAATGGACTGACGGCACCGTCGGTGGCGGCTCAGACCCGGGGCGGTGGAGCCTCCTCGCCACGGTGGTGGACGCGCCCACGGCGGCGGCGGGGCGCGCCGAGTCGGTTGCGCCGGCCAATGGCTCGACACGAGCGCCGTTGGGGTTTGTGCCGCGCGCGCTGAGGGGGTTTGCGACGGCGGCCGACGTGACCGGCGACCGGTTTTGGCTGTGGGGGGGCAACGAGCACGGGTACCACCAGAGCACCCGCCTTGTCGAGTATTTGGCGCCACGGCAGTCGGGGGGCACGCCCGGCGAGGGCGGGAGAGACGGCAGGATGGGCACGTGGACGGTTCTGTCGGGTGCCGCCGCGGCGCTTGTCGGCTCTCCCGACCCGCGGTGTGGGCTGGGGCTGCCGGTTCCGATGGATGAGCCCCGGCATGTGTGCAACCACTTTGTCGGTCGGCCGTCGTTGGCGTCTGACCCGACGCCCGCCATGGCGTATGACCCCGACGGGGAGGCGCTCTACCTGGCCATTTCGTTCAACTCGTCCTCACGCCCGACAACGGACATCTCCGTGTGGGTCTACGACCTATCAGCGGGAACGTGGTCGCTGACCGCGCCTTCCGTCGCGTCGAGCATGATGGCGAGCGGCCACGCCGCCGGCGTTACGGTGGTAGACATGCCGACGCCCTTCCACATCTACGTTGTTGGCGGGCAGCTGCTCCTACCACTGACCTACACGGATGAGCGTGGACCCATCCACGCCGCGTGGGCGCTCGACCTCGCGTCGGGGACATGGGCGCGGGCGCCAGCCAAGGCCCTCAACGTGCGTCCCGACCCTCAAGGCACGGCCGCAATGATGGCGGTAGGGGGGGAGGCCGGGCCCGCGTGGACCGCCGGGGGGGTCCTCCTCACCTACGCCCCAACGGTTGTGGCGACGGTCGATGCGGTGGCCAACTGGGGGTCCGCTTTTGTCACCCTCCCGCGGGACACGCCGGGGTTGTCGGTGGCGCCGCGGTCCTCCCCCCGGCCGCGTGACGCGCCCCTCAAGCCACTGTCCATCGACCGCTTTTCCGCGGTGGCCGCCGACGGGTGGGCGGCGGCAGACGCGTCGCCCGTGGTTGTCGCCGAGCGGCGGTCCGTCCCCGCCGCCGAGATGGTGGCGGAGGGGCCGAGTGCCGTTCCTGGGATGCGGCTGGCCGCGCTGACGGGGGAGGGCGCCCTCGTTGACCCGGCGCGTCCGCGGGGGGGGCCCACCGTCGGATACCTGTACGGAGGCGACGCGGTGACGGACGGTCCGTCGGTCCGACGGGGGGACTTGTGGCGTGTGGCGCTGCACGCGCCAGTGGGGGATGTGTTTTGGCCCACTGAAGAAGGGGGAGGGGGGGGGGGATTGCGACGCCTTTAGCCGCCACGGAAACACATATGGCAGGCTCCGTGGTGAGGGGCGACCGCCTCTTCGTCGCGTGCGGAGAGTGCTCGCAATCGACCGACCATTGGCATGATCTCCGATGCCGTTGTAGCCGCACACTGCATGGTGTCCCGCATCCCGCACCGCACGGTCCGCGGTGAAGCGCAGGCGGCCCGTGTTCCCTTCCCGTCGTCGCGAACGCGGTTGATGACTCGACCCCCGACTCGAGTCGTCGCGACGATGACGTCGGGGCGGACGCGACCGAAGGCTCGTACGCACCTGCGCGTCTCGGACGAGGAGCACGACGTGACCATTTCCCGCCTCTGCCCCTTACGAAGTACCAGCCATGTGATCGTCCTTCGTGCCCCCGAGTTACGGGCGGCGAAGTCACCGCCGCCTTTGCGTCCTCTGCTAGCGGCGAGGACTCGCACCTCTGTGCCGGCGGCGCGGCGGTAGTGGGAGTGACGGCGCATTTCTGGCGACGGACGCTGGTTGCATGGCGGAGGGGGCGTGCGTGCGCAGCAGCGGCCGCACCCCAGGTATCGCATGCCAGTCATCATGATGTCCAGCAACGGAGGGGAGACAGTTGATGTGGGGAGGTGCTCTCCCCGTTTTGCGGGGAGGTGCTCTCCCCGTTTTGCGGGGAGGTGCTCTCCCCGTTTTGCGGGGAGGTGCTCTCCCCGTTTCGCCTGCTATGGAATCACGTCATGTACATGATGTTACGCTGCTGTCGTCCATTTTCTCAGTCTCTGTCTTCTGCCTGATTCCAGGTCGTTGTCAGTGACGGCGTCTGCTGCTCTCTTTACGCACTCGATTTCCAACGAACAGCGCTGCTCGAGATACTGTGGGGGCTACCTTAACGGCACGGTCGCAAAGTCCAGCCGGATAAAAGTATGCGCGTGGTTTGATTTTGCAAGACTCATCTGACGGGCCTATCGTTGCGGACTCTTCTTACACCAGCTCAGCGCGGGGACCTTCATCTGACCAACCAGCAACTCTGAGCTGCGGCTGCCCGCCGTGGTTGTGCCAACGAACCCCGAATTGCACCAGACAGTCCTCCTAGCAACGGCAGTTTGCACTCTTTCCCCGGACCGTTGCCGGCTTTCACACCCATAAGCCACGCCACACGAGACAAGTTTCTTGCCAACGCGTTCAGGCCGCTTTGCTCGATTCTGTTTTAAAAATCATCTAGCTTCCGCAGAGCTCTTCCGGTTGCAACCACGCACCCTTACCACGTCCGCCCGACCATTCGCGTCACTATCCGGGGTCTTGCCTGTCAGCGGGCGGGTCGGCCTGTTGTTGGACAGCGGGCGCCCGCCTGGACACGCCTGGGTGCCCCGCGAGTGGGTGGCTGCGCACCCCTCCCACTCTTGCTGCAGACGGTGTGGGCACTCGCTCCCGCCCTACCAGACTGCCGCAGACGCGCTGGCGGCTCCCAGCCGCGCCAGTGGGGGTCACTCGCACGTCCTGCGCTCGGCGGTGGTTGCTTTGTTCTTGATTGATCGCCAGCCACGTTATCAAGTGCTCCACGCCGCCGTCGCGCGCCCACCGGCAACGTTCGCTCGCCCGTCGTGCTCCGCTCTCCGCACTACCCGCACGTCGTTGCCCCTTGTTGCTTGCACGATCGCCGGCACCCCGCTACCGCCGACTGCCGTCACCCCCTCCCCCTCAATCAGCACTATGGGTGCCGTCGTCGTCCTTAGCTCGGGGATTGCCCGTATCGTCATGTACGTTGAGAGGGGCGCGTCTCGCGAGGGCATGGGGCGGTTGTTTTCACCGAACGCGCGCGTTCTGCGAGCATGACGGCCGTCGTCGTGCTCTTTTCTGGGTGTCGTTTGGATTGTTGGCTGTCTGTCTGGGTGGGCCATTTTTTGGCGTCGCGTACTCCCGCGTCGTGATCTGTACTACGTGACCTCCATGGTGTGGGTGTAGTGCGTGAGCGAGCCGCTGGTTGTGTTCCGCGTTGCGAGAGGCGCGCGCGTACCGTGTGACTCGTTGCGCCGTGCTGTCCCATGTGCCCACGTGTCCATGCATTGCTCGGATGGACGGGTCACTGCGTGCGTCACGGCTGCTCGAGTCTGTTCTCGCCTGTCGTTTTTTTTAGGCTTCCCGCGGCTAGCGTGGTGCGATCCCGATCTGACTGTTAGCCCTGGTTGTTTTGTTGCTGCCTTGCACTGGCTTGTGCTCGCCCCCTGCATCACTACTTGGCGCACGACCGCCTTTTGTATTTTCCGTCCGCTGGTGCTGTCCTCAACACTACGCAGTGCCGTCGTCGGCTTTGCGTACCCCGGCTACCAATCGTTCAAGGCCCTGCGTCGTACGGACGTGCTTGCCCAGCAGGAATGGCTGCGCTACTGGATGGTGCTGTCCCTCATGGCTCTGCTCTCCTTGATCACGGACTTGTTCCGGAACAAGATCCCCTTCTACAACATGATGAAGTTGGCCGCTGTCGTCGTCCTGGTGCTGCCCAACACCCGGCTGTACCGCAAGGTCTTCGCGGCTGTGGAACCGCAGCTGACCCGGTACGAGGCGGACATTGATAACTCCATTGCCCGTGCGTCCCAAGTCACTCAGCAGCAGATGAGTGCCACCCAGTCGCGCGCCACGGACCTGTTCAACCAGAGCAAGGCGGCCGCGACTAAGCAGGCTCAGGCCGTGAAGGACAAGGCCGCCGCTCGCAAGACGACTTAAGTGGCCTCCGTCCCCGCCGGACGCGTTGGCGGGGTCTTAGGTGGCGCTTTCCCTCTGCAGCTGGTGCGGCACCCCGCTGCTGCAGGCGTGTCTATTGGGTGGATGAGGGGCGTTACGTACGCATGCGTACGCTGCGAGCCTGGCTTGTGGGACTGGCTGCCGTGTGTGAGTGGGTCGTCGAGGGGAGGTTTTTTGACGGGGCTTGCAGTAGTCTCATTCTGGCGATGAGGGTGGGGTGCCATCCCGCCTAGCGAAGCGTTTGCTTTTTTTCCATCACGGGGGGTGCGCCGCTCTCGAGCGAGAGGGTGAGTCGGCTGCAAGCGACTGCGTCATGACTGGTCTGGTGGCTCGGTGCTGGGGGGATTGTGCCTTGCTTTTTCTTCTGTATCCTACTGTATTTTTTTCACGTTGGCTCCTGATTGCTACTTCCGTGGCTCTGAGGCGTGGGCACCCCACACAATTTGCTGAAGCGTCCCACCTCGCCCGAACGTGATGACTCCACGGCCATGGGGATGCCCGCAACGTGGTCGCGCAGCACATGTGTCCTCAAATAGCCGTTGCAAGCATTGGCTGGCGAGCCAGAGCCTGCTACTCTTCTTTTGCATGCATCCGCGCTGCCGCGTACAGTGTTGCGGATAGTGGAAGCTTGCTGACAGTGTCTGTCCGAAATGAACCATGACGTTATCCGCTTGATCAATTTGTTTAAAAAAAAACGAAATCGCAGACTAGGCCTACGCGCCACGCGTCTTTGCGCTAACCCCCCCGTCGAGCATCGGTGCTGCCGAGACGTGGCTGGCACAAACCCACATTGCCGCACTGCGGTGGCGCACCCGGCGGCGGTCGATCGACCTGCCTCCCCAGGGTGACGACCTGCCCGCGGCGCCGACCGTACGGCCACGCGCGGCGGCGCCCCAGTTGTGTGCCTATTGATGGCAAACGGCGTGGACACTGGACCGCCCGTCCGTGTTGGGTGGCGAAGCCGGCGCGGCAGTGGCGCAACACCGGCGCGCCATTTGCAAAACCTGATGGCGGGTACTGACAAAGACGGTCTACCGCGTCAACAGCGGCAATCCCTCCCGTTGAACATTCCCCAGCTCGGCCTTCCCCGGTCCTACCGCTCCTTGCCGGCCATCCCCAAGCTCACCCGGTGGAGCATGTGCTTGCCTTGCCGCTTGGCGACCAGCCGCGTCAGTCCCTTGACGCCCGCCTTGTTGACCGCCCGCGCCATCAGCACCGCGTCCCGCGCAATCCCGCCGACCGCCCGCGTCGCCTCGGCCGCGTCCTCCCCGTGGCGGGCGGCCACCACCTCCGAGCCGCATTCGACCGTCGACGCGAGCAGCGCCCGCCCCGTCTCGTCGAGCGCCGTGTACACGCTGCCATACGACACCACGCCCGCCTCAATGAGGCCCCGCAGCGCGTCGTGGTGGCCCCCGTCGGGTCCCCCCACGACGCGCCCCGCCGCGCGCCCGCCGCGAGAGTCCACACCCGCCGCAAGGAGGCCGACCAGCCGGTTGGCGACGCCCCCCGTCAGCCGCACGCCGACGCCCGTCACCGCGCGGGTGCGGTGGAGGCACTTGCGTTGGCGCTCCGACAGGGTCCACCGGTCGCCCTCGGGCTTGGCGGGCGCGGTGCGGGCGGCCACGCCGGTGAGCCGCGCCGACCAGTAGGCGTCGGCGCGGCCGCCGTGCTCCCGCACCGCCGCCTCGACGCGGCCGCTGGCGGCGGTGAGGGCGCCGCTGGCGCGGAAGAGGGCGGCCGCCGCCACAGACGCGGGGGGGGGGCGCCCGTCGGTGCGGCTGTCGGCGTCTGCTGCCGCCGCCGTCGTCATGTCAGCGCCCGACGCCGTCACGTCTGCCGCCGCCGCCACCCCGCGGTCGCTCGTGGCAGGCGCCGCCGTCGCCGGTGCCGCCGCGGTGGGGGGGGCCACCCCCCCCGGCGGCAGGCGGTCCGCATGGCCATACTGCGCGAGTGCGGCTTCCCACTCGGCGACGAGGTCCACCGGCGTCGCCGCCGGCACGTGAGCAACAAAACTCACGTCGGGCAGGGCGAGCATGTACAGGAGCGGCTCCCCGCCGGGGGTGCCTCCCCCGCCCCCCGCCCCTGCACCTGACGTCGGCGTCGACGGCGCCGACGTGCCATCGTCGAGGCGCGCAACAGGCGCGACGGCCGGCAATGGCACGATGACGCCGCCGACGTGGAGGAGGGCCAGCCACTGCGCTGCAACGTTGTCATTGCCATCGTCAGTGGCCGCTGTGACGCCGCCCTTGTCAGCAGCGGCGGCGGCAGCGGCAGCGGCGGCGGCGGCAGCGGCAGTGGCTGCGGCGCCTTCTGCCGGCTCACCGTTGGCGTCGAGCAGACTCGACGGCGCCGTCTGCAGCAGGTGGAGCGTCCCAGCGGCGACGGGTGTCAACTTGCCATCCCCCGACGACGAGACAACGCTCAGGGCGCAGTCACGCATTGTCAGCAGCAGCTCCGCAGTGTCCGTTGCCGTACCATCGTCCCACACTACCGCCGAGTCGGGGCCGGTTGCTTGCATGGTGTCAGGTAGGGGCGTGCGTCTGCACCGCTTGCGCTGCCCGAGCTGGACGCTGATAGGAAGGCGCTGAAGTGGGAAGGGGTGGGAGGAATGGCAGGCTGGCGAGTGGACGGCAAAGCGGGGGAGCAAGGGGCACGGCTTTGTGTAACTGCAAGGCACCAAGAACGCGAGAGGTAAGCACTTACAGTAATACTGCCAAGCACAGTGTTTAGCCGCAAACTTCTCAAAGACCTCGGATCAAATACCATTCGCGAGGCATCGTAGAACAGTATTCAGCCGATATTTATGACCTACAGTATGCACGGGCAAGGAGGCGGAAGACGAGAAGACGCTCGATGATGGGGACACGAGCCCGTGCCCTCGTACGTAGTGTGCTAAACGCTCTCTGTGGTGTGCATATCTACGCGATATCCGCTTCACGGCGCCGCGGAAGAAAAGACGCCCTATAGACTGCGCGGCCTGTAGGCAGAAACATGACACTACAGCGCGAGTAAAAAGCAACTGAAGACGCAACCCTTTACGGAAACGCGCGCTTCTTTGACTTGGACTCGACAACGAAGATGAGCTCCGACGGAACCTTGTACTTGTCCCTCACGAGCTCCGCAAACTCGTGTGCTCGGGTGCCCTGAATCTCTACCGTGTCCCGGTTGTCAGCAGACTGGGACAGCAGAAGTCGCCACACACAGGGCAGCAGGGACAGGGCAAAGAAGAAGCACAGTCATAAACGAGCAAAGGTATGAATGTCAGTACGATGCCCCAACGGCCGAGGGACGGTCTCTCGTCATAGCATCTGGTACGGATGCCGGCAGTCGACTGACTCTACTCCCAAAGGAAGACATTGACCAGAAACCTCCAGGGGCACCAGGCCGCACGCCACAGTTCCTATCGCCGACGCACTCGACCTGCCCCTCGCAAACCACAGGCAGCCCGCTCCCCCCACACGTACCTTGGCAACCGTCGCGCCACTGGCAAACGCCTTCTTGCACGCCTTGGCCGCGTCAGACAGCTTAATGTCAAACAAATCGAGGCCGACGACAATGGTCACCTGCTTGCGGCCCTTGCGCTGGTCCGTGTGGATGACAATCTCTGGGTCGACCCGCTTGGACCGCCCGCCCGCCCGCTTGACGAGTTTGGGGCCCGACAGGGAGGACGCCACGGCTGCGTCAGCGGCAGCATTGGCTGACGCAGTGGCGGCTCCGCCGTCGACGGCCATGGCGGCCAGCCTATCGGCGGGAGCGAGAGAAAGCAGAGTCACAGCATCAGGGATGGGAACCGGGGGTATGGGGAGAGGGAACCAGCGTGGACCACCAGCATGGGACAGAGGTCAGAAGACAGCCAACATGGCGCCATGACAACGGCAACCGACACACCAGACCAAGCACAAGAACAGAGAGTGGGCCCGCAATCAGACGCAAGCCACTGACACGACGGCAGTGGGACGGGCGGCAAGGAAAGGAAAGCAAGTGCACGAGGCGTGCGGGCGGTCACCAACGTACTTGGCTTCGAGCTCGCCCTCCCCAAACATCTCTGGCACCAGTTGGGGGTGTGCCTCCTTCAGCCATGGCTTGCACCTGCGGTTGCGCCCATGCCAGGTATGCCAAGGGCCATCGACAGGGAGTCAGTGGTCGTTCTCGTCAGGGCGCGACCACCCAGTCGCCCAGCCTCGCCACCCACGCCCCACACAAAGGTGGCAAGACACAAAAAACATCGAGGACGACAGCGCCAACCAAGCAGTCAGCTCAGCCGCCGCCACCCCACCCGCCCCCCCCAGCACACACACACCCCACCGCGCCGCGACGTCCAACGCACTTGGCAAACACCGACTTGGAGTTGAAGCGGCAGTACTCGGGTGGAAGCCCACACATCGGGCAGTACTCCACAACGAGCGGGTACGTCACGGGCGCGGCGGGGCCGCTGGCGCCGCCGCCCTTGCCAGTGCCGCCGCCACTGGCGGGTCCCGCGTCCGCCGCCGCCGCGTCGGCGGGCTCCGAGTCGGACCACGCGCTGCCCGGCGCCGGCGCGGCCGCCGTGCCAGACGGCGTGTCTACATCTGCTGGGGCCGTCACGGTCGCCATGGTCGAGCCCTGGTGGGGGGGGCGCGGGGATCGGTGACAGGGGCGGAGGGGCAGAAAAGCGCAGCACGCGAGCGAGGCGGTCGTAGCGAGCGAGGACCGTCGTGCTCGGACTTCGCCGTATCGGGACATGACAGCCGCAAAGCCCGATTGGATTGGACACCAATTTCAACAGCAAGTCGGATTTTATTTAGTGTGTGCAGAACAAGAACAAGTCGTTCGTAGCGCGCCGTCGGCCGCGCTTGGTCTGCCCCTCGCGCTCAGGAGGAGCGGTTGGCGGTGCCCGTGCTACGACGGCAGCGTCGCTATCACGAGGTGGAGAGCCCCGCGCCCCTCGGTGACCAGCGGCAACTTGACCACGTGCGTACGCGTTTGCCCAGTGGCTCCAGGTGCATGGGCGGCCGTCAACGCGGGCGCCGGCCCCGCGTCTGAGCGCCACCAACCCCGCGCGGCGCCGTCGGTCGACTCTGCCGAGCCACGGGGCCCCGCTTGCGACCGGCCGGCGACCCCACTGTGTACACAGCGGATGGCGGTCACCCCCCAGGCGCGCGACCCGCACGGAGCTCGCGGCTGCTCTCCGCATTGGCGCGTCGCCCGCGGTTGCTGCCGACCGCCAGGGCACGCCCACGACAACTGCGACGGCTCAGCCGCCACGCCCTCGCCTTGGTCCACTGGGACAGCGCCCACGACGCCCCCCCGCCTGTCCCCCCCCCCCCCCCCCCCCCCCCCCCCCCCCCCCCCCCCCCCCCCCCCCCCCCCCCCCCCCCCCCCCCCC
>Ga0115031_1001676_pt1 | contig 16417 bp, 14 predicted proteins | sample Maine_Asex4_meta_FD_87301 | JGI IMG/M metagenome (GOLD analysis project Ga0115031, IMG submission 87301) | Marine algal microbial communities from Maine, USA - Maine_Asex4_metaG | ecosystem: Host-associated > Algae > Red algae > Unclassified | place: Maine, USA | collected 2015-01-05
GACCATGCGGTCCATCGAGTTGCCGAACGGGCGCGAGGCGATCTTCTCCGATACCGTCGGCTTCATCTCCGACCTGCCGACCCAGCTCATCGCCGCCTTCCGCGCGACGCTGGAGGAGGTGCTGGAGGCCGATCTCATCCTGCACGTGCGCGACGTCTCCAGCGACGAGACGGAGGCGCAGGCCGAGGATGTCGTGTCGGTCCTGCGCGACCTGGGGGTCGAGGAGAGCACGCTGGACGGGGCCATCGAGGTCTACAACAAGGTCGATCTGCTGGACGGGGCCGGGCGGCAGGCATGGGAGAACGAGGCGGCGCGGCGCGAGGGCGTGATCTGCGTCTCGGCCCTGTCGGGGCACGGCGTCGAGGATCTGCTCGCGCTGGTGGCGGAGACGCTCGCGGCGGCGGAAACGCTGGTCCGCGTCGATCTGCCCGCCAGCGACGGGGCGGCGCTCGCCTGGCTCCACGACGCCGCCGACGTGCGCGATACGGCGGCGGAGGGGGCGACGATGTCCCTGACCGTCTCCATCTCCGACACCGACGCCCGGCGCTTCGCCAAGCGTTTCGGCTACGACTTCCTGCCCGCCGACTGAAGCACGTCCCGGGCGGACACCCCCATCGGGATGCGCGTCCAGTCCGCCATCCGGTTGCGCAGCCACGTGCGCTGGCGCTTGGCATAGCGGCGCGTATCGGTCTTGGCCTGCGCGACCGCATCCTCCAGCGATACCTCGCCCCGCAGATGCGCCATCAAGGGCGGCGCGCCGACCGCCTTCATCGCCGGGAGCGACGGGTCCAGACCGCGCGCCGCCATGGCCTTCACCTCGTCCAGCATTCCCCCCTCGACCATGCCGTCGAACCGCCGCTCGATCCGCGCGACGAGGGTATCGCGATCGGCGTCGATCACGAAGGCGCGCGCCGCATCCAGCGGCAGGATCGGCGGCGGGGTCTCGCGCGCCCAGTCGGTGATCGAGCGGTCCGTCGCCTCCATCACCTCCCATGCGCGCAGCATCCGGCGCGGGTTTTCGATATCCAGCGCCGCCGCCGCCGGGTCGCGTGCCAGCAGGTCGCGCCGAAACGCTTCGGCTCCCCGGCGCGCCAGCCTGTCCCCCGCTTCGGCCCGCACGGCATCGGGGGTCGGCGGCACGGTCGACAGGCCCCGGGTCAGGGCGGCGAAGCACAGCCCCGTGCCGCCGACGACGACCGGCACGGCCCCCGCCGCACGCGCCTCGCCCAGCAGGACGGTCACCTCGCGCAACCATGCCCCCACGGAATACCGGGTCCCGGGATCGACATGGCCGTAGAGACGATGCGGCGCGCGGCTCTCGTCGGCTGCATCCGGGCGCGCGGTCAGCAGGTGCCAGCCCGAATAGACCTGCATCGAATCCGCATTCACGACCCATCCCCCCGCCCGCTCCGCAAGGTCGGCGGCGAGGGAGGACTTGCCCGAGGCGGTGGGACCGGCGATCAGGACGGGCGAAAATGCGGAACTCTCCATATGCCGGTCATAGGGCGGAACGGGGAGATTGGAAACCGTCCCGACCGCGACTCGTGGACCGGGTGCGGCGCCGGATCCTCGCAACGGATTGCAGCAAGGATCGTGAGAACCCCTCCTTTCCACGCACCGGCATGTGACTCGAAAGCAACCGGGTGCAAGCGAGATACAAGCAGTTACAAAGCGTTGCCGTAGAATCTTCGGGAAGCGCCTCTGCAACTTGAATAGTTTAGTTTACATTTGAAAATGTCAGTTTTATGTGACACTCTCGATTCCGGCGGGGTTGGCTGTCCATGCAATGTGACATTTGGCGCGCGTCATTTACCGAGGGATGCGATCGGGGAAACCGATCCATTGTGAAGGATACGGAGGTAACACCATGACTGACGATATGGACAAAGTCTGGCCGACCGGCTTGACGATCGGCGAGTCCGAAGAACTGCACAGCCAGCTGATCGACGGTACGCGCATCTTCGGCGCGATTTCCCTGGTGGCGCATATTCTCGCCGCCGTCGCGACGCCGTGGCTCGGATAGGAGAGTAACCCATGAACAACGCAAGAATGTGGACCGTGGTGAATCCGACGGTCGGCCTGCCGCTCTTCTTCGTCGGCGTCGCGGCGACTTCGCTGATCGTCCATACGTCCGTGATGACCAATTCGGACTTCATGGGCGAATACTGGTCCGGCCAGGAAATGACCGGCGAGATCACGCTGCTCGGCGGCAAGCCGGAAGTCCGGACGGCCAGTGCGGACCTGTCTTCGGGAGAGGCGTTCATCGTCCTGCCCGACGGGCGCACCGGCCGCGTGGTCTTCGACGCGCCCGTGACGCTCGCATCCGCAGATGCCAAGCCGACCCTCGCGGCGGAGTGACGATCGCGCCTCGCTGTTCCACGGCGAAGGCAAAGACAGGGTCGGCGTTCCGGCGGCGACTCTTTTCTGGCACATCCACGCGCCGAGGCCGCTCGTGATCAAGCGATACCGACAGTATACGATCCGGAAACTTGCGAATCTCGCCCCGCGATATCTGCCGTTCGCGGATGTCGCGTCGGAAGACCTGCCTCTCGGGCGGCTCATGCGGTTGTCGCTGTTCCAGTTCACGGTGGGGATGGCGCTGGTGCTGCTGGTCGGCACCCTCAACCGCGTCATGATCGTCGAGCTGAACGTCCCGGCCTCGCTGGTCAGCATCATGCTGGCGCTGCCGCTGCTGTTCGCGCCCTTCCGCGCCCTGATCGGCTATCGCTCCGACACGCATCGCTCGGCCCTCGGCTGGCGGCGGATTCCCTATATCTGGAAGGGGACGCTGCTACAGTTCGGCGGTTTTGCCATCATGCCTTTCGCGCTGCTCGTGCTGTCCGGCTTCAACGAGGCGCATGACGCGCCGGTCTGGATCGGCTACAGCAGCGCCGCGCTCGCCTTCCTGCTGGTCGGGGCAGGGGTGCATATGGTGCAGACGGTCGGGCTGGCGCTGGCCACCGACCTCGTCCCCGACCGCGACCAACCCAATGTCGTCGGGCTGATGTACGTCATGCTGCTGGTCGGCATGGGCGTCAGCGCGATGGTCTTCGGTGCATTGCTCGAAGACTACTCCGCCGGGCGGCTGATCCAGGTGATCCAGGGCGCGGCGGTCGTGACGGTGTTCGTGAACGTCTTCGCGATCTGGAAGCAGGAATCGCGCGACCGCAGCCGCGCCGTCGCCGCCGTTCCGCACCCCGAATTCGGCGATGCCTGGCGCATCTTCATCCGGGGCGCGGGGGCGATGCGGCGTCTGGTGGTCATCGGGCTGGGGACGGCGGCCTTCGGCATGGCCGACGTGCTGCTGGAGCCGTATGGCGGGCAGATCCTGGGCATGAGCGTCAGCGAGACGACGCGCCTGACGGCCACGATGGCCTGCGGCGGCATCGCCGGGTTCGCGCTGGCCTCGCGTATCCTCGGCCGGGGCGGCGATCCGATCTCGATGGTGCGGTACGGCGCGCTGGCGGGCATCCCGGCCTTCCTCGCCATCATCCTGTCGGCCACCTGGGCCATGCCCGCGCTGTTCCTCGCGGGGGTTCTCGGCACCGGCTTCGGCGCGGGGCTGTTCAGCCACGGCACCCTGACCGCGACGATGCGGATGGCTCCCAAGGAACAGACCGGCCTCGCGCTGGGCGCGTGGGGCGCGGTGCAGGCGACGGCGGCGGGGGTGGCCATCGCCATCGGCGGCGTGATCCGGGATGTCATCGTCCACACCCCCGATGCGGATTGGTTCGGCCCCGGAACGGCCTACATGGTCGTGTTCGGGTTGGAAATCGTGCTGCTCGTCCTCGCGCTTCTGGCGGTTTTGCCGCTGGGGCGCGGACGGTCGGCGCACAGGCCCGCTACGGCGGCGGTATCGATCCCTGAAGGATCACAGGAGGCACTATGACGACGCTTATCACACGGCTCTTCGCGGACAGGGATACGGCCGCGAAGGCATCGGATGCCCTGATATCCGGCGGGTTCGACCGCAAATCCGTGCGCGCCATAGACGGCGACCAGGGCGCGGCCCGTTCGGCCCTGACCGATATGGGCGTAGGTGACGCCGCCGCCGATACGCTCGCGGGCAAGGTCGCCGGCGGCAACGGCGTCGTGGCCCTGCGCGCGCCGTTCGGCAGGGCGGGCGACGCGATCTCGACCCTCGACCGGTTCGATCCCGTCGAGGTGGATATCGAGCAGGAAACCCATATCAGCGCCGTCACCGCCCCGGAAAACGCCCTGAGCATCATCCCCGGGAACAGGAAATTTCTCACTTCCGAGGATGCGGTCGGGTCGGGGACCGGGTTCTCCGAAAGCCTCGGGATGCCGCTGTTGTCGGACCACCAGCGCGGCAAGGCGAAGGTGGATACCTCGACGATCTCGAAGAAGTTCGGGTTCGCGCTGCTGTCCCGCAGGCAGGGTGGCAAGGCGAAGGTGGACACTTCCACGATCTCCGAGAAACTCGGCCTCAAGCTGATCAAGAAGTCCCGGGGCGGGAAATCCGTTCTCCGCAACCCCACGCCGTTCTCCTCGGCCCTCGGCTGGCCCACGATCATCCGGCCCGAACACGATCAGCGCGTATCGGACCCGTCGGACCGCTCGCCCTCGCGCGGGGTGACGCCGTAGGGTTCGGCCAGCTTCCAGACATGCGCGGGGATCATGGATTTCATGCGCTTCGGCTCTTCGCGGCGGAGATGGATGATCGTCTCCGCCGCCTTCATCTCGACCCGGGTGCGCGCGAATTCCAGCCCGCGCGGGCCGAAGCGCGGCATGATCCACCCCACAATCGGGCGCAGCCAGTCCGGCATCCGCCGCAGCGGCAACCCCCCGGCGGCGCGCTCGGTATTGGCGATGAAGCCGGCGACCGCCTTGGCCCGCCTGCCCGCCGATCCGGGGGCGGACAGCGCGACATCCTCGCCCAGCGTGGCCAGCAATTCCTCGCCCCGCTCGTTGCGCACCAGCAGCCATTGGTCCCCCTGACCGCCCATGTACCCGACGGTGATATCCGCCAGCGAGTTGGTGTAATCGACGCAGGTGCGGCAGGTGAGCGGGAAGAAATCCGGCGATAATTGCGAGATCGGCAGTTGCAGGAACGGGATCGCCTTGGTCGACCCGTCCCGGAACCGTAATTCGACGTGGTAGTCGGCGCGGAACTCCAGATAGGTGATGGTTTCCGGCACATCGGACAGCAGCGCGAGGAAGTCGTGGAAATTCCCGGTTGTCGTATTGTCCGAACACGGCGTGCCGATGACGTAGAGGCGCTCGAACCCCAGTTCCTTCTCCAGCGCGCGCAGGGCGTAGACCTGACACGGGATGCCGATCACCGCCAGCCGCGTGTACCCCCGCTCCCGCGCCGGTTCCAGCAAGGCCAGCAGGGGCGCGTAGCCCATGCGCATCCCGCGCACCGATGCCATGTCCTCGGGCCGGGTGACGAGGACGGGGACGGGCCGCCACGCATCCTCGGCATGCGGCGCGACGGTCAGCACGGCATCGACGGTCCCCTCGCGCAGCAGGCGTTCGGCGATGGTCGTCGTGATCCCGGTCCATTGCGCGCCCGGTTTCGGATCGCGCATCCGCGCCCGCACCATCCGGCGAAAGGGGCCGAAGAACGCCTCGTCGGGGGTGGTGGCCGGGTCGCGGGTGCGCCCGTGGACGGCGGTTTCCAGCGCCGGATAATCGGGGCGGATGAACTGGCACGCCCGCCCGCACCGCTTGGCATCCGCCGTGCGCGAGATGCCGCAATCCGTGCACAGGTCGCGGGGGGCAGCGGGGCCGATGGGGGGCGTATCGAGGATGGGCATCATGGATTCTACCGGTTGAGAGCGAGGCGCGGCGCGCTACATGAAAGCATTAACAGGGTTCATCGGAAATACGCATCATGGTCTGGCTCGTCTTCTTCGGCCTCGTTTTCGCCGCCGCATGCAGCGGAGCCGTCTTCAAGCCCGGCGACTGGTACGACGACATGCGCAAGCCGTGGTGGAACCCGCCGAATTGGGCGTTTCCGGTGGTCTGGTCGATCCTCTACATCATGATCGCGGTCGCGGGCGTGCTGGTCTGGCGGGCGGAGGGTTTCGGGACGGCGATGGCGTTCTGGGGCGCGCAGCTCGTGCTCAATGCCCTGTGGTCCGCGCTGTTCTTCGGCATGAAGCGCATGGATCTGGCCTTCTACGAAGTCGTCGGGCTGTGGCTGTCGATCACGGGGTTCATCGTCACCGCGTGGCCGGTATCGCAGGTCGCCGCGCTTTTGTTCGTGCCGTATCTGGCCTGGGTCACGACCGCCGCCGCCCTCAATCTGACGGTCTGGCGGATGAATCCGGCGGCCGTGCCGGGTTAGGCCCCGCGCCGCCACCGCGCCCGCACATCCCCCAGATGCCCGGCGAAGCCGACCGTCAGGCAGGCCGCGATCCACACCGTATTCGACGGCTCCGACAAGGCCCCCCACAGCGCGAGCAGCAAGGCGATGCCGGATACGGCATTGAAGACGAGCGTGCGCGCGCCTAGCCCCGACCGGTGGCGCAGCGCCATCAGTACGCCCGTCTCGACGATCAGGACCGCGACCGCGACGAGGGCGATCGTGCCGGTCTCGAACAGACCCGCCAGCCAACCCGGCATCCGCTATCGCGCCGCGAGGCCGAGAAGTTGCTGCATGTCCTTCAGGAACACCCGCACATGCGCCATCGGGTCGCGCCTGACGAGTTTCTTGTCGAGATAGGATTCCCAGGTCAGGCGCTGCACGTCAGGGTCGCGGCACATCTTGACGAATTTCTCGCGGCGGCTGTCGCTGCAATACCAGAACCGCTGCATGATCCCGAGGATGAAGAACACCTTCCCGTGCTCCTTCATGAAGCGTCTGCGTGCGGTCTTCAGGCCCTTGGCCGACCCGGTGGCCATCACCTGTTCGGTCGCGTCGGCCCCCAGTTCGCCGCTCAGCATCGCATAGTAGATCCCCTCGCCGGAGGAGGGCGCGACCACCCCGGCGGCATCGCCGATCAGCAGCACGGCGCGGCCATCGTCCCACCGGCGCATGGGTTTCAGCGGCAGGGGCGCACCCTCGCAGCGGATCGTCTCGGCATCGCCCAGCCCGGCATCCTCGCGCAGCTTGCGGGTGGCGTCCTTCAGGCTGTGGCCCTTGACGGCGGAGCCGACGCCGATGCTGGTATGCTCGCCATGGGGAAAGACCCAGCCGTAGAAATCGGGCGAGACGCGGCCGTCATAGACCACGTCGCAGGTGGCCGGGTCGAACGTCTCGGTCTTCGCGGCGGGCGACTTGACGATCTCGTGATACGCGAAGACGTAGGGGGGGCGCTTGGTCGGGCCGAAGATCGCGCGGCGCACGGCGGAGTTCGCGCCGTCTGCCCCGATCACCGTGCGCGCGGTGATGACGCGCTGCGGCTCGCCGTCGGGCCGGACCGTCAGTTCGACCGCGCCGTCCTCGCGATAGGCGAGGGTGTCGAACTTGCCGGTCATGCGCTTCGCCCCGGCTGTCTCGGCTCGCTCGCGCAGCCAGGGGTCGAAGACGTCGCGGTCGACCATGCCGACATAGCCGCGATCCCCGATCTCCATGCTGACCTTCTCGCCCTTGGGCGAGATGATGCGCGCGGCGCTGATGCGGGCGGTCAGCTGCTCCATCGGAATGGCGTAGTCGCGGATCGCGCGGGTGGGGATGGCCCCGCCGCAGGGCTTTATCCGCCCCTCGCGGTCGATCATCAGCACAGCGTGGCCGCGCCGGGCGAGGTCGTGGGCGGCGGTTGCGCCGGCGGGTCCACCGCCGACGACGACGACATCGAAATCCGTATTCATGGCTTCACTCCGCCGGTTGCAGGGTCAGGGGGCCGAGGCCCGGTCGGGTTTCTTCGGGGCGCGCGCCGATGCGCGTGGCGATCAGGGCGGCAGCGATGAACAGGGCCGCCTCCGCGCCGAAGACGAGGGCGAAGGACAGCGGCACGTCGCCGGTGATCGCCCGGGTGATATCGATCGAGACGGTGCCGAGGAACCCGCCGAGGCCGAAGGCGACGGCCTGCGCCGCGCCCCACAATCCCATGCGGATACCCTCGCGCGAGCCGCCCCCGCCCCCCGCCAGCGTCATCATCGTGCCGATGGCCGCGACGGCGAAGACCCCGTTGGCGAAGCCCAGCGCGAAGACATTGGCCTTCAGCGGCCAGACCGGGGCGAGCGATGCGGAGAAGGCGAGGAGGGCGAGCGCGATGCCCGATCCGATGCACCCCGTCACCGTGAACAGCTTGAGGATCTCGGGCTTGCGCCGCGCCAGCAGCGTGCCGAGGATTCCGACCAGTGCCATGCCGACGAAGACCCCGCCATGCTGCATGCCGCCCAGTTGCGTCGACTCCCCCGGCGTCATGCCGTAGAGGAGGCCCGCGAACGGCTCCAGGATCAGATCCTGCGTGCTGTAGGCCAGCATCGCGACGAAGACGAAGATGGTGAACAGCCGCGCCTGCGGGTCGGCCCATGTCTCCGCGAAGCTCCGGCGGAACGGGATTCTCGGGGCGGGGGCGGAGGTATCCGCGACCACCGCGCGCCGCTCGATGCCCATCACCGCCAGCACGGCGACGCAGCACGAAATCGCGCCCGCCCAGGCCGTCACCCTCACCAGTTGCGCGTGGCTGTAGGGGTCGAGATGGATGCCGGAGACGATGGCGGTCGCGACGATCCCGGCGATCATCATCATCCAGACGATGGTGGCGGCGGCGGGCCTGCGGGACGGGGCGGTGCGGCTGGCGAGCAGGGCCAGCAGCGAGGTGCCCGCCGCGCCGATCCCGAACCCGATCAGCGTGAAGCACAGCGTCGCGGCGAGGATGGCCAGCGCGAAACTCCGCTCGAACAGCAGCGTGGTCGCCGCCGCACCGGTTCCGGCCAGGGCCAGCAGAATCAGCCCCGCGATGATCCACCGCGTCCGGCTGCCCCCGCCATCCGCGCCATGGCCCCAGAGGGGGCGTGAAATCTGCACGCCGTAATGCAGGCCGACCAGCGCCCCGGGGATCGTCGCGGCCAGCCCCAGTTCGACGACCATCACGCGGTTCAGGGTCGAGGTCGTCAGCACCACGATCGAGCCGAGCGCCGATTGCACCAGCCCGAGGCGCATGATCGACAGCCAGCTCAGTCCGGGCGTTTCGCTACGGGATGTCATCGTCTCACCTCTCCTGCCGATGCCCGGGGGGCGGCGCGGCCTGTCCGTCACCCGAAGGGGCGGTACGGACCATGGGGGAAGGCTAGATCGACGGACAAAAAGTGTCAATCGGGAGAGACAAAAATAATGTCAGGCTAGATTGACACTCGTGTCCTCGCCCGGCTGCCCTCGCCCGGCGCGCCCGCTTCAGGTATCCCCGAAATCCTCCAGACCGTATCGCTTGAGCTTGATGTAGAGGCTCTGGCGGCTCAGGCCCAGCAGGTCGGCGGCGGAGGCGCGGTTGTTGCCCGTCTGGTTCAGCGCCGCCTCGATGCACATCTTCTCGATCACGTCGACCGAGTCGCGGATCAGTTCCTTCATCGGCACGCGGCCCACCAGTTCCGAGATGCCGTCGGGCTTGGCATCCGCGCCGTAGGGTTTCGCGGTGATCGGCGTATTGCGGCGGCTATCCGCCGAGATGATGAGGATGAACTGCGCTTGCCCGCCGCCGCCGACCGAGGCTGCCGACACGACCACGTCGTTGAACCCGCCCGCCTCGCCCCGGACGACGGTGGCGAAACCGTTGGCGCGGCTTTCCTTCTTGAGTTTCGAGAGCAGCACCTGCGTATCGACCGAGGAGGCCCCGACCCAGTTGTTGAGGTGACGCCCGATCAGCCGGTCCTTGTTCAGCACCTGTACCAGATCCAGAAACTGTTCGTTGACGGCCAGCACGTTGCCCTGCACGTCCAGCAGGACCACGCCTTCGGGCAGGTTGCGCAGGATGTGAAGCCCGTCCGTCTCGTGCGAATCGTTCGCCGCGATCACGGTGCTGTCCTGGTCGAACTTGATCAGCAGGTTGTTCTGCCCGTTTTCCCGGAACGGCTCGACGGAGATCACGCATTCCTGGCCGTCGACCGCGATCCTGGACTGGAAGTTCTTGGCGCTGCCCTGGTAATGGGCTTCGGTCATGATCTGCACCCCCTCCTTGCGGGAGGTGCGGTCCAGCAGGTTCGGCACCGATTCGCCGATCAGCTTGCGCGGGTCCTTGCCCAGCAGGGTTCCGGCGGACCGGTTCGCGTCCATGATCGTCTGGCTCGCCCCGTCCACGACCAGAACCGCGCGCCCGGCCATCTGGAAGACCGTGCGGTACCGCGCCTCCTTGTCGCGCAGCTTGCGGTAATCGGCTTCGAGTTCCATCTGCGCCTGCACCAGACGCGACTGTGCCCGGGCCAGGTCGCTCATGTTCTCGCCGACCGCGAATAGCCGCTCGCTGTCGGGCAGCTTCACGAGGCGATAGCGTACCGGCACATCCTCGCCGCCCGCGACCGGATGGTTGACCTGACGCGCCGGGCCGATGCGCTCGGCGGCGGCATCGTCGAGCATCGAGGCGACCTTGGGCTTCGTTTCCGACGTGACCACGTCGCCCCACGATTCGCCGATCCATCCGTCCGTCCCGCATCCGTCGAAAGCCGGATCGCGGTAGGTCAGGTCCCGGATACGGCCCTCGTCGGACAGCGCCAGCAGGATGTCGGCACCCGATTGCAGCAGCCGGACGATATCGTTCTCGCCGATGCTGCCGAACAGGATGTCGGGGTCGTCGAACTCGCGCACGAGGTCGACGGCGGCACTGGCCTCCGCGCGGGCAGTCATGAGCCGGCACGCTGCGTCAGGAAAAGGGAAACCCGGGGCGTCGGGAAAGGGGAAACCCGGGCCATCGCTTCGAGCGTCTCGCAGTGATCGACGTTGAGGCTCATGATCGAATGCCACCGGAAATTTGAGGGCGATGGCATCCGCTGCGGGATGCGACCTGAATTCGGGGCAGACCCGATTTTCGCGAGGTCCGCTTGCAAGAGTATATTAGAGCACGACGCAAACATGTAAACTGAAATTAGCGTCAATTTAAGTTGACACTTTTGCCGAACGAGAACTAACCTGATCTTCATGGACGGGAGCAGGGGACTCGAACACCGGTGAATACGAATACGCCAGAACGCGCGGGATCGCTCTATACGCCGGAGCAACGCCGCCGCCGCGACTCGACCAGGTGGACGCTCGTGCAGGGGATTCTCGCCCCGGTCCAGTTCCTCGTGTTCCTCGTCAGTCTCGTCCTCATCATCCGCTATCTGGCGACGGGGCAGGGCCTGTTCGCCGCCGACGCCTCGGTCGTGGTCAAGACGCTGACGCTCTACGCCATCATGGTCACCGGCGCGATCTGGGAGAAGGTGGTGTTCGGCCAGTACCTGTTCGCGCGGGCGTTCTTCTGGGAGGACGTGTTCTCGATGGCCGTCCTGTCGCTCCACACCGCCTATCTGCTCGCCAGCCTGAGCGGGTTGATGACGGGATACCCGCTGATGCTGCTCGCGCTCGCCGCCTACGTCACCTATCTGGTCAATGCGGGACAGTTCGTCTGGAAACTGCGGATGGCCCGCCTCGAAGCGCCCGGGTCGTTCCCGGATGCCGGGGTGCCGGGATGAGCGCGCCCGACCTGAAATCCGCCGCCTGCGGCTCCACCGTCGCCGCGCCCCTGCGCGAACGGGGGCAGCACGAGGTGTTCTGCGGCCTCACCTCGATCATCTGGCTGCACCGCAAGATGCAGGACGCCTTCTTCCTGATCGTCGGCTCGCGCACCTGCGCGCATCTGATGCAGTCGGCGGCGGGGGTGATGATCTTCGCGGAACCGCGATTCGGCACCGCCATCATCGAGGAGCGCGATCTGGCCGGCATGGCCGACATGAACGACGAACTGGACCAGGTGGTCGACCGCCTCCTGTCGCGCCGCCCCGATATCCGGATGCTGGTCCTCGTGGGATCGTGCCCGTCGGAGGTCATCAAGCTGGACCTCGAACGCGCCGCACAGCGGCTCAACAAGGTCCATGCCCCCGACCGCCGGGTGCTCAGCTATTCCGGCAGCGGGATCGAGACGACCTTCACCCAGGGCGAGGACAATTTCCTGACCGCGCTGGTGCAGGACATGCCGAAGACCGCCACCGCGCCCGCCTCCCTGCTCGTCGTCGGCGCGATGGCGGATATCGCGGAAGACCAGTTCGCCCGCATCCTGACCAGCCTCGGGATCGAGAACGTCTCCTTCCTGCCCGCGCGGCGCAGCACGGAACTGGCGACGGTCGGCCCGGACACGCACTACATCCTCGCGCAGCCCTATCTCGGCACCACCGTCACCGAACTGGAGCGCCGGGGCGCGACCCGGATCGAGGCGCCGATGCCGCTGGGCGAGGAGGGGACGACTCTGTGGCTGAAGGCCATTGCCGATACCTTCGGTGTCGATGCCGCCAAGTTCGACGCGATCACCGGCCCGGGCCGCGAGCGGGCGCGCAAGGCGCTGACCCATTACCGCGAACGGCTCGAAGGCCGCCGCATCTTCCTGTTCCCCGATTCGCAGCTCGAACCGGCGATCGCCCGCTTCCTGCACCGCGAGATGGGGGCCGAGATCGTGGAGGTCGGCACGCCCTTCCTGCACCGTCGCATCACCCAGCCCGAATTCGACCTGCTGCCCGATTCGGTCGTGGTCAGCGAGGGGCAAGACGTGGACAGGCAGATCGACCGCTGCCGCGCCGCCGACCCGGATCTGATCGTCTGCGGCATGGGCCTCGGCAACCCGTTCGAGGCGGAAGGGCGCTCGACCAAGTGGTCCATCGAACTCGTCTTCTCGCCCATCCACGGCTACGATCAGGCCGGGGATCTGGCCGAGCTGTTCGCGCGCCCCCTGGGCCGCCGCGCCGTGCTGGAGGTGGCCGTCTGATGCAGTTGACCATCTGGACATACGAAGGCCCCCCCCATGTCGGCGCGATGCGCATCGCCGCCTCCATGCGCGACCTGCATTACGTGCTGCACGCGCCGCAGGGCGACACCTATGCCGACCTGCTGTTCACGATGATCGAGCGGCGCAAATCGCGCCCGCCGGTCACGTATTCGACCTTTCAGGCGCGCGATCTGGGGTCGGACACGGCGGAGATCTTCAAGCGGACCTGCCGCGATGCCGTCGAGCGGTTCAAGCCGCAGGCGGTGCTGGTGGGCGCGTCGTGTACGGCGGAACTGATCCAGGACGATCCCGGCGGTCTGGCCAAGACGCTGGATCTGGGCATCCCCGTCATCCCGCTGGAACTCCCGTCCTATCAGAAGAAGGAAAACTGGGGCGCGGCGGAGACGTTCTACCAGTTGGTGCGCGGTTTTGCGGGCGGGCGCACGCCGGAGCCTAAGGAAGAGGGCGCGCGGAAATCCTGCAATATCCTCGGCCCGACCTCGCTGGGCTTTCGCAACCGTGACGATATCGTCGAAGTGCAGAAGCTGCTCGCGGACTTGGGCGTCGACGTCAACGTGGTCGCGCCTCTCGGAGCCAGCCCCGCCGACCTGACCCGCCTGCCGAACGCGGATTTCAACATCCTGCTCTACCCGGAGATCGCCGACACGGCGGCCCGCTGGCTGGAGCGCGAGTTCAAGCAGCCCGTCGTGCGCACCGTTCCCATCGGCATCGGCGCGACGCATGACTTCATCCGCGAAGTGGCCGACCTGGCGGGCGTCGATCCGGCCCCCGTCCTCGGCTCCGAAGACGACCGCTTCTCGTGGTATTCGCGCAGCATCGATAGCAACTACCTGACCGGAAAGCGCGTCTTCATCTACGGCGACGCGACCCACGCCGTCGCGGCGGCGCGGGTGGCGCAGAAGGAACTGGGGTTCAAGGTCTGCGGTCTGGGCACGTACTCTCGCGAATTCGCCCGCGACATCCGCGCGGCGGCCAAGGAATACGGCGTCGAGCCGCTCATCACCGACGATCACTTGGAGATCGAGGACGCGATCATCGCGGCGCAGCCCGAACTGGTCCTCGGCACGCAGATGGAGCGGCACGTGGCGAAGCGCCTGCGCATCCCCTGCGCCGTCATCTCCGCGCCGATCCACGTGCAGGATTTCCCCGCCCGCTACTCGCCGCAGATGGGGTTCGAGGGGGCGAACGTGATCTTCGATAGTTGGGTCCACCCGCTTACCATGGGTCTCGAAGAACACCTGCTGACGATGTTCCGCGACGATTTCGAGTTCAACGACGATGCCAAGGCGTCGCACCTCGCCGCCGTGGGGGGAGGGGGCAAACCCGCCGAAGCCGTGCAGGACAACACGCCTGCCGAGGCCCCCGCCGAGGAAACCGCCGGGCAGACGGCCGATGGCGAACCCGAATGGGCGAACGACGCCGTGAAGGAACTGAAGAAGATCCCGTTCTTCGTGCGCGGCAAGGCTCGCCGCAATACGGAGGCTTTTGCCGCCGAACAGGGCGTGAGCCTCATAACCGTGGAGACGCTGTACGATGCAAAAGCCCATTTCGCTCGATAAGGCGCGGCAGGATGCACAGCAGATTGCGCAGCAGGATGCACGGCGCGGGACGCATGGCGCGGTGCCGATCAAGGTCACCATGGTCACACTCGACAGCCATATGTCGAGCGCGGTGGACCGGGCGCGGGCCGCACTGGCGCAGGAACTGCCCGGGCTGGAGCTGACCGTCCACGCCGTCACCGACTGGGGCGACGACGATACGGCGGCGGAGGCGTGCCGCCGGGATATCGAGACGTCGGATATCATCGTCGCGAACATGATCTTCCTGGAAGAACACGCCCTCCGCCTCGCCCCCTGGATCGAGGCGCGCCGCGAGCACTGCGACTGCGTCGTCGGGGCCATGTCCGCCGCCGATGTCGTGAAGACGACGAAGCTGGGCGATTTCAACATGGCCAAGCCCACGGGCGGGGCCATCGGGATGCTCAAGCGCCTGCGCGGCAAGAGCAAGAACGGCGTCTCCGCCGGGCGCGGCCAGATGAAGATGCTGCGCCAGCTTCCCAAACTGCTGAAATACATCCCCGGCAAGGCGCAGGACGTGCGCGCGTATTTCATGACGCTGCAATACCTGCTGGCCGGGTCGGACGAGAACATCGCCAATCTCGTCCGCTATCTGGTCGGTCGCTATGCCGCCGGAGAGCGCGAGGTGCTGCGCGGGGCGGTCAGGCCGGTCGATCCGAAGCACTATCCCGAAGTCGGCCTGTACCACCCCGGCCTCAGGGACCGCGTGACCGACGATCCGGCGGCGCTGAACAGGTTGCCCGCCTCGGCGGTCCAGGCGGGCGGCACCGTCGGCATCCTGCTGATGCGTTCCTACATCCTGTCGGACAATACCGCGCATTACGACGGCGTGGTCCGGGCGCTGGAGGCGCGGGGGCTGAGGGTCGTTCCGGCTTTTGCCAGCGGCCTCGACTCACGCCCCGCCATCGATGCGTATTTCATGAAGGATGGCAAGGCGACGGTCGACGCGGTCGTCTCGCTGACCGGGTTCAGCCTCGTCGGCGGCCCCGCCTACAACGACTCCGTCGCGGCGGAGGAGGCGCTTGCGGCCCTCGACGTGCCGTATATCTCGGCCTTCGCCAGCGAGTTCCAGAGCCTTCAGCAATGGGGCGCGAGCGGGCAGGGCCTGATGCCCATCGAGACGACGATGATGGTATCCCTGCCCGAGATCGACGGCGCGACCGGGCCGATCCTGTTCGGGGGTCGCAATGACGGCTCCGGCGCGTGTACCGGCTGTGACCGCCGCTGCGATTTCTCGCAAGGGGCCGCCGCATCGGACATGCAATCCTGCCCCGAGCGTGCCGGGATGCTGGCCGGTCGTGTGCAAAAGCTCGTCTCCCTGCGCCGCCGGGCCAAGGCGGAGCGCAAGATCGCGACCGTGATCTACAACTTCCCCCCCAATGGCGGGGCCATCGGCACGGCGGCGGGGCTTTCGGTATTCCGTTCGCTGTACAATACCCTCGGCGCGATGAAGGCGGACGGCTACACCGTCGACCTGCCGGACAGCGTCGACGCCCTGCGCGAGGCGATCGTCACCGGCAACGCGGCGGTCCACGGCCAGGACGCCAATGTCGCCGCCACCATCTCCGCCGATACCCATGTGGCGCGCGAAAAGCGGCTGGAGCAGATCGAGGCGCAGTGGGGTCCGGCTCCGGGCCGCGCCCAGAGCGACGGGTCGAACATCTTCGTCCTCGGCGCGCATTTCGGCAATGTCTTCGTCGGCGTGCAGCCCGCCTTTGGCTACGAGGGCGACCCGATGCGGTTGCTGTTCGAGAGCGGGTTCGCCCCGACCCATGCGTTCAGCGCCTTCTACCGCTATATCCGCGAAGACCTGAAGGCCGACGCCATCCTGCATTTTGGCACCCATGGCGCGCTGGAGTTCATGCCCGGCAAACAGGTCGGCATGACGGCAAGCTGCTGGCCTGACTACCTGATTGGCGACTTGCCCAACCTCTATCTCTATGCCTGTAACAATCCCTC
>Ga0115031_1001677_pt1 | contig 16416 bp, 5 predicted proteins | sample Maine_Asex4_meta_FD_87301 | JGI IMG/M metagenome (GOLD analysis project Ga0115031, IMG submission 87301) | Marine algal microbial communities from Maine, USA - Maine_Asex4_metaG | ecosystem: Host-associated > Algae > Red algae > Unclassified | place: Maine, USA | collected 2015-01-05
GCGGCTCCCCGCCGGCAGACCTTCTCCACGACCACACGCCAAGGTGGCCAGGCGATCAGCCTGTCCTTGAATTGTGACTTAGTTATTTTCCAATTAAATTCTGACTGTTCTTTGGCTACAAGTGGGCCGACCGGCGAGGTATAAGGGAATCTTCTGGGTTGGAAGGGCCCATGGTTGGGGGTGCCACCCCGGACAGGGAGGCGAAACCGGAATAGCGACCAATCCGAAAAAGCGTGCCGGCCAGCCGACGGGATCTACTCGCCGCGTCCCGCGCCGCGCGAACGTGGCGGCGCTCCCTCCAGAGTGGCACTGCTCCACGACGGAGAGATGCCCCCGTTGGCGTCTTTCCATCGGGGGTGACGTCGCTCCAGAGAGACGCCCGTGGCGTCGTTTCATCACGGAGAGACGCCCGTGGCGTCTCTCCCTCATGGGTGGCGTGGCTTCATGATGGAGAGACATGTCGGCTGGCATGATGCCGCCGTCGCGTGGGGAGCCGCCATCATGGCCATGGCATGGCGCGCGCACGGGGTGCGGCACGATGCTGGCGTACAGTCAGCCACCCCCCAATCGACGCGCGCCCCCCCCCCCCCCCCCCCCCCCCCCCCCGCCCCCCCCCCCCCCCCCCCCCGGCCAGCGTCAGCAGCCACCACAAGCCAGCGCGTGGTGCCCAAACGACCAGCCGCGCCGCCCGCCACAGCGGCGGCCGCCGCCGTGTGGGGGACTGGCGGCGGCTGCTGCGCCGCCGTGCCCGCAGCCCCGTCTCGCCGTTGGGGCGTCGGTGCAGGCCGTCCCGGCTGGCGGTGCACCACGCCCCGCGGGCGACAGCATCGACGAGGTCCACGGCAGCCGCCCCCCCGGCGGCGCGTCGGCGACAGGCGCGTCGATGACAAGAAAAATCCAATTGACACGGCATTGTGCGACAACCCCAAATGCGTCATGTGCAGGCACGTACCCGCCACAACAGTGGGAAGAACGGAAAAAGAAAGACAAGCGCAGAACAAGTGAACACACGGAGAAATAGCAAACAGAGTGCAAACAAGCCCCACGAAGAAAAAAGCAGAAAGCCAAGCAAAGAAAGGCAACATCTTCATGGTGGTGGCGTGACAAAGCTGGTGTCGACAGGTGTGGCCGGCCGCTGAGGTTCCCCGCTGGTCGGAGAAGCCCCCGCCGCGCCCGCCGCCGCGGGCGCCGTCGTGGTGGCCGCACCGTCTGGACCAGCGCCTGCCGGCGCAGCCGCCGCCATCACCGCGTCAACAGCCGCAGACGGAGTATCGGTGGGGCCAGTTGAGGCCACCGGTGGTGCCGGTGGCGGCGCGTCCACGGCCGCCACTTCCATCGCTACGACTGGCGCCCCAGCAGCGCCGCTAGTACCAGAAGAGCCACCGACGGGGTAACCCCCATCCGACCACGCACTGCCCCTTCCACCACCATCCCCGCCATCAGCCACCAGCAAGAGGAGCCGCGTCGCGCGCGCCCGCAAGACCACTTCCAGCGGCGGGGACTCGTGCCACACCGCACCAAGCGACAGCGGCAGCACGCGGCGGACTGGCGACGTGGGGGAGTCAAGCGCCATCGCCCGCACAAACGCCCGCTGACGGGCGCTCCCCGTCGATACGACCACCGCCAATGTGCCCAAGACGGCCGACGTACGAGTCAAAAGCCGCTTGAGGACGAGCGGCTCAACGCCAGGCAGCACATTGCCTGCGACACCATCGCCCGCTCCTCCAGCGCCGGGTGTTGCCGACGTTGTCGACTCCCCCTTGCCATCGGCAGGACCATCCGCAAGAGAAGGTGGTGGTGCGTCAACCGCAGAGGGTACAGGGTGCCCCGGAGCGCCGGCGGTGCCGTCCTCCCCCCCGTTGGCGACACCACGAGGTGGCACACGACCGTCGCCATCTCTCCCACCACCTTGGCTGCTGGCGGCATCCTCCTGAACCTCCTCCGAGCCACGTGGTGCCTCCGGCGAAGCAAACGACACGAGAGCGTCCACGTTCTCGACCAACATCTGGCGAACGGCAGTTAAGTCGGCCAGCGAGAGCGCGCTATCGACCACCGCGGATGGGGACGTGGCACAGCGGAGAAGGCGCTCGACGAGCGCCAACGCTGACTCGGAGGAGAGGGTGGCAAAGGAGAGGAAGCGGGAGCGCAACGCGAGGCGCGGATAGAACAGCAAAATCGGCTCCACAGGTGCTGCAGGCGACAAAAACAGCACCGGCGACGGTGGCCGTACGTTGGCAGCGATGCCCGCCAGCGCAGCCGGTGGTGATGCACCGCCGTCGGCCGCGCCCTGTTCACAGCCGTCGGCGGTTGTGCCGTCGCCGCCGGTCGCACCCCGCGCGACCGCCGCGCGGCGGCCACGCTCTGCTTCGGTTAAGAGGTTGCTGACAATGTCTGCCACCGCCGGGTGCACCGTGTCCTTCTCAATACTGACAAGGAGCGCTGCCGACACAAGCCGGCTCGCCGCGTCCAATCGCCGCGGGGTGTCCGGCCGCAGTCGCGTCGGAGAACCGTCTGCGACCGATCCGTGGGGCTGGGTGCAGTAGGCAGCAAAGCGGGCGACCATGCTCGCAATGAACAGCAGATCGTAGCCCGACTGGGTCGAGTAGATGGGCAGCGGCAGACGGTGTTGGATGTTCTTCCACTCTGCCGACTGCCGTATCTCGTCCTCAGGGGCTTCCCGCACGGCCGACGTCGGCGGAAGGCTCGCGACAGTGACGCGGGCGGGAGCACCCCCGCCGTTTGCCGCGCCGCGCGTACCAGCTCCAGTGCTCTGTTGTCCGGGAGCGGACGCCGCTTGATCGTCTAGGCGGTGCGAAGTCCCTGCTACGCCACCATCGGAGACCGATGCAGCACCAGCGTCGGTCGTCCCCGAGACAGACAGTTGCTTGAGCTGCTGGCACGACTCTGACGATGGCGACTTGCGGTCAGGCGAGCGACTCGGCTCTCGAGCAGCCATCTCCTCAGCGGGTACGCCTTGTATCGGCGGATCAACTGCCTGCACAGGAGGCTCGGCCATTTGCATGGGAGGCTCGACCGTTGGTGGTACCTGCTCTGCTACAGCCGCCATCGACTGTACATCATCCGTGTCACCAGCAACAGCAGCTGTAGCAGTCGACAGCTGCTGTGGTTGCTCCGCACCGGCCGAGCTCCGCGACAACAGTCGTGCGTGGCTCTCCGAGTCCTCTTGAAGAACATCGATCCACTGCGCAGACGTCTCGGGCCGGTACGACATAGACGCCAAAATAAGGTTGTACGCGCTCACCCGCTGGCTCGACACGGCCGCTTGGCGGGACGCGGACGTCCGCACTTGCAGCAACTTGAGCAGCGAAGGCGCAAAGAGAGGCACAAGCGACGTGAGAGTGCCGACCGTGTCCGACGCTTGCAGCAGCGCGATGTGGTGGTAGAGGTCGACGGCACGGAAAGCAACGTGGTGCGTCTCGGCTGACGCGCCCGAAGCGTCTGCGAGAACGGTGAGCACCGCCACCAGGTTCTTAGAGTCCGCCTCGTTGACCCGTAGTTCTGCCGCGTCCTCCCGCGTCCGGGTGACAAGGTGCAAAAAGCGGAGGGAGGCGTCGGCGGCAGCAAGGACCGACAAGTTGGCGTTAGCCACCAGCGCCGAGGAGGGCAGGATCTTGAACAGCAGCTCAATGACCGCCGAGCGCTGCTTCGACCGAAACTGCGGGCTGCTCATCGCACAGTAACTCAACACCGTATGGAGAGAGGGCATGTGACTCAGAACCAGCTGCACATAGTCCATCGCCAAGTAGATGTACAGGAGTGCAAATGTCATGTCCCCCTGCTCAACCAGCTGGGTGACAAACGTCGAATCCGCCCGGCAGCACCGCTCCAACACCTCATAAAGCAGCGGCAAAACGCGAAGGTTGTAGGCAATCAGCGCCTCGTCGCCTTGATGCACATAAATGAAGAAGTTGCGCAGCGCCGTCGCAACTGGTCCTTGGCGAGCCATCAACAGTGGCACGCCGTCTATGCCGGAAAGCCCGCGCAGCAAGCTCATCAACTCAACCTGCGACTCATCGCACGGCAGGCGACGCAGGTCCACCACCCGCAGAATCTCCCCGATCATGCCCAAATGCGGTAGCAGCCGCGAAAGCCCGACAGTCGACGTGGGCGATGACCCTTGTCCCGAGGCGTCACCGACCTGCGAAACCCCAGCTGCGCCGGCCGCGACGGCGTAAGAGCCCTCCTCCATCAGGAGCACATGGAGGCCGTGCACATACGCAGCCAGCAAGTTCAGCTGCGGCCCCGCAGACTGATCCGATGCTTGTTGCTGCGCAGCGTGCGCTTCGCGCGCAATGGTCAATGCGACCGGTAGCAGTGTAATCAGGTCCGTGCACAACCGGCCGTGGAATTCAGTGCTCAAGGACGCCAGGCGACGCACCAGTTGCAGAGCCTCCAGCCGCACCAGCGCGTGCTCAGACCAAAGCAGCCACGCCGCCAGCCACTGCTCCGTGTTGGTCACCAGCCAGTCGGCGACCAAAGACGTAACGGGATACGTCGAGTTGACGAGGGAGAGCACAAACCGCACCGCGTGCAGAGTCGCCTGCTGGTACGCCTGGTTGTCCTGGACCATAATGACAAACGATCGCATCATGTACACCACTCGGGCGTTCCGCAACGGGTCGTCGCAATCGGTTAACAGCCGTCGCAGCACCGCGAAGTAGGCGACGAACGACGGGTAGTTCGCGTCGTTGAGGCCGCGAATGGCCGTGTCGATGATTACCCGCGAAGCGGGCGCGCCGTTGATGCAGACATGCACGGCCACCTCCGATAGAGCCACGCCGTTCTGGTCATCGCGCAGCGCGTTGGACCAAAAGAGCGGAGTGGTGAGCAGCTCAAAATCCATCGGGCTAGCAGGGAGCAGCGTCAACTCACGGACTGTGGCAGCATCGGATGATGCTTGCCCAGGTGCCACACTCGGACGTGCCGGAGAGACGTGCGGGTGGACCTCGGCCGATGCTGCGTCGGCAACGGGCAAGGAGCAGTTCGGAGCGTCGACCGAACCCGGCGCCGCACCCGTGACCATCCCTTCCTCCCCGGACTTGGTTGAAGGAGGCGAGGCGGACGACGGCTCAGCGCTTGCCGTGGGGGCCGCGGCAATGGTCGGCGCTTCCGCGCCGTTCCCAGCGACCACCATCCCGTTCCCACCAGCTCCTGGGGAGTCGTCGCGCCCGCCCCATTGAGGCACCGTTGGCAGTGCCATCGGCGACATGTGAGAATCGCCGAAGCTCATCGACCGGGCCAGCAGGCCCACCAGTGGGAGGACCGCACGCACCACGTCCCGCGTCATGGTCTCCTCCGTCTTGGGCCGCTTGGTCCGCGGAGTATCTCCACGGGACGGCGCACATGGGGAGTCGTCGCCAAGGTACAGGTCCAGCACCCGCGCCAACACTTGGCGCCGCAACAGGAAAGTACGCTCCGCAGCGGTCTCCGAGGCAAACCACGTCAGCAGCCAAAAAAGCTGCGTCAGGTGCTTCCAATCGCCAGTGGCGTGTGCCACGGGCAGCAGCGACAGTAGAGAGTCGATGAAGGATGCCACCAAGCTGCCAGGCGCCAGAGCTCCGCCGAGAGCCGCGACGGGGGTGGTGCGGAGCTTAGTTGGATCGTGCCGCAGCATGGCGGGCATCGGGTAGTCGTCAGCGGCCGAGTCTTGCATGACCGACCCGTCCGAGGACGCCTTGGGCACGACCGGCGCGAACCGTAGATACAGGTTGTTCTCCACTTCCTCGGTGCGCAACCGCACAATGGCCGAGCGCAGGAGGCACGCCACATTTTTGCGCGTCTCGGCGTGGGGGCACCGGACGAGCAGCTGCAGCGGCCACTCAAACGGTTCTGCGCAACAAACATCCAAAAACCACCTCGACGCCTGCACGTGCGCGAGAAGCGGATCGAGCAGCACCGACCACGACGCAATTTTGAGCTTGTCCTTCGTCCGCGCCATACCGTCAAGCAAAAAGTGCAGCCCGACCTGCGCGTATCGCAGGACCAGCTCCGGGTCGGGCGTCGGACGGTCCCCGACCGGAGAGGCCGAGATGGTCTGGCAGCTGCGGGAGATCAGCTCAATGAGGAAGTCGTCATAGTCCGGGTCCAGCCGGTGCTTGTCAAAGAAGTGCAGCGCATTCTCGTTCCACACGCGACGGAACACCTCGGCGGGGATCGCTTGGATGGACGCTCCCACGGATGCGTCGCTTGACCCAGGCACTATGCCTGCAGCTGCCAAGGTGCCCTCCGCCGTGCTGCGAGGGATGCTGCCCGCGGAGCCAGCCAAAGCCGGGGCGACCAGCTCGACGCAGGGCCCCACTTGGCCCGCGTCCGAGGCTACCTGTGTGTCCATCCCACCGACACCAGGCTGCTCGCCGTCTGCGGCGGCTCCATCGGTCCCGACACAAGCGAGATGAATGCCGGGGTCAGTCGCAGACACCTGGACCGCCGCACCGACGCCGCCGCCCGATGACGCAGGCACCTCCTCAATCCGCTCGTAAAACAGCATGTAGGCAGAGTGCTGCTTGCTCTGCAGCCACTGCACAGTCTTTTGGGCTTGCGGGTCCCACTGCGACACAGACTCGACGCCACCGTAGCAGGTGCGCGGGATGTCGGCCGGATCGAACGGCTCCGTGATTGTGTCGTTGAAGTGGATCCAGCGGTCCGTCCCGCGCTCTTGCACGAACGAGTAGTAATGGCCCGAGTCCGCCGTACCCGCGTGAACGAGCATGCCAACGAGGCGGTACTGGAGACCCTGCGTGTCGTCTGCGGCATCCGCTGCGCCTGACGTCGCGTCCCCCTCTGCAGTAGCGTCACCAGAAGCAGCGCCAGCCACGTGCGCCGCCCCGGCGCCATCGCCGGCCAGACCACCACCGTTGCGCTGTGCCGCACCAAAACCTGCATGGGACGACGCGTCGCGACGGGCGAGAGAGCGCTTGGTGTACGGCCCCATGTCGAGCACCGCTGGGAACTCGCAATAGTCGTTCACCTTGACCTTGCGCATCGTGTCGAAGTCGAACTCAAACCGCTTGAGATGAAGGATGAGCGTGTGTGGGAGTGCGCCTAAGCACGTGCGCTTGAGTGCCACCACGTGCTGGTCATATTGCGAGCAAAAGTACTTGTTGTCTCCGTCGAGCACGTCGCCTTGTACGTAAAAGTCCAGGCTGTCAAGCACCGACCGCTTGTCCTTGACGTCCAAGCTGAGGACGTAAAACGACTCCTCCCTCTCCGACACGAACGGCAGGTCACGACAAATGACCTGGTTGACGAGCTTGCCGCAAAAGGTCTCCTCCAGCAGCTTCTCATAGGGACCGCCGCGCACGGCCTTCTCGAGCTTGTCAAACAGCACGTTCAGGAACTCGTCCACATCCATCTGCACCGCCGTGTTGACCGGCCGGCCGTCCGAGTCCTTGTACGCAAGGCAAAACCCGCGGGTGTCAAAGGCCCGCTTCTCCGACAGCAGCAAGTTGCTGAATAGCAGCTGCAGGTGGACCGCAAGCGTATGCGAGTCGTCCACAGAGCCGTCAATGGGCGCCCGCAGCACGGATGTCCGAAACTGGGGGATCATGAACAGCTGCTGCAGCAGGGAGTTCATATAGCACGTCGTCCCACAGTTCTTGAGCCCGACAAAGCCGCACGCCGCCTTGTCCGACGACGAGACGAGCGGCACCCAGGGATAGTGCTGCGCTCCGACGACCAGTTGGCCAGCCGTCACCACATGGGTGCTGTCCGCAGAGCCGCCCGTGGGCGGCAAGCCCGGCCACGCGGAACGGAAGCGCAGGGCCGACCGCCGTGCCTCCAGCATCGACCGGTGAGTCTCGAGTAGGCAGCCAACCACTTGGGCGTGCACGGCCGGCGAAAAAGCGGTCAGGCCGAGCAGGAGGCGAAACGCCGCAGCCCTCGTCGCCCGCGTTTTGCACTTGGGCGGCGCCAGCGGGCCATGGTCCGTTGAGGTCGGCTTGCCAAAGAGGCAGGCATGCAGGTGCTCCGTCAACACGCGGCACAGGCTCTCCAGAAGCCGACCTCGAGACGGGGCGACTTGCTCTGCACTCACGGCAGATGCAGGAGCAGCTGCTTCGGCCGACAGTGCACTTCGTGGACTCCATGCAGGCGTCGCAGTTGCGGGCAGCTCCGACACCGAGTGAGGCAAGCCCCAGGCCTGGCAACAAGGCAAGAAGACGCGGAGGACCTCCAGGAGCCCGACCAATACCTGGTCCACCACCCCGTCGTTGGGGCGCCGCTCGCGCACGGGCAGTGCCACAACTCTGTCCACCAGGCGCTTCATTTGCATCTCGACCACCGCCACAGGGATAGCGGCTGTGTCTACCGGCACGACCGACTCGCCGTCGCTCCCAGCGGCCGCGACTGAATCCCGAAAGCACTGCTCAACCAGCTCGGTCAGCAGTGCGAAGTACTCGGTCGTCAGGTACGAGTTGTTTGAGTCGACCACAACGACTGAGTCGAGTAGGTTGAACAGCAGCACAAACAAAGCCGCGCGGGCAGCGCTCGACAGTGTTGCCAGCAGCCGCACGGAGAGCGCCGCCGCCTCCCGCCGCTGCTCGTCGGTGCATCGCAACAAGATGGAGTAGAGCCAGGAACTGAAGTCGTCACTGCCACAAAACCAATCAAGCAGCGCCGGCGACGACCGAGCGGCGGCCACGACAAGCGACACGACGGGCTTGACAATCAAATCCTCCCCGTGCTCGACTACGGCCGAGCCGCCCGACGTAGGAGTGCAGGGACTTAAGTTTTTGGACATCTGCAGCAGCTTCTTCATCAGGGCCTGCAGCGCCGGGCCCTCGAGCGTCAAACCAGGGGTCAGCACCAGCTTCGGGGGCTCGGCAGTATCCGAGGACAAGTCGCCCGACACCAGGAAGGTGTTGACGACCTTCAGTAGCAGCGTCAGGCAGCTGCGGCGACGACTGCGCCATGGCACCGCCTGGAAGTCGAACGTTTGCAACACTTCGAGCAGATATGTCAAGCCGCCGCCTGATACAAAGCGGGTCCGCCAGCTCCGCCGTGCGGACGGCTGCTGGTCGACTTGCCCGTCAGCCGGTGCCGCGTCGACAGCAGCTTCCTCCGCACCTGCGGCACCCGCAGCAGACGAGACTCTAGCATCGGCCCCGACATTGTCCATCTCCACATCGTCCGCCGCGTGGCTCTGACATAGCGAGTCGATAATCTGCAGCGCATAGTGCACCCGAAAAGGGGAAGCCGCGTCCAGAAGCGACCGCCACTCGGCGACCGAGTCGGGGTTTTGCAGCGCCTCCAGCGTCGCCTCGTTAGTCGGCAGCCGCATGAGGAGCTCCCACAGCTGGGAGCTAAGGCCCTCATCGCTTCCCTCCATCAACTGGAACAGGTGATCAAAGTAAGGCGAGCGAGATAACACACGTCGGGGTACCACGTCGGAGCCCAGCTCCACGAGGTCCAACGCGCTCACGGTGGCGTACCGCGGAGCCGCGACAGTGGTGGGAATGCCGGAATCCATGGCACCGTCGCCACTCGGGGCCGCACCGCCATCCCCATCGCCGACGGCCGAATGGCTGGAGCGACCACCCCCACTAGCGGGGGCACTCCCGCTTGACGCTGGCTGCACGCGGCGCGCCACATGCAGCTGCTGGCGGTCAATGATGCGGAGCTCACCAAGCGTCCGCGCGTCGTCCCGCAGCTCTTTCCCCGCCGTGATGATGCGGACGCCAGCAGGCGGCACCGCCGCCGATCCACCCAGGGCGTTGAGGCCGCTGGCAATGCGCGCCCGAAGCGCACCAAGAGCATCATTAGAGTGGCATTCCAACTCGAGCCGCCCACCCGAAATGACAATGACGCCGAGGACGAGCGGCTTGCCGAGCGTTCGAGCGCTGTGCCGCCGGTCCGTTACGGCCAGCCCTGCACGCGAGATGACCGCATCGAACTCATCGAGGAAGGCACGCAGCAACAGGATGCAGCGACCCGCTCGCTGCCGCGCCAGCTTCGACGCCGACGACCCAGTGGCCGCCGTCGACAGATGCTGCATGCACAGCGACACAAATTCAGAGAGACGGGCCCCGGTACTCGTCGAAAACTGCCGTTCGTGCCGCAGATACAAGCGAAGGAGAAGAGCACTAGCGCGCGCTCCGTCCGCCGCGTCCTCCGCATCGAGCGCCAGCATCCAAATCACGTCCACGCCAAGGAGTTGCGGCGCAAGCACCACGAAGTTGCTGCTGACGGGCGTGCCCACCACGCAATCAAACGGAAACAGCCGGTTGTTGAGCTTAGTCGTGAAGGGGATTTGGCCCCGAACATGACCGTCACCCGCTGGTGTGCCGTCTGCATCGATAACGAGGAGGCGGCCAGCGCTCCAGTTGACGAGCCGAAAATACACCTCCGCACACAGCGCCGCCCGCTCCGACAGCACCTCTGCGCTCATCCGGCGCAGCTTCTCAAAAAATATATACTCGACGACGCTCAACCCAACAGACGCCGTGGTGATATGTACATTGGCGTCTGTTGGAGACTGCGTCGACGACCCGTCCGCTCCGGCCGCGTCGGCAGCGGGCGCCACGTCCGCCTGCGCATCCACGGCGGCCGTCACGCCCGTCATCATGGAAGCGGGCGGGGCCGGCAGCGTCCCGCCGGTGGGAGCCGCCGCGTCGGGTTGCACGCCGCGCCTACCGACTAAGTCGGTACAGCAATAGCACAGCCACGAGAAGAACGAGTCCCGCTCTGCACGTGTGACTGCCCGGTCCACCGAGGACGCCCACAAGACATCCACCTGCGCGCGGCTGAGCGCAAAAATCCCAGCGGGGTTGGTGATGCAAAGAGCCAGCAGCTGCAGCCGCAAATGCACCTGCCGCAGGTGGCCAGGCCGCGACGTCGGCACCAACCGTGCGTAGTTGAGGTCCATCCCTGGCCCAAACGCGCCGCCGGGGGCCGCAGCGCGCACCGCCTGCGAAGAGTAGACTTGATAGTCGTCGACGACAACCTGGACGAGGTTGACCTCTCGGTCCAAGGCTCGCAGAAAGGAAGCGAAGGTGTCAGCAACGCCCCCGGCGGCCGAACCCGCCGACATGCCCGATGGCTTGCTGCTGATGAGGGCGCACAAAAGCTGGATGCTCTGCGGCTGCGACTGGTGGCGCTTGAGGTTGCGGATGCACGCGAGGATCATCGGCTTCCGCCGCGACTCGCAAACGTCCCAAACCAAAAAGTCGTGAAGAGAAGACCAGGCCGAGTCAAAAACCGCGTCCGCTACCGCTTGACCATCTTGGATGAGCTCCCACAGGCGCGTGATGCCAAACCACTCGGGTGGTCCGACAAGGGGCGTTGCGCCAGCGCCTGCACCAGCCGCCTGCTTGCCCATAACAGGACCGCAGTCCATGCCCTGAACGCCGGCCGCGGGTCCTTGTGGCGGGGGAACCCTCTGCTGCGAGTGCAGCGACGCGTTACGCACAAACGTGATCATCGGGCTCATCAACGTCCCGTACGTAAACGAGCTGACCAGCTGCACGAGCTGCGTGTCGTACTCAGCAGCAGGGACGGAGCGGATGCGGCACCAGAGCTGGTCCGTGAGGCCTGGTCGCAGCGACTGGGGCAGCTCCGCCAACACCAAGTAGACCGTGTGGGCGACGCTCTCGTGCGTGCCCCGCGTAGCCGCCCACAATGTGTCAATGTGTGCTGTCGACAAGGCGTTGCGAGCCGCCAGAAACTGCAGCACCTCGCTCGACCGCTTGATGACCTCTGCGTGCAGGCGCCCGCGATCGAAAATCAGCTCGACGATGCCCGCGTCGTTCAGCCACAAACACAGGGTCGCGGCCGACACCACTGGCTTGGTTGGCATGACCAAGCTCGTCGCGTCGTGCGCTGGGGAGACGTCAGGCGACTTGGCTTCGCCCGCCGCCGTCTGCACATTCCCGCTCGCATCCGAAACCAAACCCGCATCCACCGTCCCAATTAGGGGGCTCGGGCCTGGTCGTTCTAGAGCTGGGGGCTCAGCCGCCGTCGGTGGTTGACCTGCTGGTGGCGCATTCTCATCGCCGGCACCAACAGGCTGGAGCGCACCCGCAGTGCCCGTCGTAGACGCCCCAACCGTGGCGGCCGTGACGCCTCCCTCCACGTTAACAGCGCTACGCCCACTCCCAGCTGCTGTAGCACACGAGACCTGCACGTGAGCGCCGCCCTGCCCCGACACCTTGGGTTCGCCGGCCGCCCCGACGCCCTCTTGCGCTGCACTGGCAACCTTTGCCTTGAGGTCGGCCATGCCGATCAGCCGCTGCTCGAGGAAACGCGACCTCAGCCGCTTGACGATGAGTTTGAGATAGAGATGCTCCACCTCCTGCTCGGCTTGCAACTCGGACTGCTGGGCAGCGACCATGAGGCCGCGCCGCACCGCAGGGCTCAACTCGGCCCCATCTGTCAACACAATGTCGTTGCGGCGCACCGCGGTGGCCACCCGAGTAGCGCGCACAAAATCAATGGCCATGTGCAGGGCGGCGTCAATGGCCTGCCGGTCCTCGTTCTTCAGCTCCTCGTCCGACAGTGACAGGACGCGCATGAACACCGCCTCGAGTGCTGAACTGGCAAATGTGGACAGCTTGCCCTTGGACACCACGCCGCGGGCGTCAACTCGTGGAGGCGCAAACAAAAAGCGCACCTTGTACGGTGCAAAGAGCAAGGCCTTGACCTGGTACATCGTCAGAAAGCTGTCCGCTGCGTCCGCAGCGGCCGATCGCTCAGCACTGGCTGATGTCGGTGGGCACAGTCCCGACTGGTTCGCGTTGCCGCCGCCGACCGGCGCCTCATCGGAAGCCGCGCGCAAGAGATGAGGTACGCCCCGCTGCAGGCGCGCCAGCAAGTAGTCAAAACCGCCGTGCCCACCAAAAACGTTGACAACCGACGCCAACCCGAGCACCGCATCATTAGCGTCGGGAGTGGCACCTGCCTGCGCCTCGCTGGTCGTCGAGTAGAGCGTCGAGGTCACGTATTGGTCGTTCCAAGCAACGTCCACGGGCTCCGCACCGTCCACGTCCGTGTCAGGGCTCCCCTCTGCGGGCTGCTGCAAGTCCATACGGCTTGGCCGCTCAACAGACGGACCCCGACCCGTGTCGTCAGCGGGGATATCGCCAGAGGGCGGTGCTTGGCCACCAGCGGCTTGATCGGCAGCGCACGAATCGTCTATGCTCCGTGCAGGAACTGACGTCGGCCTGTCCGCCAGTGCCCCGCCACCGGACGGCGCACCAGCCCCCACAGCCAGGCCGCCAGCGCGCCACGACTCCGCGCCCTCAGCCCGGGACTTACTGTCGGCTTCGGCACGAGCCAGCGCGGCCACAGTCGAGTCGAAGTCGCCGCCATCATCGCCAAGCGCGGTAGTGATGTCGACTGGATCATCCAAGTCGCGAGAGCGATCGCGAATCGGCGGCACGCCAATGGACTCCTCCGAGCCCGAGCTGGAATACGACGCCATAGAGGAAGGCGGTTGCACCAGCGGCCCCACAAAGTCCTTGTCCCCCACCACTCCCGAGATGGCCTCCAAAACGGCGGGGTCCAGATCAAACGAGGAGAGCTCCCGGCGGGAAAGCGCCAGGGCCAACGCCGTGGCCTTGTCATCCACGTCATCATCATCGTCGTCGTCCAGGTCCCCAATGTCCGCATCGTCGTCCCCGTGCAGGGGGGACGTGTCCAACGACGTCCCCATCGGTTGGCTACGGTACACCCCGCCGCGGCGACCAAACTGCGACACGATCAACACCGCCGTGCCGTAATTTTCGAGCGTGAAGAGGCGCGCCAGGATGTCCAGCGCCTCAGGCACGTCCAGGGGCAGGGCACACACGACCAGGCGGGCAGAGACCCGGAGGGTGCTTAAGGCCGCATCGCGCAGAGGGCCCCGCCGAAAGCCAATGAACCGCTTGAGCAGCAACACCAACGAGCGCGGAATGCCCTGAGCCAGCACCGCCCGTCGGAAGCCGGTGGGGCCGCCAAGCAGGGGGAGCTCGCGGGAGACGCTGATCAGGCACAGCATGCAGTTCATCAGCCGCCGAATCGCCGACAGCGGCTCGTCGGCCGTCCGCAGCTGCTGCTCGACGCGCCCGGACGTTGCTTGGAAGACCTCTAACTTGCCCAGCTGTTCTAGCAACGCCGGTGTTCCCGATACAGCTAGGGAGGAACCTGCCACGAGCTCCGCCTCAGTGGCCGCGTTTGCCGACACCTCTTGTACATCAGCTGCATCAGAACGCCCGCCAGCAGCTCCATCACCGCCGAGACGCGGGCTGCTGGCCACCGGCGTCGGCGACGGCATGCCATCATGCTGCTGCTCTAGCTGCTGCTGGTGTTGGTCACTGCCAATGGCTGGTCCCGTGTCCATGGCTTGCGTTTCAGCATTGGCAGCGCCGGCTAAAGGGGGCGTGGGCGCGGGCGTCGACTGCAACTGCGAAGCGTCGGGCACAACAGCAGGAGCGGTGGCGGGCTCATTCGGTTGACCAGCCTCTGCGACGCCGCCCGCGTCGGTGGCAGTCCGCTCGTGCCCATCCCCACTGGACACGTCCGCGGCAGCGCCGTCCATCAAGGAACGACGAGAGGACGTGGCCAGCACGAGGGGTGGTACCAACTCCTCGACAGACGACGCCGGCCTCGACCGCTTGGTCCCACGCGGCGTGATCACCGCACCAGGCGCAGCCGCCTGCTCCCGCGCGACCGTCGTGCCACAGGGCTGCTCTCGCAGCTCACCGTCGGGGGCATCAAGACGCCTGAAGAGAAAATCGAGAGCCACCGACACCAAAAATCAAGGAGCAAAGCACACAATGCGTCGATGGTCAGTACCCAGCCGTGTTGGGCCAAGGCCTCGGATTGCGGGACATGTCGCAGCAGACGCAGCCACCTCTAGGTGTGGTAGAGTTGGTTGGCCAGCTAGATACCAGTTGAAGAGCCCTTGGGCCCAGCACCAGCTGTACCGCGACCGCTGTGACGCAGAGCCGTTAGGCCTACCGGTGCCCCAAGGACGCGCGGCAAAGCGCCCCCCAACCGATGCAACGCACACACGCACAGCGCCCGCTGCGTCCGGATACAAGCAAAAGAAGACATATAGGTGCCGCTAGGGCGAGCGAGCAAGCGCATTGATGTAGATATGCAAGCACAGCTGAACGGGCCAGCATCCGACAGAATTCAGAGTATACCCCCCCCACGTCGGCAAGCAGGCGCACAACTTACTCCGCACCGAAACCCTGCGTGATGGCAGGCACAGCGGACCGCTCCACAGGGAGCACCGCCACCGCGGGCGTTCGCGTAGACGACAGGAGCGGATCGAATGGCACTCTAGGCTCTCGCCCCGGCATCAACACCGGAGGTGGAACGACCGGAAAGCGAAGAGAAAGACGACAGCAGCCACGCCGTCGACCAGGGCAGCCAGTGCCTCAGCGCCGAGCAGAAAGAAATCGGCCGGCGGGGACAGGCCGAGAGGGGCCGCAACCGAGAAACAATCCAAAAAAGGTCGCAGGAAACACCTAGACGGGGTGTCCCCCGAGCGGCCGAGCACGCAAAAAAGAAGACGAGATATACAAGAACAGCCACGAGGCCGCCACAGAAGCGGCAGGAGCAGCAGCCAAATGCCGTTAGAGCCGGACCGGAGACGCGGAGGACAGAGCACCCCAGCGGTGCACCGGCGACTGGCAGCGTCGCACCAGCGCGGCAAGCGCGAAGGCGGATGTGGTGAGCAGCTGGCGTCCAGGGCAACCCGTCCTGCGCGTGACGAGGCAAGGGGGGGGGGGTGTCCTGGCTCTGCGCTGGTGGGTCGGATTGGACGGTGCTATTCTTTCGTGGGAAGACACGTTTCTTCGAAACAATTGAAGATCGATCTGGAAAGTAACTGGGACTTGATCGCGCTGGAGAACCTCTGCTCATCCCAACGATAGCCCCCCCAGGACAAAAAATTCAAAATCACAGTCCGGAGTGATCTTCACAAAAGTGTAAACTGTCACTATTTTCGTCATTTCCTGTCTTTCACGTGCGATTGATATCCGAATGACTTGGTCACGAGCCACGGCAGATAGAAGTTCACCGTGCTTCCCTGCTGCCAGCCTATCGACTGTGGCCACTCCTGTCGTTGCATTTTCTTTGCTTCCGCCTCTATCGCTGATCCTCCACGCCACTGACCCACTTCACCAAAGACATTTGTATCAGCCTTGTTGACAGCCTGTTTGGCGATTGGACGAGCAAGGACAAGCCTCGGACAGTGACTATTAGAGAGCGTCGGCAAGTCGGGCGTGGGTATCAAATGTGGGTACAATGTGGGTCGCCGACCCACGTCGGATGTACCCACATCTTCCCCATATTTAGCGTCGGCAAGTGTCCAAATAACGGTTGACACGATTTGAGCTCTCCACATCTACCGCAACGGCACTGCAGCGACCTCTGTGCGAGCAACACCTTCCAATTGACCTCCACCCCCAGCAC
>Ga0115031_1001679_pt1 | contig 16410 bp, 10 predicted proteins | sample Maine_Asex4_meta_FD_87301 | JGI IMG/M metagenome (GOLD analysis project Ga0115031, IMG submission 87301) | Marine algal microbial communities from Maine, USA - Maine_Asex4_metaG | ecosystem: Host-associated > Algae > Red algae > Unclassified | place: Maine, USA | collected 2015-01-05
GGTGGCTGTGTGACGGGTGGCTGTGTGACGGGTGGCTGTGTAACGGGTGGCGCTATTTGACCCGATACACTTAGCTCAGAAATTCGCACCGCTCGCCACACCACAAATGTAGAAATATGATGATTTGCAGGCAAGCCACCACCAGAGAACACCTCTGCCATCGCTCCACCCGGCATCCATGACCACGGACCAGACTCACCTCGTTCCGGCACAAAATTGCTGCCCGGCCCCATCGGGAGATTGGTCCATCCTGATCCTGACTTTGTTTGCTGAGAAACAAATCCATCATAGTTAGAATCGCCAAGTTTGTCGAAGCCATCGGACCAGAAAACTATTTCCTGCTCGCGGATAAGATTTCCATCAAGCCCGATTACGGCTCCGAAAATATGATGATCGGCACCAGCATCATCAAACCAGTCCGCTGCGCCAAAAGGTTTAAGGTAATCATCACGCGCCCACTGTGGAACAGAAAGCGATTCACCGGTCGGTTCCCAGGATCCATTACGCGTGGTGAAGACATCCTGAATCATATAGACCACGTCACCTTGAAGAGCAGTTGAGGCGTAGTCTCCACGCTCTTGAATACCGTGCAGTTTTGTATTAAGCGCCATTTGCGCATCGCTAACACGCAGGGTTACACCCGGTGCTGTAATCACAGATGGCGTGTTCCCACTGCTAGTTCCTCCAACAGGAGCCCCTCCCCCTGTCGACGTATCAGGAGAAATTCCAGTAGAAGGAGTGCGCGGGGCTGTTGGCACAACGACTGGATTAGTTGCAGGTGGTGAGGCAGTCGAGGGAGTACCTGTACCAACTTCAGAAGAGCTACCAGCGCCCGCAGGCTGTATCGAAACATCGCCCTCCGGAACAGTAATCCCACCAAAGCTTTGGTTTACTTCCAGCCACGTACCTCGCGGGGATCGCTCCGCCAATAAATTTGCGACAGATCCTTCAATATCGTAACTCTCCCAAGGAGCAAACGAACCCAGTGAAAAGACAGCATACCCAAGTATTCGACCCGAAAATCGTTCCAGATAATTGGCGACATTAAGCAATTGACCAGCGTAACTTTCGGCGTCTAGGTAGTTCTTCCAACCTGACGGTCCGCTACCCTGCAACATGCCATCAATCCCATACTCTGTAATGGCAAATTTAACCTTTTTATATGGCAGACGGCGTATAATCTGATGCTCTAAACGGAAGATTAACCAATCGGCCAAACCGGCAGGCCCTTGCAAATCGGGCGCACCATATTGATGAAGCGCAATGATATGCCCATTTTGTTCGGCTCGCTCGATAGCCTGATATACCTTGCGCCATTGTTCGGTTCGATCATCTTCTGGCAGATCTGGATTTCCAACGCTGAAGCCAAAGATTGCACAGCGATAGCCAGCCGACTCGGCATGGGCCATTCGATATTGTTCAAAGAGGTTGAGTTGAGAGAGTGACGCATCATCTTGCAGAATCTCATTTGTCACCTGCCAAAAATCGACATACGGATTCATGCGCTCCATGGTCTTCTCGTGTACCCACTCCGCAGCGGCTTGTGGATCTTGCCGAACGCGACTGTCTAACTCTTGATCCGGAACAAAGATGCGACCAATAATGACCGAGTTTGGGCAGACCGAGCGTAATCGTTGCATTTCATCTGGATTTGGGTCGAGCACCAGAATCATTCGCGGCTGCCAACGTGCCATTAAGGCGTCATCAAAGCTACTAATAATATGTGGCCCGATTAGTGGACCCTGTCCAATTGACAGTCGTTCTAAATAGGGTGTTGGATCTGTGTAACCGGCCCAACCATCATCTAAGCTAAACGGTTTCACCCGCATCCCGAAGTGTAACTGCGGCGTCGAACTATTGCCGCTATCGCCGCTTGAAGCAATCTGCTGGCCTGCGCTTACCTGCTGATTTATCGAGACATTAATCTGAGAAAGATGGGCATAAAGCGTTTGCCCCCATTCGTGCCCAAGAACAATATATTTGCCAAAACCATTTGGCTCTTCATCTGCCTGCAAAACAACACCACTCTGCACGGCGATAATAGCGGTGCCAACAGCCAATTCAAAGTCAATACCGTTATGTCCGCGCAGCGATACGCCTTGGTGTTGAAATTGTCCGAAAAAGGATGAGTTGTCGCCAAAAAATTGAGCGACAGAAATATTTCCGGAGAACGGTGCGTTTCTAAACATTACATAACTCCCAGTGGTCCAGTGGTCAAATAGTGGTATATCATAGGTGTAAACTTAAGCCGTCCAGTGAGCACGCCCCGTGTGGGTTCATTGCTGAAAAGAGCCGCACGAGGTGTGCTCACTGGACTTGATTTAAAATATTTGTTCTTAAATTTACACTTATGAATGATATATTAATTAGTGATATATTGATGTATAAAGAATTAGTATATCACTATCATGATAAATTATTATGAATTAGGCTATTCCGAAAAATAAAATATACAGTATAGCCGCAAGCTACTCCAGAAAACTGCTAAAATCCGTATGATTATTTTTCTGATTTAGCCCTAATCAGGCTGGATGAAGGGTAGGATCGGAGATTGCCCATTTATCAAACGCTGCAATCAACTCTGCCTTAAGTGGTTGCGATGCACCGCAGGCTAGATATCCATTCCGCGCAATTCGTGCTAAATCTCGTGGAAAATAACCAAATTCTTGCGCCAATAGTTGATATTCATGAGTAAGAGTTGTATTAAAAAGTGGTGGATCATCGCTATTTACGGTAACGAAAAGCCCCATCCTATCAAGGTGTGGAAAAGGATGCTCTTCGATTCGTCGATAAACATGAAGACATATATTGCTTGTTGGATTGATCTCTAAAACAATTTGCTTTTCGCGCAAGTGCGATAGCAGCAGGGGATCTTCTATTGCGCGTACGCCATGGCCGATACGCACAGCACGTAAGTGATTGATCGATTCCCAAACGCTTTCGGCCCCAACCGTTTCGCCCGCATGTGGTACGCAAAGTAGGCCAGCTTCTTCCGCATCCACAAATGCATGTGCAAACGGTTCTGGCGGCGCACCTACCTCATTGCCCCCTAATCCAAATCCAACAACCCCATAATCTTGACCAGCAAGCGCAAAATCGAGCGTGCGTTCTGCCACAGATGAATTATACTTTCCACGCTCATCAAAGGCAACGTTCCGCGGGATGTCGAAAACCCAGCGCATCTCGACCCCAAAATCATTCTTTGCACGAGTTCGCCCGGCCTCTAATCCACCAAGAATGTCATCAATCGTCACACCCTTGTCCATTAGATTTGTGTGCGTATAAGGTGTAACCGTCACCTCGCGGTATTGGATATTCTGCTTGTGCATGTCCACACCACACTCATAGACGATGGTTTCGAAATCGTCTGGCGTGCGCAAAAGTCCAGAAATAGTAAAGTAAATTTCAACGAAGTGACGAAAATCTCGGAAATTTAAACCATTGCTTAAGCTCATCCACATTAGCCGAGGGCAAAGTGTCGCTAAGGTTATGCCGCTTGGCCAGCGTTACTACTGTGGCAGGATCAATTGCGCCCTCTAAGTGGATATGTAGTTCCGCTTTTGGCATAGATTGGATAAAGGCAATTGTCTCTTTCGTCAACATATTTTCCAACCATAACTGTTCTGGCAATTTATTTTCCGACGACATGTTTACAGCCAATGATAGAGAATCAGAGCGTTAATGGACATAATCTCTTGTCATAAGGTTTAGCCGTATTTTTCAGAGAGAATATCGAGCAGTTTGGCCTTCAAACTTGATAAATCCGTTTTTTTCATGGATTACTAACAACTGCTTTAGCAAGCATTAATATAGGATTGAATGATTATGCTATACTCAAATTTATTTGGGTGTGATGGTACATGAGCTTTACCCTGAACACTTTACCGAAATGAAGCCAAAGCGGTCACCGCAACTTATAGAGAAGATACGGCATGGTTGGCGAAGCGCCCAGTGCGTGTTTGGCTATAGATGCGTAGCATCTACACAACATCCATACAAATAGATAAGGTAGGGTAACAGATCCAATTTTTATAAACATCTTCTATTGACATACGTTACGGGAACAGAGGCAGCAAATCTGGATCCACGGGCGTTATTACGCCCTGTGTGTATCTCGCCTGTAAATAACGTGTCGGGCGGGGACGCCCGGGGAACCAATCATAATCCTGACTTACTGGCATTGATTGACCAGTAAGCAAGTAACAAATATATTGTATAACAGCTAATGAATGTTGACCAAACAGATAATGAATGATGACCAAACAGATAAACCACATACCCCTTGGCTTTTACGTAAGCAAACAGATACAGAACGAACTACACTTCGAGACTCTTCAAAAAAGCGTTCGCGCCATCGCCAAATCGGGCGGGCAATGCGCAGGCACAGCTTTCGTCTATTTACGCTTACCCTTGCACTGCTGTTGATGGGGCGCAATAGCTACACGCCAACAGAAATGGCTAGACAAGCAATTCATAAAACGGTTGATGGATGGGAGTTTGATCTGCTGCGCTGGGAGATAGATTCATCGCGTTCCAAGGCAACGCTGCTGGTTGATGACCCAACAATGTCAATGAGTGTTGATGAATCATCTCAGCTTGTTCGTACGTACATAAACCGTACAGGCACCATTGCCGACCTAAAAAATGAGCAAACAAAATGGGCGGCGGATGGTGACGCAGAAGAAGCAAATAAGGTTCAAAAAGAGATCAATGCGCTTTATGCCTTGCAACAAAAAGAGCGCTTATTTGTCGAATCGATTATACAGCAGCAAATAGGCAGCGAACTAGCTCAAGAAGGTATCACCGTACTGGGCAAGCCGTTCCCACCCGTTCTGTTCAGTTTCACAAACCCACCAAAGAAAATGGTCGTTAGCCCACGTGATCGGGTTGAGGTTATTCATGCCGAGATGATCGCTGCTGAAATTGATTTAGAATCCATCGAACAAAGTGAGCGCACCGTTTTAGAAGAGCAGGATCTGAGCATGTATATCACCAATATTGGTGGATTGGGCGCATTTCCGACATTGGTCATCGAAACCAAAAATTTAGAGTGGATACTGAGCACTGTTGCGCATGAGTGGACCCATAATTATCTCACACTTTATCCGCTAGGAATCAATTATGCAACATCGGCAGAATTGACCATTATCAACGAAACGGTTGCTGAAATTGTGGGAAATGAAATTGGGGAACGGGCCTTCGCTCGTTATTATACAGATCTAGCCGATGAACGCAGCAATGAAGAAGAGACAGCAGTTGAGACCGAAACGGCCAGCGAGGATGAGCAAGAAAGTGTTAGCACTGATGATGAAGCGGATAAAATCGAAGAGAAACGATTCGATTTTCGAATGGAGATGCGCGAAACTCGCTTGGCGGTAGATGACTATCTTACAAAAGGTCAGATTCAGGAAGCCGAATATTATATGGAATTGCGCCGAATGGATTTTGTCGAAAATGGATATCCGCTGCGAGTGTTGAATCAAGCCTATTTTGCGTTTCACGGCAGCTACGGTACTAGTGCAGCAAGCAGCAGCATGATCGGCCCGGCACTGGCCGAATTGCGCGATCAGCAGCCAGATTTAGCAACATTCTTGCGCGAAGTACGCTGGTTTACTTCGGAAGAAGATATCACTTCGCTAGACAACGCAGATTAAATACAAGACCATTTAAATACCCTACCGTCATGAACTTTGATTTTTGTACAGAAGCTGCCACATTTATACAACGCCCAAACCGCTATCAAATTGAGGCACGGCTACACGCGTCAAATGAAGTGGTTAGCGCTCACTGTCCCGATCCGGGTCGGCTTAAAGAGTTACTGATTCCGGGCGCAATCGTACACCTGAGCGAAGCTGCCCCCACGAAAACGATTCGAAAGACAACATACGATTTACGCTTCGTCGAACATCCAGACCCCGACGAAACGGGGTTCCCGTTTTCAGCAAGTAATCGCAAACAGCTGATCAGCTTGGACACACGCTTGCCCAACAAAATCTTTGCAGCGGGGTTAGAAAGTAAATTTTTTGCGCCGTTTCGAGAAATCGAATCATGGCGTGCCGAGGTTACTCCAGTCGTTGATCACACCACCCCCGACCACACTCCGTACGAGCACATAAAAAGAGCGAATGGGCCAAAAAGTCGCATTGATTTTAACCTTTTGCAGAAAGATAATGGTGTAAGTTGGATCGAAGTAAAGTCCGCCACGCTTGTACGCAACGGATGCGCCATTTTCCCTGATGCGCCAACTGAACGGGGACGGCGTCATGTGAACGAGTTAGCGCATCTTGTCGATCCGATGGGAAACGTTCGCTGCGCGGTTGTTTTTATTGTCCAACGGCCTGATGCGGAGCGGTTTCGACCAAATGTGGAAACAGACCCGGCATTTGCTGAAGCGTTATGCAGGGCGCGCGAACGCGGTGTCGAGCTTTATGCATACACCTGCGATCTTTCTCTCACGGGCGTTGCCTTGAAAGCTGAGATTCCGATTGATTTAACGATATAAAACGATTTACACAACAAGATGATTTACACAACATAAGAATTTACGGCGCATAAGTCGACCACGGACCGACAACGGAGCCATCCGTTGCGCGCACCAACCATATATAATCCCCAGCGGCCAACGTAACGCCAGCCGGTTGCAGCGTACAATTGTTGGTGCCAGCGCTACAACCCACTTCGGTTGCCGAAAAGTCGCTGTTCAATTCCACCATATCTGTCTGAACATTGTAAATAACAAGCGTGTACGCAGTGGCATTAGGCACTGCGGTCCACTCAAAGGTTGGGGTGGCGCTGCCCGATGTAAGTGGCGCAATCATCTGCGGGGTGCCAAGTCCGGCATCTTCGATGATGATGCTCACATTTTCAATTGCCGTGATGCCGCTGCTGTCCGTTGTGCTGGCGGTGATGGTGTGTGTGCCGGCAATCAAGCCGTTAACGCTGAGGTTGGCCCCACTGCCCAGCGGACCGTCCAGATTCGAGTGCCATGTAATGGCGCCACTGAGCGGGCCATCTTCGGCATCGGTAGCGCTTGCAATCAGATCAATGGTGTCGCTCACAATGAAGGTGCTATTTTGGGCGGGTGTACTCAGGGTAATAGTTGGCGCATGACCAGGGTAAAGCGTATGTGTGCCGCTGGGTGCGCTAAAGTAGATCGATTGCCCGTTCGCGCTGGCGGTGAGAGTTTGCAGCCCGCTCGCCGTCTGCACCGTCCACACACCCGCTTGCAGATCCGTAATGAGCACCTTTTGCGTGGCTGGGCCAGTGGCAATGGTATAGGTTGCACTTTGTATTATCGGCGCGGCGTTGCGGCTAAAGAGCACAGTGCGGTCGGCGATTTGTGTGCCAACTAGCAGATTACCATCGACCCGTGCGCTTGCCAGCGGCTGCGGACCACCGTTTGCGTCCATTACGTGCATCACATTTAGGAAGAGATCGGTGGCCGCACTGCTCGCGGGCGACACCTCCACGCGCCATGCACCCGGCTCCACGTCGGGGTTGTAGGGTGAATTGTACGGATTTATGCCGTCGACCAAAAACTCTTGGCCGTTGCCCCCCACGGGTTGGATGATCTGATTGCCCACGTCGGGCAAAAGCACGTCGTTAACCAAGCGCCCATTGTTGCCGCTGTCCGTCCGCTCGATGGAGACGCGCGCGCCGATAATGGTGGGTTGGTTGGCGCTGTGCAGCAGCCACTTTTTTTGAAACGATGCATCGGTTGCAGTGACCCGATCAAAGACGACGAGCGCGGCAGGATGCTGGCTATTTTTTAGATCGAGAAAGACAAAGGAGCGCTTGATCTCGTTCGCCTTGGGCGGATACACATAGCTGGCCGATGCGTTGTAGCCTGCGGTCAAGTCGCCTTTAAGATAGCTATACTCTGGCGTCAGCGTGCCGGGCTGGATCTCGTGCGCCAACACTTGGGCGTGCTTGCCATAATCCAACATCTGCTGCGTGCTTTCCCACTCTCGACCGCCATTTGGGCGATATTGCCCCCCATCACGCGTGGCGACTGCATAGCCGTAATGCAGCATCTTCGGCTCATTAGGGTCCGCAATCAGAAGCGTGTTGTGGGCAACCGTGCGCTGGTGGTAGTTGCGAAAGTGATACGAATTGTAGCCACCCGATGGCCCTTCGTAGACGCCCGAATCGAGCGCGAGTGTGCCTTTGTAATAGAGGCCAAAGTGGCCCGAATCGAGATGCGAATGGTTGTTAAAGTAATATTCGCCAACGTTCATCAACGCCATGGCAACGCCCGAAGTTTGACCAGCGCCATCCATCTCCCAGCCAGTACGCGCGATTAGCGCACCGCCGGGCGAGGGGTAATAGTGCGCCGTATTCAGCCCATTAATCGATGTACTTGCAAGGGTCGGATCCCAGAAAAGAAAGGTGCGTGTGGCATCTTCCAGCGTCCAATAATCGCCCCCATTTGCCAGCCGAACGCCTTCATCCATCATGTATGAATCGGCATAGAGCTGCGCGCTGATCAGCTGTACGCGTGGGTCAATGTGCATGGGGTCAAAATTATCGCCCTCGGTCAAAAATTTCCCACTTGGAGTACGTGCGTAAAGCGTCTGATAAGGCGTCAGCCCCTGCGCCGCATCGTAGAGCGTATCTAGCCCAATGTGATGATAGAGCCACGCTGAATGAACCTCGTGCCAAAAGCGTGACACCCCGTAGTTGCTTCCTTGATGATGTTTCTCCATAGGGTAGTAGAGATTGCGTGAGGGGGCGAGACCATCGCGAAATTCGTCATGAACGCGTGTAAAAAATTCCTGATCTTCATTCATGGTGGCAATGCCAGCCGCCAGCAGCGCCACCGGTGCATCTTCGCTAAAGTGGCCGGTAATATAGTCAATCTTGCCAGTAACGGGCCAGCCAAATTGAGCCAAACCCGCCACCTTTTTCATCTCTGCAATTAGGGTCGTGCGTTGGGCAGGCGTCAGCAGCGGGTAGCACCAATCATAGACAATGGCCCCTGCAATAACGCTATCATACAACTGACGCGATTCATGTATATCCACATGGGGTTGGGCAAGCGAATCGAGATAATCGAGCGCCATCTGTACGGCCAGTTGCCCCGCGGCGGTGTCTGCGTTAACGAGGTATAAAAAGGCGTTTGCTTCAATTGCGCGGCGGATGGTTGTGTCCGCCTTACCCGTGGTCGACACACCGTTATTAGTTGCGCTACTTTGCGCCAGCAGTTGACTCCGCACAAAGCTTAAATCCGTATGAGTATAGCGTGCTTGCAGCGCCGCAATTTGGCCCGCACTCACATACAGCCGCGGATGATCCGGCAGCGGTTTAATCGTCTTCACGGTCACCGCATCCAGCACAAGCCCGTCGGCAGCAACGTGCAGATCAAACTGCTGCGGGTCGAACCCTAAATCACTGTTAACAAACGAAGCGGGCAGCGTTACCTCAATGCTAAATGGCACGCTCGCATCTACCGGAATAAAGATGCTTGAGGTAGAAAGCGTAGCGCTTAGCAAATAGCCACTCTCCGGCAGCAAGGAGAGATCAAACGTGCGGTTGGCACCGGTGTTATTTGTCGCGATTGCGGTATAGGTCCATATAGCCGAACCCGCTGGCGTAGAGGGCGTACCGAGGATGCTTGATACAACCTCGGGTGAAAAGCGCATTTCATCTATCACCAAGTCGCTGCTAGCCAACGGTGTATTGTTCCAGCCATTTGTGTTAAAGCGGATGCGCCCTACTACATCCCATCCTACGGGTGTGCCATGCTTATCGAAGTGCTCAAGCGGGATGCTAAAGTAGCGCCAGCCAACCCAATCGACTTTCACCTCGTAGTAATAGTAGTTCGATGTAACATTATCCGAATCAATCACAATCGAGAATTCAGCATCATTTGCAACAGCCGAATAGGCCCAAAATTGGAAGCCATCCATCACGCTGGCGTCAAAGGTCGGACTAAAGTCGCGCACAATATCAGGCTCGCTCGGGTGGTTTGTCCAGCGGCAGGCACCCGCCCCCACTTTCACTACCCCACTCTCGGCCGTACAGCCTAGCCAGTCGGCCACGATCTCAAAATCGTCCACAAGAATACCATTGTACGATGAAGTTTGCGCCACGGGTGAATACTCTACACTAGCATGGACAGCACTTGGTGTTAGGCTCAATAACGTCAGAAAAATAATGTATTGTACTTTTTGAAATGGTCTTCGATGGGGGTGTGGGATGGGTGGACCGACAGAAAACTGCTTTGTGCTTTCATTTGGCATATTCTATATTCCCACTATTTAAAATCAATTACGGCTTAGAATCAATTATGATATGACACAGAACCAGAGTGCATTATCTATGATATGTTCTAGATATTACAGTTGATCTAAAAACAGGTGCGAACTTATTATCTTTTAACGTACAGTTGTAATTCCTTCCATCTAGCAGTGGCAACACATCTGCGCCAACACGCAATCCAACCGCCTAATGATACAGTGATATAATTTGCTTAACTCTACTACTACGCTACGATAGTCAATCGGTACATCTTAATCTATCCACAACGCAAAAGACGCTAGATCTACATGTAGATCTAGCGTCTTTCTTAGCCTATAGTCTATAATTCAGTAACTGTTCACCTTGTTTGATGACCAGTGCAGTAAGTGCCCACGTACGGGTTCGATGCCAAAATTATCGGGAACGCATTAAAAGCCATGCGCATTGTCCTACCTGCCCTGCGCTAGCCCATCCGCTTGAGCCAACCAAGAATCAAACTCTTCGGGCAGGATTTCACCGATCTTCTCATACACAACCGCGCCGCTAGGATCCACAACATAGGAGACAGGCAACCCACGCACATTATGCTCCATCAACAGCTCGTCCGGCGGATCAAGCAGAATCGGGAAAGTCAGCCCCATCTCGTCTATAAACGGTGCAATCCGTTCTGCATCTTCGCGCAAATTCACGCCCAGAACAGTCAACTCACCATCATACGTCTCTGAAAGTTGCTGCAAATAAGGCATTTCTTTACGGCACGGTACGCACCAAGTTGCCCAAAAATTAACCAGCACATAGCGCCCTCGCTGCGATTCCAGCGAAAGCGCTTCCCCATCCAGCGTCGACATCGTAAAATTTATCGCCTGCGGAAAATCTTCTGCTTGATTCGCCGTAGGGGTATCCACAACCTCTGCTACGGACACATTGGCCTCAGGAGCATTCGCCGCGGTTGGTTCGTCAGATGCAGCGCCCCCAAAGCAGCCCGCGATAATAAGCAGCGCAAACGCAAAAAACGGTAGCCGAAATGCAGATCCGGTAGAAGGTCGCGTCCAAACAGAGTGGCTCCACTCAGCGGTAAAATTTTCACTACTCATTTATTTCCTCATCCTTAAATAAGAGCGCCACCATCGCCTCCGGATCAGTCGTCGGAAATTCGCAGATATAGTTTTGGCAGACATAAGCAGTGGCTTTATCCTCAAGCGTATAGTAGTACTTAGTATAATCTGCCAAATCAATGATCGGTGCATTGTCATCCGGGTCGCGCAAGAGCACGACCTTGCTCGGCACATATTCATCGTTCAACGCATCCGTCAATGCGTTTGTATCGTCTGCACCCTGTTCGCCCACAATCACTACCTCGTATGATGGCCCGACACCAAACTCAAGTGCGCTCATCAACTGCGTATAGGCCGTGGGGTTGTTGCCAATCTCAGTTGAGAATGATTGAGCAAGCGCTGCCGCCCGCTCTTCATACGCTGTATCTGCCGTAATACGCCCCAGCCGCAACAAGTTGAGCATAGAAGCAGAATTCCCCGATGGAATCGCACCATCATAGATTGCCTTTTGTCGACTAATCAGCTCTTCGGCATCATCTGCAGTAAAGAAGAATCCCCCAGAAAATTCATCCCAAAAGTGGGTCTCTAACTCAGCATTAAGTGTAATTGCCTCTTCAAGATACCGTAGCTCAAAGGTCGATTCATAAAGCTCTAATAGCCCCCAAATGAGGAAGGCATAGTCGTCAACGTTTGCGAGAATCTTTACTTCGCCATCTCGATAGCGATGCAGCAGGCGACCATCTTCTCTGCGCATCGTTTCGAGAATGAAATCGGCAGATTTTGCCGCAGCATCTATGTAAAGTGGTTCATCAAATGCACGTCCCGCTTTGGCAAATGCCACCATCATGAGACCATTCCAGTCAGTCAAGATCTTATCATCTTTCGACGGGTGAACTCGTTCTTCGCGTGCTTCGAAAATGGTTTGGCGAATCGGTTCTAGCCGAGCCTCCAATTCTTCCAGTGTCAAATTGACAGCAGCAGCAGATTCTGCCGGTGGCAAATTCCAATAAATAATATTTGTGCCAAGTGGCTGTCGCGTGGCTTCGTCTAAAAAATTGCCCTCTTCGGTCATTGCGCTAATCGTAACGATCAAATTAGCATCTTCTTCACCAAGAAGCTCTACAAGTTCTTCAATAGTCCAAAAATAGAAAACCCCTTCTTCCTCTTCGCCACCTTCCACCTCGGCACTATCTGCATTTTCTGCCGAGAAGAAGCCACCTTCCTCGTGTGTCATATCGCGCAGTACGTAGGTAAAAATCTCGCGTGCGACCTCTTCATACTCTTCATCTTTCGTAGCCAAATAGGTTTCGGTATACGCCATAGAAAGCATTGCTTGGTCGTAGAGCATCTTCTCAAAGTGAGGTAGTTTCCAGCGTTCGTCGGTCGAGTAGCGATGAAAGCCATAGCCAATTTGATCGTAAACGCCACCAAGGCGCATGTTTCTGAGCGTTGTCTCCACCATATTAAGTGCCTGCTCATCCCCAGTTCGCTGCCAATAGCGTAATAAAAAGAGCATGTTGTGGGGCGAGGGGAATTTGGGCGAAGTCCCAAAGCCACCATTCACCGGATCAAAGCGCTGGTTAAGTTGATCAAAGGCAGTTGACAATGTATCGGGGCCAAGCAAATCTTCGCCAATCTCGACCTGACCGATGCTGGTTGCTGTGCTCATCTGCACCGGCTGCAAAGCGGTTGTGATCTGGTTGGCAAAAGCCAAAATCTCGTCGTACCGCGTTTGCCACGCTTCCTCGATTTGTGGAATCAATTCAAGCATACCAATTCGCTGAAAGCGGGTTTCTCTAGGAATATAGGTTGCGACAAAGAACGGTTTTTGGTCTGGCATCAATAGTACATTCAACGGCCATCCGCCGCGAGTATCCATCATTTGGGCTACGGTCATGTAAATATCATCAATATCAGGGCGCTCTTCGCGGTCCAGTTTGATCGAAACAAAGGCCTCGTTCATCAAGGCGGCAACTTCTTCGTTTTCAAAAGACTCTCGCTTCATTACATGACACCAGTGACAGGTCGAGTAGCCAATTGATAGAAAGATGGGCTTATTTTCTGCTGCGGCTTTGGCAAATGCTTCTTCGCCCCACGGAAACCAATCTACTGGATTATAGGCATGTTGCAGCAAATAGGGACTTTTCTCGTCGATCAGACGATTGGGTGCGCCGGTTGCATGGCTCCCCTCAGCAGAATCATTCTCTTCTGAGTCATTTTCCACTGCATTATTTTCTATCGCGTTATTTTCTACCGCGGTTTCTCCATCCGCGACGATTTCGTCAGCGGCATCCTCCGCAGCTTCTTCCTCCTCGCTTACTTCTTCTGCAATAGATTCTTCCACAGGTTCAGCTTCGGTGGCTGCAACTTCCTCGGCAGGTATCGCTTCGGTAGAATCTGCTGCGTTGTCTGCATCTACGGTTACTGTTTCTGGGGTGTCTGCCTCAACTTCTGCTGTAGTCGCTTCTGTCGATGTAGATTCAACTGATGTAGATTCGGTTGCGCCTTTATCACTTTCCTGAGAACGGCCGCACCCAGTCAACGCAATTAGTAGAGCAAGTAAAACAAATACAAACTGTCTTTTTGTAGAATTCATAAGGTATCTTTTCTTTAATGTGATTGGTTTATTATGGCTATGAGTTATTTAGCGTAGCACCACTAAGGTAGCCGATATAAGCGGGAACCAGTGGCAAAACGCAGGGACTAACAAAGCTGATGACGCCCGCAAGTAGGGCTAATGGTGCAGCACTCAACACGCTCGACTCCGAAGCGCCCAACCCCGTAACGCCAAAGGCGCTCGAAACCCACTTCTCCATCACAAACACCCACTCGTTCAAAAACCCAAATTGTGCGGTTAACATCACCAGTTGATTGGTCCACAGATAGTACCCGATCAAAATCATAAAGAAGCCGCTAATTAGACTAACAAGCCCCATATATCGATTCATCTTTCGTAGGAAAGTTGTTGCTGTGCTAAATGCCAGCCCAGTCAGCAAAAATGGAATGCCTAACCCTAAGCTGTAAACGGCCAATAGCGCCGCGCCTTGTCCAGCCGTGGCGCTATCGCTAGCAAGAAAAAGAATGCTGGCCAGTATCGGGCCAATACAGGGAACCCAGCCCGCGCTGAAACTGACGCCAATTGCAAAGCTGCTGAGATATCCCCAGCCACGGTTGACGTCATGCATCTCGGTGACGCGTCGTTCTGTATAAAGTAGCTTGTTCAAAAAATTGAGGACGCTTACCACTGCCGATGCTGCCGGGTTAGCAGATAGATCCGTGCGCGCTGCGATGAATGTCGACAGTCGGCGGAAAAGACCTAGCGTTATCAATCCGAAGAGCACAAGCAGCACCGCGCCAACCTTCTGGATTATCTCTTGGTATTGAAAGAGACTCTTGCCCAGTAAGCCAGCAGCCGAGCCAAGCAGCGTAAAAATCACGCCAAAGCCAACGACAAAGGAGAGCGAGTGTAAAAGAATGGTGCCGCGCGATGCGGAGCTACCCGCATCAGGCTGGCTCGATTTAGCCGTCTGGTCACCCGATCCAACGGGGCGGATGGAAGTACTGGTCACAGAATTCATTGTAGTAAATGTCCTTCACTAGATATTGTTAAAATTGATGCATCCGGCGTGCCAACCCCATGGTCACGTTGCCTTCTTGCCAAAGCGTTACCTCGATATCTCCAACCTCTATTATCCGCTCATCATCGATCTGTAGCGACTCGGGTGCGCGAAATTCGTAAAGAGTATAATCGCGTTGTTGTGCATCGGCTAACCGTACCTGAACGGCAATCGAACTGCCTATTGTGCAGTAACGCGCGCCGTTAATATCGTACTTTTCTAGCTGCATCCGACGTGGATGGACGGGCGCAAAATCAAGTAATTCCATAGAATGAGAGAGGCTAGGAATATTGGCGGAAAAGAACTCCGAATTAAACTGTTTAGAATGATTTAGCGCAATTTCTGCCGCAACATTTTCAACCACTTTATTTTCGGCACGATGGTTGATCCAAAATGCGCTCAACCCAACCAAAGCGAGCAGCGCGATAGCCATTGCAGCAACCTTAGCAATTGGTACCATGCGGACAGAGATCCAGTACCAGCTCGGATCCAGCTTGATTTCAGTCTCTTCAATTGTAGATTCTAAATCAACCAGTACATCGAGCGGCAGTTGCTGTTGTGCATAATATCGCTGTAGTCGTTCTTCCAGCGCGTTAAGCGTATCATTTTTCATGATGATTGTTCCGTATAATTGACGTTCTCGGCCAATGATTTTTGAAGTTTAATTTTCGCTCGATGCAGTATGCTCAATACCGTACCCCGTGGGCGTCCCGTTAACTTTGCAATTTCGCTTGCAGAATATTCTTCCATAATCGAAAGGTAGAGCAACTCGCGCTCATCGTCCCGCAGTTGGGCCAATGCTAATTCCAATGGCGGATCAAATGAAGCGATGCTCATATCGATATCGCTCACGAGATCAACATCTGCAATCAGGTCCATCTCCCCGAGCGATGTGAAGTCGATCTTTGCCGCCCGTCGACACTGATCAATAAATCCATTACGGATTGTTGTGATCAGATACCTTATCTTCCACGGGCCACCCCGACGACTTATCCGTACACAGGCATCCTGCACAAGATCTTGGGCCATTTCATTATTATGTGTGAGCGATAGTGCATAGCGATAGCCACGGTGCAATAGTTCTTCTAGTCCGTCGGTCGTTTGTGTCATGTCTAAATTTGCTCGATCTTGAATCCGCAGTTTGACAGAGCGGCAACCGGTTGCCGCTCTGTCAAACTGCGTTAACTTCTATAAAATAGATGCATCTATATATGATAACGATCAAAGAAGCCATTTGATTGCATGAATTTTGATCAAAGTTATTATTTCGACTCACAATCCGTCGTTCCAGCCAGCCGATTAAATGGGTATATTTTGGAGAAAAGAGAGCAAGTAACTCCCAGCATCGTCCTATTGTACATTCTCGACCCACTCTTAAATATATCCACTTAATTCGCAGACTTGGCTAGCCCTGTCTATTTCTGATATACTTTGCTATAATCTAATCCTAAAATACTCCCATCAACAACTCAATAATAGAACAAAAAAATTGGCACGAC
>Ga0115031_1001685_pt1 | contig 16357 bp, 15 predicted proteins | sample Maine_Asex4_meta_FD_87301 | JGI IMG/M metagenome (GOLD analysis project Ga0115031, IMG submission 87301) | Marine algal microbial communities from Maine, USA - Maine_Asex4_metaG | ecosystem: Host-associated > Algae > Red algae > Unclassified | place: Maine, USA | collected 2015-01-05
CTCGACCTCAAATCCGTGTGGTTCGCGGGCAAGGCCAAGTTCGACGGGCGCAAGCACCGCAATCTCCAGGCGCAGGAACTGGCCCAGATCGCCGGGCGCGCGGGCCGCTACAAGAACGACGGCAGTTTCGGCGTCACCGCCGATTGCCGCCCGCTGGAGCCGGAGGTGGTGGAGGCCATCGAGGAGCACGAGTTCCACGGCGTCGGCAACCTGCAATGGCGCAATGCGCGGCTGCATTTCACCTCGCCCACCGCGCTGCTCGCCAGCCTCGACTTTCCCGCCCCGCGCCCGGGCCTGATGCGCACCCGCGAAGCCGAGGACGTGATCGCCCTGCGCATGCTGGCCGCCGACCCCGACGTGCAGATGAGTGCGCAGGGGAAGAACCGGGTGCGCCTGCTGTGGGATGTGTGCCAGATACCGGATTTCCGCAAGACGCTGATGGGCGAGCATGTGGACCTGCTGCGCCGCCTGTATGCGTTCCTGACCACGGGGCAGAAAGTCATCCCGACCGACTGGATGGCGCAGCAGATACTGCGAATCGATAAAACCGACGGCGATATCGATGTCCTGTCGAAAAGACTGGCCTATATCCGTACATGGACCTATGCCGCGAACAGGTCGGACTGGCTGGACGATGCGAAGCACTGGCGCGAGCGGACCCGCGCCGTGGAGGATCGACTTTCCGATGCACTCCATGCCAGACTGACACAGCGATTTGTCGACCGCCGCACCAGCGTGCTGATGCAGCGGTTGAAGCAGAAGGAGGAACTGGTGGCCACAGTCGATAAGGACGGCGGCGTCAGCGTCGAGGGCGAACATGTCGGGCGGATCGAGGGCTTGCGCTTTCAGCCGGACAAGGAAGCCGAGGGTGTTCACGCGACCACCATCCGCGCGGCCAGCACCGGTCCCGTCGCAGCCGAACTGACCCAGCGGGTCGAGAAGCTGTATGCGGGCAATGACGGCGACCTGGATTTCACCGAGCAGGGCGGCATCGTCTGGGACAATACGGTCATCGGGCGGCTGACCGCCGGGCCGGATGCCCTGACCCCCGTGGCCAAGGTCTATGGCGACGACCTGCTGGAACCCGTCAGCATCGAGCGCGCCGAGCGCCGCCTTCAGCAATGGATCGACCGCAAGGTCAAGGCGCTGTTCGAACCGCTGATCGACCTGCGCGACGACGAGAAGATCGACGGCATCGCGCGCGGCGTGGTGTTTCAGCTCGTCGAGGGGCTGGGCGTGCTGCCCCGGGGTCCCGTCGCCCAGGACGTGAAATCCATCGAGCAGGACGCCCGCGCCGTGATGCGCAAGTACGGGGTGCGATTCGGGCAGTACACCCTGTTCATGCCCGCACTGCTGAAACCCGCCCCCACGCGCCTGCGCATCATGCTGTGGGGCATCGCGCAGGGGATGGACGAGATTCCCGCCCCGCCCCCCGCCGGCGTCGTGACCTTTACCGCGCCCGAAGGGGTGCCGGAGGCGTATTTCCAGATGGCCGGATACCGCAAGGCGGGCGAGCGCGCGCTGCGACTCGACATGCTGGAGCGGCTGGCCGACATGACCCGGGGGCTGGATGCCCGCAAGGGGTTCGAGGCGACGGCGGACATGCTGTCGATCACGGGCCTGACGCTGGAGCAGTTCGCCGGGCTGATGGACGGCATGGGCTATCGCGCCGAAAAGGCCGAGCGGCCCAAGGTGAAGCCCAGGCCCGTTGAACCGAAACCCGATCCGGTGCCGGAAGCCGGGGCCGAGGCGGATGCGCCTCCCCCGGTGGATGCGCCTCCCCCGGTAGATGCCATCGTGTCGCTGGACAATCCCGGCGAGGCGCTGGAGATCGCCCCCCCCGCGACGTCCCATGCCGGGGCGGATATGGCGGCGGTCGAGGCTGTCGAAGCCGGTGTGACGGACGTGGATGCCGCCCCCGAACGCCCCGTGGCCGAGCCGGTGGCGGACGATGCCGCGAGCGCGGCCTTCGTGTCGGGAACCTCCGAACCCGAAGCGGCCCCCGCGCCGGAACCCGCCCCCGGGGCGAATCCGGACCCGGTCGAGCCGCTCGACGCGCCGGAAGTCGTCGCCGCCGATGACGGTGCTCCCGCGCCCGTCGATGCGGTCGTGTCGCTGGACAATCCCGGCGAGGCGCTCGACATCGCCCCCCCCGCGACCGCCTTCGCCGAGGGCGATACCGCCGCGATCGAGGCGGTGGAGCACGGCGCGACCGATGTGGACCAGGCCCCCGAACGCCCCACGGGCGCGGGCGATGCCGCCGCGCCCCGCCTCGACGATACCGAGGAACCGATGGCCGCGATGGGCCAGCCGTCCTCCGTGCCGAAGGAGGCCGAGGGCAGGACCGTCGAGGTCGCCATGGCCGATGTCGAAACCGGCGAGATGGAGACGTTCTACACCTTCCGCATCCTGCCCAAGGGTCGCCGCCAGCGCGGTGACGGTCCGCGCCGGGACGGCAATCGCGGTGAGGCCCCCGGCGGCGAGAACCGCGCGCCCCGCAAGGAAGGCGGCGACCGCAAGCGCCAGCCTCCGCGCGAGGGGGGCAAGCCCGAGGGACGGGGCGGCGAGCGCAAGGGCGGCAAGCCGCGCGGCAAACCCGGTCAGGGACGCCCCGACGGCAACCGCGACGCCCCGAAGCGCGAGCATTCCGCCGCCCCGCCCCGCCCCAGCCGCCCCGTCGACCCGGATTCGCCCTTCGCGATCCTGCAAAAGCTCAAGGACGGGAAGTGATCGGGGCCGGGACCGATACCCTGCCGACCCTGCCCTCTGCGCACCGGCGGGGAGGGGGGGCGGCAATATCGGCCCCCGGGACCGACCGTTCCGGAAGACCACCCCCGCCCCGGGCGACGACCCGGCGCCTCGACGGTCGGCGCATTGCTGTGCAAGGCCCCGGGGCGGAACGGTCATTGCCCGCCGGCACGACTCCCCGATGAGCGCCGAGACCGATCCTGCCGAGGGCGGTGCAGGGGGGAGTGCCGAAACCCTGCGCGTCGACAAGTGGCTCTGGCACGCGCGATTCCTGAAATCCCGGGGGCTGGCGGCGAAACTGGTCTCCGAAGGTCACCTGCGCATAAACGGCGAGCGATTCGCCAAACCCGGCAAGACCGTGCGCCCCGAAGACGTGCTGACGTTCCGTCTCCAGGATCGCATCCGCATCGTGAGGATCATCGCTCTGGGCATCCGTCGCGGCCCGGCCCCCGAGGCGCAGGCCCTCTACGAGGACATGTCGCCACCCCCCGAACCGAAACCGCCCCGGGCCAGCATCACCCGCGAACCCTGGAGCCGGGATCGCAGGCCGGACAAGCAGAAATACGATTCCGCCTGACCGGCCCGCAGCCCTCAGGTGATATGCGCGCCCGTCGTCTCGACATAGACGGCGTAGAGCGACTGGCTCGCGGTCATGAACAGGCGATTGCGCTTGGCCCCGCCGAAGCACACGTTCGAGCAGATTTCGGGCAACCGGATCTGACCGATCCGCTCGCCGTCGGGGGCGAAGACGTGCACCCCGTCATAGCCGTCCCCGACCCACCCGGCGGAGGACCAGATATTGCCCGCCTCGTCGCAGCGGATGCCGTCGGCGAAGCCGGTCTTGCCGTCCCATTCCATCGACGCGAAGGCCCGCTCGTTCTTCAGCGTCTCGCCGTCGATGTCGAACTGCCAGATCTGGCTCTTGGCATCGGGATAGTGCGAAATGCCGGTATCGGCGACGTAGAGGGAGGTGTAATCGGTGTTGAAGCACAACCCGTTGGGCTTGAACGGCGCATCCGTCACCTTGGTGACCGCGCCGCTCTTCGCATCGATCCGGTACACCGCCTCCTTCTGGTTCGGCTGGACCGAGCCGGTATCGAGCCGCTCGCCCTCGTAGTTCATCAGACCGCCATAGCCGGGATCGGTGAACCAGATCGAGCCGTCCTCCGGGTGGACCACCGCATCGTTGGGCGCGTTGAATTCCTTGCCGTCGAAGCCGTCGGCCAGCGTCGTGACCGACCCGTCGTATTCGTAGCGCACGACCTGCCGCGTGCCGTGCTGGCACGAAATCTGCCGCCCCCGGAAATCGAAGGTATTGCCGTTGGAATTGCCCGAGGGGGACCGGAAGCGGCGCGAGACATGGCCGTCCTCGTCGGTATAGCGAAGCTGCTCGTCGGCCGGAATATCGCTCCAGATCAGGTAGCGCCCGACCCCGTTCCACGCCGGACCCTCCGCCCAGCTCATCCCCGTATGGATGCGCCGGATCGCGGTATTGCCCAGTTTCGCGGTAAAGCGCGGGTCGAGCGAGATGATATCGGGGTCGGGATAGCGGACCGGGTCGGCCCCGGGGGCGAAGTTGCGCGCAAAAGCGTCCGGGGCCATCGCGCTGACGCCTGCGATTCCGGCGGCGGCGGTCAGAAAGGCGCGGCGGTCGAAGGCGGGTTTCGATTCATGGGTCATCGGTCACTCCCTGGTTCCGGTGCTCCCTGCGCAAGGCTTTTTAACGGATTGATCGCAGGGTGTACGATTCTGGTACCAGAGGAATCCCGACTTGCATAGTCGCGCAGCAATACCCCTTGCGGGCATCTACCGCCGCGAGCGGCAGCGCGTCACAACCCCCGCGCCTTCTCGCGCAGCATGAACTTCTGGATCTTCCCCGTCGATGTCTTCGGCAGTTCCTCGAAGATCACGGTCTTGGGCGACTTGAACCCGGCGAGGTGCCGGCGGCAGAAGGCGATGACCTCCTCCGCCGTCGCGCTCGCTCCCTCGGCCATCTCGACGAAGGCGCAGGGCGTCTCGCCCCATACGTCATCGGGCCGCGCGACGACCCCCGCCGCGACGACGCCGGGATAGCGGTGCAGCACCGCCTCGACCTCGACCGAACTCACGTTCTCGCCGCCCGAGATGATGACGTCCTTCAGCCGGTCGCGGATCTTCAGATACCCGCCGGGATAGATCGCCGCCGCATCCCCCGAGTGGAACCACCCGCCCCTGAACGCCTCCTCCGTCGCTTCGGCGTTCTTGAAGTAGCCCTTCATCACGGTATTGCCGCGCAGCATGATCTCGCCGGAAACCTCGCCGTCATGCGGCACCTCGGCCCCGGTTTCCCGGTCGACCGCCGTGGCCCCCTCGAACATCGCCATGCGCGGTCCCTGCCGGCCCTTGATCTCGGCGCGTTCCTCGGGGGGCAGGGCGTCCCACTCGCCCTTCCAGTCGCACTGGGTCACGTGGCCGTAGGTTTCGGTCAGGCCGTAGACATGCTGCACGTCGACGCCCAGCGTCTCCATCTTCGCCAGCACGGCGGGGGGCGGGGGGGCACCGGCGGTGAAGGCGTGGATGGTGTGGTCGAAGTCGCGCCTGTCCCCGGGTTTGGCGTTGATCATCATCTGCAAGACGATGGGCGCGCCGCCGAAATACTGCGCGCCGTGGTCGGCGGCGGCATCGTAGATCGCCTTGGCCGTCACCGCGCGGGTGCAGACCATCGTGCCCGCCTGCGCCGCCATGGCCCAGGCGTGGCCCCAGCCGTTGCAGTGGAACAGCGGCACGATGTAGACGTATTTCGGATGCTTGGGCAGCGGCCAGCCCATGATCGTGCCGGTGGCGATGAGATAGGCCCCCCGGTGGTGATACACGACCCCCTTGGGCCGCCCGGTGGTGCCGGAGGTGTAGTTGATCGCCATCGCGTCCCACTCGTCGGCGGGCATGGGCCAGTCGAACCCGGGGTCGCCATGCGCCAGCAACTCGGCATGGGTCGTCGCGCCCAGCCGTTCGCCCTCGCCGGGCTTCAGGTCGGCGGTGTCGTCGACGATGTCGATCACCTCCGGCGCGGCATCGCCCAGGATCGCGAGGGCGGCCTTCACCACCGGCGAGAACTGCGTGTCGCAGAACAGGATGCGCGATTCCGAATGCTCCAGGATATAGGCGACCGTATCCGCATCCAGCCGCGTATTGATCGCGTTCAGCACCCCGCCCGTCATGTTCACGGCGAAATGCGCCTCGATCATCTCGGGCGTGTTGGGGCACAGGAAGCTGACCACGTCGCCCCGCCCGACCCCCCGCGCCGCCAGCGCCGAGGCCAGCCGCACGCACCGCGCATACGTCTCGCCCCACGTATAGCGCCGCTCGCCGTGGATCACCGCAGGGTGCTCGCCATGCACCTCCGCCGCGCGCCGCAGGAACGAGAGCGGCGTGAGCGGCACGTGATTGGCTTCGGTCTTCCCGAAAACGTCGAAATCCTCGCGGGCCATGCGGCGCGCCTCCCTCTGGGTCGTTTTTCCCGACGATAGGGCGGGGACGGGTCGAAGGGAAGATGCGAGAATGCGCTTATCGCAGCCCGAACCGCGCCCAGGCGGGGAGTGCGCTGCGGCGGGGGTGCTGCATGACGCTGCGCACGGCCATCGCGGCGCGCTCGGGGGGCAGGGCGAACCATTCGCCCTTCATGCGCACGGGGCGCAGGTGGCGGTGGACGGCCTGCTCCAGCGCCCGGGCGCGCGAGACGGGGAAGGTCTTGTACAGCATCAGGGGGCGCGGATTGGCGGTCTGGAAGGTGCGCAGGCGCTGCTCGGGGTCCCTGGCGATGCCGATCTTGGAAGGACCGATGGCCCGCCCGCGCTTGCTGCGATACGCGATCACGTAGACGTGGTTGCCGGGCGTCCGGGTCTGCCGCCTGCCGGAGCGCCGCCGCCGCCATGCGACGACAGCGAGGACCGCGAGGGCGGCGAAGAGGGCGGCGGTCGGGTCGATCATGGGGGGGAGTGTACGACGCCCCGGATTGACTTACGGTTAGCGTGATTCGCTTTACCTGCTTGCCTGCCCCGGGAGAGACGACCGCATGTCCGCAACGCGCGTGAAGATCTGCTGCATCGCTTCCGGGGAGGAGGCGCGCCGGGCCGCCGGGGCGGGGGCCGAACTGCTGGGCCTCGTCGGGCCGATGCCGAGCGGGCCGGGGGTGCTGACGCTGGCGCAGGCGGCGGAGATCGCGGCCGATGCGCCCGCCGCCGCGCGGCCCGTCCTGCTGACGTCTTCCGGCACGGCGGCGGGGATCGCGGCGCAGGCGGCGCGGGTGGGGGTGACGGCGGTGCAGGTCGTGCGGCACATCGCGGCGGCGGAGGCGCGCGCGCTGGCCGCGAGCGGTCTGCACTACGTGCAGGTCGTGCATGTGGAGGGGCGCGACTGCCTCGACCTGATCGACGTGTATGGCGGGCACTGCACCGCCTTCCTGCTCGATTCCGGGCGTCCTTCCGGGGCCGAACTGGGCGGCACCGGGCGCGTGCATGACTGGGGCGTCAGCGCGCAATTCCGCCGCCGCTCGCCCCGCCCCGTCTTCCTCGCCGGAGGGCTGACGCCGGACAATGTCGCCGAGGCCATCGCGCAGGTGCGCCCCGCCGGGGTTGACATCTGCTCCGGGCTGAGGCGCAACGGGGCGCTCGACCCCGGGTTGCTGGCCGCGTTCATGGCGGCGGTGCGGGGCGTGCCGCAGGAGGGCGCAGCACCATGACCATCCATTGCCTCGGGTCGATCAATGTCGACCATGTCCACCGGCTGACCGCCTTTCCGCAACCGGGCGAGACGTTGCAGGACATCTCCTACAGCGTCGGTCTGGGCGGCAAGGGGACGAATCAGGCGATTGCGGCGCATCGGGCCGGGGGCGACGTGCGCCTGATCGGGGCGGTCGGGGCGGATGGCGATTGGGCGCGGGGGCAGTTGCAGGCGTTCGGCTTCGATCTCGCGCAGGTCGCGGGGGTCGATGCGGCGACGGGCCACGCGGTGATCCATGTCGATGCGGGGGGCGAGAACCAGATCGTGATCCATGGCGGCGCGAACCGCGCGATCCCCGACGCGCATGTCGAGGCGGCACTGGCGGGCGCGCAGCCCGGGGACTGGTGGCTGACCCAGAACGAGACGAACGCGACGGTCGGGAGCACGATGCGCGCCCGGGCGCTGGGCCTGCGCACCGTGCATGTCGCCGCCCCCTTCGATGCGGCGGCAGCGACCGCGATCCTGCCGCATCTGGATCTGCTGGCGGTGAACGAGGGCGAGGCGGCGGCGCTGGCCGCGCATCTGGGCGTCGCGCCCGAAGCCCTGCCGGTTCCGTCGCTGCTGGTGACGCGCGGGGCGCGGGGGGCGGTGTGGCGCGACGGGGGGGCGGAATGCAGCGTTCCGGCTTTCGCGGTGGAGGCGGTGGACACGACCGGTGCCGGGGATACCTTTCTCGGCGTCACCCTCGCCGGGCTGGATTCGGGGCTGGCGGTGCCGCAGGCCCTGCGCCGGGCCGCCGCCGCCGGGGCGCTGTGCGTGGGGCGGGCCGGGGCGGCCGGGTCCATCCCGACCCGGGCCGAGATCGATGCCTTTCTGGAGAACTCCGCATGACCACCCCCGTCATCATCGACACGGACCCCGGCATCGACGATGCCATGGCCATCCTCTACGCCGTCGCGGACCCGGCCATCGAGCTGGTCGGCCTGACCACCGTATTCGGCAACGTGCCGGGGGCCACCGCCACCCGCAATGCCCTCGCGCTGCTGGATCTGGCCGGATCGGGCGCGCCCGTGGCCGCCGGGGCCGCCGTGCCGCTGGTGCAGGCCCCGCAGGATCACCCCGACTTCGTGCACGGCACCGACGGCCTCGGCGGTATCCCGCTGCCCCCGCCGTCGCGCGCCGTGGACCCCCGCCCCGCGCATGTCTTTCTGGCGGAGGAAATCGCGAAGCGCCCCGGCGAGATCACGCTGATCCCCGTCGGCCCCCTGACCAATATCGCCCGCGCGCTCGACCACGCCCCCGAAATCGCGAAGCAGGTGAAGCAGGTCATCGTCATGGGCGGCGCGGTGCGGACCAAGGGCAACGTCAACGACCATGCCGAGGCGAATATCTGGCAGGACCCCCATGCGGCGGCGGCGGTCTTCGCGGCGGACTGGCCGATGATGCTGGTCGGCCTCGACGTGACGGAGGCGACGATCTGCACCGCCGCCGATCTGGCCCCCATGACCGGCCCGTCGCCCGAATCGGGGGCCTTCCTGACCCGGGCCGCCGAGTTCTACTTCCGGTTCCACAAGGACAGCGCGGGCATCGACGGGTGCCACATGCACGACCCCTCCGCCGTCATCGCGGCGGTGGAGCCGGGCCTGTTCGGCACGGTATCCGCTCCCCTGACCGTCACGCTGGATGGCGAACGGGCGGGCATGACGCGCGAGGGGGGCGGTGGCCGGGCCGTCGATATCTGCATCGGCGTCGAATCGGCGCGAGTCATGGACCGATTTCGCGCGCATTTGTCGTCTGGCCGCTTGCCGTAGCGGTTGCGATGATTAAGCTGCGGTAAAGATTATCGACCGGGACGGATTATGTTCGACATCGCCACGCTTTCCTACACCGATGCGGCCGCGCCCGCCGAATTCGCGCGCTCGCTGCACGAGACGGGTTTTGCCGTACTGACGGATCACCCGGTCACGCCCGACCGCATCGCGTCGGCCTATGCGAGCTGGGGCGCGTTCTTCAATTCGCAGGCCAAGCATGACTGGGCCGTGTCCGGCGGGCAGCAGGACGGGTTCTTTCCCTTCAAGTCCGAGAATTCCAAGGACAGCGCGGTCAAGGATCTGAAGGAATTCTACCACGTCTTCCCTAAGGGCCGCGTGCCGCCGGAACTGGAGGCGGAAACCCGCGCCCTGCATGCCGATCTGGTGATGGTGGGCGAGACGCTGCTGTCCTGGCTCCAGGATCACAGCCCGGCGCAGGTGACGGCGAGCCTGTCCGAGCCGTTCCCGTCCATGGCAGCGGACAGCCCCTCGAATCTGCTGCGCATCCTGCACTATCCGCCGCTGGAGGAAGCGCCCGAGCCGGGGGCCGTGCGGGCGGCGGCGCACGGGGATATCAACCTCATCACCTGCCTGCTCGCGGGCACCGAATCGGGGCTGGAGGCGCGCGATACCGCCGGGAACTGGCACGCCGTGCCCTGCGACCCCGGGATGATGGCGATCAATGCGGGCGACATGCTGGAGATGGCCTCGGGCGGCCACTACCCCGCCACCGTCCACAAGGTCGTGAATCCCCCCGCCGCCCGCAACGTCGCGCGCTTCTCGATGCCGATGTTCCTGCACCCGCGCCCCGATGTGGTGCTGAAGCCGGGAACGACCGCCGAAGATTTCCTGACCGAACGCCTGCGCGAGATCGGCCTGAAAGCCTGACGGGATCGGCCGACCCATGGAAAAGGAAAGACCCCACGCACGGTTGATGAGGATATTTCGCGAAGCCAATCTGGGTGGCGAGGAACCCGGCTACGAGAAAAGCGCGCGACTGCTGAGGGAGATCGCGGGCAATCCCGTCGAAATCAACGCCCTGTTCCAGGCGATCGACGAGTCGAACGACTCCACCCTGGGCGCGGAAACATTGCACCGGCACGCGCGAAAGGCGAGAAACGACATAGGAAGGGAAATCGTCAGGCTGGACCATCGGGAAACATCGGTTCTCATCTGGGGCCAGTCCGCCGGGATCGGCGCGACGCTGCTCGGGTGCGGTGGTCTTCTCGCCGGAACGATAGCACTTTTCGGCGGTATCCCCATCGTGCTTGCAGGAGGGGTGCTGTTCGGCGTCGCGACGTGGGAAAGACAGCGATCGGGAGCGGAAAAAGACAGGCTGGCCAGTGGACGCGACGATCTCGATCTTCTCAACACCGAACTGGAAAGAGCCATGACGAGGAAGTAGTCTCGGATACGAGACACATCGGGAGCCACGGCTCCACCACATACGAAACGAGCGCAGCCATAATGATCGAAGATGAAACCCTGAGCGGTATCCTGATGTCCGATTTCGCTTCGGGCATCGTCGGAAGCATGGTTTCGGGACTCGCCATCGTCTTTGCGGCTTACATCTTCCGTTCCGGTCGCTCCTCGCTGCGCCGTGCGCGATTGCTGACTGTGGAAGCAGCCCTCGGGGACGTGGGGCTTTCCATCCGCGACCTGCACCGGAAGGCTCGCGACGAGGGGAATTCCACGGTGTTCTTCTCTGCCAAGAGATCGAGTACAAACCTTCGACATCATACCGAATAGGATCGATATCATGCTCAAGACCATCCTCGCCGGGGCCACCGCCGCCCTCATGGCCACCACTGCCCTCGCCGCCGATTTCAAGCCTGCCGTCGTCTTCGACATGGGCGGCAAGTTCGACAAGAGCTTCAACGAGGGTGTCTGGAACGGGGTGAAGAAGTTCACCGACGAGACCGGTGTGGAGGTGATGGAATTCGAGGTCACCAACGAGACCCAGCGCGAGCAGGCGATGCGCCGCATGGTGCGCCGGGGCGCGACGGTCGTGCTCGGGGTCGGCTTCGCCCAGGCGGATGCCATCGACAAGGTCGCCGCCGACCACCCCGACGTGAAGTTCGCCATCGTCGACGTGTCCTGGCTCGACCGCCCCAACCTGCGCCAGTATGCGTTCAAGGAGCACGAGGGCAGCTATCTGGTCGGCGTCGCCGCCGCGCTGAAATCCGAAACCGGCACGGTCGGCTTCGTCGGCGGGATGGACATTCCGCTGATCCGCAAGTTCGCCTGCGGCTACGTGCAGGGCGTGATGGAGACCAAGGGGACCGCGACCGTCATCCAGAACATGACCGGCACGACCCCCAGCGCGTGGAACGACCCGACCAAGGGCGCGGAACTGGCCCAGAGCCAGATGGATCGCGGGGCCGATGTCGTCTATCACGCGGCGGGCGGCACCGGCACGGGCGTCATCCGCGCGGTGGCCGATGCGGACAAGCTGGCCATCGGCGTGGACAGCGACCAGTACGCCCTCGCCCCCGGCAACATGCTGACCTCGATGGTCAAGCGCGTGGACGTCGCCGCCTACGACACGCTGACTTCGGCCAGGGACGGCACCTTCGAAGCGGGCGTCAATATCCTGGGCCTGGCCGAGGACGGCGTGGACTGGGTCATCGACGGGAACAACGAGGATCTGGTGACTGCCGATATCCGCGCGGCGGTCGAGGAGGCGCGTCAGATGATCGTCGCGGGCGATGTGGTGGTCCACAACTACGAGGACGACAGCTCCTGCCCGTCCACCTTCACCCAGCGCGCGGCCATGGCCCCGGCCATGTCGCGGGAGGATATCGCGGCGGAACTCACGGCCCTTCAGGGTCGTCTGAAAGAGCTTGAAGGAATGCTGAAATAAGCACCGAGCGCCCCGGAATCGCCCCCGCCGTCCGCCTGAGCGGCATCACCAAGGTCTTCGGCCCGGTGATCGCCAACGATGCGGTCGACCTGACCGTCGCGCCGGGGACGATCCACGGCATCATCGGCGAGAACGGCGCGGGGAAATCAACCCTCGTCTCGATCCTCTACGGCTTCTACACCGCCGATTCGGGGAGCATCGAGATCGACGGACAGCCCGCGCCGATCCGCGACAGCGCCGATGCGATCCGGTTCGGCATCGGCATGGTGCATCAGCATTTCATGCTGGTGCCGAACTTCACCGTGCTCGAAAACATCATGCTCGGGGCCGAGGGCGGCGCGATGCTGCGCGGGGGCAAGGCGGCGACCCGCGCCGAACTGCTGCGGCTGGAGCGCGATTATGCGCTGGAGGTCGACCCCGACGCGGTGATCGAGGATCTGCCCGTGGGCCTGCAACAGCGGGTCGAGATCCTGAAGGCCCTGCGCCGGGGCGCGCGCATCCTGATCCTCGACGAGCCGACCGGCGTGCTGACCCCCGCCGAGACGGATCGCTTCTTCGACATCCTGCGCGGATTGCGCGAACAGGGCGTCACGATCCTGCTCATCACCCACAAACTGCGCGAGATCATGGAGGTGACGGATACCGTCTCCGTCATGCGGCGCGGCAGGATGGTGGGCCATCGCACGACATCCGAGACGACGCGGCAGGAACTGGCCGAACTGATGGTCGGGCGGGCGGTATCCCTCGAAGTCGACCGGCTCAAAGCGGAACCGGGCGCGGTGGCGATGGCCGCGCAGGGGCTGACCTGGCGCGACGAAGGGGGCGTGGCCCGCCTGTCGGACGTATCGCTGGATTTGCGCGCGGGCGAGATCCTCGGGCTGGCGGGGGTGTCGGGCAACGGGCAATCCGAACTGCTCGACGTGCTGTCCGGCATCGCGCGGGTGCAGGAGGGGCGCGTCGTGATCGGTGACCGCGACATTACCCGCGCCAACCCCATGGACCCGGCGGAAATGCGCCGCCTCGGCGTCGCCCATGTGCCCGAAGACCGCCACCGCCGCGCGCTCGTGCTGCCGTTCGAGGCGCGCGAGAATGCGGTGCTGGGCTACCATGACGGGGCGCGCACCGGGGCGGGCCGCCTGCTCAGCCCGGCCGCGATGCAGGACCATTGCGAGACGCTGATGACCCGCTTCGACGTGCGCCCCCCCGCCCCGCGCCAGCCCGCCGTGGGCTTCTCCGGCGGCAATCAGCAGAAGCTGGTGCTGGCCCGCGAAATCGAGACGGAGCCGACGATCATGCTGATCGGCCAGCCGACGCGCGGCGTCGATATCGGCGGCATCGCCTTCATCCATGCCGAGATCATGGCCCGCAAGGCCGCCGGCTGCGCGATCCTGCTCGTCTCGGTCGAACTCGACGAAATCCTCGCGCTCTCCGACCGCATTGCGGTGATGAATGCGGGCCGCATCGTCGGCACATGCCCCCGCGACGAGGCGGACGTGACCCGCATCGGCCTGATGATGGCGGGCGTGTCCGAGGGGGCCGCTGCATGACCCGGTCGAGCATGATTTCCCGTGAGCGGCCCTTTTCCGCGCCCCGCCCCGAACCCGTTCCTGCCCCGGACCCGATCCGGGGCCTGTCAGGCGATGCGCCCCGCAATGCGCCCCGCTCGAAAAGGCCCCGGATCGGGTCCGGGGCAGAGGATGGCGCGATGTACCGTCCCGCATCCGGGGCAGGGCCGGGAATCGATTCGCGGGGGGCCGCCGCATGACCCGTCTCCCCGGCTGGGCCGAGTATCTGCTGATCCCGATCCTGAACCTGTCGCTGGCCTTCGGCGTCGCGGCGCTGGTGGTGCTGGCCATCGGCGAGAACCCGGTCGAGGCGCTGAACGTGATGATCCAGGGGGCGTTCGTCTACGAGGGCGCGTTCGGGTACACGCTGTACTACACGACCAATTTCATCTTCACGGGGCTGGCCGTCGCGGTCGCCTTTCACGCGCGGTTGTTCAATATCGGGGGCGAGGGGCAGGCGTATCTGGGGGGGCTGGGCGCGATACTGGTCTGTCTGGCGTTCGATTCGTGGATGCCGGGGCTGATCCTGATCCCGCTGGCGATTACGGGCGCGGCGGCGACGGGGGCAGCCTGGGCGTTCATTCCGGGGTGGTTGCAGGCGTATCGCGGCAGTCACATCGTCATCACGACGATCATGTTCAACTTCATCGGTGCGGGGCTGATGGTCGCGCTGCTGGCCGGGGTGCTGATGCGGGGCGGGCAGTCGAACCCCGAAAGCCGCGAGGTCGCGGAGGCCGCGCGCCTGCCCTATGTGCATGATATCGTGAACGCCTTCGGCTTCGACATGGCCAGCACGCCGCTGAGCATCGCCTTTCCCGTCGCGCTGCTGGCCTGCCTCGGGGTGTGGGTGCTGATCTGGCGCACGCGCTGGGGCTATGCGTTGCGGGCGATGGGGCAGTCGGAATCGGCGGCGGTCTATGCGGGTATTCCGGTCCGGCGGATGATCGTGACGGCCATGGCGGTCAGCGGGGCGCTGGCGGGCCTGATGGCGATCAACACGGTGCTGGGCGCGCACGGCAAAGTGGTGCTCAACTTCCCCTCCGGCTTCGGGTTCACCGGCATCGCCGTGGCGCTGATGGGGCGCAGTCACCCGGTCGGCATCATCCTCGCCGCGTTCCTGTTCGGCGCACTGTTCCAGGGCGGCACCGAACTGGATTTCGAGTTCCAGACGATCACGCGCGAGATGGTGCTGCTGATCCAGGGGCTGATCATCCTGTTCTCCGGCGCGCTGTCGCTGATGTTCGTGCCGTGGATCACGCGGCTGGTGGGGGGGCGCAAGGCATGACGTGGCTCGACGCGCTGCTGATCCTCGATTCGACGTTCCGCGTCGCCACCCCGCTGATCCTGTGCGCGATGGCGGGGCTGGTATCGGAACGCGCGGGGATCGTGGATATCGGGCTGGAGGGCAAGCTGCTGGCCGCCGCCTTCGCCGCCGCCGCGACCGCCGCGCTGACGGGGTCGGCCTGGGCGGGGCTGCTGGCGGGGATCGGCGTGTCCGTGGTCCTGTCCATCGTCCACGGGTTCGCCTGCATCACGCACCGGGGCGAGCAGATCATCTCCGGCATCGCGATCAATATCCTCGCCTCCGGCATGACGGTCGTGGCCGGGGTCGCGCTGTTCCGGCAGGGGGGGCAGACGCCTTCCTTGCCCCGGGACGCCCGCTTTCCGTCGATCGAGTTGCCGGGGGTCGAGGCGTTCGCGGACATCCCGTATTTCGGGCCGTTCTGGGCCGAACTGGTCTCGGGCCATACCCTGCCGGTCTACCTCGCCGTGTTATCGGTGCCGCTGGTCTGGTGGCTGCTGTGGCGCACGCGGTTCGGCCTGCGCCTGCGGGCGGTGGGCGAGATGCCGAGCGCGGTCGACAGTGCGGGGATCTCGGTGCCGTGGCTGCGCTATCGCGCGCTGATCATCGCGGGGGTGCTGTGCGGCATCGCCGGGGCGTTCCTGTCCACGGCCCATGGCGCGGGCTTCGTGCGGGAGATGAGCGCGGGCAAGGGCTACATCGCGCTGGCGGCCATGATCTTCGGCAAATGGCGGCCCTGGTCGGTGCTGTTCGCCTGCCTGCTGTTCGGCTTTCTGGAGGCGGGCGCGGCGCGCATCCAGGGGACGCCGCTGCCCCTCGTCGGGGAAATCCCCATCGAGGTGGTGCTGGTCCTGCCCTATGTCGCGACCGTGATCCTGCTGGCCGGGTTCTTCGGCAAGGCGATGCCGCCGAGGGCGCTGGGGACGCCGTATGTGAAGGAGCGGTAGGGGGAGGACCGCTCTGCCCCGGGCGATGCCGCTGCACGGGGCACCCGGGGCCTCGCAGATCAACGCGCTGACCGTCGAGGCCCCGGGTCTTACGCCCGGGGCAGGGCGGTACGGGGTTACTCGACCGTGATGCGCCCGTCCGTCATCGGCTGGTACACCCCGCCCGAGATCAGGTATTCGGCGACCACGTCCTCGACCCCCGGGCCGAAATCGTAGGCGTCCTTCGCGTTGTCGCGAAAGATGGCGTAGCCGTCGCCGCCGCCCCGCAGGAAGTCGTTCGACACCACGCCGTATTCCGCATCGGGGTCGATCGGCGCCCAGCCCTCCGCGCCCTGCACCTCGACCTCGGACACGCGCCCCGCATTCGGCGCGGCGTCCAGCGTGTAGGTGTAGCGCAGCCCGGCGACCTGGGCGAAGCGGCC
>Ga0115031_1001686_pt1 | contig 16350 bp, 25 predicted proteins | sample Maine_Asex4_meta_FD_87301 | JGI IMG/M metagenome (GOLD analysis project Ga0115031, IMG submission 87301) | Marine algal microbial communities from Maine, USA - Maine_Asex4_metaG | ecosystem: Host-associated > Algae > Red algae > Unclassified | place: Maine, USA | collected 2015-01-05
CGCCGCCGCCGCCGCCGGGGGCTGGTGCGGACGCTGCGAGGGCCGGCCACCCGGCCGCAAAGGGGGTGCGGGGGTGGGCGGCCCAGCCCCACCGCGGGGGACCAAGTTACTGCCCGCTGGGGGGGCGGGGGGGGGTGCGACACCGTTGACCTCGGCGCCATCGACCGCGGCGGCCCCGACGGGCACGCTGTCACTACCATGGTACGTTGCCTCGGCAGGAGACAGCTGCTGCCTGACGTGGCGGGCGGAGCGGCGACCGCCGCCGTCATTGCGCAACTCCCCCCCGACCGCGCCTGCGGGGTGCTGGCGCGCCACGCAACCGCCTCTCTCGCCATCAGCTGCGGGCGGAGCTCGATCCATGGGCGGTTGGTTCCGAGCTGTGCTTGGTGGCGGGGGGCTGACGAGGAGGCCCTCGGCTGACCGCCGAGGGCGTCCTGGTCAACCGGCCGCGGGAGGACGGGCTCCGGGGGGGGGGAGGGTGGACATGGGCGTGGGGGTGGGAGCGGAGGCAGGGCGCCTCGGCTCGAGCATCCACCCATCTGGTCGCGCCGGCCCGACGTGGCTGTGAGGGTCGGTAGTCAAGGGGAGCGGACGGGGGGAGGAATGCCATGCTGGCGCGGGTGGTGAGGGTCGGCTATGTTGCTGTTGTTCCATATAGTCCTCTGTGCGAGTTGGTTAGATGGACATTGCCAGGCAGTACTATATACCGCCGGGTGCTGCGTTATGCCCGTCAGAACCAAGGATTTTTTTCGAAGCCAAGAAAAGCACGGGCCGTCCTCAGCCAAGTATACAAGAGATGAAAAGCAACGCAAGACCAACCAACGACCCGGGCACTGACGCCACCACGTCCCCCGTCGCAGCCACGCCGAAGAATGAAGCAGCCAGCCAGTCCCAATGGGTGACCTGACCATCGAGCACCGCTGGATCAAGGCCACCGCGGCCACGGCCCACTCGGTCGCTAACATGGCGGGGCCGGTCACAGTGGCGATGGCAGGGGGTCACAGAAAGCGGTGGGGGTCATCATGCGGCGCGCAGCAGCGCGGCAATCCCCCACCGCTCCCAAACGTCAAGCCGTGAGCCTCGACCGGGCGGCAGCGGCGGGTGCACACCACCCTGCCGCTACCCGAGTTCGCACTCGAGCTGCGCCAACAAGCTCGCCAGGGTGGCGCGCTTCGCTGCAGATACCAACCAGCGAGAACAAAAGCCAAGCAAAGCCCGGCCGACAACAACCGCTGCCGACAAACGCTTTCCTTCCTTGAGCGACAAGAAAAGCAAATATGAAGAGTCTCCCCACTGCTGCGGCGACGCCTGCTGCGTCCACACCTCCAGCGCGCGCTCGTAGCACGCCACTGCCGCCTCCATGTTACCCGACTTGTCGCCGCACACCCGCTTGGTGTACGCGTCGCCCAGGTTGAGCTGCGAGATCGCCCAGTCCAGGGGCGCCGCCTCCCGCGTCCACACCTCCAGCGCGCGCTCGTAGCACGCCACCGCCGCCTCCATGTTGCCCACCTTGTCGCCGCACACCCGCTTGGTGTATGCGTCGCCCAGGTTGAGCTGCGAGTTTGCCCAGTCCAGGGGCACCGCCCCCCGCGTCCGCACCTCCAGCGAGCGCTCGTAGCAAGCCACCGCCGCCTCCATGTTGCCCACCTTGTCGCCGCACACCCGCTGCGTGTACGCGATGGCCAGGTTGAACGGCGTACTTGCCCAGTCCAGGGGCGCCACCTCTCGCGTCCACACCTCCAGCGCGCGCTCATAGCAGACCACCGCCGCCTCCACGTTGCCCGCCTTGTCGCCGCACACCCGCTCGGTGTATGCGTCGCCCAGGTTGAGCTGCGAGTTTGCCCAGTCCAGGGGCACCGCCCCCCGCGTCCGCACCTCCAGCGCGCGCTCGTAGCACGCCACAGCCGCTTCCACGTTGCTCGCTCTGTCGCCGAGCACCCGGTCGGCGTACGCGATGCCCAGGCTGTTTTGCGTGCTTGCCCATTTCAGCGGCGCCGCCTCCGGCGTCCGCAGCTCCAGCGCGCGCTCATGGCACGCCATCGCCGCCTGCACGTTGGCCGCTCTTCCACCGCCCTTCCGGTGCATGTACGTGGTGCCTAGGTGGCATTGCAGCGACGCCCACAACAATGGTTCTTTAGCTTTTGACACGAGACCAAGAGCGCGCTTTGCATGCTCGAACGCGGACTCTGTGTTGCATCGTCGGCTGCCTGCGACCCGTTTGCTGTATGCGAACCTCAACGCCGTCGTGACACGGCGGAGCATCACGGGCTTCCGGGCCACCTGGTGCTCGGCATTATCAGCCACCGCCTGCAACAACGGAATGACGACCACCACGTCGGCCTGGAATGCTAGCGGCGAGCACGCCCGCATGCGCGCGTCGTTCCACCTAGGACCCATCATACAGACCAACCCGCACACGTCCGCCGCTGCAACGACATGGCGGGCCACGTTGTCGTACCAATAGCCGTCGTCGGGCACCTTCCGAAACCGCAGATTACGCCACCCGTCCGCGTCCACGCCGCCGGCGTTCACACCTGCCATGTAGTCATCCACCAGGCGCTGGTGCGCTGTGCGGAGTGTGGAGTCCAGCAGGCTCCGCGCGTACTCGCCGACCACCGGGTGCACGATGACGCCGACTAGCACGCCACCGACCTCGTACACATCACGGCGCAGCAGCTCCACCCGCACCAGGACGTCCACCATCCGCCTTACACCTGCGTCCAGCGCCGCGCCGTCGGCCCCTTCAATGTCTTCTGGGGGCAGCCGACCTGTGGCAGCGGCCGCATCCAGTTGCGGCCGCCACAGCCGACCCAGCACCGAGACACTCGCCCATACAGGGAGGATTCCAATTGCGGCGAACGCCGCCCAACACACCGCGTCCGGGAGCAGCGCCAGGCTCATATCCAGCGTCGCACGCACCGACGGCCGCGGGAAGGGCTCGCCATCCGAGCCACCCCCACAGACCGGATCCATCCACCGCCGCTCCAACTCCTCTACGACCTCGAACCACACGCCGCCGCGGTCCGCGACCATGGCTCCCACACTTCTAAGCGACAGCGCGTGGCGCTCCGTCTTGTCAACGACCCGCCGAACCCAGGACTCTTCCTCCACGGCAGAAAACGGGGCCATCCCCGCCACGACCCGCTTACCAATAGCCTTATCCGCATCGGGGGGTTGCGCAACCGTTGCCGCACCAGCTCAGGGGGGAGGAGCTCGGCTGCTGCCGTCTCTTCCTCGTCGTCCTCATCGTTCTCGTCCCCCCCCACCGCCGCACCCTTCCCGACTGCACCGCCTGCCTCTTCCTCGCTACCAGCCTCCTCGTCCCCGCTTTTGGCCGGGTCATTGTGGTTGAGCGAGGATGGCGGGGGGGTGGCGCACTCCGCAATGGCGCGAGCAACGGCAGCAGCGTTGACGGCGGCGGTAGCAAGGACGGCCACCGCCGCAATGCCCACCACCACGTCAGCAGGGATAGGAAAGACACTCAAGGAAGGCGCCCAGCGGCACACGTAGGAGACAATTCCAAAGAAAAGTGAAGGGAAGTCGGCGCACTCGACAGGCGCGTGCCCTGATCCGAACGCGGTCAGCAACTTGAGCACAAATCTTTGCCGCGAATCCCTCGTGGCACGCGCCATCTTGAACAGCGTCCCGGAATCAATGAAGGGACGCTCGGTGCTGCCCGTGTAAAACGAAAATGCCGCTGCGCACCGGCGTACGGCGCCCATCAAAGAGGCCACAATGCTTTCCACTCCCTCCCGCGTTGGGGAGGGGTGACGGAGCCCGTCCAGGAAAGTGGCGCAGTCCGTGGCAGAGACGTCTTCCCACCGCGGACCCCCATTCGCTGTCAGCACCTCTCTCCACCGACGGAAGCCGGGCAAGTGTTCGGCGAGGGCATCGCACAGATCCACGGCAGCGATGCTGTTCCGCCCCGGCTGGAACAGCGTCGAAGACAGCAGCCAGCGCTTGGTGGCCGCATGAAGGTTGGTGGCGGTCAGTCACCTGTCGGCCACCCAGGCGAGCCAGCAGTCCCGATGTCGAAAAGAGGGAACGGGGCGAGGGTGCACAGCCAGTAAAGCGTGCACCTGGTAGTGAGGTACATTCAAACACGTATGCCTGTGCGAGCTCCCGTCTACGTGCTTGCACACCTCCAGCTGGCCCCCCCAGTTGCACCAGCAGCACATTGCCTCGCGGCGGTGTACGCCTCGCGTCCGGCCGGACCAGCACTCTGTCACCCCGCCGCGGTTCTTGAACGCGTTGATGATCGTTGGCAACCACGCGGTCCACTGATTCTTGCTCGGCATCAAAATCGCGTCCAGACGCACAAACAGGTACTTGTGGGCCAGGGCCGCAACGGATTCTTCCGTCCACAGCAGCGGCAAGACACTGTCCGCCACCACCACAAGGTCGAGGATGGCTCGCCGCCTGTCGAGCTCTGTCGGCTGCAATTTCTTGCGACACCGACAACGGCCACACACCCGGTCGGAGCGGTGGATACAGGATAGCAGCCCGTCCGATAAGTGTAACAGCAAGACGCCGTCTGAGTCGCGCACCTGCGCCTCGAGGAAGGCCCGGGTCTGCGAAATCCCAGGCCCGACTGGCTGGGCAATGCCGAGCAAAAAACCTGAGGGTGTGAGCGAATCACACCCCATCGCCTCCATGACCGCAGCCACGCCCATCGCCTTGACGGCAGCAAGCTTCTCCTCCAGCGACGTCATTGCAAGGACCCCGGGAAGACCTTGTTCGAATCCTCCCCGGGTTGGTAGCAAGGTGCAACACTGCGGCAGGACGCCATGCAGGGTCATTGCCATCTGCCTCGCCGCCTCCGCCGCCACCTCTGGCACGTCCGGGTCGTCGGCGGAGACGACGAAAACACGCAGCGCGGCGTTTCGAGGTGGCGGCGACGGCGGTGGCGACGGCGCGATGCCCGCATTGTAGCCGCCACCTCTGTCCAACGGGCTCGATGGGGGGGTGAGCGTGCCGAATAAAACGTGTGCCACAGCGCGGGGGGGCGCCGACGGCTGTGGGGGCACCTCGGTGGCTGGCGCTGAGATAGTAGAAATCTAAAAAGAAAAAGAATGCTGTGTCAGAGGGAGCTTTCGTGTGAGAATGTGCCGGCTCGCCCAGTAATGCGGAGAGGCACAAGAACCAGAAACAAAAAAGTGATATCGGATTGGAGACCCGGAATAGCAAGGAAGCCGTACTCACCTAGACTCTGAGAGTGTCGGGAGTAAGGGTAACATGGACCTCGAAGAAGGCTGAGGTTTTTGGGGCCGGCGGCCAGCGTTCGCTACGCCTACTGGCATTTCTACCTCTGGCGCGTTTGATGCGCGCATGAGAAACGCAGAATGCACAAGGAAGCCACCGGAAAAGAGCAAGCGCCACAGCAATGCGTTAGTGTCCGTGTATCGCGTGTTTGTCGATCACCACCACACACAAGAGTCACCGAGGCGCATGAGCTTTCGGTGCTCTGCGTGTACGCCCACGGCGTCCTCGACCTTCTCACATGGCGGTGCGCTCACGGTTGAGCCCACAGACCGAACCGACGCACCCCACACCGCTGTCTCCACAGGCATTGTACACGGTTCGTCCTCTCTATGGCCTGTGACCGCCCCCCCGCCACATCGAGCCTCACTTAGCTTTCCACACTCCTTCCGAGTGCCACTGCAATGCTGTCGCCGGGGCGTCCACACCGGTCCACACACGGGTCACATGCTGCTGGCCGACACGATTCATCTTGCTGCTTGTGGGCCGGCGGCCGGCTGCCGCGACGATTTCTGGCGTTTCCACCACTAACGAGTTCCTTGTGCGCCTCAGGTACGCAGAATCAACCAGAAAACAACTGAAAAAGAGAAAACGACTCGGCAATGCGTCAGTGTCCGTGCTTCTGGTGTATGTCCGTCGCCACCGCACGCATAGGTCACTAGTGCGTATTTGCTGCGACCTCCCCGCAGTCTGTATACACGCCCGTGGCGTCTTCTTCTCACCATCAGTAGCTATGCGCTCGCCGTGAAGCATATAGACCGTACCGCACGCTCCTGATCAAGGTGATCTGCTTATTGCATCTTGGTCGGTCCTGGAAGTTGGGGACATCGATTGGATATTCACTGCTTGTGTAGATGCATATCGTTCATAATTCAAAATTGTCAGCTCGGGACCAGAAGTTGACGCGGACACGATCAACGTCGCATAGAGATGGCCCGGGCTCGAAGCGCTCGTACAAGGTCAAAAAGACGTAGATTGAACAGTGTCTGAAGCCCCTCGTTGCCACAGCGGAGCTCTGTGACAAGCTGCGTGATTGCGGCTCGAACGGACTCTGTCTTGAGCTCAAAGCTGTCGGCGCACCCCATAAAAGCAGTCACAAGAGTGAACGTCTCAAGCGATTTTGCGGTAAGCGCCTGAGCATAAAAGTGATGTGGCGCGCACAAAATAAGCATGCAGCGTATCTCTCACTTGCGACGCCAGGCCGGCGTCACACATGTGAGTAAACTTCATCCCAGCTGTGCGTAGCTGGGAGTCGAAGCCAATAGAGGAGGTGTTCTCGGACCCATATATCTCAACGTTGGCTCCCGTGCGCCGCGCGTGCAACCCAACCGCTTGCAAAACGTCCTTCATTCTCTTTCTCTTAGCTGGGATATACTCGGGCTGCTACATCGATTGACAGGTGACTTCCAGGTTGGCTAAGGCAGCCGCCCACGCCTCCTCCACGTTACTGGCGCTGCCACCGGTCAGTACGGCGGGGGGCGCGCGCACCTCGTGATTGTCAGGGCGCACTCAATAGGCCACCTGGGTTAGGCAGGCGAGCAGCCCCGGCGCAGCGGGCCCAAAACCGTCGTCAAGAGCACGCCTGCTTTTGGGTGTTTTGGGACGAACAGATAATCTGCGAACCGCCCTGGGGCTCTGTCAAGGCTGATTTTTTCCGGAAAGGGCGCTAAAATCATCTGTTCGCCGGGATAGATGCATCTCCACTTCTAAAAAGATAGACACAGCATAAGCCGTATAAACTTCACCCTTCCAGAAAGAGAGAGAGACGGAGTAGCGTCTATGGCCCTGCTAACAGGCGAAATGTGTGGAATGAGGAACGATTCCTGTTCTCACAAACACAAATATGCAAGGACCTCGCATGGGATGGCCTCCGAGAGCCTGTCAAGGGGGGTCGATCCGTTTTTTGCACAGGAATTCTGTTTCATCAAACAGGAACACGGGCCTCCGAGAGGCTCAAAACAGGCAAAAACAGACGTGCTTTTGACCACAGTTGTGGGCCCGCTGTGCGGGGGCCTCACTGGCATCTCGAGCAGCAACAATGGCCGAGTTCGCGTCTCGAGCCCGCAGCTGGGCCGCTGCCCAGCACAATCCCGCGTCGTCGTCAATCGCGGATCTGGCGACGTGACCGGCCAGATGCGACCCACTCTTCGAGCTGAAGGCCGCAACAGCCAGGGTCTTCTTGGCCTGAGCGCGCTCCGCCTTCAATTGGCGTGGTGTAAGGGGCCACGCATCGATGATCACTCAAAAGCGAGCGTGCATTGCGGCCATATCGTGCTTTTCGCAGACGAACTTGGCGGCCCGCCCTTGGAGGGTCACACTTATCAGCCTTTCGTCCGTGTGCGACGGAATTTTGCATGTCATACACACCACAGAGCATTCGGTTCAGGTCGTAGGGCCACACCGAGTGACACAGCGATATTTGGGATCTTCCGCAAACGGGCAGGTCTACGAACTGCGGCGGTCCGTCCTGCAGGCGCTGCATCGTCTGAGACGCGTTGCTGAGAGCCCCGCTACACGATACCGTTCCGAAAGCGCGGTACTGAGCGATTCGTGTCGTGGTGGGCGTGGTTGCTAGAAACGAAACAGGAATGGTACGGATCCAGTTCAGCACTTGTGACAGCCACATTCTGAGCAAGTATCCTGGCCCCTCCCTTGAGAACACGTTCAAGAGCAGTACACGTACAAGGCTGTGACGGCATGCTGACCTTTTGGGCAGCCGGCTCACTCGCTGCATTAGGAGCGCCACCGGCCATCTTGAACAAGCGCGATCAGCAGTAGTTCAGCAAGATGATCCGGAATGAAACACTCGAGGGACACAGTAATAGACCCAGTGAAGATGACGGCCGTCGCGACGACGACGACGGTTGCTGTGACGCCCGTCGATCGAGAACGACGGCTGCGGCCACTGTCGTACCTCCACGGCAGAAACTTTCGATTGGAGTCACACATCAACTCTCGCACATCAGTCAACTCCAATGGAAACCTTCCTTGGAAAAGCTCAACACTTCGGTATCAGCATATTCGTTTTGAACTCACACTTGGTCCCAGTATCTGGTCACCAGGACAAACTTAGGGGATCAGCAACAAAGGCCCACCTGGGCCATTAGCGAGTGTGACGAGGACGGGGGTCGACTACATTGTTTTTTTTTGTTGAACCTGCAAGCCCCGAACCCTTTATCGTCGGGTACAGCGCATTCTCGTCACAACATCAAGGGATACAAGAGACCTATGCGAAGTAACACCAAGCTTGGCCCAGATCATATGGGGCTGGACATAGAATTGATGCGACAGATACTTTTCTTACGATATGGCTTCTGAACCGGACCTCCTGTGGCAGATCCAAATTTCGGTGCTGCGGGGCCTGGTGGTGTGGGTCAGGTCAGCTTCTTATGGAAAAGTGAGGACGGACTGAGCCGACAGGGTACGGTCTCGGGATTTTGTCCGAAAACGGGTGCTCGAGCAGGGGTGGTCGCTGCCAAATGATATTTTATGATTGTGACATCGCCCTTCCCGGTCCAATGGCACGCGAATAGATTGAAAAGAAGCCTCGAAAGCCGGGCCGCCACAGCATAGTGCGAGGGCTTTGCGTCTCGTCAGTAACTCGGATACAAGCGATTGTTATCGTCAATCTGACAAATTCACGTGAATCACGTTGGACGTCTTAGCGAGAATGCACCAAGAGTGGCACTCGTGCTGTTTCTCTGTACTGGCGCCCAGACCCAGAATTTTCAATTTGTCCGTAAACTCCTCCAGAGCAGAGAGATAAGGCATGTAATCTTCAAAATTCGACACCCTCCCACACCGCAAAACGTCCAATTTAGTACACAAACGACTTCGCATCTAGAATCTAGGCGCATCTTTGCGCACCCCTGTATTCTACTCTCGCATTAAAGACGAGAGCTGCGTCCTACGAACGAAGCATAAACTTTACTAAGTAACAGAGCATCACGATGTGCACCGCGAAGCGTTCTCCCGACAGCAAACGTGCCGTCCACGTCACGCCGCCCTGACGGATTGCGTTGCAGGGCAAATGGAGCTTTATACTGCTCTCCCTGATGCTTCCTGGAGGTGCTCTTATCCCCTTCCCCACCGACTCTCCGGGGAGCTTTGTGGGGCTGCCCGCTCTCCCCCCCTCACCCCCGCCCACCAACCTACTCCCAAATGCTCTGTTGGGGGCGCTTCCCGGGGCTTCTATCGACCGCCCGCAGCCCACCCGCCCGCTCTTCCTCGCCTCCCGCGAACCTCCTGCCTGCCCACCAACACGTACCCACAAGAGTACACAAAGTCCAAAGCCACCAAAAGAGAGGAAAATCATAATCGCAGTAGGCTCAGCGTACGACAACCAGAAACGGGAGGGACGCACAAGCGTCCAAGAAGCACCCAGTCACTACTTTGTTGTGGTATTCAGACAACAACTTCGTCCAGTATTGCAGCAGAAAAACGACCAACACACGAGATAACAAGGTCAACAAAACGAGTTGAGCAACCATTAAGAAAAGTAAAGTTGGTGAGAGGGCTTGGCGTTGGGGTGGGCATGGCGCCCGCGCTGGAACCCGTTCTGACCCCGTACGCCGACGTGACGGCCACGCTCGTTGTCGTGGCGGCGCCAGACAGGGGGCTGGCACCAGTGGCGTCGCCGCCCGCGTTGCATACTGCGCCTATCATGACAACCGTGGCCACCGGGTAGGCAGCGATGTGCGTGACGGTGGCATCGAAAGCCAAAGTGACAGTGCCCATACTGGCGATGAAGCCGTCCAAACGGGTTGGGGGTGCGGAGGGTGCGTCCCGCCGACTCACAACGCAGTGCGAGCTGCCCCGGCCGGCCCCCTCAGCTGTTGCTTTTGAGAGTTAAACGCTTGTGGCTTATGGCAGTCCAGGCACGCTGGTCCTGGAATGATGTGCGACAATGTATCGTAAGAATGCTGCGTCCTCAACGCTGGTAGATTCAGATTCTCCAGCGACTCCCGACCAATATTCATTGGTGACAAACCGTCCTGACCAGCCCTGACAAGCTGCGAAGTGACGACGACATACCTTGCTGATTCATGTGCGAGTCACCTGTGGTCAGCTTCAGTAGGGGCTACAAGCCCATGAGTTTGGCTCTGCATACTGGTACACCCCGCCGGGGACAGCACGTGGGAGTTGTAGCCCACGTTCTGGACTTCCCCGTCGTCAGATGATGTGAGTGTAGGCTCCGGCCCTGAGCCATCGATGCCTTTCACATTCGAATTAATGCCGGGAAAGAGATCGGGACTGTTGTACATGAAACTGGCACTACTGCCATCCGTATTATAGTTAAGGGTTGCAGACCTGCCTCAAGGATCCGACGGAAGCCGCTAAATGTTTCAGGCGGCCCGATCGCTCCGACAGTAGTATCCCTTTGTTCGAGCGCGCGTGTAGCTACTTTCCCGGTTGAGGAGCCTGTGGTTACCGGGGGAAAGATTTCACCATTTCCACGCCGAAAGTGCAACAATCGATTGACTTTAACGTTGACGAAGATCGGCGGATGGTGGCTACTCTTTGGTAGTGTACTTGTCACCCCTCGTCAGATCATTCAGGCCTTCCCTGCATCGACATGATAATTGCCTAGGGCGCATCCGCTCGTCAAACATTGGGCATGCTGCGGCCGATGGACAGACCCGATAATGGATGCTGGCTCGGTGTGCGATCGAGCAGTTTTTAGGGATGGCAGAGCATATTCTCATCAGTCCGGCCTGGGCGGCGGCATGGCAGCAAACCCAAGTTTTTTTTACGTTAGTGTGTTTTGCATTCATTGTCTTTGGGCAACCCATGTGCTTTATGCTTTCTTTCTTCCCACGCGACGACAACCGTGCCGCTATTTCTACCTTTCCACATCTTCATTAACGTTGACGACCGTGCGCCCTCCGGCAGCCTCCCATGCTTTCCCAACACCCCCCAGCCCGCTAGTCTCGCAAGACTACTGTGGACATGCACTGATTCCTGTAATAGTTGACAGGGACCAGTGGACAAGTTGAGCTCCATTTTTTAATTTCACTGATGCAATGACCACTTGCCAGCAGGTCAGTGTCCGTGTTCCATGTACGGTTTTCAATTGAAAGTGCTATTGATGAGGGGCCGGGGCTTAGGTTTAAAAGACAGACTAAAGCGGGGACAGCGAGTCCAGGATCCGCTTGTTCCACTTGCTGCGTGACATGTAGCTTCCTCAAATTAAACAAGTAGGTCCCCCAGGGCAGGGACTAGGTAGCGAAGCTTCCACTTTTCGTGAGAACACAGACACACAGTTTTGGAAAACTTCAGCCATCACCAGCTCGCACTTTGTTTCCACCAACTGTAAACGGTGCTCTGTCCCAGTCGATGTCGAAGGAAATGAAGCAAAAAATGATGCCGTGTGCCCCTCGCTTCCGTAGCATCCAGCGATCGGTGAGATTCTGCACTACTCAGGATGATACCGACGTCTCCGTCCCTAAGGAAAATGTGCATTGTCCATATGTTGCCGCGCCGTGGCCTTCCTCAACGGACGCAATGGTTGGCCATATTTTCTCGGCCTGTCGTGCTTTGCTGCTTCGTGTCGGACATATTAATACGGAAAACACTCACTGCCTGTGAGACACAGCACTGGTCCCGGCCGAGGTGGGAGTGAGCTGGACAGTGTCCGCACCAAGGCCGGAGCGCCACCCCCCACAAGCTGGAAATCTGCGCAGTGCAGTGGTTCTCAGTGTGTCCTTTTTTCCCGTGTGAAATGTCATGTTGCTGGGTAATGGAGAGCGATTGGCATTGTGATGTAATTTTTAGCACAAGTGTTGTACGTTGAGGGAGCGCGTCTTTTCGATGCTGTCATAGAATTCCGAGCTTCGTCACCGTAATGGCGGCTAGTCGTCCTGTCCCCTTGCTCTTCTGACCACCACGGCGTTGGGTCCCTTTTCTCTTCCCCAGTTGTCGTTGTGTCCTTTTCTCTTCTCCAGTTGTAGCATCCCCATTGTCGGTTCCCATTTGATATCTTCATCTTTGTCGCACGGTTCTCAGTATCAAGCAATGGTCAGCAAAGCAAACAAGCACAGCACCCGGCGCGCCGCCACACGCAGGGGGAGGTCGACAGCGGAGGCCGGCAGATGCCTCAAGAAATGAACAAGAGATGAGTGAACACTGCGGCAGGGGCCGGGGGGGGGAACGGGGAAGGCCGTGGAACGCATGGAGGAAAAAAGCGAACGTGAGTACAGCGCGACTTGCATGGCGTGCGGATGGGCGGAGGGAGGGGGGCAAAGAAAATGGCAGATGCGGCGCGCGGGCGCAAAGAAAGGGGGAGGGAGGGGGGCAAAAAAAGGGGCGGATGCGGAGCGCGGGCCCAAAGAAGGAGCGGATGCGGCGTGCGCGTCGAAGTGAGAGCATGGCGGTGCGGTGACGACGATGGAGTGGTGGTGTGAGAGGCCCGACGGAGGGGCGAGATGGCGAGATGTCGAGACGACGGAAGAGAGCGGAGACGCAGTGCTGACACTGCCGCAAAGAGGCGCGCTTTTGCCATTTCTGGGCCTTTGTGTGGAGTGTATACAGTGGGGGTTCCCCGAAGGCATCTGTAAACGCTTTTGAGGAATCTGTAATCGCTTGCCTGTGTAATCCATCTGCACCAGAGCAATTGTGAGCCATCCAATACTGAAACGTGGATACTTTTGATTGGGCATGTAGACGGGATCATCCAATCAAAAGGCCTAGAGGGTGACCATCAAGCCGACTAGGGCCATCCATTCCATGCAACGTGGCTGCCTGAGCGTTGAGAACACGAATGGATCCCTACTAGAAGCTTCGCTAATAAGAACACGTGGCCCACAGACGACCGCTTCCAGAGCATGCTGCCATGATTTCGATGATTTCGCGATAATCATGACGATCACTATCGCGCGATAGTCATCGACCCACGTCCCTGGTCGGAGACCTCAGACGGGGCGCTCTGGAACCTCTGAGAGATTCCGTGAGATTCTCGCGCCTCGGAGCCCTTCTTTCCCGAAGGAGGATGCCGATCGCGGCGAAGCCTACACAAAAACACAGAGATCTTCAGAAAACAGGAGATTTCTCGAGCTGCGATACAGTCTTTCTTCACGCTTCTGGCTTGACAGATGCGAGTCACCATCGCATTTTTCATCAGCCTCTGACACCTCTCGCGTCGCCCATCCCTTTCGACACCCCGTCCCCCCTTTGACCCCGTGTCCCCCCTTCAACCCCCACAGTGACGATTCCAGATGAGATACGGCGGGCACTTGTCTACCAAGTGTCTGAGATTCAGAAGCCGGTCGCTGTCGTGGCCTCTGAGCTGCGCATCTCTTCGCGCTCTGCAGAGCACTCCCTGTTGCACCAGCGCGTTTACGGGGACATCCACCCCAACATGGATACCCGCGGAGTCCACGAGGACAATTTGCGCAAGCACGAGGGCATCCACAGTGCTTTCTGCGCCGCCGTCGAGGCGTACCTCGAGGCTTTCCTCGACCAGGAGACCGTTTTCGTCAATGAGGTGCAGGCCCTGATGGCGGACGACGTGCTAGTGTCGCCTGAGTCAGTTCGCCGTATCCTAGCGGCCAATGGCATTCAGCACATGGTCATCGAGACGAACTTTCGACGATAAAATGAAGCCGCGCGGGCCGCATGGGTGGCTTCCTGGTGGGTTATCCCGTTGGAGTGTCGCGCGCCCGTCGATGGTGCGCACCGCAGCGGACGGGCGGCTGACCGCAGGTGGGCGTGGGCGCTGCGTGGCGCCTGAGCCAAGACCTACATTGGCGCGTCCAAGGGGTTCGCAACAAGCTTCGTCGTGGCCATGGCGCACGACGTGTTGGTGGACAGGAAGCTGACCAAGCCGCCCTATGAGCAGTCCTTCTCTGAAATTTTGCTGTTTTTAATCATCTCGGTCCTGCCTTCCTTGAACGAGTACAACCCTACCCTTCCTTTGGACCAGCAAGAGCCGAAATGCATGCTGGTCCTCGACAACGCCTGCGTGCACGACAATGTCGCGGTCGCAATCGTGGAAGCAACGGGGGTTTGGTTCACTTCTTCACCCCACACAGTCCAAATTTTAATCTGGTGGAGGATGTCTTTTCCGTCGGGAGTAGTTTATTGCGAGACAACGTGACGTCCAAGCAGTTCACCGCCCGGCCATTCGCAACCCTTCCAACCCTGCTTCTTCACGCGACACCTGACATGTGCGCTGGACTTTTGAAGACCACCATTCGTGGCTGCAACGAGGCGAGCGGCGGCGGCGCCCGTGGCGAGCGGCGGGCGGCGGCAAGCGGCGGCAAGGTTGGCGCTGTGGCGGCGGTGGCGGTCGCGCGGCCGGCGGGCCGCGCCAACACGCGCGTGTCGGTGGGAGAAAGTGGGGGTGGGGTGCGGTCGTAGGGCCTACTTTGTTTGGATAGGGGGACCGGCGCTGCTATTCGCGGCGGCGGCGCTGCCGGTGGCCATCGGCGTGCAGAAGTTCGGGTGGAGGAGCGCGGCCAATGGCCGGCCGGCAGCTGGCGCCGCGTTGCCTCTAATCGCTTTTCGCCCCGCCTGGCCGCGGCTCCCTGCAGCCGCTGCCCACGCAAGCGGTTAATGCGTCGATGCACCTTTTGCTCTCAGCCACTACCTGCTCGCCTTTGTTGTGCGTCAAGTGGACCGGCCACTCTCCGCGCACTGGCGCGGCCTCCTCCGCCTACGCTGTTGGCCTGTCCCGGCTGCTCATCCAGCAAATTTTGGGGCTCTCCTCTGCCGACACGGCTTACAAACACTGCATCAATGCGCAGTGGCCTTCAACCCCCGCAGAACGGGCGCTGTTAGCCCGCTACTTCCACCCGTAAGGTTGAAGCGCCGTCTCCGGTACCTGCCCCCCTTCCTGGCACACCCAACCAACCCCAGCTTTTCCTTCCTTTACCACTAAATTAAGCCGGTAGCTGGCAACCAGCCCGCGGGCCGAGAGGGCGGAGCTGTGCTAGGATATTTGTGTTCATTGCTCAGAAGCTGGATGAAAAGGGTCGTGAGGCGGGGTGCACGGTCTACGGGGTCCTTCAGCGGTGTGGCACAGAGTAATGGGGATGGTATTTTGAGAGCGGCGGTCTCAGATGTCTCTGATAGCGTTTATTTGCAGTCGAACGCTTGAAAGCAGGACGTTACAAGGCGCGCGACGTGACGGGCGAGACCGCGCCACTGGGCGCGATGCGTGGGGCGGCGAGGATGGCTGGTGACTGACAACTGCGGAAGTGGCGGCTGGATGGCTCACTTTTCTGGTTTCCTCGACCAGGTGGCAGATGTGCTCCTTCGCCATGGGCGCTGTGTATTTACTCTGAGCGTGTCAAATAGCTAAGCCAGTTCAAACCAGGGTACTTGCGAGAACGTGTCTTCCGTATTGTGCTTCTCACAAAAACTGGATCCGCAACATCCGCTTCAGCATCATGAACCGCCCCCTAAGCCAATGAAACAGTGATTTTGCAACGGAAGCTGATGCACGGAGGTCCAGTTTTTGTGAGAAGCACAATATTGTGCTTCTCACAAAAACTGGATCCGCAACATCCGCTTCAGCATCATTAACCGCCCCCTGAGCCAATGAAACAGTGATATTTGCAACGGAAGCTGATGCACCGAGGTCCAGTTTTTGTGAGAAGCACAATAGATTATTGTGCTTCTCACAAAAACTGGATCCGCAACATCCGCTTCAGCATCATCAACCGCCCCCTGAGCCAATGAAACAGTGATTTTGCAACGGAAGCTGATGCGCCGAGGTCCAGTTTTTGTGAGAAGCACAATAAGTCTTCGCTTCTCGCACACCCGACCAACCCCAGCTATGCCGTGAGATTCTGTCGGATCTGCCACGCACGCCACCACCACCGCCACGCCACCGCGCGCGTGTCCACCACGGCAGCCTGGGTCGCCTCCTGGATACCATCGGATCCTCGGTACGGCGCTTGGCCCGTCACTGCGCGTCTCTCCGCTGCCGTTGAGCCTGCCGCCCCCCCCCCCCCCCCCCCCCCCGGCCCCCCCTCCCCCCGCCCCCCCCCCACCCCCCCCCCCCCCCCCCCCCACCCCCCCCCACCTCCTCCCACCCACCGCCCCCCCCCCCCCCCCCCCCCCCCCCCAGCCCCCCCCCCCCCCCCCCCC
>Ga0115031_1001687_pt1 | contig 16345 bp, 14 predicted proteins | sample Maine_Asex4_meta_FD_87301 | JGI IMG/M metagenome (GOLD analysis project Ga0115031, IMG submission 87301) | Marine algal microbial communities from Maine, USA - Maine_Asex4_metaG | ecosystem: Host-associated > Algae > Red algae > Unclassified | place: Maine, USA | collected 2015-01-05
GCCCAGCAGAAGGCGATCGCGTTCGAGGTGGCGGAGTCGGCGATCGCCGCCGGTTTCACGCTCGATCAGGTGAACGCCGCGCTCGACGAGATCGGTGCCGGCACGGCCGCCACCCCGCTGCCGAGCGAACGCACCGCGCTGGGCCCCGCGCTGAGCGTGGACTTCGATCAGCGGCGCACCGGGCGCGACGGCACCGCCTTGGACAGCACCAACATCCAGGCCAGCGTCACGATCGGCTACTGCGGCGAATCGCCGCTGACGGTGGGCAGCAGCCTGAACGCCGACGAATCCGCCGTGCAGATGGTGGCGCTGCTGTTCGACGTGAACGGCGTGGCAACCGTGAACGGCAGTGCCACGCGCGCCGATCACGTGCAGCGCGGCTCGCGCACCGCTCCGCGCACCCGGCGTGCCGGCGGCTGCACCGCGCGCGGGGTCGCCGCTCCGTGAAGGACGATCCGATCGAGGGCCCGATCGACGAGCCGACCGACCCTTCCTGCACCGCACGAGGACAGACCATGAGCGCACCGATGCACCGCACCCGCGGCTTCACGCTGATCGAGGTGCTGATCGTGGTCGCGATCATCGGCATCCTCGCCGCCATCGCCGTGCCGAGCTACGCGGCCTACATGACCCAGGTGCGCCGCAGCGATGCCACCATCCTGCTGACCGAGGCCGCCGGCGAGCAGTTCCGGTACTTCTCCGAGTTCAACGCCTACACCGAGGAGCTGACCGAGCTCGGCTATGCCGTCGACACCGCGGTGCCCAGTGCCGACCGGCACTACACGCTGAGCGCGGTGGCGAGCGATCCGTCGCGCTTCGTGCTGACCGCCACGCCGGTGGCCGGCGGTCTGCAGGCGGGGGACGCCGAGTGCGGCAGCTTCACGCTGGACCAGAACGGGGTGCGGGCCACCACCGGCGGTGGCGAGAACTGCTGGTAGCGCTTCACCGTGTCACCTCGTCGGGGCCGACATGTCCTGCCAGGGCGACCCGGGTCAGCAGGGCGTGCAGGGCGACGGTATCGCACGGCTTGTGCATCACGGTCAGCTCCGACGCCCTGACCTCCTGCAGGCGATCGGCGGCGATGTTGCCGGTCATGATCACGGCGGCGACGGCCGTGCCGGCGCGTTGCCGGATCGCCTCGATCGCCTGGATGCCGCTCCCGTGCGGCCCGAGTTGCAGATCGGCCAGGATGACGTCCGGCGGACCGTCGTACTCGTCCAGTTCGGCCAGGGCCTGGCGGCTGTCGCCGACCGCGACCACATGGCACCCCCACTGCTCCAGCATCGCGCTCATCGCCAGGCGAATCGCCTGCTCGTCGTCGATGACCAGCACGAACTGGTTCCAGAGCGTTTCCGCGCCTGCCGCGGGCACGCTGTCCGGATCGTCCACCCGGGACGCCTCGCCGTACGGCAGCCGCAAGCTGAAGGTGGTGCCCTGGCCGCTGACCGAATGCAGCTCGAGGCCGATACCCAGCAGCTGGCAGATGCGCCGCACGATGGACAGGCCGAGCCCGATACCCTGCCGACGATCGTGATCCGGATTGTCGAGTTGCACGAACTCGTCGAAGATGCGTTGCTGATCACCCGCCGGGATGCCCCGGCCGGTGTCCTGGACCTCGATCCGGATACCATCCGCCACCGGCTCGGCACGCACCAGCAGGCAGCCCTGCTCGGTCGCTGCCAGCGCATTCACGCACAGGTTGCGCAGCACGCGCTCCAGCAGCATCGGGTCGGTGCGCACCGTAAGCTCCGGGCAGTGGGTCCGGACCCCCAGGCCGCGCTCGCGGGCGAGCACCTGCATTTCCCGGCCGAGGCGTTCGAGCAGCGGGCGCAGGACGGCGTGCCGGTGCTCGAACGGCAGCACGCCGGCGTCGAGCCTGGACAGGTCGAGCAGACCCTCGAACAGTTCCTCGAGCGCCTTGACCGAGGCGTCGATGTGGTGAGCGATCTCGCGCTGTGCGGGCTCCCGACACACGCTGCGCAGGGTCTCGGTGAACAGGCGCAAGGCGTGCAGAGGCTGTCGCAGATCGTGGCCGGCCGCGGCCATCAGGTTGGACTTGGCGATGTTCGCGGATTCTGCCGAGCGCATCGCCTCGATCGAGCTGGCCGTCTCGTGTTGCAGCCGCTCGATCAGCGCGATGTTCTCGAAGCGCAGGTCGATCGCCTCGATGGCCGTGCCACGGATGCATTCCGAGAACGCGATGCAGACCGTCAGGTACAGCAGGATCAACGCGGCGATCCAGTGGTACAGGGACTCGTCGAAGGTGGCGAACGCGATCGAGGCGGGTAGCAACGCCGGCACGATGAAGGCGAGGTGCACGCTGCGCGCGTGCGATTGCGACGCGGTCGCGCTCGCGGCCAGGCCGGTGAGCACCATGATGGTCACGAGGCCGACGATCGACCCGGAACCGGAGACGAGCGCGGCGCCGCAACCTCCCCACAGGGTGCCGGACAGGCCCGACAACCAGGCGATCGCACGCATCCGGCCCCGTGCGTTGCCGGCGGCGGTGTCGCTGCGCCGCCACCGCACGAGCAGTCTCGGGCGTATCATCGCCATCATGAGGGCGGCCGCGACCCATGCCGCCAGAAAGGCGTTCGCCACCAGGCCTCGCAAGGCAACGGTGACGATGATGGCGGCCAGCAGGCTGGCGATGATCACCACCGGCAGTTGCGTCAGCAGCAGCCGGGTCTGCTCGATCAGCAGCCGATCGCCGGAATCGATGTGTCGGGGCATGAACGGCAGTATGGAGGACCCGGTCCCGAGATACGCCGGTCCGCGTCACCTCCGCCCCGACGTTCGGTCGACAGGTAGCGGCTCCCGGTTCACGAGGCGTGCGACCATCGCCGGCCGTGAACATCTCGCGAGCGACGGCAACCGCATGAACGCACCGATCACCCGCCCGGATCGGCAAGCCGACAGCGCATGAGAATCGGTACCGCGGCACTGGAACGCTGGACGGCGCGTCGCGAGCAGGCCTGCGCCGGCAAGGAGATCGGCCGGGGCGGCGACGGTGGCAACGCCGGTGCCGGCTACATGCTGCTGGCGATGGCGGGCTTCACGTTCAACGACGCGCTGGCCAAGGGCATCGGGGATTCGCTGTCGGTCGCCCAGCTTATCGCGGTGCGCGGCACGATGCTGGTCGTGCTGATGGGGGTGTTCTTCACGTGGCGCCAGCACCGCGGTTCCGTGGCGGTACCGCTGTTCGAGGCGACCCGACGGGCGATGCGTCAACCGCTGGTGCTGGCGCGTTCGCTGTGCGAGCTGCTCGCCACCGCCGCCTTCCTGACCGCGCTGACCCAGCTGCCGTTCGCGGTGCTCGCATCCTTGCTGCAGGCCATGCCGTTGCTGGTCACCGCGGGGGCGGCGCTGTTCCTGGGCGAGGCGGTCGGCTGGCGCCGCTGGCTCGCCATCATGGTCGGCCTGTGCGGCGTGCTGGTCATCCTGCGTCCCGGTGCGTCCGGGTTCGCCGATGACGGACTGGCGTTCGGGATCGGCTGCGTGGTGCTGTCCGCCGGGCGCGACCTGTGCACGCGGCGCATTCCGGTCGATGTGCCCTCGTTGGGCGTGACGATGGTGTCGGTGCTGCTGATGACGCTGTGCGCGCTGGTGTGGTGCACGTTCGGTGGCGAGTGGCGTGCGATGTCGATCGCGCAGCTGGCCCTGCTGGCAGGGGCCGCCCTGTGCCTGTTCGCCGGCATGCAGGGCATCGTGCTGGCGATGCGCAGCGGGGACGTCGCCGCGATCATGCCGTACCGCTACACCGGACTGGTGTGGGCGGTGCTGCTCGGCTGGCTGTTCTACGCCGAGGTGCCCGACCTGTGGACGCTGGTGGGCGGTGGCATCGTGGTCGGGACCGGGTTGTACACGTTCGCGCGCGAGCGGCGGGTGGCGCGGCGGGCGGTGTTCTGATTGCCTGCCCCGAATACGTGCGCGGCATACCGGGCGGGCTGAAGAACGCCATCGACTGGCTGGTATCGCGCGACGAGATCATCGGCAAGCCGATCGCCCTGTCTCACGCGTCGGTGCGCGGCGACGACATGCTGGCCGCGTTGCGCACAGTGCTGACGACGGTCAGCGACGGATTCACCGAGAAGATATTCCTGCGCGTGCCGCTGAACTCGACCTCGGTGGCGGAGACGAACGAGCGGCTGAACGGTGAGCAGGGCAGGGAGCGCATGATCGATTTCCTGATCCGTTTCGCCGCTTTCACGGCTGCTCGCAAGGTGTCGGATCCGTAGGCGTCACCGATCTTTTCCCGAACCAGGCCGCCTGGTAGTACGTCGCAGCCGTGCGCCCGCCTTGTCCGAGCGGTAGTTCACGCACACATCAGGTGCTCTGCCCGTCGTTGCGTACCGCAAGCGTCCGGCAGCCGCAGGCGAAGACGCCTGCGCGTAGTTTGTTACATGTTAGCGAAGTATGATGGTTTTTTGATAAACTATCCCAAGATAGCTCGAGCGAGGTTTGCATGGATCCTGTTCGCAACCCGTTCGCCCCCGGCGCCGGCAGCCCTCCGCCCGAACTCGCCGGCCGTACGGCGGTGTTGAACGACGCCAGTGTGGCGCTGCAGCGCCTGGCGGCAGGGCGCGCGGCCCAGAGCGTCATTCTGGTCGGGCTGCGCGGCGTCGGCAAGACGGTCTTGCTGAACGCCATCGAAGCGGCGGCGGAAAAGGCGGGTCATTCGGCCTTGATGATGGAAGCGCACGAGGGCAAGCGACTTGCTGCCCTGCTGGTTCCACGGCTTCGCGAGCTGCTCATGCGGTTGAGTCGGATCGAGCGGGCACGCGAGCAGGCCAATCGCGGACTTCGAGTCCTGAAGTCGTTCGTCGGCGCGGTCAAGAAGCTGAAGGTCGGCGACATCGAGCTGGAGCTGGGTATCGAGGCGGAGCAAGGCACGGCGGACAGCGGAGACCTGGAGGCCGATCTTCCCAGCCTGCTGCTCAGCGTAGCCGAGGCGGCCCGTGCGGCCGGCACGGCCGCGACCCTGCTGATCGATGAAATGCAGTATCTGGAGGAGAAGGAGTTCAGCGCTCTCATCATGAGTGTTCACCGAATCAATCAGAAGGGATTGCCGCTCGTGCTCATGGGCGCCGGCTTGCCACAGATCCTGGCGCTTGCCGGGGACTCGAAGTCGTACGCCGAGCGCCTGTTCAGCTTTCCCGCCATCGGTGCGCTCGATACCGAGGATGCACGGTCGGCCATCCGGGCTCCCGTGGAACAGAGTGCGGCTCGCATCGAGGAAGCGGCGCTGCACGAGATCCTGGAACAGAGCCGGTGCTACCCCTACTTCCTGCAACAGTGGGGCTACGAGAGCTGGAACATGGCAAGCGGCGCGACGATCACTCGGCAAGACGTCGAGCGCGCGACGCTCAAGACGCTCGGCTCGCTCGATCAGAGTTTCTTCCGCGTTCGTGTGGACCGTTGCAAGCCGTCCGAGAAACGCTACATGCGAGCCCTTGCGGAACTCGGCCCGGGCGAACACCGCTCGGGCGCGATCGCCGAGCTGCTCGGACTGAAGGTCACCAGCGTCGGCCCGACGCGAGCATCGCTGATCAGGAAGGGGATGCTGTACTCCCCGGCGCATGGCGACAACACGTTCACCGTGCCGATGTTCGACGAATTCATGCGGCGCGAGATGCCGCAGATGCCCGAACGCTAAGTGCGGCTCCGGCGAACCCTTGCAAGGTAGCTGCCGCTGAAGAGCGAGCGGCGCGTGACGAACCGGTCAGCTACCGCGCACCGACAGCGATCGAAAGAATGCCGCCGTGTCCACCCGCAACCCCGGTGGCTCCAGCAGCAGTTCGCCACCGTGCAGGAGCGCCGTGGCGATCGCATCGGCTCCGGGATGCGGTCAGGCTACGTCACGCTCAGGCGACCCCCTGGCTCTCCAGGTAATCCTCGTAGTTGCCCTTGTAGTCGACATACCCCTTCGGCTTCAGCTCGATCACCCGATCCGCCAGCGAGCTGACGAACTCGCGGTCGTGGCTGACGAAGATCACCGTGCCCGGGTACATGCCGACCGCCAGGTTCAGCGACTCGATCGATTCCATGTCCAGGTGGTTGGTGGGTTCGTCCAGGATCATCACGTTGGGCGACTGCAGCATCAGCTTGCCGAACAGCAGCCGGCCCTTCTCGCCGCCCGAGCAGACCCGCACCGGCTTGCCGATGTCGTCCTTGCCGAACAGCAGGCGACCCAGGATGCCGCGGATCTCCTGCTCGTCGTGCTCCTCCTTGCCCCACCGGCTCATCCAGTCGAGGATGGTGGTGTCGGTCTCGAAGTCCTCCTCGTGATCCTGGGCGAAGTAGCCGATGTTCGCGTTCTCCGACCACTTGAGCTCGCCCGCGCTCGGCTGCATGGCGCCGGCCAGCACCTTGACAAAGGTGCTCTTGCCGATGCCGTTCGGGCCGATCACGGCGATCTTCTCGCCGGCCTCGATCATCAGGCCGACGTCGTCGAGCACCCGCTCGCCGTCGTAGCCGGCCCCGACGTGCTCCAGCTCGGCGGCGTTCCTGAACAGCTTCTTGTCCAGCTCGAAGCGGATGTAGGGGTTCTGCCGGCTGGAGGGCTTCATCTTGACGATCTCCAGCTTGTCGATCTTCTTCTGCCGGCTGGTGGCCTGGCGCGCCTTGGACTTGTTGGCCTTGAAGCGCTGCACGAACGCCTGCAGCTCGGCCACCTGGGCCTTCTTCTTGGCGTTGTCGGCGTACAGGCGCTCGCGCACCTGGGTGGAAGCTTCCATGAAGTCGTCGTAGTTGCCCGGGTAGAGCTTGATCTCGCGATAGTCCAGATCGGCCATGTGGGTGCAGATCGCGTTCAGGAAATGCCGGTCGTGGCTGATGATGACCATGGTGCTGTTGCGTCGGTCCAGCACGCCTTCCAGCCAGCGGATGGTGTCGATGTCCAGGTTGTTGGTCGGCTCGTCGAGCAGCAGCACGTCGGGGTCTGCGAACAGCGCCTGGGCCAGCAGCACGCGCAGCTTGTCACCGGGGGCGACCTCGCTCATCGGGCCGGTGTGCAGATGTTCCGGAATCTGCGCGCCCAGCAGGATGTCGCCGGCGCGGGCCTCGGCCGAGTAACCGTCCATCTCGGCGAACTGCACCTCCAGTTCCGCCACCTGCATGCCGTCCTCCTCGGTCATCTCCGGCAGGCCGTAGATGCGGTCGCGCTCCTGCTTGATCGTCCACAGCTCCTTGTGGCCCATGATCACGGTGTCCAGCACGGTGAACTTCTCGTAGCCGAACTGGTTCTGCGACAGCATGGCCATGCGCAGGCCGGGGTCCAGCTGCACGTTGCCCGAGGTCGGTTCCAGCTCGCCGCCCAGGATCTTCATGAACGTGGACTTGCCGCTGCCGTTCGCACCGATCAGGCCGTAGCGATTGCCGTCGCCGAACTTGATCGAGACGTTCTCGAACAGCGGCTTGGCGCCGAACTGGATGGTGAGGTTGGCGGTCTGGATCAAGAGACGGTTACCCGGGACGTTGCGCGAGAGAGGGAGGACCGCGAAGCGACGGCGGTCACATGTGTGGCAGGAGGAACATGGGGATCACCCGAGCGCCACCAAAGGCGTCATTCTATCCGGCTGGACTCGGCCCGGGCCCGATCGGCCGGGTCGACCATCGTGTCAGCGGGGCGCGTGGCCGCGCCCGCCGGAGAGTCTGCATGTTCCGATCGGGCGCCTTGCTCGGTACGCTCGGCGTCGCCGCCTTCGGGATGACGCTGCCGCTCACCCGCATCGCGGTGCTCGCCACCTCCGCCTGGGAGACCTTCCTGGTGCGCCTGCTGCTGGCCAGTGCGGTGGCGGCACTGGTGTGCCTGGCCACCCGCAGCCGGCTGCCGCGCGGGCGCGATCTGATCGATCTGTCGCTGGTGGTGGCCGGTGTGGTGTTCGGGTTTCCGCTGTTCACCTCCCTGGCCATGAACAGCGACGCGGCCGCGCACGGCGGCGTGGTGCTCGGCGTGCTGCCGCTGGCCACCGCCGTGGTCGGTGCGTTGCTCGACGGCGAGCGGCCCTCGTGGCGGTTCTGGGCCAGCGCCCTGTCGGGTGCCGTCCTGGTGCTGCTGTTCGCGGCGCTGAGCGCACCCGGGCGGGCCGGATCCGGCCTGTCGAGCGGGGACGGCTGGCTGCTGGCGGCCATCCTGAGCGCCGCGGTGGGGTACACGCTCGGTGGTCGTCTGAGCCGGCGGATGCCGGCCTGGCGGGTGATCTCCCTGGCGCTGGCGCTCTGCCTGCCGGCGGCATTGCTGCTGAGCGCCTGGTCCGGCCTCGGCGCTTCACGGGTGCTCGACCTGCTCGCGGCACGGCAGGTCGACGCCTCGGTGGCGGTCTCGCTGCTGTATCTCGGGCTGATCAGCCAGTACGGCGGCTTCCTGCTGTGGTACCGGGCGATCGCGCTCGACGGCGTGGCGCGCACCAGCCAGCTGCAACTGCTGCAACCCTTCTTCACGCTGGCCGGAGCCTGGTGGCTGGTGGGCGAGCGGTTCGGCGCGACGACGGTGGGGTTCGCGCTGGCGATCGTCGCCAGCGTGCTGCTGTCGCGCCGTGCCGCGCCCAGGGCCTGCTGATCGGGGCCTGCTGATCGGGGCAGCCGCGCCGGGGCCGGGCAGGGGCGGTTCCGATGCGCGTGCCGCGGGTTGCCACCCGCGATCGATCCGGGCCACCCTGCACGCTGCCACCCGGTTGCGCCCGACCCGTGCGACGATCCCGCACCGCCTCCGGCCGACGATCCCGCCGTCCGACCTGTCCCTCGCCTTTCGAGCCCCGCCGATGAGCCCCCGATCCGACGCCCCCGCCGCTCCTGCCCCCGATTTCGACCGCCTGATCCCGCGCGACGGCACCGCGAGCATGAAGTGGGAGCGCTACCGCGGCCGGGACGTGCTGCCGTTCTGGGTGGCCGACATGGATTTCGCGGTCGCCCCACCGATCCACGCAGCGCTCGTGAAGCGGCTGGAGCACCCGGTGTTCGGCTACACGCTGGCACCCCACGGCCTGACGCCGGCCGTGCAGGCGCACCTGCTGCGCGAGTTCGGCTGGACGATCGATCCGGACTGGCTGGTGTGGCTGCCCGGTGTGGTGCCGGGGCTCGCGGCCAGTTGTCGGGCGTTCTGCGACGACGGCGACGAGGTGCTCGTCAACCCGCCGATCTACCAGCACTTCTACGACAGCCATGACGAGCGGCGCCAGACGCTGCTGCGCGTGCCGTTGCAGCGCGACGGCACCGGGCGCTGGAGCTGGGACATCGAGGCGATGCGCGCCGCCTGCACGCCGCGCACACGACTGCTGATGCTGTGCTCGCCGCACAATCCGACCGGCACCGTCTTTCGTCAGGACGAACTGGACGCCTTGGCGGCGTTCGTGCTCGAGCAGGATCTCGTCGTCGTCAGCGACGAGATCCACTGCGACCTGGTCATCGACCGCGACGCGCACCATCTGCCCACCGCCTTCGCCTGCCCGTCGATCGCCGATCGGTGCGTGACGCTGATGAGCGGCAGCAAGACCTGGAACATCGCCGGACTGAACTGCTCGTTCGCGATTGTGCCGGATGCGGCCCTGCGCGAGCGCTTCGCGGCTGCCTGTCGCTCGCTGCTGCCGATGGTGCCGCCGCTGGCCTACGTGGCCACCGAGGCGGCCTACCGGGACGGCGGTGCTTGGCGCGAAGCGCTGATCGACTACCTGGCCGGCAACCTGGCGCTGATTCGCAGCGTGCTGGAACCGGTGACGACGCTCGAGGTGCAACCGCTCCAGGCGACCTACCTGGCCTGGATCGATGCGACCGCGCTCGGGCTGGAGGACACGCAGGCGGAGATGGAGCGGCGCGGCATCGGGCTGTGCAGCGGCGAGCAGTTCGGGCAGCCGGGTTATCTGCGGCTGAACTTCGCCTGTCCGCGCGCCACGTTGCGCGAAGGTCTGGAGCGGCTGGTCGCCGCCGAGCAGGACATCCGGATGGCGGGTGCCCCGTGAGCGTTCCCGTGAGCGCGCCCGTGAACATGCTGCAAACATGCATGCGAGCGGGCGCGGGCGTGTCGATGCCACGGACGTGGACGAAATTGCAACCGTCTGCAGGCGGCGCGTGCGGGCGGTGAGCATGGACGTTCACCCGATCAGGAGCATGCCGACATGAGCGACAGCACACCCCCTCGCGAAGGGGACGCCTACACGTGCAAGGAATGCGGAATGGCGATTCTGGTGACCACCGACTGCTCCTGCGAGGACGGAGAACCGTTCTTCGCCTGCTGCGGCACGCCGATGGACAGGAAGGAGGCGTCGAACGACTGAGCGTCCCGTGCCCGGTGCCGCCGTGACATCGCGACGGTACCGGGCACGCTCGGCCGGCGTGCGATCGGTCAGCCGCTGATGAGGCGGATCACGACGATGACGACGACGACGACGCCGATGATGTAGAAGATGTTGCGGCCCATGGATGGTCTCCCGGTGAATGAACTGCAAGGTTGTCACGAAAGCGTCCCGGCGGACCCGGCGCGGTAACTTGCTGCAGTAATTGCAGACCCGGGATCGACCCGGATCACCCCGGCAGCACGATGCTGCCTTCATCGATCGCCCGCAGCAGGTTCAGCGTCATGCGTGCGCTCGCCCCCCACAACGTCTCGCCGTCGTAGCGCTCGTAGACGATCACCGGGTGGCGTCTCGCCGCGAGCGGGTCCGCACCGTCCCGATGGTGCAGTCGCAGGTGCTCGCGCTCGCGCAGCCAGTGCAGCGGTATCGTGAATGCACGGGCGACCTCGCTCGCCTGCAGCACCAGCGAGTGTGCGCCGTCGATCACGGCGACCACCGGCACCACCCGATAGCGGCTGATGGTCACGTAGGCGCCCAGCGTGCCGAGCACCCGGACACGCCCGGACGCCAGTCCGATTTCCTCGCGGGCCTCGCGCAGCGCGGTATGGACATCGTCCCGGTCCAGCGGCTCGCGGGCGCCCCCGGGGAAGGCGACCTGGCCGCTGTGCCGGTCGCGATCGTTCGTGGCGCGGCGAATGAACAGCAGGCGCCACTCGCCGGCCTCGAACAGCAGCGGCACGAGCACCGCCGCATGGCGACGTACCGGCTGCGACACGAGCAACGGTGCGTCGGAGCTGCGGTACAGCATCTCGTCATCGTCCGGCAGTTCGTCGCCGGGGTCGCGTATCGTGAGCGTCGGGTCCATTAGCCTCCAAGGATAGCCGTTCGCCGCCATGCACATCGATCTGGCCCGTCTGTCGCCGGACGCCACCTACGCGCTGATGACCCAGGCGCTCGTGCCCCGACCGATCGCCTGGGTGATCAGCCGCGACGAGGAACGTACCCTCAACCTGGCACCCTTCTCCTGGTTCACGGCGGTGTCGAGCGATCCGCCCACGATCCTGCTGTCGATCGGCCTGCACGAGGACGGACGGCCCAAGGACACCCGGCGCAACATCGAGGCCCGGCACGCGTTCGTGGTGAACATCGCCCACCGCGAGATGGCCACCGCGATGACGGCGTCCAGCGCACCGCTCGCCCCCGGCGCGTCCGAGATCGAGGCGAACGGACTTGCGACCGCCGACATGCCGGGCAGTTCCGTGCCCAGGCTCGCCGAGTGCCGCGTCGCGCTGGCCTGTCGGTACCAGGCGTCGCAGGCGGTCGGACGCATGGCGGTGATCTTCGCGCAGGTGTCGCACGTGTGGCTGGACCCGGCCATCGTCGGCACCGACGGGCGCGGGCGGATGAAGGTGGACACCCCGGCACTCGATCCGATCGGGCGGCTGGGCGGGGGCGAGTACCTGGCCGGGGGCGAGGTGTTCACGATCGAGCGCCCGAGGTGATCACCGCGCGCCGGGCGCTGCTCGTCCTGCTCGCGCTCGGCGGCGCCCTGCTGCTGGCAAGCCTGCTGCGACACGTGCCGCTGGCGGATCGGGTGGTGGACTTCCGCCACTGGATGGTCGCGGCGGGCCCGGTGGCGGTGATCGCCTTCATCGTGGTGTACAGCGTGCTGACGCTGGTGATCGGCCCGGCCGGCCTGCTGTCGCTCAGCGCCGGACTGGTGTGGGGCCTGGCCGGTCTGCCGGTGGTCGTGCTGGCGGCCACCGTCGCCGCGACGCTTGCGCTGTTCGTCGGGCGCTACCTGATGCGCGACCGGGTACGCCGTCACGTGCAGCGCGACCGCCGGCTGGTGGCGCTGGTGCGGGCGGTGTCCGAAGGTGGGTGGCGCATCGTCGCCCTGATCCGGCTCAGCCCGATCCTGCCGTTCGGCGTGCAGAACTACCTGCTGGCGATCACCGACATCCGCGCCGTGCCGTACGCGCTGGCGACGGCGGTGGCGATCGTGCCCAGCAGCGCGCTGTACGTCTACCTGGGGTGGCTGGGCCAGGCGGTCGGTACCGCTGCCCCGGATGCCGGCACGGGCGCGGCGCGCTGGTCGTTGCTCGGGCTCGGGATCGTCGCCACGCTGCTGACGGTGCGCGAGGTGGCTCGCCGCGCCCGCGCAGCCCTGGACGAGGTGGTCGAATCCGGCGAGTTCCCCGGACCGGACGGCGTGCCCGGCGCGCCGGGCGAGCGCGATCCGGGCGCCGCGGGCGAGAACGACCGGCCGCTGCCCTGACGTCGCGGTACATGGTGCGTCATGGCACGAAGCTTGTTCGCCCACGGGGGTCGTTCACGCTCCATGCCGGTCCATGCCCGTACGCTCACCGCACCTCCGCCGTTCCCGTGCCGTCGCCGCCGCGCTGCTGGCCTGCGCCGTCGGGCCGGTGTCGGCGTTCGAGGCGCCCTCGGCGATATCCGACGGCTGGGACGGCACGCTCGCGTTCGGTGCCGAGGCCACCAGCGGCGCCTCGCGCACGTCCAGCCTGTCGTTCGAATCGGCACTGACCGGCCGCGTCGACCGGTTCGAGCTCGCCGCGCGGGCACGACTGCTGCGCAGCACCGCCAGCGTCGAGGTGGCGCGCGAGCGCGACGGCGAGCCGGTGCTCGACACGTTCGGCGAACCGGTCACCGACCGGATCAGCGAGCGCACCCGCGATCGGCGCGGCATCGCGCTGGAACCGCGCTGGTTCTTCACCGGCAAGCACCTGTACGCCTTCGGCCTGCTCGATCACGAGACCGACCGGCCGGGTGGGGTGCGCCGTTCGAGCCGTCAGGTCACCGGACTCGGCTACCGGTTGTGGGACAGCAGGAAGAACTACCTGGCGGCCGGGCTGGGCGTGGGGCACAAGCGGCTGGTGAAGGTCGACGGGCAGGGCAGCGATGACGGTATCGGCTACCTGGGCGTGCGCCTGGTGATCCAGCTGTCCGAGCGCGCCCGGCTGGACGCCGGACTCGACAGCGACTTCGGTGGCCAGTCCGCGTTCAGCGAGGTCGGCCTCGCGCTCGGCTACGCGCTGTCCGACACGGTATCGCTGAAGTTCGCCTACGAGGCACGCGTCAACGAAGGGGTGAGCGAGCGGCGCGATCGCGACGACGGTGGCATCGACGGTCGCGCCACCCTGAAGCTCGAGCTGGACGTGCTGTAGCGGATGCGAGGGTGTGCGGCTCAGCCATCGTTCACGGCATCCAGCGCGAACTGCCTGCCGCTGAACAGGTCCCCGATCAGCGTGCGGGTGCGCATCAGCCAATCGTGACCGTCCGCGCACGCCTCCAGCGCCTGCTCGGGCCGGCACGCGATGGCGCCGCCATCGCGGCGTGACGGATCGACCTCGATGTGCATGCCGTAGACCGGACGCATCAACCGTCCCCCGGAGGCGCCGTCCAGCGGGTCGCTCCAGGCGAACATGCCCGGGTCGTCCTGGCCGAGCAGGGACAGGATCATCGCGGGCAGCTGGTACAACGGCACCTTGCCGGCCTCGACCGGACCGTGTGCCCCGTCGATCACGATCAGCGGCGTGCCGACCAGGTACTCCAGCTGGTCGCCGGAGAAGTCCTCGCGCAGCTCCGGCAGCGTCAGCGTGTCGCTGTAGACCCCGTAGCCGGGGCCGAGGTAGGGCAGGTGGTCGCCGAACGCGATGATCAACGCGTCCGGATCCTGTGCGCGCAGCACCGCCAGCCGCGTCATGAAATCGCGCGACTTGTGCCACACGTGATTCAGGTAGCCCGCCAGCAGCGGCGGCGCATCCGGCCCGGCAGCCACCTTGCCGCCGATCTCCTCGTCGGTCGGGAAGGGCAGGTGACCGAAATAGGTCAGCGCGTAGTTGAACAGCGGCGTCGCATCGAGCGGTCCGAGCTGCTCGTACAGCTGCTCGTAGTAGCTGTCGTCGAGCAGCAGTCCGTTGATCGAGCGGGTCATGTCGAAGTCCTTCTTGCTCAGATACTCCTCGAAGCCGGTGAGCTGGTAGGCGTGGGTGCGGTTCCAGAAACCCGGCACGTTCGGGTGCGAGGCCACGGTGCGATAGCCCGCGGCGTCGAGCACCGCCGGCAGGCACGGCACGTCGCGGCGCAGCCAGCCTTCGAAGAACACCGCGTTCTCGGTCACCGGGAAGCCGCACAGGGACTCGAACTCGGCGTTGGCGGTGTAGCCGCCGAACACCGGCGACAACGCGATCGAGTTGCCGGTGCTGTCCCACAGGGCGCGGAACTCGGGCGAGAACGGATCCTCGGGGACCAGCTCGGGGCCCAGGGTCACCGGGTCGAAGAACGATTCCAGCAGGATCATGTGCACGTTGCGTCGAGGCTCGGGCCAGGCGCCGATCTCGCCACCCGGTTCGCGGCCGACCAGTGCGGCGATCACCGCGTCGCGCTCCGGTGCACGCCCGACCTTGGCGGCGGTGCGGATCGACTCCTGCACCAGGTGCAGCACCAGCCCGCGCTGGCGGTAGTTGCCCGGCTGGTCCCACACCGAGTTGCCGAACTCGCGATCAAGGCCTGCGCGCAACGGTGCCGCGTACTGGATCGAAGCGATCACCACCAGCGTGCCGAACCCGATCACCGCCCAGGTGGCCACGCTGCGCCAGCGGATCAACCAGACGAGCGCGAGCACCGGTACCGCGAGCGCGGCGATGACGCCGACGCGCGCGATGCCCTCGGTCAGACGGGCCAGGTTGGCGACGTTGATGAAATCGTCGGGACTGGCCGGCACGCCGAGCACCAGCAGCTTGATGCCGTTGCAGATCTGGAACCCGGCCGTCACCGGCAGGCCGAGCGCAAGCGTCGGCACCGGCCGCCGGATCAGCGCCCACAGCACCAGCAGGAAGGCCAGGTTGCCGAGCGCGTCGCGCCAGAACCACCGCCATTCCAGCGGCACCCCCATCAGGTGCTCGAGCACCAGGCGCAGCAGCAGGGTGGTCGCCAGCGAGGCGAGCACCAGCACGAGGGCCTGACGTCCCGCACGCGCAGCGGATGTCGCGGCCCCCCCGGGAACGTCGGTCACGATGGCCTGCTCGGCATCCGGATCGATCGGACCGCTAGCGCCGCACCGCGCGTTCGAGCGCGCCCGGCAGCCGGGCCAGCAACCCGGTGTCGTTCGAGTGCGTCCTGGCGCGGTGGGCGGGGTCGAAGCTGGAGATCAGCGACAGGACGACCGCCGCGACGTAGGGAATGCTCTGCACCATCAGCAGCACGATCCACAGCCGCGTGTCGGCCAGGTAGGCGTCATCGCGCTGGGAGATCACCGCCGCGGCCAGCAACAGGGCGAAGCCGAGCAGCGCCTCCTCGCGCGCGTCCCCGAGCGCGCGCCGCAGACCGCGGCGGTCCGCCTTCTTCGGTGTCCTGAAGAAGCCGATCGAGGTGGTGTGCAGGCCGGCCATCATGGCGCGCGCGATGGTGTGCGACACGGCGAGGCCGGACACCGCCGCCGCCACGCTCTGGCCCAGGGTTGCATCCATGCGCAGGCGGTACAGCACCAGCATCTTGACCAGCTTGAAGCCGAACAGCGCGATCGGCAGCAGGCTGAGCATCACCTCGGGCGGGGTGAAGCCGTGCGGGTAGCAGATCATCATCACCGAGAAGGCCAGGGCGATGCAGTTGAAGCCCAGGCTCAGCCCGTCGGCCATCCACGGCAGCCAGCCGGCCAGGAAATGGTAGCGCTGGCGCGAGGTCAGTCCGGACGGCGCCAGCTTCAGGAAGTAGCGCATGTGATGGCGCATGATCAGCACCGATCCGTACGCCCAGCGAAAGCGCTGCTTCTTGTAATCCAGGAACGTGTCGGGCATCAGGCCGCGCCCGAACGAGCGCGGCACGTAGGTCGCCTGGTGACCGGCGGCCAGCACGCGCAACCCCAGCTCCGCATCCTCGGTGATGCACCAGTCCGACCAGCCCTCGGCGGCGTCGAGCACGCTGCGCCGCACGATCGTCATGGTGCCGTGCTGGATGATGGCGTTGCGCGCGTCGCGGTTGACCATGCCGATGCCGAAGAAGCCGGCGTACTCGCAGTAGATCATCGACTTGAA
>Ga0115031_1001690_pt1 | contig 16334 bp, 12 predicted proteins | sample Maine_Asex4_meta_FD_87301 | JGI IMG/M metagenome (GOLD analysis project Ga0115031, IMG submission 87301) | Marine algal microbial communities from Maine, USA - Maine_Asex4_metaG | ecosystem: Host-associated > Algae > Red algae > Unclassified | place: Maine, USA | collected 2015-01-05
ATCAAAAATTGAAAACAATGCAAATAGTGCAAGAATTGACACTATACTCAAAGTGTTTAAAGCATTAAAAGCTGAAATTAATTTTAATGTTAAGTTGGAGAATATAACAGTCCAAATAGCATAAGAAAGTGCCGACCTATAACACAGCATGATGATAGAATCACTCCTACGTCGTGACTCTGCATATGCTTAATCCGTCATCCGCCAGAACTTCAAAAATTAATCTGATAGATAACTTTCCGTTTCTGAGAAGAGCTTAGATAGATTATTCCTCCTTCTAAGAAAATGTATTGTTTTTGTAAGCTGACCATACACCATTGAAATAGAGCTTAGATTTAAATTGAATTTGCAGACTATATAATAGAGACTAATAATTCTTGTAAATTTGATGTATAAATTTTTACTAGTATGAAACAAATAATCTTAACACTTAGTATTATTCTTTTAGTTGGTTTGAGTACTCCTGTCATTTCCCAAGAGAAGACTTCAACTGTAGAGAAAAAAGTGATGATCATAAAATCTGCTGATGTGGATGCTGAGAAAGGCGAAAATATATGGATCAGTAAAGAAGGTGAATCAATCGATCTAAAAGGACAGGATATGATTTTCGTAGGAGAAGATTCAGCAGATTCAGATTCAGAAAAAGAAGTATCAGTAAATGTCAACAAGGAAATGAGAGATGGTAAAAACGTACGCATTTTCGATATTGCGATTAAGGAGAACGGAAAAAAGAAGTCGATCAAATGGGAGGACAATGGTACTATACCAACGGATGTGGCTAAGATGCTTGAAGCTGAAGGGATTGATATACAGATGCTCCAGTCAGATAAGGTAACTATGACTGTAGATGCTACTGAAGACCTTAAAGAATCTGATCGGTCTATGGATGTGAATATGGAAGCGAAAGTAGTGAACGGAGTGACTGAAAGAACGGTAGATCTTAGCATAGAAGAAAACGGAGAAAAGCAGGTGATGAAGTGGACTGACAATGGTGAGACGCCCGCCGAAATTCAGAAAAAGTTGGATGAGCTTGGAATCGACCTAGACAGTGTGGGAGTTGGTGAGCATAGAAAAGATGTAGAAGTAATCGTAGAAAAAATCGAAAACTCTTCATTAGAGATAAATGAAGAAGACGGAAAGGTAGAAAAGAAAATATATAAGATAGACTTAAGCAATGGCGAAGCCCTGCCAGTTGATATCCGTGAACAGCTTGAAAAATATGGAGTTGACATTGATGCGATTATTGAAGAAGCAAAAGAACAAAATGAAGATGAAAAAAGAGTAGAAAAGAAAGTCAGAATCATTAAAAGGCATAGTGGAGAAATGGGTGATGCTGATATAGAGATTTTCCGATTACAAGAAGGTGAAGAGATTCCTGAAAATATCAATCAAAAATTAAAGGATCAAGAAATTGACATAGAATCACTGAAATCTGGAGATTTTAAAATCAACTCAAAAAAGAGTAGAAAGCACATCATTAAAATTAAAGACGAAAATGGTGAGATGAGAGTGATGGAGTGGAACGGTGAAGGGGAGATGCCTGCGGAGATGAAAGAACATATGAAGAAAATGGAAAAAGAAGGACATACTCTCCATTTGCATTCTAAGTCTAATGGGCCGATGAACAAAGCTCAGCTAGGTGTGATGATAGAAGACAGTGAACTGGCTGGAGTACTTGTTTCTGACATCGTTCCAATGTCTGCAGCAGCGAAAGTGGGTATTGTCCCGGGTGATATCATGACTCATATTGACGGTCTTTCCGTGATAGATACTCAATCACTTTTACAGTCATTGTCTAAAAAAATACCTGGTGATCAAGTGGAAATCACATACACAAGAGATGAGCTTTCAAACAAGGTCATTGCATATTTAACAGATACAAAAAAAATAGATTCTGCAAAAGTGGAAGTCATTCAAATCACAAAAAATTGTGATACAAATAGTTTGACCAGAGACGACGACATCGATGTTTTGTTTAAGTCAATTGTCGATGTAGAAAAGGTGGATAATGGTGGCAAGAATATGATCATAATCAGAGAAGCGGAGGAGCTTCATGAAGTTGAGAATACTCAAACGACAGAAATTAGAAAATTACCTAAAATCGAGAAACATAAAAGATTAGCGCTTCAAGATTTTAAAGCATATCCAAACCCGACATCAGGATTTGTCAATATCAGCTTTGAAGGAAAGTCGTCACCAATTGTCGTCCAATTATCCGATTTTTCAGGAAGAATAATTTTTAAAGAAACATTAAATAATTTTTCGGGTAGCTTTAATCGAGATATCGATTTGAGCACTGTTTTAAAAGGGCAGTTTATCTTATATGTCATACAAGACCAAAAAATCTTTATTGAAAGCGTGATGGTTCAGTGAAAACTTAACTTAGTATCAGTGACAATAGCAACATAGATTAGTTTTGACGAAGTTCTATAACCCAGGATCCGCATCCCCATTCACGTCACCAAGCTTATAAGCTTCAATCTCAAAAGATGAAGTCGGAGCCTCTGTCAAGGTTACCTCCATTGGTACAAAACCCCAAGCATTTCGATTAGGGAATTCTGTAATGAAACCAAGTATTGCCCTTTGTAGGACTACGAGGTCAGTTACAGAGATGTTACCGTCGCCATTGACATCACTTGCCAAGATTTGCAGATTATTGTCGAAAGGAATTAATCCTAATATATGATTAGAAATTCTAATGATGTCAGCAGCTGATACTCCATTTTCAATTTGACCGACTTTAGAAAAACTGACGACTAAGCTGTCAAATGAACCAATCGTCGAAAACTCAAATACGCCTAAAGTATCTGTCATAAATTGTTGACCGTCTGATAAGGTGACGGTGACATTACTTAAACTATTTCCATTGATGTCTCTGACGACACCTTGTAACGACATTCCTGTGATTGGATCGACACCATCACAATTTTCATCAATATTATTTCCAGGGATTTCTGTAGCACTTGGATTAATCGCTGCATTAGAATCATCACAGTCATCAGAAGAATTAAATCCATCTTCATCTTCGTCTATGACAAGTATTATAGAGTCACAATTTTCATCAATATCATTATTGGGAATCTCTTCCGCATTTGGATTTATTCTTGCATCATTGTCATCACAATCAACGTCAGAATTAAATCCATCTGAGTCATTATCAGTGCTCATCACTAAATCTCCATCAGCGCAGTCTTCGTCAATGCCATTATTCGGGATTTCATCAGCACCAGGATTGATAGCTGGATCCATATCATTACAATCCACTGCTGAACTAAATCCATCATTGTCTTCATCAATAATCAAAATCTCTCCATCACAGTTTTCATCGACACCATTATTTGCGATTTCAGTCGCTTCTGGATTAATATTCGCATCATTATCATCACAATCTACTGTGGAATCAAATCCATCCATATCATTATCCGAAATGAGGCTTTGCGCAATACCATCACAATCTTCATCAATTTCATTTTCAAATATCTCTATCGCGCCTGGAAATACATTTGGATTCATATCATCACAATCTTCGTCAGAATTAAATCCATCCATATCTTGATCTATTTCTTCTTTCTCACCATCACAGTTCTCATCTATATCGTTGTTAGGTATTTCAGTCGCATCAGGATTAATGGCTGCATTCATGTCATCACAATCCACCGTTGAGTCAAATCCATCCATATCATTGTCTACTGCAGTCATCGCGATAATGCCGTCACAGTTTTCATCAATATCATTATCAGGAATCTCTGCTGCATTTGGGTTTATAGTCGGATCCATATCATTACAATCCACATCGGAATTAAACGTGTCTAAATCTTCGTCGATGATTAATGCCACGCCATTACAGTTTTCATCGATCCCATTATTTGGAATATCCGGCGCTCCAGGATTAATAGTTGGATCCATGTCATTACAATCAACAAGAATATTAAATCCATCCATATCCATATCAATCATTGTCGAATCCACCACCATCATAGTGTCGACCACCATCATAGTATCGACCACCATCATAGTATCCACAGTCATTCCTAAAATTCCATCACAATTTTCATCCACATCATTATCAGGAATCTCCTCTACACCTGGATTAATAAAGAAATCTGTTTCATCACAATCTACATCAGAATTAAAGCCATCTAAATCTTCATCAATCACTTGGACGACTGAGTCACAGTTTTCATCTACATCATTGTTTGGAATTTCTGTTGCACCCGGATTAATACTAGCGTCTTCATCATTACAATCAACTGACGTGTCAAATCCATCTCCGTCTAAATCAACAACTATTTTTCCAGTTGTCGCTAAACTATCTAGTACAAGTTTGTCACCACCGTTGCTTCCATTTCCATTTGCAAACAGTCCAGCTATATAAAATGTAACATCCTTAGTGTCGATATCAGAAGGACTTAACCAGTCAACTGTATATTGAAGTGTATCTGTTTCAAAATTTGCAGCATTAGCATGCTCAAAATATTGTTTACCTCCATTATCTTCTACAGTTGATGAAACACCTGGATTTGAGAAAGTACCAATCGTGGTCCCTTCACTAAATGCGGCCATTTGGAATCCTGCTTTAATAGGAGTTCCTTCGGTTCTAACCATCGACAAGGTCAAATTGTAAGTAATATTAGCATCAAGTACTTCTGGTAAGCCAGAGAGAACCATGTTCCCGTTAATGCTTGTGCTTTGATTACTGTGGCATCCAACCGTTGCACAGCTTGATTCTCCTGGAGCTCCAGTACGTTGACTTGGGGCATTCCCTGAGTTAGCCAAAATAATAAGAGATGAGATTATCAGTATAAAAGGTGCTAACTGCTTCATCTAGCGAAATTTGAAATCATTAATCAATTAAAAATGTAAATCTTCAGAGTTAATACGAAGACGGGCGAATTATTGAATCACCTTAAACCTTGCTGTAATACTACTGATATCCTAGATATTCAATGCAGTTTTTGTGCCAATACATGTCTGAGAAGACTCCAATTTACTTGCCTTTAACAATTAGCTCTAGTTGTTGAAGAAAATTTCGCTTTTTCTTGCCTGCTGCCATCACCCAAGTATTGACTAATAAAATTTCTCTTTTATCCTCATTTAGAATGAAATAAGCGATGTAGGGACCGCCGATAAAGTCATTTTCTAGTTCCCAGATTCCTCTAAACTCTTTACCGTATGATCCTTCTTTTTGAAATGAATATTCGAGAATAGGCAGATCAACGTCATTTAAGACCATGTGTGAATTTGCTTCTCTAGAAAAATTTCTCATCATCCCATTTTCATTCATTTTTTCAATAAAATAAGGCTTTTCTAGTTGACTCGTGCTGGTATAAGGGTATGTGCTGAAGCTAATCGTAAAGATGTTGTCATCTAAATCTTTCCTAATATCAAAGTAATTATTAGTCTCATCATCTATAGCAACTTTGAAATCACCAGGGACTTTGAAATTATAACCATATTTTTCTTTTAGTAATTTAGACAAACCAATATTTTCACCTCTGGCATAAGTCATCGACGCTAACTGCTCGCTATCATGTGCTTTTACACGCAAGGCTATTGCTCCAAAGTTCTCTCGAATTTCAGTAAAAATTTCTTCATGAGAATTTCCAAAAACATAAATGATGAGTTGGTTAGTCGCCCATTTATTTTTACCAACAGAAGTCGTGAATTCAGGGTCCTTGATTGCTTGGTTAAACTTTGCTTCGCCAAGATCTTTCTTCAACATTTTCGTGGAAGCTGATTCAGAATCACTTAAATTAGCGATGACTAAATACACACGAAGCTCTCTAATCGCTTCTTCATATGCCATCTTCTCACTTGGAAAAAAACGAAGATCAAATAGTGGCTCTGGTCTAGGAGTCACTGGATATTCACCACCAAAATAATATCGAATACTATCTCCTATACTACCTTCCCACATCTGTTGGTCTGTCAGTACGTTAATTGTATTCATTTTACCGAGAGCCTTCGGCTTTGGTTTTGCTGGTGCAATGATTACGTCATTGCTGCATGAGCTGATAAGACCAATCAACAAAAGCAAATAAAAAAGTTTTGACAGTTTTCTTGTCATAGCATTCGTTAGATAACATATCAATATAGGATTTCTATTCATCTTTGTTATTGTATAGAATGATTTACTACCTAAATGGATGATATAAAAATCTATTGTGGTGTGGCTTATTGGATTAAATTTTATAAAAGTCCGTCGATTATATCATTTTCACTAATTCCTTCGGCTTCTGCCTTATAATTTCGAACAATTCTATGTCTGAGGACATTGTTTGCAACAGCCCTCACATCTTCAATGTCAGGAGAATACTTCCCAGAAATAATGGCATGACACTTAGCGCCAAGCACAAGGTATTGTGAAGCTCTTGGTCCTGCACCCCACGAAATATAGTTTTTAACCTTGTCTGTCGCTCTATCTGTTCCAGGTCTCGTCTTTGCTGCCAAGCCGACTGCATATTCTAGTACATTGTCAGCAATTGGAATTTTTCTAACCAATGATTGATAATTTAAAATTTGATCGCCTGTCAGAATATTTGATAAATTGACTTCTTTGTTTGTTGTGGTTTGTTTGACGACCTCTACTTCCTCTTCATAACTTGGATAGTCCAAAGGTATATTAAACATAAATCTATCAAGTTGAGCTTCTGGTAGAGGATATGTTCCTTCTTGTTCTATTGGATTTTGAGTAGCCAATACAAAGAATGGCTTAGGTAAAACATGTCTAACTCCACTAACAGTTACTGACCTTTCCTGCATCGCTTCTAATAAGGCAGCCTGCGTTTTAGGAGGCGTTCTATTAATCTCATCAGCCAAAACAATATTTGAAAATAAAGGCCCGTGGTTAAATTTGAAATTCCGATTCTCATCTAAAATCTCAGATCCTGTGATATCAGATGGCATCAAATCCGGTGTAAACTGAATTCGTTTAAATTCAAGATCAAGTACATCCGAAATGGTACTGACTAAAAGAGTTTTTGCTAATCCAGGTACGCCAACAAGTAAACTGTGGCCATTGCTGAATAGGGATATGACAACAGCTTTCACGACATCTTTCTGCCCGATGATTACTTTCCCGATTTCATTAGTTAAATCTTTATATGCTTGAGCAAGAGAGTCTACTGCTGCAACATCTGATGTCTGCTGGTTCTCCATTATATTTCTTTAGATTTTTCATTAAAGGGTACAAAGATAGATAAACGACAATTGCAGAGTTTATGTTATTTAAATCATAAGTACATATACAGATAATCACATTATTTTCCTTTCAAAAAGCATGAATCTTGTCGTATGCGATACGTTTATTCAAGATTTGTTAACTAACTTAAGATAAGTTCTAATATTTAGGGCATTTAAAATATTGATTATTGTGGCTTTTGATTATAATTTGCGTCGTAATAATGTTAATTCGGTAAAACGAATCAGCACAAAGGGTATATAAAATGCATACACTAATTAAACAATCTTACAGAAGTTGGTTCTGGGGATAATAGATATAATGAATCCGTACTTAATATTTTACTTTCTACTTACCCTTTTCCCTCTATTTCATGGGGATTTAGATATTCGTATCGAAGAAGCAACAACCGCAATACAGTCCGATCAAAACAATGACAGTCTTTACCTCATCAGAGGAACACTTTATTTTCAACATCAAGAATTCATGAAGTCTATACGTGACTTTGAAAAAGTCGAATCTCTGGTAGGACCTGGAGAAGTTGTCTATATGAGTTACGCCAAATCATGGTTTAAATTGGAGAAGTATGAATTTGCACTAGAGAATATAAACTTAGCACTCCAGTTGAACGACAAAAATCCTGTTGCCTATCGTCTGAAAGCAAAGGTTCATATGGATCAAGGCCAATATGAAAAGGCTGCTCAGAATTTTAATTTGTCACTCGCTAACACAGATAAGATCATTACAGAATCATATTTGGAAGTAGCAGTAGCACTAGATTCATTAGGCTCTAATGAATCGATCGAAAAATCTATTCATATTTTGAATAGAGGTCGTAAAGAATTAGCTGATTTGGATATTTTTAAAAACATGATCGTTGATCAATACACAAAGTTAGAAAATTTTGACGCTGCGATTAAACTACAGACTGAGATTATTCATACCGCTAATAGAAAAGAACGACATTATTACAAAAGAGCCCAACTATACGAGCGAACTCAAAATAAAGAATCGGCATTGGTGGACATCAAACATTCTTATGATGAAATGTCAAATTTGCCTGCTAGGTATATCCGGTCCAAACCAATGGATGATCTAAGAAACGAACTTCTAATTTTGTCTCAAATAATAAAATCAGAATGAAAAAACTACCTTTTCTAATCTTTGCTATTATTCTATTATCTGGTGATCTAACTGGACAAAGCACTTTTGTCCCTTTTGGTTCAGATTGGAAATATTATGATCGAGGTGATGAACCTGCGAAGATAATGGGCAAAGATTTTAAGGATGCCGATTACGATGATAGTACGTGGTTAACTGGTGCCGCTCAACTAGGTTATGGCGATGGAGATGAAGCCACCTTCATTTCTAATACTGTTCTGACTGGATACTTTAGACATGAATTTACGATGACAAATCCAGCTGCAATTCCAAGTTATGAGGTGACATTAATATATGATGATGGAGCTGTTGTCTACTTAAATGGAAATGAGATTGGAAGAATTAATATGCCAGGTGGTACACCAGGGTATTCCATTTTTGCAAGTGGAAATTCTGGAGATAATGCACAAACAATATTTTCTGTTCCCGCTTCCAGTTTTGTCACTGGGGTGAATGTATTTGCAGTAGAAGTACATCAACAAAGTGCCAACAGTTCAGATATTAGTTTTGATTTAGAACTGTCTAATGAGCCACCGATTATTAGAGGACCGTATTTACAAAAACTAACGACTTCAGGTGTGTCTATAAAATGGAGAACATCATTTCCTACAGAGTCCATTGTCAAATATGGTCTTTCTGTAAATACGGTCTTAAACACTGTGTCTGATTTAACACCAAAAACTGAACATGAATTAGAGATTTCCAACTTGTCAGGCTTCAAATATTATTACCAGATAGAAAATAGCGCAGGAATCTTGGATTCAGCAGAATCAGAAATGTATTTCCAGATCGCTCCTGATGCTGGCACGACTGCACCACTTAATGCTTGGATACTAGGTGATCCAGGTACGGCAAACCAAAATGCCAGAAATGTTAGAGATGCGTATTACAATTATCGAGGTACGAATCACACTGACATGATACTGTTCTTAGGGGATAATGCATATAATAGGGGTACTGATAGCGAATATCAATATGCAGTTTTTGAGGATATGTATGAGGACTTAATGAAAAAGACTGTGTCATGGTCCTGTCTAGGAAATCATGATGGATACACTGCAAATTCCAATTCACAATCTGGTCCATATTATGATATATTTTCATTTCCAACTAATGGAGAATCAGGTGGTACGGCTTCAGGTACAGAAGCTTATTATTCTTTTGATTATGGAAATGTACACTTTATAGTCTTAGAGTCATATGAAACCGATAGGGCGATAAACAGTCCAATGTATGATTGGGCATTACTAGATATTCAAAGTACAACTCAGGATTGGATAGTCGCACTGTGGCATCATCCTGCATATACAAAAGGCTCTCACAATTCTGACAACAACAATGACTCAGCGGGAAGTATGAGAGATATGAGGGAGAATTTTCTTCCTATGTTAGAAGTTAACGGAGTAGATTTAGTCTTATCAGGTCATAGCCATTCTTATGAAAGATCTTATTTTGTTAATGGTCATTATGGAAATTCTACAACCTTTGATCATGACATTCATACTATCCCGATTAATGGAAATGGAGATGGACAAATAACAGGAACAGGAGAATACGAAAAAGACATTTGCCTTCCTGGAAGTGTATATATCACCACCGGAAGCGCCGGAAAAATTACTGGGAATGGGTCTTTGGATCATCCCGTAATGCACTATTCTGCAAAAGATTTAGGATCTGTTGTACTAGAAGTCGATGGCTCTACAATGAATGTAAAGTTTGTCAGAGAAAGTGGAAATATTGATGATTTCTTTACGATTGAAAAAGGAGCCTTTGGCTCGGCATGTGATGATGGTGATCCATGTACATATAATGACGTATTCGATGCTATGTGTAACTGTGCTGGAGTCGTTCAGCCATCAGATACTGACATGGATGGAACAGATGATTGTCTTGATGGCTGTCCTAATGATCCTGCTAAAATAGACCCAGGTACCTGTGGATGTGGAGTGTCAGATACAGCGGATATGGATGGAGATTTAACTGTGGATTGTCTTGATGATTGTCCTAATGATCCTGCTAAAATAGACCCAGGTATCTGTGGATGTGGAGTGTCAGATTCAGCAGATATGGATAGTGATGGCACACCTGACTGCATTGATAATTGTCCGACTGATCCGAATAAAACGGAGCCACTCATTTGTGGTTGTGGTGTCACGGAGAGTGATATGGATAATGATGGTACACCTGATTGTGTTGATAATTGTCCTAATGATCCCAATAAAACGAATCCGGGAATTTGTGGTTGTGGTATGTCAGATAGTATGGTAGGTATGAGCTGTGATGACGGTGATGTGTGTACAGTGACTGATGTATATAATTCAAACTGTGAATGTTTAGGCACTTTTGCTGATGCGGATTTAGATGGTATCTGTGACAATGATGATATCTGTCCAGGAGGAGATGATGCTTTAGATGCAGATAGTGATGGTATCCCTGATTTTTGTGACAATTGTGATAATAATATGATCAATATGCCATGCGATGATGCTGATGTTTGTACTATCAATGATGTATATAATGCCTCTTGTATTTGTGAAGGGACATTCCTCGATTCAGATGGAGATGGAACCTGTGATGCTAATGAAAATGGTTGCACAGACTTATTTGCTGATGATTTTGAAATGAGCAATAATAATTGGACACCAGGCATTGGCGATGCACTATGGCTCATGACAACCGAGAGCCCAAATGGAGATTACTCGTTAATGATTAGAGATAATTCAGGGATTGGTTCATCTGTCACCAGCGATGCAATTGATTTAACTGATATTGACTCATTGGCCATAAATTTCAACTACCGAGCTGTCAATATGGATGGGTCCAAATACTTTGTTTTAGAAATCACAACTGATGGCGGAGCTACTTACTCAGTGCTTCAAACATGGGTCTATGGAGCTGATTTTGATAACTTTATTACCTATGCAGAAAATGTTGGATTTGTAAACACATATGGTCCAGCTATGATCCAATTTAGATTCAGATGCCAAGGTACGATTAATGATGATCAAGTATATCTAGATGACATTGTGATAGAAACTTGTATAGACAGTTGTCCAGATTACATTGTGCAGAATACCAACTCAATGATTCTACAATCAGAGGGAGTTCATATATCGATTGAATCAGATGGTGTCGTCCAGCCAGGTAATACCATAGATTTTAACGCTGGAGATCATATAGAATTGGTCGCGGGTTTTGAAGTACAATTAAGCGGTATATTTCACGCTTATATAGAATCTTGTCAATAGACATGGTGATCGTGCATTAGAATTTTGTTGAATAAAATATTGTAGGATGTGGAATCGTATTTACCTTTCCACATCCTTTTTTTATACAATTGATGAATTGGGAATATTCTACTTAAGGATAACTATTATTGAATTTAATGAAAGCGTATATTTGCAGACATGGCGAAAACCAAGAAGGCAAAAAGCAATCAATCAAGAAAGGATGTAACCAATATCATCCGAACCGCATTACGTAATAATATTGAATTGACGAATATCGCAGATAATAAGGCTAACACCTTATTGACACTGAATGCATTGATGGTGACATTTTTATTACCACTGGCAACAGCAAATATTGATTTCGTTGTAGAATCAAGACTCGCGATTCCTCTAGCAATTATGATTCTGACAAGTTTGATCACTATTTTCATGGCTGTCATTGTATTGAAGCCAGGAGATTTTTCTGTGATAAGAAATGAAAAGATCGAGCAAGGGCAAAATTATAGTCCATTCTTTTTTGGAAATATTTTCAAAATGCGGAGAGCAGAATATTTGCCTTATATGAAGCAAGCTTTAGAAAACCCAAATGATATCAGAGAATATATGGCAGACGATCTATTTTACACTGGAAAGAGACTGGGAGAAAAAATGACAATTATCAGAACTGCTTTCAACGTCTTTATTACGGGACTTGCTGCATCTGTTATCGCCTCACTTATTATTTTATTCATTAAATAACAACGCTATCCATTTCTATGATTAATAAAATTGATGCCTCCATCCAAAGGCTAATGATACATCATATAGGCCGAGCGACTGAAAATGAAGGAGTTACATATATTGAAAATGAAGTAGATTTGCCGCATCCAAGTATCAAGGATTTGTTGTTGTCATTCTTTATAGACTCATTTACTTCTCCCGAATTTTACACCTTTGATACCCAAAGAATACAAGATGGGACATTACCATTGTTAGATCCTGTCGAACAGATCTTTGAGGATCCAGACGCTTTGGAACTACAGTCTAAAGCGATAGCAAAGCTGCTATACCAACATTCAGATCATCCAAATATCAAATCAGGAGATCTACTTATCTCTTACATTTCTGATCTCTTTGTAGATGATGAGGTCGTCAATGCAGTCGCCATCATCAAAGTAGAAAACTTACAATCATTCTTACAATTAAATCGTGATCCTGATAGATATCACGTACACAGTTTAGAAGGAATTAGCCTCGATAAAATTGATAAAGCATGCTTAATATTTAATACTGAATCAGAACATGGCTACAAAATATGTGCCTTAGATAAAGTAAGCAAAGGCAGTGAGGCTAAATTTTGGATGGAAGACTTCTTATGCCTGAAAGCGCGAACGGACGATTTCTACTTCACAAAAAATTATATTCAAGCGACGAAATCATTTATCAAAGACAGAATGAAACCTATCTACGAAACAGATACAGCAGATGAGGCTGTTATCATGAATCGATCCTTAAATTTTCTGACTAACGAAGAAGATTTTGATTCTAAGGAATATGAACGACGCATTTTTAAAGATGAGGCCGTTATTGCAGACTTTCAAGAATATAAGCAAGATTTTGCTGAAGAAAAAGATGTCAGACTAGCAGAGGATTTCAAAATTAGCCACGCAGCGATCAAGAACCAATCGAAAGTCTTTAAAAGTGTATTGAAGCTAGATAAGAACTTTCATGTCTATATTCATGGCAGTCGAGATATGATAGAGAAGGGGACAGACGACATGGGAAGGAAGTTTTATAGGCTTTTTTATAATGAAGAAACTTAATCTTGGCTATGACATCTTTTCTTTCTGTAAAATTATAAGACGGACATATTCATAAAACAGAAGTATGGGTGACTGGTTTGATCGACCTTTTTACTTTTAGTAATTAAATATATTTGAATTGAATTACAGCTTTATTCTATTTAGATTGCTGTTGTCTGAGAAGAACAAGTACCTTTTGTTTCCTCATAAAGAAGGTCAGGAGGTGGAATTTAGAGTTGCTTTTTATGAATCCTTTTGTGCGAGTTTTTTCAGTGTAGACCCAAATGTATTTATGAGCGTAAAGAAGGCGAAACAGTCTTGACCTTTTGTTACTTTTGTATCAAGCTGCCTGCCGTCAGGCAGGGACAAAAGTGACGTATGAGTATTTTAAAAGAATATACAATCACCTACACCATTGCAGATCAAGAGTTAGAGCTACTGCCTGAAAGAGCAATCTACTGGAAAGCCCAATCCACCTTGATTGTAGCAGATTTACACATTGGGAAAGTGAGTCATTTTAGGAAAGCAGGGATTGCGATTCCAATGGAAGCGGCCGAAGACTGTTTGATCCGTCTTGAGACATTGATAAATTCATTTGATGTTAAAAAATTATTGATTCTTGGAGATTTATTTCATAGTCATATGAACAAAGAATGGGATGATTTTGTAGATCTCATATATAGAAATCCTCATATAGAATTTCAATTGGTGATGGGGAATCATGATATATTGGACAGCAAACATTATCAAAGGATTCCATTGTCAATCTATGAAGAGATCTATGAATTGGGGCCATTTTTATTTTCTCATGATGCGACAAGACATGAGAGTTTATACAATATCCATGGGCACATTCATCCAGCGGTAAGGCTTCATGGAAAAGGTAAACAATCAATACGCTTACAATGTTATTTTTTCGGCCCAAATCAGGCTATTCTGCCCGCATTTGGGACCTTTACAGGCAATCATACGCTCAAACAAAGTGTATCAGATAATGTCTTTGTAATCGTTGGGGATAAAGTCATGAAACTAGAATGAAAGGAAAATCGTATGTTTGAAAAAATTTAGCTTTGAGCCGGCCAATTAAAACACAAAGTGACGAAGTATTTGAATCGGAATTATTGCCTCATATCGATGCATTAAAGACCTTTGCATTTCACTTGTCTTATGATGAAGATGATGCAAATGATCTGGTGCAAGAGACGTATATGAAGGCACATCGATTCATTGATAAATACGAACAGGGAACTAATGCGAAGGCTTGGTTGTTTAAAATTTTAAAGAACGCTTACATTAACGAGTACCGTAAGAAAAGCAAGCGGCCTACTCGTGTTGATTTTGAGGATATTGTCAGTTACCATGATAGCGATGATAGCAAGGTGCCTGGTTATTTAGATTTGAGAGAGGAGATATTCTCAAATATGATGGGAGATGAAGTGACAATCGCCATTAACGCACTCCCGATTGATTTTAGAACTGTAGTTTTATTATGTGATGTAGAAGGATTCACATACGAAGAAATCTCGAAGATAATTGATGTTCCCATCGGAACAGTTAGATCAAGATTGTTTAGAGCCCGTAATATGCTGAAAGAAAAATTGAAGAAGTACGCTGATAAGCTGGGATATAAAGATATGAGAGGGAAACCAATAGGGAAGAAGTCAGCGTCAGAGGAAGAATAAAGACATTTATTTATTTACCGCATAACCGTCCATTTATTAGATACCTTTAAAACGATAAAAGCATGGCACATCGATTTGATGATCAGGAAATGAGAAACAGGGTAAGCCTTTTCTTTGACAAAGCACTTAGCAAAGAAGACGAACAATCTTTTTTGTCAGATGTTAATCAAGACCCAAACTTTACAAAACTTTTTAATCAAGAAAAATCTGCTAGAGAATTCATTAGAAATAATGTACGCAGACCATCTGTATCTCCAGATTTGATTCAAAATATTAGGAATACATACAGACACTAGTCTCTTCTACTAGAAGTGATTTAAGAATTCATCATTGTGATTAAAATTCTATCTTGGAATATTCGCCAAGGTGGCGGCACTAGGGTTAATAAAATTGTGAAAGCAATTGAAACAACAGAAGCCGCAATCCTTATTTTTAGCGAATTTAGAAATAATGCAACTGGTATCCAGCTAAGAACAGCTCTCCTCAAGCAAAATTATAGACATCAGATCGTGACAGCGGCACCTTCTAATGATAATGCTGTGCTTATCGTCAGCAAATATACCTGCAATGGTTTTGTATTCCCCAAAGCAGATACTCACTTTCCCCATAATGTGGTGATGGCAGAGTTTGATGCCTTTTATGTCATCGGTGTTTATCTGCCTCACAAGAAAAAGCATAGACTTTTTGATTTTCTAATCCAGACCGTCAAAGATTACAATAAGCCCTGCATCATCGCAGGTGATTATAATACGGGTAAAAATTATATCGATCAGAAAGGCAATTCATTTTGGTACACTGAGGATTTGGAGCGCCTAGAGCAAGTGGGGATGACTGACGCATTTAGACACTTGCACGGAGAGATGCAAGAGTTCTCATGGTTTAGTCATCAAGGAAATGGCTTTCGCTACGATCACACATACGTAGAAGAAGGCTTACTGCCTCTTGTCCAATCTTGTTATTATTTACATCAATATCGAGAAGCGAATCTGTCGGACCACTCACCGATGATGTTGGAGATAGGCTAGTGTGACATCCTGAATCCTGATCCAGCAACTATCTTCGGTACTATACCGTTTTCTTGGACTTTTCACTTCCATAATGTTATAGTTTTTATACCATAACACTGTTTGAATCATTAAGGGGCTAAATCAAAATGAAACATCAATACTTTTAACCCACATTGAGCAAATAGCCTTATATGAGCTTGCTAAAATAAAAAGTTATCAACAAAATTGATTATTTCTAAGACAAATCTTGACCAAAAAAATTCAGGAATGCTCTAATTTACTGGTTTTTTGAA
>Ga0115031_1001695_pt1 | contig 16316 bp, 9 predicted proteins | sample Maine_Asex4_meta_FD_87301 | JGI IMG/M metagenome (GOLD analysis project Ga0115031, IMG submission 87301) | Marine algal microbial communities from Maine, USA - Maine_Asex4_metaG | ecosystem: Host-associated > Algae > Red algae > Unclassified | place: Maine, USA | collected 2015-01-05
AAGAATAAGACAACAAAACTAAGCAGACTTATCGAATAGAATAAGTTCAACTTGTCACGATTTTTGATCACCCCACCGCCAAATGGGGTCGGTTTCTGACAGGCCGCAAGGCTTCGTACCGTGCTAATTTATTTCGCACTTTCAGCGCTATGATTTTGTTAACTAAACGACATTGGGCTCCTACCCTCATTGCTTTTGGATAGCTTGTCAGATTAAATGCGAATACCTTTATAAATACGAATTATCAGTCACTACAATAAACTTTTAAATCTTGGACGCTTAGGAGTGATGTCTCCAAGCCTCTCTTTTTTAGCTGCTTCGAAGGCACTAAAATTGCCCTCAAAGAATTGTACTTGACCCTCATCTTCATATGATAAGATATGTGTCGCTAATCTATCGATAAACCACCTGTCATGAGAAATAACTAAAACACAACCTGCAAAATTTTCAATCGCTTCTTCGAGTGCTCTCAGTGTATTGACATCGATATCATTAGTCGGCTCATCCAGTAATAAAACATTTCCACCTTCTTTAAGAGTCATTGCTAGATGCAGGCGATTTCGCTCACCTCCTGACAGCACACCGACTTTCTTTTGTTGGTCACCTCCTGCAAAATTGAACTTACTTAGATAGGCTCTTCCATTGATCTCACTATTTCCAATCTTTATAAAATCGTGGCCTTGACTGACAACTTCATAGATCGTTTTATCTGGGATTAAATCCTTGTGAGATTGATCCACATAAGCTATCTGAACAGTCTCACCTTTTTTAATGACACCACTATCAGGCGTTTCTTCTCCCATGATCATTCTAAATAATGTTGATTTCCCTACTCCATTCGGGCCAATGATTCCTACGATCGCATTTTTCGGAATTGACAGATTTAAATTATCAATTAATACTCGATTATCATATGCCTTAGTGACACCTTCTATTTCTATGACCACATCTCCTAGCCTTGGTCCTGGTGGAATGAATAATTCTAAATTGGATTCTCTTTCTTTGACTTCTTGGCTACTCATTGACTCATATGCGGTCAAACGTGCTTTTCCTTTTGACTGTTTTGCTTTTGGAGCCATTCTACTCCATTCTAATTCTCTCTTGAGTATTTTTTGTCTTTTAGATTCTGCTTTTTCTTCTTTAGCAAGTCGCTGAGATTTTTGGTCAAGCCAAGTTGAATAATTCCCTTCCCAAGGAATGCCTTCTCCTCTATCTAACTCAAGTATCCATCCAGCTACATTATCTAAGAAATACCGATCATGGGTTACAGCGATAACTGTTCCTGGAAAAGATTTTAAAAACTGCTCTAGCCAGTGTACACTTTCTGCATCCAAGTGATTGGTCGGCTCATCCAAAAGTAGGATATCTGGCTTACTCAACAACAATCTACATAGTGCGACTCGTCTGCGTTCTCCTCCTGATAGAACCGATACTTTTGCATCATCTGGCGGACATCTTAAGGCATCCATAGCAAGTTCAAGAGTATGATCAAGATCCCAAGCATTTAAATGGTCCATTTTTTCAAGTAAATCTCCTTGCTCTTCGATCAATTTCATCATAGCTGCTTCATCCATTGGCTCTGCTAATTTTGCCGAGATGTCTTCATATGCTGTGACGACATCTACAATTTCTTGGACTCCTTCTTGTACTATCTCTTTGACAGTTTTTGACTCATCAAGTTCTGGTTCTTGGGCGAGGTAACCGATTTTATATTCTTTATCAAAGGTGACCTTGCCCTGATAATTTGTATCAAGTCCTGCTATAATTTTTAGTAGACTCGACTTTCCTGATCCATTCAAACCCAATACACCTATTTTGGCTCCATAGTAAAATGAGAGCCATATATTTTTGAGAACTGTTTTACTTGGCGGAAAGATCTTAGTGACACCTTCCATTGCAAAAATCACTTTCTTATCTGACATAGAATTTGCTTTGTTGATTTGTAAGGGACAAAATTAAGAATCGCTGGCGACTATCGGTATGTTTCTCTTTTTTAATTAAAAAGACATAATGATAGTGCGCAAGTTTTCAAATAAACGAGATGAGCTCGATTGTTTTTTATAAACTTGGGAAGATTTGCCCTAAACGACTGATCCAACCCTACCGAAATCAATTTTAAAGTGATTTAAGTCTTTATTGAATAATAATTAAATCATGACTTTCAAACATGGAGTACTGCGTTTATATTTGACAGTATTGTTCTATTCAATTTTTTATTTCAAATAGCTGCAAATTATATTTTAAAAATCGATTAGAAAACAATCAGTTTTGGTTTTTTAATCATACTTCTACTACATGCTTGTGCTATTCAAAAGAAAGAAATCCAATCGAGATTTAGCTCATCTCAATAGGTAGACATTAAGGTCGCAAATAACATCTTAATTAGTGGTAATTTGTCATTTGTAAATTCAGAAAAGCTAGTTATTATGATAGGGGGGTTCTGGACCTACAGATCGTGATTGCAACAACCAAATGGGACTTCAAACTGATGCCTTTAAAATGTTGGCAGCACATTTCGAATCAATTGGGATCCCTTCTTATCGATATGATAAAAGAGGTATTACAAAAAGTACGACGGTGCCTGAGTCAACTTTGACAATGAACGTTTTTGTACAAGATGTGCATAACATCATTGAATTTTTCAAAGAAGATTTCGACGAATTCATTTTACTAGGAGATAGTGAAGGTGTATTGATTGGATCTATAGTTGCCAAAGAAAATAAGCATGGAGATTCTTTCATAGCGATAGCAGGGATAAGCACTCCATTAGATGAAGTGGTCCTAGATCAATTGGCAAAATTTCCGAAGCTTGTTCCCCTTGCAGAAAACCATATAAAAGAAATCAAATCTGGAAAAGAGTTAAGTGAAGTGAAGTGAACGTTATGCTTACTCGTTTATCACGTCCAAGCGTTGCCCCATTTTTAAAATCATCATTTCTACTAAATCCCACAGAAGAATTTTCAATGGTAACACAGCCTATTTTGATCTTAAATGGAAGCTGTGACATTCAGGTGCCAGCAAAACATGCAGAAAAACTTCATGAGCATAGTATGAGTTCACAATTAGTCATTATTGAAAATATGGGTCATATTATCAAAGATTTAAAAGATGATTGCTCTAATGTCAACGAAGCATATAAAGACCCAAGCTTAGCAATAAATCCAAAAGCAAAAGATGCCTTAACAGCTTTTTTAAAAGAATAGCAAACTCTTTAGTAAAGAGTCCTAACATAATTGTTCAATTGATTATTTTAGACCTATAAAGTCATTATAACAATGATGAATTAAAATTGATGGATGAATGTAACGACTAGAAAAAAGTCTATTGTGGTCATATTAATCTTTATTGGATTAGTATACTGGGGCGGATGCGATTATAAAAATGCCACATATTATGAACCAGAAATACTGGCTAGTCATTTTAATGGGGAGCATTTTGTCGGTTCTGTGACTTGCAAGGAGTGTCATAATGATATTTATAATTCTCATTTACAGACTGCACACTATAATACATCTGCTATAGCTGATAAAGAAAATATTAAAGGGTCATTCACATCTGGCGAAAATATCTTATCACATGCCGATTTTGATGTAGAAATGAGTAGAAAAGGAAATGCTTTTTTTCAGCATGCCAAGGATAAAAACACTGAACAATCTCAGTCGCCTAAAAAAATAGATATTGTTATTGGATCTGGAGTCAAAGGACAAACATTTCTAACTTGGGAAGACGAACATCTTTTTCAATTGCAAGCATCGTATTATCCACCTACAGATACATGGATCAATAGTCCTGGATATCCAGACCAACTAATCCATAGGCCGGTCAGAGACGGCTGTCTAAAGTGTCATGTTACATTTGCCACAAATTTTGACTTTTCGGGTAAAGGAAATCGCTATGATCAAGACAAAATTGTTTATGGTGTTGATTGTGAAAAATGTCATCGGCCTGCTGAAAAGCATGTTGTATTTCATAGAGAGAATCCAGAAGTCCAAACATCTAGACACATGTTAAAGTTAGACACTTTATCTAGACAGCTGCGCTTAGATGTATGTGCTCAGTGTCACTCAGGCTCTCGAGAAGCCATCCTGCAAGGCAATTCATTTACATACTTAGCAGGACAAAAACTTGATGAATATTCGCGTAATTTTCACAAAGGACAATCGACTGTTGACTTGGATGTTCATGGCAATCAATATGGACTTCTGACTCAAAGTAAATGTTTTATTAATAGCCTAAAAATGGACTGTAGCACATGTCATAGTCCACATCAAAACCAACGAGGTGACAGCAAGTTGTTTAATCAAAAATGTATATCCTGCCATGACATTGGATCTGTAAATTGTAAAGGTGACAGTGATAAAATAAAAATAATGGGAAATAATTGTATTACTTGTCATATGCCGACCATTCCATCTAAAGCCCTTGCCTTACAATTAGGTTCGCAAGACAACCAAAGAATTGGTGTTAAAATCAGGACACACCTCATTGGTATCTATCCTGATAAGAAAGAACAAAACGAATTGGAGATGGATCCGAGTTCTATCAAAAATATTAAGTCTTTTATAGATAAAGAGAAAACTGATATCAAATAAATGGATCAGAAAGGCTTATCAATAGTCTTCAGTTTAATGTCAATGGTTTAGTTCTCTTTGTTCAGAAATCGAATCCATCGACTATAAAACTATCGAACATTTTAAACCATCAGATCAATTCACTTTTATCAATTGAAGTGATTCGTCATTTATGGCGACCAAGACATGTTTAGTATTTTTCACATTTATCAGCTCCATGTCTCTAACATCTCCAATTATTTTTAATCCCGACTCTAACAAGCTTAGGGTGTTGAAATTACCTTTTCCGTCGCCTTTGAGATACAAGCCATAGCTGGCATCATTCCTTGGTGTCTCTACTTCTGCCTGATATAAATTTCCAGCTAGAACGATATCTAAATTTCCATCACTGTCGAAGTCATCAACGACAAATTTATTAATACTAGATATTTGAGCCAACTGCGGTAATGCTTTGACAGAAAATTTCCCACCATTATTTTCTAGATAAATACTTTCAAATGATTTGATCTCATAATGTAATGATTCATCTAACATTTTAGTTGTATAAATTTGGTTAAGACTTGCAATGGCAAAAGAATTATAATCTTCAAACTTATTTTTAATCGCAGGCATTTGTTCTGCAGAACATTGTCTTCCTCTGACAGGAAATTCTGTTTCTCCTTGTTGATAACTTAAAACAATATCATCTGTATTATTATTATCAAAGTCATTGAGATAAATTTTAAATGGACTAGATTCGCTTGCTTGGTATTTATAATTCTTTCCTAAATTTCCAACAATCAAGTCATCATCTCCATCATTATCAAAATCTCCCTTCTGGATATCATACCACCAACCAGTCATCTCACTAGGCAGCATTTGTTCAGATACATCTTCAAATGTACCACTAGAATTTTTGTAAAATTTTATTGGCATCCATTCACCTACGACAACTAAATCTTCCCATCCATCATTATTAAAATCAACCCAGGTCGAAGCTGTCACCAAACCCAGAGATTTTAATTCAGGGAGACGTTTTTCGGTAGCATCAACAAATTTCGGTCCTGCTTCTGAACTCACATTTTCTAATAAATAAGAATCTGCTGGATAAGGATATTTTTTAGGTATTAATCTACCTCCAATAAATAAATCTAAGTCACCGTCCTGATCAAAATCAGAGGTAGTAACATCTAATCCACTCGTTTTAATATTTGGAAGAGATTCTTTATATCGTTCAAATTTATTCTTCCCAATGTTTACATAAAGTCTATCCTCGTAGCCTTCGGACTTTGGTTTAAATTCGTTTCCACCACTTGCTATATAAAAATCATTATCGCCATCGTTGTCCGCATCAAAAATTAGTATACCAAGATCTTCATAATATTGATCCTTTCCTAAATCAGGAATATTCAGCTCTTCAAAGTTTCCATTACTATCTTGTATAAACACTGCCGATACTTGGCCGATAGCACCACCTACTATATAATCATCAGTACCATCTCCATTTAAATCTCCAGTGGCAAGAGCTGGACCAAGAGCAGAATTCTTATGTGGCAAAAGTATTTCTACCTCGAAATCATTATACACGTTTTCTTCATGCTTATAGAGATCATCCGATTTTATGGTTTCGAACAATTTAGTGTTCTCCGCCAGAGATTGATTAGCCTTGGGCAAGGAAACTGCATCGCTTCTGCTAATTATAATTTTTTGATTTGAATCTATATCACTGAGCTTTGTGATTTTATTATCTGGCCAATTTATGACAATGCTATCTATCAGAGTATTTGAACCGAGGCCAAAATGTAGATGCGGAGATACCGAGGATAAATAACCACGAACAGTTTGATTCTCTTGAACTTGTATTCCATCTTTTGTAAAGACTTTTACTTTAGCACCATTTGCAAGAGCTTTATTTTCTCCATCCAATTGAATCGTTACGTATTTATTTTCATTTCCATTGTTGCGGTAGAGACTTGCTATATCTTCTAAATTATTGACAACTAAATCTAAGTCTCCATCATTATCTAAATCAGAATAGGCGACTCCATTTGAAAATGTTTTTTGGTCAAGTCCCCACTCTTCTGCTTTATTAGTAAAACTTAGATCACCATTATTTTTATATAAATAATTACTTAGTTTTTCAGAAGGCACTTTTTCTAAATACTTTAAAAGGCCGACTTCTTCTTCTTTGTTTTTATATTCTGGGTCGTTCTCCATTTTATCAAAAAAATCTCGGTGCTCATTGTAGAAATCTTTGTTGTTGACATCTCTTCTGATACCATTTGTGACAAATAGATCTTTCCATCCATCATTGTCAAAATCAGCGAGCAAAGATCCCCAACTCCAATCCGTTGATGAGACTCCAGCTAAACGTGAGACATTGCTAAATACGGGTAGTTCACCATTTAAACTTCCATTATTAAGCTGAAGAGAATTTTGCATGTATTGGTGATGCAAGCCAAGTTCTACAGATTGATAAAACACTGCAGGATTCATTGAAGACATATTTGCTTTAGACCGAAAATTATCAGCAGCTGACATATCCAATTGAAAGATATCCATAAAGCCATCATTATTAAAGTCAGCAATGTCTGCACCCATTCCGAAAAAGGAAGTTTGTCGAAGACAGTAATCTATTTGATTCGTAAAAGTTCCATCTTGATTATTGATAAATAAAAAATCAGGTGCGTTAAAATCATTTGACACAAAGATGTCTGTAAAGCCATCATCATTTACATCAGCCGTGACAAGACCTAGACTTAGACCAAAGGTCCTCAAACCTGCTTCTTCAGTGACATCCGTAAATTTGCCATTGTCATTTCGATAGAGAACATCGGAGTCTTCTTTAGGATGATTAGCTAACATATACTGATAATAATCTACAGGAGCGACAAAACTAGTCGGCGGATAATTGATCACGTACAGATCGAGATCTCCATCATTATCATAATCAAAAAAGCTTGCATGCATACTTATTCCTGAGCAGTCTATACCATATTCTTTCGCCCTTTCTGAAAACGTATTGTCTTTATTATTGATGTACAATACATTCTTATGATTACCATCAAGGCCTCCTACTGAGCAATAGATATCTACGTAACCATCTTGATTTATATCTACAAATGTTGTCCCTGAATACCATCTGTCATCACCAGCGACTCCTGCACTTTGCGTGATATCTTCAAACTTGAAATCACCCGTATTTAAGTATAATTTATTAGAGACCATATTCCCAGTAAAGTAAATGTCTTCTAATCCGTCGTTATTAATATCCCCAATGGACACTCCACCTCCTAGGTACATATATGGGAAGGTAAAGTAATTGTAGGAATGAGTTTCTGTCAGTTTATTATTAAAATTAATACCGCTTTGGCTCGAATCTAATTTTGTGAACTGCTTTAATGACTCTTGTTCACATGAACTCATTATGAAAATTAAAAGTATTGCGTAGAAATATTTATTCATAGTACAAGAAACTCCGAGACTCATTATAATAAGAATGTGTCTGAAAAAGATGAAATGAACTGACTCTTATGTCACTTTGTCTTGACACAAAAGTAACCAAAAGGTCATGACTGTTTTACTTTTTGACACTCCTAAATATAATTGATACTAACTGAAAAACTCGCTATTCATCTTCTAAATGTCATTGTAAATTACATACAAAAAGATAATTCTAGTTAATCTAACTTTTAGCTCAAACAGTTTTCAGTTCTTAACGCCTCAATTATATTTATCCGAAAAAAGTAAAAAGGTCGATCAAAATAACGGCCAATCAAAATTATTAAAGTCATTAGTTAGTTATCACAAAAGAGTTAAAATAATAACTTTTCCAGTTATAGTAAGGCAACTAACAACATTCAAAAAAATAACCCTCGCTACTCGCTAAAGGGTTATTTATCTTTCTAGAATTCTGAGCCAACAAGTATTCTAATTATTATCTAATCTATCTCCTTTATTAATATCCAGGATTTTGAATCAATGATGGATCTCTATCTATCTCTGTCTGAGCGATAGGCATAAAATATACATGATCTTGCCATATTCTATTTTCAAAAACGATCTCAGTTGGGCGATATGTATAATCAAATAAACTATTATCCTTACGATAATCAGTTACGGTAGTACCAGCTTTTTGAGTCGCTTGAATTAAGACCTGCTGCACTTGTTGATTTAATGACTGAGGACCTTCTAACCATCTCTTCATATCAAATAATCGTGCATCTTCATTGACTAACTCTTTATCTCTTTCTCTTTTATAAATCTCTACTAACTCTGAACCAGAAGCAGTCACCTCAGGTAAGCCATTTCTATATCGTAATCTGTTTAACCAGGCTTTAGCTTCGCCTTCTTCACCAAGGTTAATAGTCGCCTCAACATAGTTTAGCAAAATCTCTGTATATCTGAGATAAGGCGCATCTAATTTCTGAAGATTATTAGGCCATGACGCTGGTTGATTTGGGTCAGCAAATTTTCTAAAGTAGTATCCTGTACGTGCACCATTCCAATCTTCAATAGGTCCTTGGCGTGTATCTACACCATTAATAATGGTACCATCAGTAAGTGTATAATAGCCTGTTTGAATCTCATTAAACTTATCAAACTTAACGACATCATCAGTTCTTTGTTTCCAAGGTGCACCATCATGTAATATTGTTGCATAAAAACGAGCTTCTCTATTTGCATATGGATCAGCTGCATGAGTAGGATTGTCCCAATCAAACTTTTCTCCGTCTGCTCTATCATACTTCTTAACTAATGCTTCAGTTGGAGTCGTACCTGCCCATTCGTGGTAACCATTAGGACCGTGATACAAAGCGACCATACCAGGGCCTTGTGACCAACCATCTCCACCAGGATACGTTCTTGAACCATAGCCAAATCCTTCAATAATTCTTCCCCAGATAAAATCTTGATTAGCAGCTCCTTGAAGCCAGATATCTTCATAGTTTTGTCTTGCTTCAGCAAATGGAGCTGGTGCAGAGTAATCCAATTTGTACCCTGTAGTTGCATTCAGTAATGCTAATGAAGCAGCTTTAGCAGCTTGCCATCTTGACGACTGACTACCTCCAGTATATCCAATTAATTCTGGATTACCATAAGACGCAATCGTTGATACAGAAGATGCGATTGACGGTTCATATAAATCACTAGCCGCATGAGTTAAAACTCTAGATTTCATGGCTAATGCAGTCAATGTACTTGCAGTCGCTTTGCTATCAGGTACACCTTCTAAAAGGACAATCGCCTGATCCAAATCAGAAACAATTTGACTAACTGTTGCTTCAAAGCTAGATCTTGGGTTATTAGCTTCACTGTCTAAAGATAATGGCTCCGTCAATAGCACTACACCTCCAAATTGCCTCATGAGTTGGGTATAATAATAACCTCTCATGAAATATGCTTCTCCCAATAATTTGTTGACAAAAGCCTCAGGGAATTCAGCTTCATTGGCACTAAGCCTCTGTATGGCAATATTTGCACTTCGTATAAATGGATAAATCTCATTCCAACTGAACCATTGCATATCCATAAAATTACCTGAAGGGTTCATTTTCCCTTCTGTGTACCCATCCACGCCGCGACCTGGGTGAGTAAATACAGCTTGATCAGTAAATGCATCAGTTGTTTCTTCACGAGTCATTGTACCTGCCCAAGTGCCTTGGTACAAATCTAAAACTGCTGCTTCCGCAAGTTTTTGTGAACTCCATACGTTGCTTTCAGCCACCTCACTCAATGGTGTGGTCTCTAAAAAGTCATCGTTACAACTCCCTATAAAAAGACCCAAGGCTAGTATTGGAATTATTATTAATAAATCTTTTTTCATGTTTATATCTTTTAGAATGTTATACGAACTGTTCCTGTTATTGTTTTCAAAGAAGGGTAACCCTCTCCATTATTTAATGCTCCATTATTTGTCGTCTGATCGATCTCTGGATCTCTTATTAACCCTGCATTTGTACCTCCTTGTGAAATTTCTGGATCAAAAGGAAAATCTGTTATGGTAATTAAATTAGTTCCTGACAATGCAAAACGCATATCAGAAGCACCTATTTTACCTGAGATAGCTGGATCAAAATTATAACCTATTTCAATTGATTTCATTCTGATATAATCTCTGGTTAACAATGAATAATCAGTTTGGCCTGAATACCATTGATCACCTCTATCTGCTAATCTCGGAAATGGAGCATCTGGATTATCTAAAGACCAAGCTCTTTCAGCAACTTCTCGCTGGACATTGGCTAAAGTACCTGACATAAAACTCCACTCATATCTATTATATCCACCCGCTGCTCCAGCCCAAAACATATTAAAATCTAAATTTTTATAGTTTAATGCTGTATTAAACCCAAATTGTGTATCAGCGAAAGCACTACCACCTGTTCGTTTTCTATCCTCTGGACCTATCTTTCCATCACCACTGATATCAACAACTTTGGCGTCGCCTGGCTTTAGGAGTGGCGTCACTCCACTATAATCTAAAGTTTCAGATTCAATCTCAGCTTGCGTTCGGAATACACCTGCGAATTCATATAGTAGAGGTCTTCCTATTTCCCCACCAGTTTCTCGTTGCCAAGGTCTATCAGTTAAGTCCGGTTCATCAATGAAAACTAGTTTGTTAGAAGAGTTACTAACGTTAAATGAGAACCTGTAACCTATGCCCATATCTGACCTGCCATTATATCCAAGACTTACTTCAAAACCTTTATTTTCAAATATCCCAATATTCTGAGCAGGAGGGGTTATTCCACTATAAACAGGTAAAGTCTTATTTGGTTGAGTTAAAATGTCTTTTCTTGAATTTTTAAATAAATCAAATCCAACAGATATTCTATTATTGAACAATTCTGCATCAATTCCAAAATTGGTAGATGTCGCTGTTTCCCAAGTAATATTTGGATTTGGAACTTTAGTTTCATAGGCAGTGGTCACGACGCTTTCTAAGCTAGTTGCGGAGAAACTATAAGACGCTAAAAATTGGTATGGATCAACATTATCATTACCTAACTGACCCCATGATCCTCTCACTTTTAAATAGTCGATAATTGAACTTTCAAAGAAATCCTCTTGAGACACTACCCAGCCTGCAGAAACTCCAGGAAAAAATCCATATCTATTGTCTTTAGGGAAAAGGTAAGAACCATCATATCTAAATAATACTTCAACTAAATATTTTAGTTTATACGAATAATTGGCTCTACCATAATAGTTTAATCTAGCAGTCTCAAGGCCTTCACCGTTACTAAACTGGCCGTCATTACCACCAAAGCTCAATTGATCAAGATCGTTTGATAAGAAAAAACGTTTGAATGCTCTTGTGTAACTTCTCTCTGATTGTTCTCTTGTCACTCCACCTAACAATTTAAAATAATTGTCACCCATATCCTTCTCATATGTAGCTAATAATGTTGCTGTCACATCTGTCAAAGTCGTGTGATCTTGTGTCAAACTAGGATCTCCAGGACCTCTTTGTGCTGCTGTTAAGCCTTCTGAACTTCTCGTCTCTCCATCCCAAGTGTATAATACCCAAGGTCGATTCCACAATTTGTAATCTTGATTCATCTTGTCATAAGATGCCATTCCTCTTAACTGTAATCCTTCTACTCCAGGAATATCTAAGGTTAATCCAATATTACTTTGAACAAAATTTGTCTTAGTATCTATATACCCTGGCTCGTCAGTCACTCTAATTGCTGGATTATTTCCATTTTCTATATCTGGACCAAATTCACCTGTTGGCCAGTAAGCAGGGAACCAAGGATACTGTCTGATTAAATCATTGATCGGATTTATGTTAGTCGCAGTATAGTTATCTTCCTGTCTTGTATATAATCCAACATCAAACTTTAAATACTTATTAATCTTTGCATCCATATTTAATCTCAAGTCATACTGAGAAAATCCCTTTGGAGCATTTTTAAAATTGGTAGCCTGTGTTAGGTAACCAAATGATGCTAGATAATTAAGGTCTTCAGTACCTCCAGAGATTTGCAGATTTTGTCTTTGCGTCGGCGCATTTTTTCTGGAGACTTCTTCAAACCAATCCGTGTCAGGATATAACCAAGGATCATTTCCAGCTCTCGTATTTTCAATTCTATCAGTAGAATAGGTTGGATTTAACACTTCGCCATTCGGTCGTGTAAAAGGTGTACCTCTTACAGCATTAGCTGCTTCCCATTCATCTGTAGGTAATTTATACACATTTAATAGATTTACTAAATCCATGTATTCTGCACCTTTGAGCATCTCTGGTGTTTTATAGAAATTTTGTACTCCATAACTAGATGTCAGTGATACTTTCGGTTTACCTGCTTTTCCACGCTTAGTGGTAACGAGGATAACTCCATTGGCAGCCCTTGCGCCATAAATCGCAGCAGAGGCGTCTTTCAAGACTGAGATACTTTCTATGTCAGCAGGATTAATCCTAGCCAAGCCACCTGCTCTATTAGGAATACCATCGACAACAACTAAGGCAGAACTATTGTTAAAGGTGTTAGTCCCTCTAACTCGAATTGCTTGTTCTTCTGCACCCGGTAGTCCGGTCTGCGTATCGATATACAATCCAGCGACTTTCCCTGCGAGTGCAGTTCCTAAGTTTGGAGAAATAGACTTCTCTAATTCTCTACCTCCTATAGATGCAACTGATCCTGTAAGTGTGGCCTTTCTTTGAGTAGCATAGCCAGTCACGACGACTTCGTCTAAAGTCGTACCTTCTATATCCATGACTAAATTGATATTCGATTCAAGTCCAACTGGTAGACTTTGAGTAGCAAAACCAGTGTAAGAAAATGTAAGTACGTCATCTGGATTCACTTCCAGCGAGTAGTTTCCATCAATATCTGTAATTGTACCATTGGTAGTACCATCAACTAGAATGTTGACACCAATAAGGGTCTCCCCTGTTTCATCCGTCACATTTCCTGTAATCGTCTTTTGACTGAACATCGTAGTCGTTAAGAGGAGACAGAAACAAAGCGATAAGAATTGTAGATAAATTCGCATTCTATTTCATTGAGTGTTAAGAAATAATTCAAACGCATTAAGCTATCTACCAAACTTGTTTCATGAAATCACGACCTTACAAAGAACAATTAGGTCACCTAGACAATAGTGAAGAATTGTAGATAGTTTTTTTATGCGTGTCTAAGTTAGGAAAAATGAGGGGGATGGCAAATAAAATCTTTAATAATGTGTCGTTCTACAAATTTAAGAAGCTTGACAGTGTTTAGAAATAGCTTGTGAAAATTGTTCAAATATTTTCGAGACAGCGTCTAGATGTGAAATCAAATTGGAATAGATTCATGTATACTGTATAGGTTTGTCAAAACATGTTCGTCTTGCTCTATAGAGTGAAATTCAGATTTAGAAGGTATCCATTTATTTAAATTCAATACTTTCTGCAACTACAAAAATAATAATTTCATGATGTCTTCATAGCTGCTATTTCTTTTTACAATTGGACTTTTTTTGGTAGATATTCTGAATCCATATTAAGCTGTATTAATCATAGTAGAATTTAAGATGTTCTATTTGTTATTATCCTTTTTGGACAAGCCATTACGTAGCGTCCTGAAATAAGTTTACAGTTTTAATAAGAGTGAAAAGTGAAAGGATAGATATCAAACTAACGTTAACTCCCAAAGACTCTGTTGATCTCACAACTCACTATTCTAGGGTTTACTTTCCAAAAAATGACCCTTCAACAATTGGATTTGGCGGACTTTTTTTATGTGGGAGAAACTACAAATGAAGCACTGTCATTTACAACGACGGAAGAAAACACACTTCTTCTTGTAGTAGCAGAAAGTTCTAAAATCGAATTTGGTATAGCAGCTCCGATGCACATAAATTTTACAAATGACTATAAAGCTTTTGGATTTCATGGATATATAGCTCCAGCTCTTGGAATACCTAATACTGTACCACCTAGCTTAGTCACAGAACTTGGCCGCATAGTCAAGGAAATCATTCATTAACTGCAAATCTAACAGCAATATTAGAGCAATTCGATAAACGATCGAAAACATTGACTGATGTTAAATCGAATACCCCATTCACAACCATCTGACAAAATACAATCCAAGCTGTAAAATTCATTAAGACTATGAATATCAATAGGTTATCAATTTAATACTATATTAAATCAGTTATAATAATCATATTTGTATGAATAAATCAGCTTCTATTTTTCCATGTTTATTTGCCATAGCTGTATTAGTTAACTATGGTATTTTTCTAATTTACCTAGTTAAGGTATCTGAGCCTTGTGTAACAACAGATACACACTGATTAAGATTGACCTCTTATTCACAAGCATTGAAGCAATAGCTTTTGCCACCGTTGGCTATATTTTTGGAAAGGAAGTAATTAAAACACAAGCAAAACAAACTGCTGGTAATGATAAATATAAGGAGCTAAATAATTTATCTAATCAAGTACCAAATGAATAAGCTTACTTTTAATTAAAAAATAAATTTAAAATCAAATCGTGGATTAATTCGTAATTTATTAACTTTAGTAAATGACAATACAAACCTGTTAAACACAAATTATTTGAAAAGTCATCGATTTTACTATTCATTTATTTTAGGAAAATAAATCCTAATAAAATTTTATTGAAATTGAAAAGTATAAGATTCTTAGTTCTGTGCGCCATATTAGTATTAATTGGTGTAATCTTATACAGCTGTAAACAAAAAAATAACCTTATAGATTTCTATGGTTTATTTCTAAATCAAGAAATAAATTCAATTAACAATTTTGATACAAAAAGTCTAGACCCAGAAAGTCAAGAAGTCATAAAATATCTAAAAAGAAAATCGAATGGTCAATTTCTAGGTAACATGACCAAAAATACAACAGGACAAGAATGGGGTGAAATAATACAAGCAAATGACCTCTATTATCAAGGCTATTATTGTCAAGCTCACAAAATATTATTTAATTTAAGTAAATCAATTCAACAACTATCTACAATTCAAAAGATCGAGTTTACAAATCTATTACTACATACATCACAGAATTGCTCATTAAGAGAATTTTCAGTATTTGATTTAGCTTACAAACAACTGATAGATGGACCAAATAATAATAAACTGGATAGCTATTTAAAATTAAACTGGCTCTTGACCATTGGATATCAATTAGAAAATATCGGCGCAACACAAGACTCCTATTCAATTTACATATATACATTAGATAAAGTTAACTCCTTTAAAACTTTATATCCAATACTTAAAGCTAAGTGTTTAGCTCTTCTCTATGCTCATTTACTAGAAAATGAAAACGAATTAGCTGAGAAAGCGATTAACGAAACTATTTTCCTGTCTAAAAAATATAGCATTCTAAAACCTCATTTTTCAAGAGCACTATCAAACTCAACCCATACTATTTCAAAACAAGATACATCTCTTATTTATCAAAAAACAGATAGTGCAATTCAATTGTCCAAATCTATTCCAAGTGCAAATAATTATGCATACTTAAATAAAGCATATGTACTTAGGACCATAAAAGACACCGTCAACAGTGTAAAATCTATCGAAAAAGCCATAAGTACTCTAATTCAAGACCCATGCAGTGAAATATATAATTATGCTAAAAAAAATAAATCATATTTTTCCAGTCCAAAGGAAAGAATAAATATTCTAAAAGAATTAATTAACTCTGATTGTAACAATCCTCATATCAGTGCGATTGCAGCTTACGAAATTGCTTCAATTTTAGATGCAGACCCTCAAAAGTCAAACGATAGCTTATTAT
>Ga0115031_1001700_pt1 | contig 16299 bp, 20 predicted proteins | sample Maine_Asex4_meta_FD_87301 | JGI IMG/M metagenome (GOLD analysis project Ga0115031, IMG submission 87301) | Marine algal microbial communities from Maine, USA - Maine_Asex4_metaG | ecosystem: Host-associated > Algae > Red algae > Unclassified | place: Maine, USA | collected 2015-01-05
AATTTTTTCCCCTTTAAGGACCCCGGTCGCCGCCCCCCCACTTTCCCCCCCCTTCAAACGCACCGCGCGGGGGCGCCCCCCCCCCCCCCCCGCACAGCTCCAATTAGGGGCATCACCGCGCCTGCTGAGACAAGCCACGTGGTGCCCCTTGCTGCCGCGATTGCGAGCGTGCCTGGGCATGATCTGTGTTCAAGCAACGATTTGATACGTGATGCTAGCTGGGGAGCGGTCGTACAGGTCCACTCCAGCTGAATACGTTGCAGAAAATACATTTGTTTCTTATGGTTCTCTAGCCCCTGTTGGCCGTGGGTATCGCAACCTCTTCCTAGCCCTCCTCGCGCCTGGTCCTCGCCACCCGCCACGAGCCGTACCCAAAAAGCCAGAGCAAAGCAAGGACAGAGAGATAAGAACATGCGGCGCCCCCCACCCCTTCGCTGTCCGCATCCGCGCCGTCCGCCACGGCTATAGAAGGAGAGGGGCTCGTAGAGGCAAAGGAACCTGTAGAACGAAATGGGGCAGGAGGAGAAGAATGGACAGTACGGCCAAAATGGTCAAAAGGGGGAAAAGAGGTAGTAGAGGGGAAAGAGCAGTGGGGAGGAAAGAAGCGGTCGGGGTATAGGGGCAGTAGGGGAAATAACGGCAGCAAAGGCCACATGGACAGAGACGTTCAAGCATATCACCGGACGTGGTAACATTTACGGGAGGACAACTTCCTACCAAACCATTCACAGTACAAACAGCATGCCCCTCTCCTTATCGTACTCCTCCTCACGACACCGGGCGTATGTGAGAACCGAAGTGAGAAGAACGGCGAAAGGGTTGTCAACGATGCGCAGCTCGGGTGCGGCGGGCTAGTTCCGCGCTAGAGGATGCCTTCACACCGGAGGGTGGGGGGCACGGCCAGGTGGTATCATTGGGAGCCGAAGAGCCGCATATCGCTATTCCACGAGGAGCTTCCACGTCGGCTGACCCGTCGAAGACAGACAGACGCAGCATCAATCAGTGATCACCCGAAGGAACGTTTGGTCAGAACGCGGCCACAGAAGATCCCATCCTAGCCTCTGTCTGTGAGATCAAACGACTATTGACCGCCCAGGAAGGCTCACAGTGTGAACAAGTGAGGATCCAGATTCCCGAATGAGGCTTGCCGCCCTCCACGCAACTAATTGTGAGGAGTGCTGGGTCCACACACTGGGCTAGCAGCTCTGCACATGGCGGAAGGTTGACAGAATACCACACTGAAGCATGACATCTGGGCTGACAAGGGCCTTCTTCACCCAACTTAGGGGCGTTCGTGTGAGGCTTAATTCACGGTCAACAAGACAGGTGAGGGGCCGTGAGCACACTCTGCAAGCAGGTGACGTCAGTTCACACGAGATGTGACCGGCCGAGTGATAACTGGCGGCGGGTGTGTGCGGGGCGCTGACGGACTGGGGGCATGGGCGCCGCTGAGCAACTGCGGCGCGCGGGGGGGGGGGGGCGCGTATCCGGCGTCGATGGAAAGTCCGCTGCCATTGACATTGACGAAGCGGAGGCGTTGGCATGGTCGCAGATTTGCTAGCAGGTGTAGTCGTAACGGTGAGCTCTAACCTGGAGGATCACTGGGAGTTCAGTAAGGGCGACGTATAGCGCAGCGCAGCGTTTCAGAAATCCAGCGATGAACCGCTGGGGGTGATTCGTGACCAGTCTCGTCCAGGCCTTGCATCGAAGCATTGAACCATCTCACACACGAAAATTCCCCGTCGACCCGGTGACGCTACATCTGCGATCCGGCGAGGCTACCTGATGGGAAATCCCCGCCAAATGCCACCGCCGTCGGCGGAGACACCACCAGGACTGAGGGCGCCACTTGTAGCCTGCGTTTCCACGGGCTGCTGAGAGGCCAGTGAAGCCAGCGTCACCCGAGCATGGATTTCATTTTCTGGGTACAAACTCTAGGCCGCAGTACGCCCCAGTACGCCCTTTGCGCACCCCTGTAGTGCGGTACCTTTTTGAGACGATGGGAACTACGGACGCATTTACCGATTACGTGTATTCGCCGCTATTTCTTGTTTTTGCATTTCTCGTCAAGCACTGCAGGGCGAGTACGTCCCCGCCAACGACGCCACGGGCGCCACATGAGCCACTCCACGACCACGCTTCCCACCAGTACCTCGCATACAGCCTCGTCTCACTCATGTGCGGACGAAGGGGGGGGCTGCTCCAGGTGCCGTCCTGTGCGAGAGAGACTAGGGCGAGGGAGGCTAGTGGAGTGTTGTCGGGGCGCTTTGGGCGGGACGATGGGCGGGTGCTGTCGGGCAAAAGAGTGCCCGGCATCATCGTGTGCCGCGGAGTGCTCGCCGCTGTCTTTGCAAACCCGGCAGCGCTCATCTGCCCGTGTGAGCGGCGCGTTGGTGATGCTGACGGCGGCGTCGCTAACCGCCGCAGCCAGTATCGACTCATTCTGGTCATTTCGCGGGCACGGCAGGGGAGGGCATTGTCAAAAAGGGCTGTGGTAGGGGTCCCCGCGCGCTGGGATTCAGTCGTCGTCGTCGGCGCGCATCATTGTCTCGGACGCCGAGTCGGTGGCGCCGTCGGCGTCGTTGCCGGACGCCGCCGCCATGAACGGTGATTTTGTTGTCACTTGCACTGACGGGGGCGGGTATGGGGCGGTCGGCCAAGGGTGTTGCCAGTGCTTGCGTCTGCGCGGGGGTGCTTGGCGTTGTCCGTGAGGACGATATCATGCCCACTGCTGTCTCCAGCTGCAGGTTGCAGGTGCCTTACGGCGGCGTCGTCGACCGCCGCCGAATCAAATCGCTCCTTTCTGTCCATTGTCCCTGCGGGGGAGGACTGCAAGTTCCGACTAGGGTGCGGGGGTGGCGGGGGACACAACCGCGTGGGTTTTTTGTGGTGATATGATCGGTATGACGCATCATCTAGAGGAGGAGAGTGCTGCTGCGCAGCAGCAGTAGAAGACATGTCAGCTTGTAATACGCTAAACTACCACCGCTAGTAACGGCAAAACCTAGTGGTTATCGGTCGACGACGCGCCCGCCGGCCCGATGAGGTCATCAATCAGCGCTTCCGTCGCCATCTCCTTGACGTTGAGGCCGGCCTCCTCGACGACGTCGTTGCCGTCTGTGCGCCGACCCCCAACGGTCATCTCGCCCTCCCCCCCTTGATCGACCCCCCCCGCGGCGCCTTTCCTAGCGCCATCAACCCCCCTGCTCACCCCACTCTCTGCGACCGGGAACTTTTCGGCGGTGTCATCGACCACCGAGTTCGCGGAGCCGTCCGACTGCACGAGGTTGACCCTCACGTCCGCACCGTCGCCTACCGACTGAGGAACGAGGTCGTAAAAAAAGTTGTTCGTGCCGGGGTCAGCCAGCGCCATCCAATGACGGCCAGAACGCTCGGCGTGGGGGCCGTCCATAGGACTGGATACATCGCCAGTCCACCACTAGGCCTGGTTGAACGCCATGGCGGTATGCAAAGTAACCTTCTTGAAAACAGCTCCGATTTCGAAGCCGTCGAAAATTTCGAAAGCGCGGCTGCGAGTCGATGGGGTGCAAAGGAAGTGGAAGAGCTCATCTCTGTCGTCGATGCGCTTGAGCTCGCCGAGAATATTGGAGAGCGTGGATGACGGCAGCGTGACGAGCGCATGCTCGCTCACGGCGCCGACGACCTGCACCGTCGTCGTCGACCCCATTTGCACAACGGTGTCGACATTAATCGTCAGGACCGTTGCAAAAACACACCACGGTGAAAGGCACTCGGGAGCGTGCGTGCCTCTGGTCGAGACAGGGCACTGAAAGGAGCAGATGCTACCTGACACTTGTGATAAGTCGGGCGAGCCGCTCTAGTGGGCCTGCCCGCTTGTGGTCGATCCCGATCCGACATGAAGTGCAACTGCTTGATCCAAAACAGAATGGGAGCACATGCTAAACGAGTTCTAAAAGCGGCATAACACATACGTTTTCTACCAGCGCGCGGACTTCTCCCGTAATGTTTCCACATGTCTGAAAATCATACGCATTTCTTCTCGGTGATTTTCAGTATCTCGCCATGTCAGAGTGTGAGCAAGAGCCAGGTGCGCTAGGTCCTTAGCTCGGGACAAGGACACATACCATGACGGCGCTGCTCAAAATCGGGCACCGTCAACGCCTTTGAAGTTGCAGAAGGCGTTCGCCACGAATCTCTCCCAATTATTCGTGCCACTATCCCTTGTCAGACAGCGTGCTATGATCTGCGCCTGTTCTTGCTTCGAAAGTCCATTGCGGGATTGCTTTCTGAGAGGCACATGGCGCCACACCCGGCCTCTTTGCGTTTTCTGTCCGGCTACAGAGGGAGCAGCACGTGAAAACTGGAGTCCTGTTCGTTAAACGATATGGCCTCCCGGTTCGTTCAATTGACAGCCACCGCGTCCTCAAACGAGTTTTCAGCGACTGGACCGTACGGGTCGAATTTTGAAGCATTTAAGGTAGTAATGTTCTCTTGTGGTGTCGCACCAACCCACAATCTCCCAAGAACATCATAGAACAGGCCGAAGCTTCCTTGTTAAATGGTTGGCCCGAAGAACTTGTCGCAGTCCAGGTAATAATCCCTCCCAGTTTTCTTGAGCACTCAACGGGCGCTGACCATCTCGAGGCCAGAGCGTTTTCCCTTCATTGAGACCTAGCTGGAATGGGTTCCCGGCCAAGATGACGTACAGCCCAGCAAAAGGCAGATGTCTTGTGCTCGTGAAAATTATGCCCAAGCGCGTGCTAATCGCAAACAGTTGAGCAGGTGACAGAAAACTGACCTCGACGATCACAAGTACTCTCACGTCATTCCAATCCCCTTGCACACGGGAGAGGGTCTTTTCTGGAATCTTAGAAGTATTTTCTTAGCTACTGCCTTTTGAGCATAGTGTATGGTCAGGCCGCCTACGTTCGCTGCTGCAACCCCAGTACCGAAATATTTGACGAGGTTCTATTGTCTTCTGTGTATGGTCGTTTCTAGGGCATCCTTGAAGTCGTTCTCTCTGGAGACCTCGACATACATTGTCACAGTGTCGATCAGATAAGACTCTCATGTGCCTCCGGGTCCCACCATGACGAGCACTTTAGATTGAGTTCCGCGTTCAAGGTCAGTTTTAATTGATTCATGTACTTTGCGTTGTTTGCGATCGAGAGACGCTATCCAATGACACTGGCGAGCAGTTGCGTCTGCCTCCGCTGGACCGAATCCATCTCCGCTCGGGCACTGATCGCCCTCGTCAGTATGGCCCTTCGTGGCGAGCATTCTATTCGTCAGACGAAGAACGCTCACTGCCTGGTCGGTTCCGCTGTGTTGCGCTTTGCTGATCCGCTTCTCAGGCATCGGAGAGCGCTTGAGGCCTGGTAGGGAGGATAGGTTTGTATCTAGTCCACAATCCATATCTATCGCGCCAGTAGGGTTCTCAAGACGGCCCCATTTGTTTTCTGCTGCGCTCTCTGCTCCAGCAGAACCGTAGTCGTCGGACTCCGGATCCCAGGTGCCCTCTTCGTGCTGTGTTCTGAGCGCATCAGAGGCCCTTTGGCCCCGCATTCGAAATTTCGGATCCATGAGGCCCTTGTAATGCTTGATAATTTTGGACAGGTGGGAACTCTCTGGTGCGTCGAACGGCGACGTGATCCGGGCTGCTAGAACCTTTTTCGCTGTGACTCCTGGAAGCAGTACGGCTTCGACGGACCGCCACGGCACGTGGTGATACAAAATTGCCTTCGAAAAAATCTCGTGCTCCGCCGGATCTATGCGAACCCGGATCTGAACAATTGCAGGATCTCGTCTCCGGGCGGCATATTGACGCGAGCCATCGGCAACAGCCTTAAGAAGTGAGGAGACGACCGTCGATCTCAGGCATATACAATCCATTCTGTTTTGAGAGCTTCCGAACAGTTTTAGATCTCAGATCGTTCTCGCATTTGATGCACATGAGAATTGTATGGGACCTGCTGTCAATTGCGTATGTAAAGATCAAGTATGGATCGTATCCAGCATTTCCTGGGAACAAGGCCCAAAGACTGTTTATTGTGCTCCGCTCTTTGGCGGCGAGGCATACACCTGGCGCTGGCTCTCGAAACGGCCGCGCGGAGCATGGTGCGACACCAGGAATTTCGCCGCATGAGCAGCATAATTTCCGGGCCAGTTCTAGTCTCTTCCGGTGTCGGACTACATCGCGCACAGTTCTCTCGGCTGCGCCTGTAGGGATGGCCCGTTTTCTGGGCGCCCGCTTCCTCAGGCGACGTTCATGTACTTCTTTCTGCCCTATTTCTAAGGCCACCTGTAATATATTTTCTTTGATGACACCATGAGCAGGGCCATGAGTAGTATCACATTGTCTGTTCTCAAGCCGCCGCACCCGACGACCGTCACTCTGAAGCCGACTGCGCTCAGCTGGTGCCTCCGCTCCGCGGGGCCTACGTCAAGGCGGGCAGGCGTACCTGTCCTCTCCTTTCGCACCTGGGGTCATGTTGCCCGCGGAAAACCCTGCTGAAGTCGCTAGATGGAGGGCGTAGTCACGCCCAGCCTGTACCTGTACAAAACATAGTAGAAGCAGTGCGGCATGCAGTTATACCCAGTAGATGCCAAAGGAGCCAAGCGCGAGGTGACCACATAGCCGGTCAGAAAATGTGGTGTGCCTCAGCGCTGGTGGAGGCACACCACATAGGGAACCGACATCGAGAGAACCCCTGCAGTCCGCACAGGCAGATGGCACCACAGCGTACAGAAGGCAAAAAATGGCGAGCACAGCGCACGAAAAGCCTTGTATAATGCCACAACGTGCGTCGAGTGCAGGTGTGACTAAACGAGTCAAAGAGGTTGGGTGGATGAGCGGTGATGACCGCCGGCGGGTGGTTCGGGGACGGTGCCACAAGAAGAGCGACGATTCCAGAAGCTGACAATTGCGGCGATCTGCATGGTACTCGTCCAGCACGAGTTCACACATCAGTGTGCCGAAGGCCACTTGGAGCTGGCCCTAGAAACCGCCACCACCGCGCCAGCGCCAATCTGTACCCATCTGGCATTTGTTCGATCTCCTTGCCTCTTGGGCGGGAAGCAGACACCCCCAGCGGATACGTTTCCAGTTCTTGTTGAGACTCGAAATATGGTGCCCGCATCTGCTTTCTTTCTGCTCTTCCACCCTCATTGTAAAATTCTGCAAATTCTGCACTCCTGGGCGTGTCCTCGTTTTCCTTGATTCACAGCTTTGCTGATTCGAGAAATGCGCATGTGGTTCGCTCGAATTCATTGATCAGAAACGCATGTAACGTTGTCGTCTTTTCCCATCTTGACACTTTTCGTTCTTCCTAACAACAAGAAATGGCCGCCAGATCTGGGGAGGACTGTCAAAGCTGACCAGCCGCGTGGTATCAAAATGTGCAGTTGGTGGCACTACAGACCCACAGAACCCCATTCAGACGGAGCCCGTGCATTCGACTACCCTATTGTTATGCGGCCGACGGTGGCCCCGATGCTCGCCGGCAGCGCGACGTCCACAGAGGCCGCGCCAGCCTCGGAGTCGTCGTCCGGGGCAGACACTTCGCTAACGTCGCGAGTGGAAGCCGTACAAGCGTCGCTGCCACGCGCCACGTCCTCGGTTCATCATCGGTCCGCCGACGGCGGCATGACGCCTGTTTTCGAAATCGTGGCGGCCACTCGGGCACTGTAAGCGGCGGTCTCCGCGAGCGACACGTCGGACGCACCCGGGTCCTCTTGCACGCCGCGCAAAACGCTGCCCGCACCTGCAGTGGCCGACAACACTCGCGGCGTAGACGACAGCCCCCCCCTTACGCTGCACTTCACCAGTAGCGGCCTGGTGGGAGACCCTTGCCCCCTTCCCCGCCTCATCACAGTGCGAGGAACGCGCAGAGCTCTGAGTTGGGTAGGCTTGCAACGCCCCCACCATACTGATTCTGGGTTGCTGGTGCTGGTGAAGTCGTGCGGGACCGGCTAGGGCGTGGGGTGAGCGTCATCGCCGGGACGCTCACATTTGTGGAGTAGTGGCTGCACCAGTGGAAGCGCTCTGCGAGTGGCGTGTGTGAGTGCCTCCTCCCTGTCGGTTTCCTTCTACTCAACCAGTGGGTCGTGCGGGCCCCCAACAACCGGCAAGCTGTGGAGGTGTCTTCGCTGTCATATATTGCCGATTAAGGAGTCTCGTCCCTGCGCTCCGCCCTGCCACTTATTTGCGGTGCCGACGACGTCGCACTGCCTTGAGGGTACGCGCCGGTGGATGGACGGCCGAAGCCGTCTCTCTTGGCTCTGTCCTGTTTGAGAGATGGATGTTTTTCGTCATGACCAATTCGGGTGTGGATTGCGTCGTTACGCGTACGGCGCGCGGTGCGGACGAGCGCGTCCAGGTGTCCGACACGCTGCTGGTATCAGCGGTCCGGCGTCGCCAGTGACCGGAGGCCAACCTGCGCTGCCTTGTCGACCGAGACGCCACATTGGGTATGGAGCGCATGACGACGGTAGAGTGGCTTCCGGCGCGTGTCAAGTCGACGGGGTACCGCGAGAGCCCACGACAAGCCACCGCGTCGCCGGAGGCGCCCCGGGAGATGTCGGTTGAGCGCGACTTTCACGTCGCCACAACTGTCTCTCGGGCGGACCCGGGGGTGGTGGAAGCAATTATGCGTACAGCGTGTGTCAAGGTGGATATCCTGCAGGATCTAGCAGGCGTCATGGCATTGCTGCTGGCCGTGCCCCCGTAGCTCTTGACCGATTGTGGAACGGCTTGATACGATGCGAAGGTGGTGCTGTCGTTCAACATGGCCGGCCGGGCATCGTCGCCAGATGGGCAGGTGGCGTCGCTCACGGCGCTTGGTGCTTTCCTGACGACCTTCCGGCGTCGCAGTAAGCCCGGGTCTGGAGACGCGCGCGCGAGGCTGGTGAGCACATTTCATGGCATCGCCACGTCTCGTGCGGCACAGATTTTCTCAGCCTGCTCTGGACGTGGCTCGCCGCGTGGCGCGCGCGCACCAAAGCAAGAAGCCTCGACAAGCTCGCAGCGTGGCTGTTGGTATACAAGGACGAGCAGATGATGAAAAAGCTGTCGTTCTGCGTGTTCGCACATTCTGTGCACAAGGCTGGCGGCCGCGTCGGACAGGTATGCGTCAGCGTATCGTAAGACGCCGTCGCCACTATGCCTGGCGTCGCTGAGACACTCATCCTGCAACTGAAGGCGCGGTCTGTCCCTGTCGGGGCGCTGTAGATCGATCTGTCCCGCAAGACCAGCCGCGTATCGGACTTTATCGTCATTTGTCGTCAATCTAGGCATCCGTGCCAAGGAAAGCAACATCTCTGTCGAGTGGCGCCCGCGCTGCCTCTTCTAGTTCGGGGTGGACGTGATGACACAGGCGTACGGCGCGCCGCACCCAGGCGCCGTCGCCAACGTAGGCGCAGCCTCCCAACCGACGTTCACCGTTTGCTTTGGAAGCCACATGTCGGCGTCGATGAGGACGTCGTGTGTGCGGGAGGCGACGCCGGCCCTGCGGGTGTTGTATTCCACTGAAGCCGTATCCAAAGCATCTGCTGACTCCGCCGCTGTGGTCTGTGTGAAGGCCACGTGGGTGGGGAGGGTTGGGGCACTGCTTTGAATTGGGCGGACAATGGAGTGGGAGCGTCACGTGGACGGGAGAAGTCGCCGTCGGCAACTGGTTGGACACTATTGTTTTTTCGTTTTGCTTGTTGGTGTGTTCGCTGGTTTCTCCGCCTAACACTCCACTCGCAATGAACACCCGCACTGTGCCGCGCCCCGCCCCCCCCCCCCCCTGCGTCTTGGTCGACGCCGTCGTCATTTGGTGGGGTCGGGTGGAGACCGGCGGGCGGCAATGGCTGGGCAGCTGCAGGAGGTGAACCGGCAGAGAGCAGGTGCGCACAGTAGCGTGCACTCTCTTGCGCACGCGATCTTCCAGCAAGAAGCAGACCGTTCTTCACGTGGAATACGGCACCCTACAAGACCTGGTAGTCGGCCGGACCTTGCCTGAGGCGAGGCACTTCTGCAATTGCATGGCCGCTGGTGGTGTTATGGTCATGGTTGGCCAGCCTGGCACACCCAGGCATCACTTGTTGGTGGAGCGGCGTCCACTTCCTGCCGTTTATCCGCGACAAACTGTACCAATACCACTTCACACCACGCAAGACGCTAGGCATCGGTATATGCGACTAGCCATTGAGATGGTCACTGTGCAGCAGAGCGCGAATAATGGGCCTATGTCGTGAAGGCAGGCGGGCACCGACTTTGCCGAGGAGCCGGTAAAACTGCTACACAAGAAGGTGCGCATACGCCCCACGTCCTTCCATGGAATCTCTTCATTTGAGGAGATTGCCACATCAGTGGCGATGCCAGCGATGTCGTGTGTGTCGCTCTGAAGGACAAGATGTCACAGGACCACCACGACGCTTACGATCTTGCATGGTACATTTGAAGCAGGGTACGAAAGACGCTGAACCGCACGGTGATCATCTCCACAGACGAGTGGACTCGTGTTCGCGTCCATACATCTGTGATGGAAACACTGCTCAAAAGTAGCTTCTTGTGGCTGTCCATCTCACCAAGTCACATATCCTGATGTGCGAGGCACCTGACATGTTGGAGTGCACTGGGAGCAATGGATTCTGTGGAGAGCAGGGGCTCGAGGCGTGGCATGGTCGAAACCGGCAGAACGCTGTTAAGTGCTGTGTGGCGACCGAGCTGAAGCGAGCAGCCACTTTTACGAGGGCAATAGCGCTGTTACGGGAGGTGGTGGCCGACGCGCTCGTGCGCCCTTCGCATGAGAGGAGGCCCAGCAAAATTTGGGCCCGCACATCAACCGAGGTGTGTGACAAGCGGCGCCGAGAGAACAAGCCGCAGCAGCCAGAGTGCCACTCTGAGACGCTTCATGCCATGAAGAAGCGTAAGCAGTTGGCCACGGCCATTGGCCGTTGCTCGGAAACAACCATCGGAGCGTAAGTGGGGACCACAAGAGCAATGAATGTGTGACAGTAAATGAGTTTTCCCCCTTCGCACGGCCGTAACACAAACCCATGAGCTTTACGATTACAAGTACGCCAATGAAATGGCGCCCAGTCGCTGCGAAATGTGACCAGTACAGAAAACACGAAGCATACTACCAAGTTGACAACAAATGCGAAAAAGCAAGGGTACAGAAAATCTAGTACGCACCGAAAAGAAACAGAGTTGGGCGCTTTCAAGGCACCGGCGGAAACATGCATGCATGTGCCGCTGTGACACGTAAACGCCGACCCCCTGCTATTGGGAAACGTGGGCATTAAACTTTGACAACACTGCTAAGCTCCTCTCAACACGACCTGTGAGAAGCGCCAAAGAACAGTCGGAACACGCTTGTACGGCTGGAGTTCTGTCCGAATCCCATCTAATGAATGGAAGCGTTCGGCGACAAAAGCACATTAAATCGGTACGAACGTTTCAAGAGGCGCACCCAGACGCTTCCCTCATTCCTGAAGCGGTGAAGCGAGGCCCGTGGTCCCGTGTGTGCAGTGAGAAACCTAATTGGACGTCCCAACGAAGTTCGTCACAAGAGACTGCCAGCGTGCCGTGTGAGCCCGGCGGGAATCGTTCGTCCTCTGGTAGTTTTCAAGGGCATGCCGCAGCTGGGACTCAAACAGCGCTTGGCCCGACCGGCTGCAAACATCATAAACCTTGGCGGACAGCTTCTTCTTGTTTCGTTTTTTGACGATCACGCCGTCCTGCATGATCTCGCACTGGAAGAGAAGTGGGCTCAGCGCGATTGTCAGGGGCGTGTGCCCGGGATTCAGACACGTCATGCACCTGGGAAGTGCAAACAGAAACCGCAACGTGTGGTAAGCAAGAAAAGCGATGGAACTGGTGTGGAGCGTGCGTGTCAGCTCGTGTCTGCATAAACAAGCACGACACGTGATATACGGCAACCCAAAACCAAGCAACGGAATCTTGTTGGGGCCTGCTCACAGAAATAGAAGCGCAGTGCTTACAGATCTTTGCACGGGCACTTAAGAGCGCTACATTTGGCTTGCGTGTAGATCTCGTGCCCTTTCGGCAAATCGGCAACACACTACACGTTACCAACGACCAATGTGCAGCTGGGAAAGTAGTGTGGTTTTCCGTGCTCTGTCGTCTTTTTGTAGCCACAGGCCCCGCGCGTCGCTTTGACCCGTCCGGGGCGCTCAGAAACTGCCTCTTTGGGCGACAGATTCAGCGGGGTGCGGATGACATCATGCTGCGCCGGGCATTCTACCAGTTGCTCAATCGTCCATGCCACGAACCTCGTTTGCAACTCATGAACAGATCGGAGCTGTCCGTTAAATTCGTGTCGCCAAAGGCAGTTTGATGAGCGCAACGCGATGAGTCCACCGAAGAGGTTGAAACCCACAAGCTACGACGAAATGCAAGCGATTATATCCAGCATACCTGCGCTTCCGTCGCTTGATTTCCCGGAGGTGGCAGCCGGGGCGTTGGCCACCGCTGCTGCTGAGCCGCCGGCCATCGGACGTGGTCGGTGGAATATGCGCGCCCGTACTGTGAGGCGGGACCTCGAGAACCCGAAGAGCATGGGCGTCACGACGGTGGCAAAGAACAGCGGCGGGCTGTCGTCAGCGAAGAGCGCCATCCCAGCGCGGGGCGCCCTAAATGGGGACAGTTGAGTGCCGTCCCAGCGCACAGCATGTATGGCTAGCGTTGAACTGAACCACCTGGCCGCGGCTTTTCGAAAGCGGTCAACTCAATGTTATTCGCCCACTGCTTCGCATCGCGGGCGCCAAACGCGGTAGACATCTTTGAAACGTAAAGTGTATGATTCACTAAGACATGGTCACAACTACATCTCACATTTGTGACGGGACTTAAGTACAGGTCGTTCGATGAGGTGGCACTCTGGATTGTCCAAGACAGGCAATTTTCAGGAAAAGCCGCCTCTTCTGGGACTGTCAAGCTTTTTGCGCAAGGACAATACCCATGAAGAGACAAGTGCCCGGCGCTTGTACTCAAATAGAACTTTTTACATATACCGTACCTAACGCTGAGAAAGATAACTATGACGAAGACTGCCATGTGCGTAGGAGCACCGTAGCAAAAAATGAGTGATAACACAGACCCACGCGGCACACAATCCCACTGGCACATTCCCTCGCACATACCCACCCCTTTCACCTTTCCGATTCTCCTCCTACCAGCTCGTTCAGCCGCCGCAAAAGAATCGACCCCCTGGCGACGTGTGCCATTGCCGCAAAATCTCCGCGCCGCGTCCCACAAGGGCGTTGGCGGCGGAGACGGCGTGAAGTGTGGCTGCTTTAGGCGCCGGAAAAACCGGCACCGCATGCCAAGCGGAAGCTGCCGCCTCAACCGCCGCCACCACCGCCATCGTCACCGTCACGAAGTCAGCATTTCCAGCAGCCGCTTTCCGCGTGGTCTAAATTGCCGCGCCCCGCCGCAACGCAGCCGGCATCAGGCACACCGCCGCCATCGTTAAGCGCGCGGCGCCCAGGAAGCGCCGGCGGGGGCTCTCCAGTACGTCCGCACACCTGCGTGTGCCCGCCATGGCGCTGCTGACGCGCGCGGCCGCGGCGACGGCAGCGACGGCTTCAAATGCCGTGGACTGCGCGCGCGCAAGCGTTGTTGGTGAATGCCACCGGCGGCGCCCACTGCAGACGTCGCCGCGTCCCGCGCGACGCCGCTGTCGCACCCACTGCACACCATTCCGTTCCTTTAACCCGCCACGCCCACGTCACTGCTAAGTCCATGCGCGCATGAGGTACATTGGGTCGCACGGACATTTCTGGGGCGGCGGCGATGGTGGAGGCTGTGGTGGCGGCCGCAGGTGTCATCGCTGGCGCGGCGGATGCCCACCGGCCGCAGAAAAGCATTTACATCTCCCCAGACAGTGGCTATGGAGACCACGGCCTCTGTTGCCCTGCCCCTCTCTCCGAAATATGTCCGATGGCCGCGTCGGCGTGAGACATGCGCTAGGCCGATATAAGGGAGGGCGCATGCGACGGTGGCGCGACGCACGGGTGCCGCTGCCTGCTTGCGCGTGAGAAGATGGCAGCCCGCTTGAGGAGCATAAGGAGCGCCCGCAAGCATTTGCAGGTGGCGGCTGCGGCGACCGCGGCGGGGGCGGGCGGGACGGCGGGGGCGGTGTGCAGCATCGCACGTTTGCTGGCACTCGCGGTGACGTGCCGTAGCGGAGGCGGCGGCAGCGTCCCCGTGTGGCCGCCGTTGCATGCTCTACGGTGGCTGACCCGTCCCTCGCCTCGCATGGCCCTTGCTACGGCACAGTAGCATCCGCGTGCACGACGCGTGAATATCCGTCGTGTCACGCCCTACACATATTTCCCCCGCCGAACACCCCCAGTGTTCTCCACGGCGGCGTGTCCGACACCTGTCCCACCGACACACCACGAAAGTCTCGAAGACCGCCGCCATCGCCCCGCCATTCGGGCGCTCCGATGGCGAGGTCAGCGCTCAGGCTGTGCGGGGAGTGGGGGTGGCGGGCGAAGACGCAGGCGACGATCCTTGCTAGCTCACCCCCCCCATCACGGCACGGCAGCACCGACGCTAAGCGGTTGGCCGGAGAGAAGCTCAAGCACCACGCTGCGCCTTCGGCATCTCCCCTTTTAGACAGATGTCCAAGAGCAGACGCAACAGTGTAGATCGGCTTCTAGGCGGCGCCATCCCCCCATTTCCGTCGTTGCCGACCATCGGGGCACTGCTGGCACCACTCGAACCCCCGCACGCCCGCCACGACCGTCGCTCGATTCAACACGAGCACGGGCACGTTCCCTGTTCGAAATGTGTAGATCTGTACTGTTCCGTATCGCCCCCTACTCTCGTTCCGAGCGGCGCTTCGTTTCTGCGCCGCCACCATTGCTTTTGGAAATGCTTCCTCTGCATCCTCCCTGTCCCCCTCGCCCTGTTAATAAGCTTCGCATGGGCACCTCCCGCGTCGCACGCCTGCTGTCCAGTCTCGCCGGACACGCACGTACCGCGACAGGCTCACCGCACTTGCTCCCAGCGTGTACGTGGCAGTGCTGTGTGACGGTCTCCTCCCGTCTCGGCTGACACCTTGTGAAGTCATTCTTGCATGTGTATTTCCAATAAACCTGTGCTCGCCCTCTACACTAGAGCTGATCTGTTTTGTTCTTTTCGTCTGGCCCACACACAATGACCTCGTTATCCTGTTTCTTCGTTCCCAGTCGTTGCTCTTTTATGATCTTGTGTGTATTCCGACTATTCCCGCTTTGCTTCTCGCGTCAGTTCATCCGCCGGTTTTGTTTCGTGTCTTGGTTCTCCCCCAAATTCCCCACCTTTCTGCAAGCACATCCGCCTTTCACATTCGCTCATTCCCTGTTTTGTCGGTCGGCATTGAGTACCCGCGGTCTAGTGCGGTTGTCATGCAGTGCCTGTTTGGCGCTACCGTCGAGACGCAATCACTGAAGCCCGGTCCAAATGTTTCTCTTGTTTCTTGTGGCATTTTCTCAGCTCACCACCCTCTGTCCTCCTTTGGCATTGTGTCGCCTTTTCTCTTTCCTTTTTCTCATCTAATAGTTGCGCCTCTTCACACTTGTGTCACGTTTTGCATTGAGTGAGGGCCAAGTTTATTGCGTCACGTCTGTCCCCTCGCCTGTGTCGTCACGATGTTGGTGTCGGACACGCAATCCCCGACGTGTCCCAGTTACGCGCTGCGCTGCGACGGCACTGTCATGTTTAAGTATCGCAACTTTCAGGCAGCCCCTGTTGCTCTGGCAGGCTTTTGCATTCCTGCACGGCTCCTGCAGGAACGATTCAAATCACTGTGCCTTTTTTGCGTTGCTTGTGAGCCAAAACGACGAGCTTGCAGGGCATGATACGCATGCTGCGATGTAGGCGGGAGCGCCTTCAGCTGCCTATTCCTGTCCCACAGCTCGCTTCTGCCGTGATGGCAGGTTTTGTCTAGAGCATTGCGCCGAACCTTTTCTCATGTCTGTGTCATTGGTCTCAGATGGTGCGCACGCAATTGGAAATTACCAAACCAGGCACGTTGAGAGCCTTTAGCTGATTGGGGGGTAAAATGAGGCGTCGGGGCGAGATTGCCTTGTAAATGGTGTCTACGGGGGGCCTCAAGATGAGCGTTTCGCGTAAGCTTCCTTCGCTCAGCGGCACGCATTAATATTGTGTGCCAGCTGGTTGGCACTAGGGGTTGGTGGAATCTGGGATTTCTTCGGTACTCCGATACGATCCGTGTCAAAGAATTTGGATTGCATACCGGGCTCTTGTCAATAGCGAAGAGTCAAATACGGATTAGGTGAGAACTTCTTGAGGAGATC
>Ga0115031_1001707_pt1 | contig 16265 bp, 13 predicted proteins | sample Maine_Asex4_meta_FD_87301 | JGI IMG/M metagenome (GOLD analysis project Ga0115031, IMG submission 87301) | Marine algal microbial communities from Maine, USA - Maine_Asex4_metaG | ecosystem: Host-associated > Algae > Red algae > Unclassified | place: Maine, USA | collected 2015-01-05
ACCGTTTTTTGGTGCGTGAGGGGGGGGGGGGGGGGGGGCCCTGGGGCGGCCCCGGGGGGGGGGTTGGGGGGGGCCGGGGGGGGGGGTGGGGTGGGGGGGGGAGACCAAAATGAATTTTTCCCTTTTCGTGCCACGATGCGACCTCGTGCATTTATGTACTTGCAATGGAGCTCGTGTCCAGACATGACCGGCCCGACACCTGTGTCTGTGATCACGGATATCCAGATGGGTGTCGGGCTGTCGTCCTCACCCAGCGGGGGGGTTGAGCACTGTCACTGGGCGTAGACGAACTGCAGTGGTCAGGTGATGAACATCGTTGGTACCCCGCCAGAGTGCTAAAAGAGGAAGCGTGCATGCTCATCAAACTGACTTGATGCCGAGACGACGAAGACCGTTTTGGTACAGGCCTCCTTTGCCCGTGCTCCGGATGAGCGAGAGCAGAGGTCGAGTAGTGGACAGACTTCATGATTGATCAGGTGGGTATCTCGTCGCTGGTCAGGAGGGTATGCCTCATTTGTGGGGAAGACCCCGTCTGGCTCTGGTACAGGCTGTCGGTGGGGGGGGGGCGGGGGACGCGTGGGCTGTTGTACCAAACAGAGGTGGAACGCCGATGCGAAGGAGGGCTCGACAAGTATCGCGGACCATGTGGTCAGAAATTCCAAATTCATCTCGGTGTCCACACATCATCGCACGCCACGGCCTCATCCGAAGCTGTCAGCTCCACAAAAACTCCCAATCGGTTTGGAGTTGTACATCTGTCAGCTCAAGTATATTAAATTCTCAGCGGCCGGCGGGTTCCGGTTTCCCGGCGCCACACCGCACCCGCACCCCTCCCCCTGTCACTGTCCGTCCCCGTGTCACTGTCGGTCCCCCTGTCGTTTCCATGCCCATGACATCTCCTCAAGTGCCGCCTGTGCCCCCCCTCCCACTTCTCTAACGTACCCTGTCAACACCCCCCTCCCTTTTCATTGTTGGCAGGCCACCACCACGATGCAGCGTTACGAGGATGCGCTGCGGAACATCGGCTTGGGAGATGGTCGCTCCTTGGCCGTCATTGCGCCATTGCTGAAGCGCTACACGGTGGCAGCTCGGGAGCTGCAGCGTGCGCTGACGCCACGAAACGGCAGTGTGCATGCGGCTATTAGCCGGGCCAGTGAAGACCCGGGTGAGCTCACGACCAGCATCTTCTGGGTGTCGTGCTATGACCGCGTTGGGCTGTTCAACATTGACGACAAGTTTGTAGCCCGCTTGGTGGATGCTGGTTTACGGTACGTTTGGCGCAAAGAGGAGTCTGACAGGTTGGTTACGGCTGTTGCGGCAGAGGGGGACCGCATTGTCGCTGCGAGGCAGCGGGGGAGCCGTCGCATCGGGGTGGATGGGGGTGGTACTGAGGAGGGCTCTGAGAACACGTCACTGGGCGGTACACCCGCCGACACATCTCAGGTGATGACTTTGATTGCCCTGCGCGCGCGTGCAACTGTCTCTGTTGTGCCACCGCCCCCCATATCCGTGCCAGACACCGATACTCTGGCGACCATCAAGGTGGTCATAGCTCTGCTGGCCGAGTCCACCAACCCCGTAGCCCTGATACGCGACTTTGGCTTGCGGGCGCTCACGGCGTACCAGAACTTCCTGCTGTCCAAGGCCGGTCTCACCGAGGAATCAGTCGTATCGGCCGAGCACCTCCTCAAGGCAAAACGCGTAGCCCGCCAAAGTTCCAGGGCGGCCGCCACCACCGCGGCGGTGGCGGCGGTAGCGGTCGCGGCCGCGGCAGCTCCCGCATCCAATGGGAGCGGCAACAACAACGGCGACGGGGACGCGTTGGGCGCGCCGGCGGCGGCGGCAGCCGCGGCAGCCGCAATCGCTGCGGCGGCGCCGACGGCGGCGGCGGCCGCGGCAGCTCCCGCATCCAATGGGAGCGGCAACAGCAACGGCGACGGGGACGCGTTGGGAGCGTCGGCGGCGGCGGCAGCCGCGGCAGCCGCAACCACTGCTGCGGCGTCGATGGCGGCGGCGGCGGCGGCGGCTCCCTCCGGAAATGGTAGCGCCAACGGCAGCGGCAACGACAACGGCAGCAGCAACGGCGATGGGCGCGCGTTGGGCGCGTCGCCTGCGGCGGAGGCTCCTGCGGCCGCCGGGGACGCTGCTGCGGCGCGGACGGCGGCGGCGGCGGCGGCTACTGCCGCCGGCAACGGGAGCGGCAACGGCAATGGGAGCGGCAACGGCAACGGCAGCGTCGACGGCGACGGGAACGCGTCGGGCGCGTCCTTGACGACGCCTGCAACCGCGGCCGCCGCAACTGCTGCTGCGGCGGCGGCGGCGGCGGCGGCGACGGCTGCCGCCGCCAGCGGGCGAGGTAGCCTTGGCGCCCACGGAAACGGGAACGGCAGTGGCTACGGGGACGCATTGGACTCATCAGTGGCGGCAGCGGCAGCCAGGACCGCCGAAAGCTCTGCTGTGGCGCAGGCTGTGGCCGCCACGGCGGCGGCTCCCGACGGCAGGGGCACCGAGAACGGCGGCGGGTCTGGCCACGGCAACAACAACGGCGACGGGGAGGCGGTGGGCGCGTCGGCGGCGGCGGCAGCCGCGGCAGCCGCAACTGCTGCTGCGGCGCCGACGGCGGCCCCGGCTGTGGCGGCTTCTTCCGGCAATGGCAGCGCCAACGGCAGCGGCAACGGCAACGGCAGCAGCAACGGCGATGGGCACGCGTTGGGCACGTCGGTGGCGGCGGTGGCGGCTGCCGCAATCGATTTGGGGGCGGCGTCGGCAGCGGCTCTCGCCGGAAACGGCAGTGGCAGCGGCAATGTCACCTTCAATCCGTTAGTGGACGCGTCGGCGTCGGCTACCACGGCGTCGGCGGCTGCCGCCATCGCAGCTGCAACGGCGGCGGCTCGTGAGCCGGCAGTCACCGACAAGGTCGTGGGGCGCGGCTCCCTCGGTCTCCGCTATTTGACGACCTACGAGCGCGCCAAGTGGTGGCCGACGTGGGTTCTCCCTGGACGCGGCAAGGGGCTCCCTCCCAAAGGGACGAAGGCAAACCCCCGCGGCAAGTGTACCGTGCAGCATTTCCGTTCGGTGTGGGGTCACAAGGTGGGTTTATCAGCCATAAAGCCCCTTCTTCAAGCAACGAGCACACGGCCTGCGCGATTGAAGCTGGACGCGGAGGAGGTGCTCGTCGTGGACATGACCGATTTCAAGTCCAAGTCTATCAGCGACGTGCTCGCCATTCTGGTGCTGTTGTGCACCCACGAGCCCGACGCCCGACGGATCATCAAGGAGACAGCGGCTGCTGGCTTATCAGCCCGGCCAAGCCGGCACCGCTCTTTGGTGCTGTCGGGCTTAGAGCTCGAGCGGCGAGTCGAGGACCGTGCTGGCGAACGCGTTGGTGTTGCAGCGGTCCCTCAAGCGGCGAGACGTGACGACGACGGTGCTGCTGGGGCTGATCAGACGGGCGGTGTCGGCGTTGCTGGTCTGAGCAACGACGGTGGTCAACCTCCAGGCCAGGATGGCGGAGACGTACGGTCCAATGCTGCCGCGCGACGTGGCGGTGGCATCGAGGGGGGACCTGCTATCAGCGTACCGCTCCACGCTCCTGCTGCAGGAAGCCAAGGTGGCGACGGGGGAAGGCCTTCTGCTGGTGAGCCACATCCTGCTGCTGTTAGGTCCCCCGCGGGAGCGGATGCCCGCGTCAGTGGCATCCATAATGGCACGCCTGGCGATGGCGACGGCGTGCAAGAGAGCGCCAACGTTGCGGTCCACGCGGCCTACTACCTGCGGATGCTGCGCGCGACCGGATTGCGGGCGGAGCGAATGGCCATTCGCCGCCGCTCCAGAAATGCCCCATGCCCGCGACCACCGACCGCGCCGCCGCGCCAGAACCCGCCAAAGAGGCGGGCCGAAGACGGTGACTCCGACTCGGAAGCAGCAGCTGCCCGTGCTGGGGCCCGAGCCGGCCCCAAAAGGCGGCCCGCAACGAGGCGCAGGGGTCCCGCTCACGCTGCTGCCGCCACATCCGCTGGCGATGCGTCAAGGTCGGTCGCTCGCACAACGCCAGCTGCCAAAAAGCGCAAGACGGGGTCGGTTTCGGCGGGTGGATCTGCTGCTGGTACCGCTGAGTCAACGCCGCGTGTGTCGCGGCCGACGAGTACCCAGAGCGCATCTGCGAGTTCAACATTTTCTGCAAGTAGCGATCGGGCTGCCGGTGCGAGCGCTCGGGCAGTCGGTGGCACATTGGCGGGTGGAGGGTCATCGCCGGGTGCGGATGCCTTGGCTGGTGGGGGTGGGCAGGCGGGTGCGGACTAATCGGTGGGTAGGGCGTAACCATCGGTGCTCGACCGTCGCTCGGTGCTGGTGAATCGACTGGATGAGCTGCATTGGCTTGTAGCAGTGCAGTGACCGGCAGATGGTGAATGGCGAGGTGGGTGTATGACCAGAGGGAGGGGCGTGGTACTTGGAGTGAATGCAAGCGTGCGTGTCTTTGTTTTCAGGCGGGCTCTTCTTTCTTGTACGCAGAATGGTGAAGTTGTATGCATGTAACAGCAGCGTGGAGCACGACCAGTGGGTATCATGGACAACGAGAATGGCATGTACACAAACGTCCAACGCAAAACACAGCGAACTGAAAGACGTACACACCCGCACAAACAAATGAACATATGCAACGTAACTCGCCAAAGAAAAGCCAATGCAAGAAAGCTCGCACATAGAACGCCGCGCTCAAACGCGGGCACGCATGGGATGCTCAACAAAAACGCAGTCCAAGAAAGAGTACTGCACGTCCACCTGGTCTTCATAAAAGGAAACAACATGAGGATCAGCGCGCACCCTGTCGCGGTTAAAGGAGAGGATATGAACGCCATCCATCGTTCTCACGCGAGACAAAGCCACGTACACCATACCGCACACAAAGCACGCAGCCAAGTCCATGACCGCCGCATCCATGGTAAGCCCTTGACAACGGTGCACCGTGACCGCCCATGCCAGCACGAGGGGGATCTGGAAGCGAGACGCATACGGCCCGTCCCGGGCGACGGCTTGCAAATTCATATCGCACGCCGTCACACACAACGTCACCGGGCCCTCCACCGTCTCAAATCGCACAACGGGCGCCGCCGGCGACGTGCTGCTGGAGCCGCCGGTCGAGCTCTTGGAGAATCCCGCGACGAAGCCGATGGTCCCGTTGGGTATCTCGGTGACCTTGGCGGGCTTGACGCCCTTGGTAAGCTTGGCGCACGACGCGACCCGCGCCCCAACGCACAGCTCGAGCACGGCGGGCGCCATGAGCGCCTGGTCCAGCTGCTTGGTCACGTTCTTATTGGTCATAGACACGCCGATGGGGTAGTCAGTCGCATGGTAGACGCTCCGGGTGGTGCCGTGCAGCAGCTCCATCGTCGTCAGGCACTGTTTGTTGTGCAACGCCACCTTGACGCGGTGCGGGAAAATGTGGGTCACGTCGAGGTCCGTCAATCTGCCCGCCGTCACCCGGGAGGTGTACACGTTGTAGCGCTGCTCAAGGAAGGCCGCCAGGTCGTCCGACACGTCGCCAACGCGCAGGTCCGACAGCATCTTGATGAACACCCTGTCCTCCTGGCGCCAAACGTACTTGAGCTCGAGCTGCTCGTTGCTAAACTGCTTCATCCAGTGGGCCGACTTGAACGCGTACACCCCGCGGGTGTCAAAGTTGTCCTCGTCCATGTCACCGCGCTTGACGGGCGGCAGCTGGTGGAAGTCCCCAAAAGCAACAATCCGCCACGGCACGTCGCTCTGGGCTTCCTCGTGCGCCTTGTCGATGCAGTAACAAAGCAGGGTGTACATGCGGCTGGACACCATCGAGACTTCATCGAGCAGCACAAGGGAGGTGAGCGCCAGCCGCCGCTGCGTCTGCTCGTCCATGCTGGAGTACAGCCGCTCCGCGTCCTCCTCCTCGGAGAGCGTCTCGTCAAAGCAGCCCGCCGGCTGTCGCAGGTAAGCGTGGAGCGTAACACCGCCCGCCACCGCGGCCGCGACGCCGGTAGGAGCCACAACATGGAGGCCTTCACGGCGGCCTTCGTGGTCGTCGCGAAAGCGACTGGCACAGTGGTGCAAAAGGTGAGTCTTGCCGACGCCGCCCCCCCCAGTCACAAACAGGTTCTTCTTGCGGCGCACGATGCTGCTGGCCAACCGCGCCATGTCAAAGGGCACTGGCTGCGCCAGGCGCCGTTTCTTCGAGGGCCCATCAAACGATGGAAGCGCGGATGACGAAGCTGGTGACGAAAGCGGGGGAGGAGAGGGTGGTGGGGAGTGGCGTCGCGGACGATCACGAGCTGCCGTCGACGGCGCGGCAGTGCATGTCCCCGCGGGCGACGCACTGGAAGAGGTTGGAGAGTGACCGCGCGGCGACAGCGCGGAGCCGCGAGCGCGACGAGCACCCATGGCCGTTGACGATGTGGCCACGGGCAGCCCACGGCCCATTCGGCGCTGAGCCGTACTCTTAGAGGCGCCGCCCGAGTGATGCCCAATGGCAAACCGGCGGGCAGCAGGGGGCACGTGGGGGTGGTTGCGGCCGCGAGACACGCGGCTGTCAGCCGACCTTGACGACGACAGTAGACGGGGGGGGGGGACGGACGACGAGGAGCGAGCACCCGCACCGGACGAGCCACCACCGCCACCGTCACCGCGGGCAACGACGCCGGTGACAGGGTGGCGACGGAAGCGCACTGGCAACTGCATACTGTCGCGAAGGCTCCCCATTGACAGGATGGTCCGCCGCGTGGGGGGGGGGGGGGGAGGCGCCGGGGAAACGGTATAGGTTGGGGGGGCCCCCCGAATGGCGGGGGGGTCTGCGGGGGGGGGGGGGGGGGGGCAGGGCGCGCGCCGCTTCTGAGAATGACCCGCCAGACGAGATGCTCTCGCTGCCGTCACCACCCGACACGAAGACGACGTCGTCATCAGAGGGGTCGGCCGCGTCGCGGGATCGGTCAGGCGGCGCCGTAGACTCGGGCGCCGCTGTCGGAGGCGGTGCCACCACCCACTGAGGCACCCGCGGCGCCAGAAGCCACGTCTCCGCATCTAGCATCGTTGGCAGCATGCGGGCGATGGCGCGCTCCCCGTTGAGCGCCTTGAGGGTGTTCACCAGCCGGGGCACCTCAGCCGTGTTGGCCTCTGACACGACCTGACCGCCAGCACCACAAAGGAGGGCGAACACAGGGGCAGGCCCGTCGCCGTCGTCCAAGAAAATGACGTCGTCGTCCGGGTCCACCGCGCACGTCAGATTGACCCACGTGGGCAGGTCGAGAGCCGAGAGCGAAAGCCACGACAAGGCCTCCCCACGGTCCGCAAACGACGAAAGCACCGCGGCATCTCGACCCAGCTCTGCCCAGGCCACAAGCAACCGTGCGACATCAATGGCGCTGTCCGCAGCGACGACGAAACGACGCGTACCGGACCGGAAGGCAATGAACAGCATGTTGCAGAACTCCCCACCAGAGACACGCTCGAGCCCAGTATCAGGCACCATGGTGCGCGACGGCGCGTACAAGCACCCCGCCCAACACCTCCTCCCACCAACGCACACTCCAACGCGCACCCACCTCCCCAACTATGCAGCACTCCCCGCCGGCGCACACCGTAGCCCGCACACAATGGTCGCGCCGCCCCTCCACAATGAATCCCAGAGGGCCGTGCCGACGATGTGCGTGCACGCGATGGGGAGAGAGGTGCCGGGTGGCCACTCCCCGGCAAGTGAAAGGTGTGGTCCGGGGGAGCAGCGAGGAGGGTCAGGCGAGTGGGCCGGTGGCCATGGCCATACCACCCGTGGCGGTAGGTGCGCCGCGATTGAATCCGCGGTGGAACAAAAAAGGGCGGGCAAGCGCTCCCGCGACCGAAACCCCGCACGGATGCCCAACAGGGGGGGGGGGTGGGTTCCTCGTAGGATCGCAGGCTGTGCAAGCGGGTCCAAAAGCATGGGTCCATCACACCGAAGGTGCGGTGCAAGCAACGGCCAAGTGGATGCTCCAAGAGGTAATTTTGCGTCACCTCTCCAGAAACTCCCTTTTAATTCTTGGGGGCCTGATCCAGCTGAGGCGGATCTCGGGTGCTTTGCCCCCAGTCTCAGAGTACTCAGTCAGTGCCTCGAAGCGTCTGTCGTCCCGCCCCACCACCCGCCTCCTCGGCAAGAACAGCCGCCCCGTCGAATGTATGCCGGCGCAGATGCGCATACCTCTTCGTGCATTTCATTGTTACGCCAACCTCTGTCATTCGCAGTTCCAATGTGGTTCTCGCAGGGGGCAGCGTGTTCCCTCGGCGTTTCTGTCGCCTCTGCCTGCTTTCCCTCTCTCTCGCCAGGGTGCTTCGTAAAAGCCGGCTGCTGTCACAGTTTGAGGCGTTTTTACTCTCTCTCAGCTTTGTGGCTTTCCTGGTGTACCTTTTCCTCGCTGTCTTAACCAGTTGGCACACGAGCTGTCCGCTTTCCTTCCATCTGCCACAACGACTGGCGCGGCCTCCCTGGCCCCATCACACGTTGTCCATCTTTGCATGCTTCCATGTGCCGTTACAATCGACTGCATGGTCTGTCTGGGTGCTCAAAGCCGAGCTTACGAGCCCCACAACCATCTCCATACTCAATGAGCACAGTCAGTTTCACAGCGGTAGTGCACAGTCTGTACGTAGCAGCCGTGCGCTCCTCACTTCCGGTGCGTCAATCTGGTCTCTTCGCTGCCCTATCCCATCTAGGTCCATTGCCCTCGCCGAGCCGTATTTCCAGCTGCCTCCCGGGCCGTACAGCACTCGTCTCCCATGGTAATGGTGCATAGCCACGCATGTGCCCCAAAAGACGTCTTGCACTCCGTACCGCCTCCATTGAGGTGCACTAAGCGTGTAGATACATCCAGGGAGTGTATCTGAATCAGGCTGGTGCAGCCTGTATCGACCCCACGAGCGCACGGGTCACCTATGCTCCCGCGTCCGGCAGTGTTTGATGGCGATAAAAGCAAGTTGCACACTCGTTTGCGGCACGCAGAACAAAAAAGAAGCAGGCAAGGGCCTTGGGGGCGGTAGTGTGACTACTTTGGTGTATGGTGGCCATGTGCAGTGGGTCGACAAGGCGCACAGGTACACGAACACCCGCTTTCAGACCCTCGAAAGCACAGAGCCGCATGGAGCTCTCTGTATCTCCTTTTGGTCGGGCCTCATGGGCTCAAACGGGTGCCCTAGGTGTATGTAGGGTGGTTTGAGCAAAGAACCCGACTGCAAACCGTTTGCGCTGACGGGAGGGGCAGGCAAACATACGGCGACTGTGACCTTGAGAGGCCGAAAACGTCATGAAGGAAGGCGTTGTGCGCTTAACGAACAGAAGCACCGCTCTCAGCACCACTCATAGACGCCAAACAGAGTCTCTTACGCCACACGGGTTTTGGTCGAGTTTCTACCCGAAGTGTCCATTGCACCCCACTCTGGGACCCCATATCGGCGAGGTAGTGGGTGGATACCCAGTCGCACGTTCTATTTTCCATGCTTAACAGAAAGGACGCAGGACATGGTGGGGGACACGCAGTGGTGTTTCTTCCACGAAAAAACAGTTGGCACAGCGTGCTGCATGTGGAAGCGCATAAGATAGAAGCGCAGGCACGTGATCCACTGGATTGAGCACTGTCAGCGCCATCCGAGAACCCGACCGCATTGGATACGTCATTTTTTCTGCTGCAGCAGGTCCAGCGCTGGCATGGCTGCCCCTCTCATTCCCCGGGCTGCCTGTGACCGCTGCCCCGCTATCTTCTCAACCTGGCAGCCGCCGACCCAGCGGCCGCAAGCTCCCGAATGCGCCGGCGGAAGCGAAAAAACCGCAAGCTACATACGCCACCTACCCCCCTGCCGCATTTACACCTGCGCCTCTTTGGAAGAGACAAAGAAAACCCTCCCCCCGCAACATGAATGTCCGGCTCCAACACAGAGAAAGGGAGCAGCACTCAAGCCGCGAGGCTACAAACGCTCCCTACACAGCGTACAGAGAACAGCAAAGAGAGCAGTACACTAAGACACCCTCCGCCAAAAACTGCAACGCACCGTCGAACACCGCTGCTCAGCATGCACGACGGCTACCCTCTGCACCCACCGAAGGTGGTGGCGGGCGGCCAACGACGACGGGGCAAACTTGTTCGTCCACCCACCACCCCCCCCCCAACGCCTGCGCATCGGCCGCCACCAGCGCGGCCGTCACCAGCGCGGCGGCGGCCAAAAGCGCGTCCACGCCCACCGTGTTGCCCCCGCCGCGCGCACAGAAACGACTTGCAAGCGGGGACTGGCGGCCAACGTCAATGGGGCCCCCCTTAGTCGTCGCGTCGAGCGCCTCCTTCCGTGTCACTACAGCCCCGTTTTCACCTTGGCTGACAAGATGGTCACCACATCGATGACGGCCACTCTTCAGAGCAGGAAAAACACAGAGAACACACGCAGATACCATTTATGAAGTACAAATCGATAAGCAAGAGAGCGGGACGCTACCAATACAGCAGTACTGTCATTCATCCGCGCGCCCTTATCTTCGCCCCACACATAGAGGGGCGGGAGCGCGGCCACTTCTGACGCCATGAGACACTCCGTGTCGGGGCGGGCGACCACACCAGTGCGGCGCCCGTGGTAACCACCGCGACCCTCTCGGCCCACGTCTTGAGTCCTGCAATCCCCTCTGTCAACGTCAGCAGCCGCGGCTGCGCTCGGCAGCGCGTGCACGGCAATCGTGTTGCCCACTTCGGTGCCGCCAAACAGGTCCAGCGGGGAGCGCGACACGAACGTGAACCCGACGCCCTCGGCTACAACCGCACATGAAGAACTCCACGCCACCGACGCCACCACCGTGGCCGCGACCAAAGCCACGTGCGCAGCCGCTTTCCCCTCCCATTCATCGCTCTTCAGGACGCCAAGGATGGGGCGGGGAGTAGTCCCTACTGCACGTTGTTCCAGTTGCCGCCGCCACCAGTAGACGGCTTGCCGTCCGTGAGCGACGCCGAGGGCACCGACGACGGCGAAGCCGGCGGGGCCTTAGGCCATGCCTCCCCAAAATCCTCCACAATGTACATCAGGACGTCGTACCGCTAGACGTCCGCGTCAGTGGGCTCGACGGGGGACCCGCGCGGCGCTTCCCCCTGCCGCAGCGGACACACAAGGGACGAGACGGCCGCTTCCTCGCGCCCCGGCCGAGCGATGGGGGACGCCGCTACCGCTTCATCCTCCGACAGCGGTGCGGCCGGGGACGCGGCTGCCGCTTCGTGCTCTCCCACCGGACCGACCAACGGCATTGACACCAACGGCATTGACGCGGGAACGCCGTCGGAAGAGCCGGCCGCTTCGTCGTGCCCCTCCCGAGCAACGGCGGACGCCGCTACTGCTTCCTCCTCGCCGGCCGGCGTGACCAGGGACGCGGCTGCCGCTTCCTCTTCTCGTACGGGAGCGACCAACGGAGTTGACGCGGGGCTGCCGTCTCCCTTCGACATCTCAGACCAAACAGGCATGCCGGGCAGGGATCGGCGGGCGCGACACAGGGCAAAAAGCAACTCTCGGTGCCCAAAAGGGACCCAAAGAACCTCGACAGGCTGCGTGGACACCGACAAGGAAAAAGCACGGTCAGGGAGACGTCGCGGATGGGGGATGGAAGATCGGGAACGGTGGTCGTCTAAAGGTCTGGCGGGGGGGGGAAGCGGAGTCGTTGACGACCGCGGCAGTCGGGCGGCGGCGGCCTCCATACCGGGGGACAACTCGAGGCACGAAGAAGGTGTCAGCGACCGCGCCGCGAGGGGTGGTACCCCGCGTAGGGGTATCTCATTGACACGAGCCCAATGGGAAAGAAGCTGACAGAACCAGGAGGAGATGACCGATCTCGATCGTGCGAGGTCCTTTCAATGTGTACTTCTGGGCATCGCACGGAACTTGACGCCCAAGTTACCATTCGCCTGGGTCAATCTGAACCGCTCACTGTCGGTGTCCCACTGACGCCGATACGTGAATGGGTGGACATCGCAGGTGCTGACCAGTGTCATGCGCTGTCTCAGCAAGGATGCCTCGAGCGAGACGCCGCTGCCTCATACCCTCCGAATCGGGCGTCGCGTTGACCCCACTGGGTGTACGTGACGGGCCCGTCGCGTACGTGGAGATACAGTGGTGGCTCCACGCATGGTGCCGTGCCCCATGGAAGTGAAACGAGCAGCGATTGGACCTGCGACCTCGAGCTGGCCCAGATTTTGTCAGCACTATCATAAATTTCTTTTTCTCATTGTGGATATTTATCGGTGAGGCGGAATTCTGTGTTAGAGCGATTCAACGACGACGGCGATCAACGAACGGGCGTCTTCTTCCGAGCTTTCGTCTCGCGACCGCCTCGGATTCGGCCTGGGGAGCCCGCGGGCGGCTGGTCTCGTGGTCGGAGGCCTCGTCATGGCGGACGATTGCACGGATGCCCTCTCCTCCCTCCGATGTCGGCGGACGCAGATGGGAATGTTGGGCGTCCTCAACCTCTCCCTCTCGGCCTCCGAGCCGGCGCCGTCGCTCATGGCGCGGCGATTGCCGCCACCGTCGGTGCAGGGGTCTACTCTCTGCCTCTCCGCCTCCGAGAGCGACACAACACCGATTGCCTCCCAGCCAGTGTCCGACTGGAGCGGTGACGATGACCCTGTTCCGAGCGGAAGCGACGGTGGCTCGGCGCTCGGCCCCCCCGACTCGCCCCCTCCCACTGCCGGCACGGGACGTCAGCCCCGCCACCACCCACGGCGTGCATCCGGACGGGTGCGGAACGAGACCGTGGCTCAGCGCCAGAGTGCGCTGACGGGGCTGATCGCGGGCGCGTTGCGTCGCTTGCTGGGACGCCGCACGCGGGTGGAGGCATCCACCGGCAGCGGCATGACGGCGAAGGTGGCGGGCTCCGCAACGTCCCGCGCTCGTTTTTTATTTTGTGTGGTAGGGCCTCATGCTGTTGACCTCGCCACGCTGTGGTTCTCGCCTGCTGGCTCCGTTCTTTGCTCGTGCTGGGGCCACACCCAGAATGTCGCATTGCTGTCCATGACCGGCGGCTCGAGCACGTGCTGGCACGCCGCCGCCTTCCGTGGCGCGCTGGACGACCTTGCCGCCGACCTGACGGAGTTGCGCAGCCACCTGCAGGTCCAGGACGAGGACTTGGCGTCGTACGCGGTGGAAATCTCCACTCCCCGGGGTATGGCCGCGGCCACCTTTGATGGCGTCATCTACACTCCCGTCGTGGCCTCAAGACGGCGCGACGTCAAGTGCATCGCCGTTGGGTGCCGCTCGGCGCAACGGCGGTGCGAGCACGCGATGCTCGTGCGGGACCTGGAGTGCCTGAAGGGGAACGACAAGGACGACGACGCGGCGGACGCGTCTGACGTGTCCGACGACGACGGCGACCGCCACATCATCGGTGACGCCGCCGAGGGCGGGGACATCAACGACGAAGAGCTGGTGGCCGTGTCCAGAGAGCGTCAGAAGCGTAACCTCGTCAGCTGCACCGAGGAGGACCGGCAGTCGCTTATGTGGTCGCGCACCGCCGAATGGGCGGCGACGACCGTGGCGCCGTCCGCTCTGTTTGCGCCCCCACCAGCCGACCTCAACGGCAATGTCGATCCTGACCCGCCACCGATCACGCTGGTGCAGCGGATGTCGGAGCTCGGCTTGGCGTTCAACCCGGCCGATGTGTTGTACGAGAAGTGCTGCGCGGTGTGCGGCGCCGCCAAGCCTGACGGCGTGGAGCTGGACAAGCAGGCCGGGGTGGTGTACACGGACGGGAATGTCACGACACCGCTGGAAGTAGGTTCCTTTTCCTGCTACGTTGCCGCAAGTGGGTTCGAGCCGTCTCCTTGCATTTCCGCTGTGTACTTCATCTCGTATCAGTCGCTAACGTTCCCTTTCTTTTCCCTCCTGCTGCCTGGTTCTTTCTGCTGGATCATGGGGTCTGTGGTATGTTTTTGCAGGTGACTATTGCATCTTGGACTTGTCCGCAGGGGCACACGACCGCCTTTGACGGCGGCAATAACGGCCTCTTCTCGACCAACAAGGCGGACAGCTCGGGGAGGGTGATGCTGTTCTCGCGCTCGTTTTGCGACGTGCTCGTCTCCTTCATCTACAACTCGCGGTCGTCGTACTCGGCGGCGACGGCTTTCCTGGCGTCGCTGAGGTCGGACTTTGGCCTTTCGCGACAAACGATCGTGCTTCTCGGGCGCTGCTTCGTGGCGTGTCTACAACCGGCAGCGGAGGTGTTTGTTTGTCCCAAGTGTGGGGAGGACCCAGCGTACATTGTCATCGACGGGCAGTCCCTCGGCTTCCGGATGAGGGAGGGCATCAACCTCGTCCGGCCCGCCCTACACCTGCCCAACATGAACCTCGACGTCAACAAGTATGCGGTGCTGCTGCAGCCGAGCATGCGCGCCGCAATACGAAAGGTTCTAAGATCGGGTGACGCGCTCAACAAGACGGACATTGCGGCCCTCGGCCGCTTGGCCGACGTCCGCACGTCGGTGCGCCCGCGCTCGCGCACGGCGGCGACCATCGTCAACTGGCAGCTGTCGCGGTACGCCGCCGACGCATTCTTTTTCTTTCACCGGTGGACGCCGGATGAGGACGCGGCGGCATTGGCTATGGCGGCCTCGGGTGGCGCAAACCCGACGGGGACCGGTGGCGCTCGTGCTGTCGCTTCCGCGGGGGGTGCTGGTGCTGCGGGCGCCGCAAGCGCGTCAGTCACCACGGCTAGTGCGGCGGCCATTGAGGACCCAGCCCCCTGCTCGGTCGGCCAGGGCGGCATCAAGGCCGTTCCCGCTGCCGCGGTCCCGTGGTATGAGCGCACGGGCCCCGCTCGTCCCCGTCTGGATCTTTTCGGTGCTGCAAGCACCGAGTGGGCCGCTGTGCGGCCATTTCTTTTGGCCATGCTGGGGGACCCCGTCGTCAACCTGTTCCAAGGGCATGGGACGGCGTCGGTTGTCAAGCTTGCCCTGGAGATGCAGAAGGAGGACGGCGGCAAGTGGGTGAAGGGCGCCAAGGCGGCCAACGCCGCGGGCTTCGTGGCAAACTTTTTCGCGCGGCTCATGCCGCTGCTCAAGAAGCACCCGCTGTTGCGGGTATGCGTCGGGAAGCTGCTGCTGTTTGCCGCGGAGGTAGACGCCCTTGTCGATGCGGACTTCCAGGCGGCGGCGCGTAAGGCCGCCCTGGCGGGGCAGGCCGAGACCGAGGAGTTTTGCCGACGTTGGTGCTTTGTGTCGGGCCCCGAGGAGTACAACAAGTTCGCCTCCGAGCACCCCAACTTCAAGGGCAAAGACGTGGACTCGCCCTACACCTCATTCGAGTTTTTCGGCTTCCTCAAGCGGGTGCGCCCCGCCATTTTTACGCCAAGGGCCAAGGCGAGGAGGACGGCTGGGCAGCCGCGGCCGCGGAAGGGGGCGCAGGCGGAGCAAGAGGACGCGGTGGATCGGTGCTCTAAGTCGTTCCCAAAGCACTCGGACCTGACCGCCGGCGTGTTCAACATTGTGTGCCCGCACGTGTTGACGATGGGCTTCCGCGTGATGTTCCAGGCCGAGAGCGTCGCCGACGCGCTGTCGCTCATCCTCGAGCGGTTCCCGAAGCTGCCCAAGGTTGTCTTTTACGACGTCGCGTGCAAAATGGACCGCAACGGGATGCAGCGGGTGCGGACCATCCTCTCTAAGCACAAGGTCCGCTTCTGCCTCGACAGGGCCCACGCCAAAGGCCACACGTGCTCCTGCGTGTACTTTCCTGACGAGTCCCTCTCCGTCACCAACGGCGTCACCACGCAAGCGGCCGAGGTGCAACATTCGATCTCCGTTAAGTTCCGCGGGCACTTGGCGTATATGTCGCCCGCCTCCTTCATGGCGCATCGCATCGTCCAGCTGTCGTACATGAACTTGACGGCCGCCTTCAAGCTTCACCCGAGCTCCAAGGCGGACAACACGGGCGTGCGACTCAACAAGTTCTACTTCTCGTTCCACGCCATCAAGTGCGTGCGACCGGGCTGCACCTGCCCGGCGGGCACGTCGAGCTGGTTGCTCACGCGCGACCCCCCCGGCGCCACCGAGAATGTCTCCACTGCGCAGGACTCAACCAGCGATGAGTCTGACGCAGGCGAGCAGCCGGCAACAGGAGGCGACCATGTTGGCGATCGTGACACCGGTGCTGTTGGTGAGGGTGATGGTGTGATTGATGACCGGGTTGCCGGCGGTAGTGACGGCGGGGGTGACGGTAGGGGTGACGGCGGGGGTGACGGCGGGGGTGACGGTAGGGGTGAC
>Ga0115031_1001708_pt1 | contig 16261 bp, 22 predicted proteins | sample Maine_Asex4_meta_FD_87301 | JGI IMG/M metagenome (GOLD analysis project Ga0115031, IMG submission 87301) | Marine algal microbial communities from Maine, USA - Maine_Asex4_metaG | ecosystem: Host-associated > Algae > Red algae > Unclassified | place: Maine, USA | collected 2015-01-05
CCGGCCGGGTCGTACACGATCAGCTCCGCAGAGGACGACGGGGTGACGGAGAGGCTGAGCTCGTCCCACGCCTCGACATCGGTGGTCGGGCCACAGGTGTTGCGCGTCAGATCGAGCGTCGTGACCGAGATCGTGCGGTCTGCCCCGTCGCCCGCTGTGCCCCTTTCAAAATATAAGCTGTTCGAGCCGTTCACACCGGCAAACGAGCCGTTATCGGCGACCGGGAACGGGCTCGGAGCGAGCCTCGCGATCACCGCGTTGGTGAGCTGCCCTGACGGAGCGGTCGGAGGGGGACCCCACTGCAGCGGGTTCACCAAGGCTCCGGCGTACACTTGATTGCCACCCATCGTGTCGCGGATCTCATTGGACAGGCCATCCAGTTCAATCACGTACGTGATGATGTCGCCCGGACTGACGCTGGTCGCAGGTGCGCCATCCACAAACGCAGTCTTCGTCAGGGTATTGGTCGCCTGGGCGCCGACCTGAGGAGCGGCCCCCAACCCTGTCACCGCAACACCCAGAGCAATCCCGAAAGCCGCCCGCCAATTCTTACGTTTTATTCTCATATGAATAGTATAGCAGATACTGGTTGAAGCGCGCCGGATCTCGTGAACCGGAACTTCACCGGGCTGGTCACGCACTCCGACGCCGGGAGCCAGTTCACGTCGGTTCGCTTCACCGAACGCCTCGACGAGATCGGCACTGTTGCCGAGCATCGGCACTGTTGCAGACAGCTACGGCAATGCGCTGGCTGAGACGACGAACGGCCTCTACAATGCCGAGTGCGTCTACGGGCCCGACGCCGACGACGGCTGGGACGACGTCGACCAACTCGAACTCGCCACCCTCAGCTGGGTCCACTGGTTCAACCACGACCGGTTGCACTCGCACTGCGACGACGTGCCACCCGCCGAGTTCGAAACCGTCTACTACGATCAACAACAGACCTCCCCAATCGAGGTTGGAAACCAATAGACCGAGTCTCCAACAGAGCCCGGCGCTTCACTATTCGACGCTGATCGCTACATGATGAGCGCCACACAACGTGTCCCGGATCGCGAATCTGATCACGGCTTATGCAAGTACCTGTCCCACTTCGCGCTTTGTATCCGTCCCAACGGCTGAACATACGTTCGAGTTGTCGCTGGCCTCGGCTGGCATACTCCTCCGAGTGCGTGGTTCCGTGCCGCGTTGAAATCTCTTCGTCGAGGTCCAGATGCCAACGTTCACGACAGCGATACGCCTGCGAGACGCACCCCTCCGCCTCTACGAACGCCTCCTGAGCAAGCGGATCTCACGGATCGTAAATCGACGGGTCGACTACCGGAGGCCGGCGACCTGCGAGGAACGGGATCAGGCACAAATATTGGAGCAGAGCGACAAGGTGAAAAGGGTGTATATCGGCATCGCAGCTTTCGAATCTGCCGCTCAGATGGAGTCAACGCTGAGGTGGGAGGGTCTACAAAGCCCCGTCGGTCGGTGCGCCCTGGAGGCGGGCGAGCAGCCCAGCCGCGCGTTTGAGTGCTCCCGAGAGCGGTACCTCAGGTTGGGTCCGCGAAACGCAGTTTGGGAGCATTTGTTCGGCGACCTGTCGTCGGCCTCATCACCGCTCGTCTCGGCGTCGATGTGTGACCGAGTGGCCGAAGGCTTTGCTGGGCCTGGTGGAATCGTCGTCGAGGCCCTGGTACCCGAAGCCCGCACCCTCGACCCGGACGCATGCTGGATCTGGAGCGGTTCGCCCTTCGGGGAGAACCCCGTGAAGCGGCATCGCGAAGTTCAAGTCGTGACGGGAATTCGTGCACACGAGATTCAACACATCTCAGCAAGTCGGTCCACTCGATCGGTGGCGAGGATTCGTTGGTCTGACGTTCACTGGCGACTCCGGAGCTGGGCGTACGGCTGGCGAAACAGGACAAATTGGCCACACCCACCTTCCCCAGACCTCCACCAGCTCACGGCCGCATCGGAGCTGAGGAACTTTCGGCCAGCTGATTGGACCCAACTCGGACCCGACCGTGTGCGCCCGATCATCGCCGCGCACGTCGCCAAGTCGCAGATCCTGGCGATCATGGAGAACGCCACCCAAAGTCTGGACATCACAACCCACGCTCTCAGCGACGCTGACTACGAGTCGGCCATTGCGAACGCTGCGCGACGAGGGGTGCAGGTGCGGATCGTGTTCAGCGACCCATCCTTCGGAGGCAGGCCAGAGAACGAGGCCTCGGAGTTTCGGGTGCGGGTCAACGCTCTGGGCCATGTCGACAACATCGAAGTCATCTTCTACGAGAATCGAAAGCTACAGAGGGGCACCAACGCTCATCGCCCTGGCCAACACGCCAAGCTCGTCTTGGCCGATACGGGAACCCCGAATGCGGATGGATACATCGGCGACGCCACCCTCTACACCTGGCAAGAAGGTTCGGCCGCCGGCTACCAGTGGTGCAACTCTGTGGGGGTTGGGCTTCGAGTGAGAGGACCGAGCATCGCGAGTCTCGCTGACTTTTTCCGCCAACTCGCTGAGCAACAAATCCCAACGGTACACAATTCCCCAGACAGTCAGTTGCAGCTGCTCTCATCTCGCGACTCAAGCAACAACCTCAAAGAATCATTGTTGGCAGACCTCGCCGCTGCGCAAGAAACGGTGACGGTGGTGCAGTACAGCCTGCAAGATTCGGACGTCATCCGCCACCTCGTCTGGCTGAGCCGCACGCGACCCGACGTGCGAATCCGTGTCTACCTGGGGCGGATGTACCGCAGGAAAGGTCGGATCTCACTCCCCCACAACGCTCTCGCGTACATGAAGCTGAGAGCTGCTGGAATAGACGTCCGGTTTGTTTCCGATGGCCTGTTCGTGCACGGAAAAGGAGTGTTCGTCGACGATGTTGCCCACATCGGCAGTGCCGACCTGACACCGCGAGGCCTCGAAGCAAACATCGAAGCCAATCTCCGCCTGGTGTCCAGCAAGCTCACCCAAGAACTCGCGGCGCGCATCGACTCGCTGCACCAGCAGGGACTCGCCCCTCAGATGCGCTTCTTCGAACGGTGTTGGGTTGGGGCGTACGGAGCGATCCACACAACCATCCGAGGGCTCTTGGGGGTGTGGAACTCGCGCCCGTCGGTGTCCTGGAAGTCAGTCGCGGTTCGCCCGCGTGATGGAAAGCTCTGAGGTCTTTGCGGTGGGAGGGGCGCTGCTTCTTGTGATGCTCGGCGCGACTGTGTTCTCCCAGCGCCGACGCGTCCACACGATCACCATCGCCGGCACAATCCACGTCGGTCTCACCGGCAATAGCCCGATGGAGGTTGACGACGAAGTCGGTCGTCGAACTGGGGTCTGTCAGACGAGTGGTGTAACTGGTCTGGGTCATTGTTGGTGATTGGTGATGTTTCATTGTTGGTGATTGGTGATGTTAGGGCCTCAGAAGAGGCGGCCTTCGAAGGTGATGGCGAAGGCGTTGAGGGCGGGCTTCCAACGGTTCATCCAGCGTTCCTGGCCGGTGCCTTTCGGATCCAAGGATCTGACGACGAGGTAGAGACATTTCAGCGCGGCCTGCTCGTTCGGGAAGTGCCCACGCGCCCAGGTCGCCCGTCGGAACCTGGCGTTCAACGACTCGATCGCGTTCGTCGAATAGATCACCCGCCGAATCTCGGGCGAGTAGTCCAAGAACGGCACGAACTCGGCCCACGCGTTCGACCACAGGGTGCGGATCTCAGCTCGTAGGGATGTCAAGGGGTTATTAGCCGAAGAGCCGGAGCGAGTCCGGTGCTGGCAGCGGTTGAGGATCTTCGGTGAACGTGTAGATCTCGAGGCTGTCGATGTAGCCGTCGTCGGTGAAGAGAAGGAGTCCACCGATCGGCTGGTCGTGAGCGTCGACGACAAGTGCTTCGGCATGGACTCGGGTCGGAGATGCAGCGGCGCTGTCGGCGTGGTCTTGGTTGACCATCAGGCTGATGGTGCCGCATCCGCATCCGAGTTGTGCTCTGGCGTGGTCGACCTGGCGACGGAGTTCGGCCGAGACGGGGAACGGTTCGGTGGTCAGCGCTTCGATCAGTTCGCGCTCGTGCGCGTGGAGGTGTCGCCACTCGGTGGGCGGCTGCCACTTCTCCGAACTCATCGTCCGAGTTTGGCATCGAGCTGGATGCGCGACAGGGCGCGTTCAAGCAGATTGTCAGATGAGACCGTGTTGGGGCGTTGCGGGCACGACAGGGAAGAGACACCCGATTTGCGGTCGGGGTCACGCTCGTAGAGTGCCACGCGTCACCGGAGGTCCGCCCGCGGGCGGTCGGGGTGGCAGGTCAATTGATGCACAACCTGGTGGTGTGAGCCGGTTCGAAAGAGCCAAGCCCCGACCGCCGGGTCGTGTCAGATGGTGGTGGGCAGGGTCTTGAAGATCTCGCGTGCGATGTAGCGCTTGAGCATCCGGGCGATCTCGCCCATCGTTTTGCCCTCGGCGCTGCGTCGGGCGATGTAGTCGCGGGTGCGTTGCTCGAAGCCCGATGGGACGACATGCTGCGCGTCGCAGCCACCATCCGCCACGGCTACCTCCCCGCCTCACTGCTCATCTCGAAGCTGCAGGCCTCCGCCCGTCAGAACCAGCTCACCCAAGCACTCCAGGAATACGGGCGGATCATCAAGACCAACTCGATTCTGCGCTACCTCCACAACCCCGAACACCGCCGCCGGATCCACAACCAGCTCAACAAAGGCGAATCACTCCACGCCCTCCGAAGGGCGTTGCTGTTCGCCAACCTCGGACGGCTCCGCCACCGCAACCCCGACGACCAAGACCTCCAAGGCGAGTGCCTCACACTGCTCACCAACGCCATCGTGTGCTGGAACACGGTCTACACCCAAGCCGCCATCAAGCAGCTCCAGGAGTCGGCGCCGATCACCGACGACATCGTCGCTCAGCTCTCACCCAACAGCCACGAGCACATCCGCGTCCACGGCCGCTACGACTTCCACAACCTCACCGCACCAGCACCCGGCGAACTCCGCCCGCTACGAAACCGCCCGATTTCGTCCATTTGATACGGCTACCCCATAGAGCCCAGCAATAAGTTGGAGACATGGGTCGAGGTCGCGGCGGATGGGTTGCGAAGCGCAGGATCTTGGTCGCTCAGCTTGATGGTGCGAATCAGCGGCTGAGTGCGATGCAGCGCAGCGGCGATGACGGCGATGTTCCGGATCAGCGGCGACGTGTCGTGTCGATCGAGGCGGAGATCGACGCAATCGACAGGGACCGGAGCGGCAGTACGGGAGGTCGTTGAGCTGTTCGGGTCGGATCTTCGATCCGGTTCCCGACCTAGTCGGGGACCTATGCGCGCATTTGCCGGGCGATGGAGGGTTGTCCAGGGAGCACGGAGTGGAGCGAGTACCGGAGCTTGCGGAGGCTCGCAGCGGCCCTTGACAGCCACGGAGTCGGCCGGTCACGGTTCAAGGTTTGGTGTTGGTGTGCAGCTCGTTGAGGGCGTGTCGCACTTCTGCGAATGCAGGCGCCAGTCGTTCGAGCGCAGCATGGGCCCGGTCCCGTTCGCGGATCAGAGCTTCGACTTCGTCGAGGAGTCGTTCGGTCTCGCCGCGGGTGAGTGAGGGTGACATCGCGAGTGAGCGGCGGTAGCCGGTGATGTCGGTGTTCGAGACTCGCCCCACCGCCGACAGCCTACGTACATGTGTTCGACGTCGTCCAATGGCTGGCCCGTGATGGTCAGGGCAAGGCTGACCCAGGTTCGGGTGCCGGTATCGGCCCCCAGACATGGGTGAGGTGGAAGACTTCGAAGTAGAGGATTGCAGCCACAGCGATGATCACGACGGCGGCGACCATCCACCAGATCATGGTCTCGACAGCGATGCTGCGGCCGGAAGGGAACGGACGGTCGGCGTCGAGATCGAGCGGGTCAGACATGGGACGACCGTAGCGAACTGGGCGGATCAGCTGATGTCGAAGTCGTCATCGTCGAGATCGAGGTCGCGCTTCTGTCGACGTGCGAGTCGGTCGAGTTCGGGGAGCGCTGCCTGGTCCTTGCCGCGGTTCGCATGTGCGGCGGCTCCGAGTCCGCCGACGAGGATGTAGACAACGTCGTGTCGATCGAGGGTCTCGATGATGCGTGCAGTGTCGAGGTCGACGTGGTCGTCAGAGGGCGATTCCGGATGGCTCATCGATTTCTCGCTCGTTTGCGAGTTCCTCGAAGTACGCCAGGATCTTCTCTTTGGTGTCGAGGCGTGTGCCGTCGTAAAGCACGGTGCAGTCGTCCGGGGTCGGGGGCGCCGCGGATTGAACGATGCGGTCCCACTCCTCGGCGGAGATGGTGATCTCCGGTTTGCGTGCCATGTCGTTCATCGTACTCGCTGGGTTGATGGTGGGTCATGCAGTCCTTGCTGTGCTCGCACTGTCCAGCGGAAGGGTCCCGTCGGACGGATCGGGTCGGTTGATGTCGAGGTGCAGGGTGGCGCCGGTGGCGTGGAGCAGCCGGGTGAGGGTGGTGACGCTCGGATGCCGGCGTCCTGCTTCGTAGGTGTTGATCATCCCGTGAGTGACGCCGGCGAGTTCGGCGAGCTGGCGCTGAGTGAGTCCGGCGTTGCGCCGTGCTTCGGCGAGCAGCGTGGCAATGGATCCCACGAGGTCGTCGTCGATGCGTAGTGCGATCACGGTGTTCACAGGTCGAGGCCCAGATCGTCGTCTTCAATCTCGACGCCGAGGTCGAGGTTCTTGACCATGTAGTCGGGTAGTTGTCTGGCAACGTCGTCGTCGAGTCGATGGTCGGCCGAGTTCGCAAGGATCTCGGTGACCTCGGCGATGTGCTGCTCAGTCTCTACGATGAATTCGGCTGAGGCGTCGGGTTCGTCGGCCAGACCGGACATGTGATGGAGCACCTGGTGGACTCGGTTCATGTTGTCGGCTCGTCGGTCATCGTCGAGGTCTTGCTTGGTCGGGGCAAACGACAGGTCGTGGTCGTCGATGGGGCCGTCGAGGTCGACGGGGTCGAGCTGTGCAGGTTGGAATGCGATGTCGTCGAGGTCGGTGCCGATGTCGGACGTTGTGTCGCGGTCTCGGTGGTGGTCGTCCCAGTCGAGCGCTCTCACGTCACGGTGTGGCGCCATGTCGGAGTTGAGGTCGACGATTACTTCTGGCAGAAGGGCGCGGCCGTCGAGTGATGCGATGACGGCGTCGCCGTGGATGGGTTGGCCGATCCCGTAGGCGGCGGTTGCGGCGTCGTTGCGTTCGAGGCCGTTGTTGTGGGCTTTGGGGTCGACCAAGATCCGGAGGCTCTGCTCGCGGCTGTCAGCGTCAACGGTCCACGGCTGCAGTTGGCCTCCGAGGTCTCGACCGGCAACTTTGGTGTCGGACCAGTTGTCGATCGCAGTGATGTTGCCGTCGGGGCTGATGCGTAATCCGTAGGTGGGGTCGGGCTGGTCGAGGTTGGGGATGATGTCTTGGACGAGTGCCGGCGGTAGGGGCTGCTTGTTGTCGGTGACGACGACGGCGTCGCCGAGGATCGGCCAGCCGGTGCCGTAGAGCTGTGTGGCGGCGGAGTTCACGGCGAGGTCGTTGCCGTTGGTTCGGTCGTCGACCCACATGACGACTCGGTCGGTGCGGTCGCCGGTGTTGACGTCGGAGTAGTCGAGTGCAGCCGTCGTCGAGTGCGCGAGGTCGCCGGCATCGAGACGGATGGCGATGTCGCCGATGGATTGTGGTGTGCGCAGGACGGTGGGATCGCCGTCGACGGAGAGGACGACTGCGTAGATGGGGTCGTTGTCGTTGACGGTTGGCTGGGACTGCTGCAGTGAGAGGGCTTCTCGGCGGACCCACTCGAGGCTGCCGGGCTGCGTTGATCGTCGGCCCCAGTCCGGGAGTGCTTCGGCGACGTCTTGGGGGTCGGAGAATTGGCCGAGTACTTCGACGTCGTCACCGTTGCGGGTGCGGGCGTACAGCTCGCCGGTTCCGGTGTTGTAGGTGACGGCCCAGTCGGTGTTCGGGTCGTGTTCTCGAGTCCACTGGGTGCCGAAGTCAAACTCGGGTGCTCGTCGACGAGCGTCCTGATTGATCCATTCGTTGACGGTGGTCATGACGGTCACCTGCTTTGGCTGGTTGCGCCGACCGGAGTCGGAGCGGGTCGTGGGACGGGAACATCGAGCACTGGAAGCGGATTGAGCGGACCGGTGCCGGCGGGTACGAACCGGGCACGGTGAGCGAGCTGGTTGGTTCGGAACCACGACTGCTTCTTGAACCACGGCCGCAATTTCAGCTCGGCGCCGCGGGCGTTGCCGTAGATCAACGTTCCGTAGCCCTCGCGTTGAAGACGAAGCCAGTCAGCTGGTGCGAGCGCTGTCTCGCGGATCGAATCGGTGCGCGTCCGTCGGCCCCAGCCATTCGCGTCTCGGCTCAGCGACGTTTGGTGCTGTTCGACGTTGCCGAGCAGCTTCGACGTGAGATCCAGCGTGACGGTGTCTTTGACACCGGTCAGCAGGAGCAGTGCTCGGTGGTTGTTGATGATCGTGTTGGCGTCGTCGGAGCCGTATCGCTTGTGAAGCTGCGAGAGGTCCTGGACAACTGAGACAAGCTGCATTCCTTGCGATGCCACCGTGGAGGCGATGCCGCCGAGGTTGTTGATCGGCGCGATGTTTGGCAGTTCGTCGAGGATCGCGAGCACCTTGCGATCGAGGGAGCGGCCGTGCGTGAGCACCCATGCGTACGCGGCGTCGATGAACTGCTTGATGACCATGTTGAACACGACGCGAAGTCGCTCTTGGTTCGCTGGCGGGGCAACGAGGTAGAGCGTGTTGGGGCGGCCGTCGAAGAACGCTGCAGGTGTGAAGTCGGTGGTCTCGGCGGCGTCGGAAACGTTCGGGTCGAGGTAGGCCGCGACGATGAGGCGGGCGGTGGAGAAGATGTTGGCGAGGGTTTTGCGGTCGTCTTCGAAGATGCCTTGGAAGAACTGCAGTGCTTCGATCGACGGGAGCTGTTCGAGGATCTCGCCGATGGCGTCTTCTTCGTGTTGGGCGATCCACCGAATGACGGTCCGCATCGACGCCGAGGGGCTGTTTGCTGCCGCGTACAGGTAGCAAGCGAGCAGTGATTCGGCGGATTCGTAGAAGAACTTGTTGTCACCGTCGGCACCACCGTCCGCCGACGAGCCGGCACGAACGAGGTCGAACGCTGTCGTGAGCGCACCTTGCCAAGTGGTTGCGCTCGAGAGCGGCGACCAGCTCGCTCGCACGATGCGCGGCCGCAGCTTCGCATGGCGCAAATCGTCGCCTTTGAGCTTGCCGAGGTCCATGTCGGCGGTCGACGACAGCACGTTGGTGGGGTCGAACACCCAGCACTGGCCGTCGAGCTGCGAACGCCATCCAATGGTGTCGGCGACCAGGTCGTCCTTGACCGACATTGCGATGATGGCTTTGTCGTCTGCTTCGAGAATCGCCGGCACGGCGAGGCCAGTGGTCTTGTGCGTCTGGGTAGCGCCGACGACCAGCAGCGAGTGACGTTGCTCGACAGCGAGCATGTCGCGCCCGTGCTTGCCCAGCACGACTCCCCCGTCGGTTGCCGCGTCGCGCAGTTCTTTGGTGTCGCGACGATTGGCCCACCCGCCCGGCGCACGTCGACGAACAGTGACCTTGACCGCTACCGCCACGATGAGCGCCACGGTGACGACTGCGATGCCGACGGCTGATGCCCACCACATCGTGAACGTGCCGACCTGGTCCCGAACATCGACCGGGTAAGCGCCTGCAGGGCGCTCGATGTTGGCCGGAATCTCGCTGAGCGCGTCGACGTGTACTGAGATCGGAATCCACGTCCGCGAGGCAACCGCGGTCGAGACGACGGGTGTGCCGATAACGACGAGTGCGACGAATCCCACCACAGCGAGCAGCAGGCCGATGAGCGCGGTTTCGTCGTCGCCGCCGACCGCGAGCCCTCGTGGCTTGGCCGGCGGCGTCGAACGAGAAGAGTCCATAGTTACCTAGGACCCGGGCAGGCTTCGATTGTTGCGCTGGTTTCTCAGCGGGCTGTAACACCCCTCGCGTAAGGTGGCAGGCGTGGAGATTCCACTCGGCGACCCTCGGTTCACGGAGCGGTTCTTGTCGTACGTGGACGTCGAGACGCATCTGTGGCTCGGGTACTGCGACGACGATGGCTATGGGATCTTCACCACCACCGGCACGGCCGGCGAACGCGTCAAGTTCCGCGCCCACCGCGTCGCATGGGCACTCGCGAACAAGCGCCAACCGTCCGGCGTAATCCGCCACCGTTGCGATACCCCACCATGCTGCGACCCTGAATGCCTTGCCGATGGCACCCAACGCCAGAACATCGCAGATCGCGACGACCCCGCTCGCCGGGCCCGACGCCATCGCCGCAAGATGGCATCAGTCGGTCAACACGAACTCCCGTTAGGACTCTGATGTTGACCAACCGCTCCCCCGCCACCGAACCCGCAAAAGATCACCGAAGCGAACTCACCGTCGACTGGTCCTCGCTCGGAGTCGGCGTGGTCGCTGCCGCGCTGGTGCTTGGCGTTGACCGCCCGATCGGGGCGACGCTCGCCCTGCCACTGATCGGCGCGGCGCTTCTCGCTGGTGGGGATCAGCGCACAGGCCGCATCCCGAATCGCCACAGCAGTGCCGTGTTCGTGGCCACGATGCTCGCCACTGCAATCGGCTCCGTTGGCTTCGACACTGGATCGGTCACGGGCGCAATCGCCGGTGCCGCGATGTGGGCGGTCCCGCTGTTCGTGATGGCTGTCATCGGCAGCTTCGGCGGCGGCGACTTCAAACTCGCCGCGTCACTCGGCGCGATGTGCGGTTGGATCAGCATCCCCACTGCCGCGGCGGGCCTGGTTGCAGCGCTCGTTGCGTGCTGCATCGCCGGCGTCATCGTGGCATGGCGAGCCCGCACGATGAACACCCCGCTACGCCTCGGACTCCCGCTGTACGTCGGGACCGTCGCCACCCTCCTCTTCTCCGCCGCCTCCTAAGTCAACCGACTAGCACCGAACGGCATCTAACGAACGAACTTTGCGCCCGTACCGCCCGCTCGTCACCGAGCGATATCGCGCACACGACCGTGATCAGATTGCCGGCTATGCGCTTCATATTCGACTGGCGGTTCGAACATTCTGAGCGGGTCAGAGTCAACGAGGAGGGACTCGGGTCACGTCTGTGTGTGGCACGCTTCGGTGGATGCGCTGTTCGGTCGTCGAGGAGTTCGTCGAGGGCAAGGCCACGGATCGCGCATGTGAGGACCTCATCGTTGTCACGTCATCGTTCGCAGCGGTGATCGACGGAGCCACCGACGCGACCGGAATGCTCTACGACGGCAAAGGTGGTGGACTCGTCGCTGCGGAAACTCTCGCATCGGCGATCGAGGCGCTCGACCCGAATGCGAATGCCCGTGAGTTCGCCGATGAACTCACCACCCGCCTGCAAACGTTAGCGAGAGGCGCCGACGATCAAGACAGCGCGTCGGCGCACTGGCCGTCGGCGAGTCTCGTGTGTCTGTCCTTCGCCCGCCGCGAGGTCTGGCGCATCGGCGACTGCAGTTTCTTGGTCGATGGCAAACCACACATCGGGACCAAGCGCGTCGACGACGCCGCATACGGCTTCCGTGCCGCGATCAACGCGTCGCTGATCGCTGCAGGAACCCCACTTTAGAGATTCTCCGATCCGGGAGGGACCCGTGGGGCTTCGGCTGCATCAATGGCCAGAGGGTCCCTGATCAGTTTGTCGACGTGTTCCCTCTCGCTCGAGACGTCGACGAGGTCGTGCTGCCCCAGCGACGGCTTTCCCGATCCGCTGCCCACGCTCGACGAGAGCGAAACCCGACTGCAAGAACACCTCGAAATCGACCCGGCCGCGGTCGCAGAACTCTGGAGCGTCGGCAAAGCGCTCCGGCCAGGAGCGAACTCAGTCGACGACCGTGCCTACCTGGCCCGTCGTTACGGTCGGTGCGATATGGGGTCAGGTAGCTCCGAAATCGCTGGGTGGTCTGGTGTTCTACGCTGCGATCGGGTGGTGATTGGAGCTGAGGGGTGCGTCAAGGGGTGCCGGTAACGCCGCTGTCACCTGACCCAGTTGGACCACATCAACCCAGCTCAGACGGCCAGCATCTGACGTCCTCTCTCCCAGCTGAGAGGCGCTGAGTTTCCGGCGCCTTACTCGCGAAACCTCAGGTAGTGAGCCCACCGTCGTGCTAGTTGGGTTTGGTGACAGCACGGTTACCGGCACCGAGTAGCATTGTACCCTAGTGCCCTTCGAGACTTCCGCCAGCTCCTCCACGCCTGAGCCACGGACGACCGGAGGTAGCGTCAAAACGGACTTTCGAGGCTCGCGTCGACTGGTGGGGGCCGAGGAATGGTTCTGGTATCTCGCTGCCGCTATCAGCTACATCCTGCTCGGCATCTGGCACAAGTGGCTCCTCAATTGGTTCGTCGGACCGGTGTGGCTCGTGGCGTTCGTCGTAGTCGGCCCGTGGCTCACGGATCGATTGAACATCACGAACAGGTCTCCTGTGGGTGACGGGATCGAGAACGGCCGGCGTGGCCGGGGAACGCAGAACGAATCGTGAGTTGGGCGGCACACCAGTTCGAGATCTACGCAGTCCAGTCCCACCTTCCGAAGAAGATGCGCGGCAAGGTCAGTTTCTGGGCGATCTTTCTCGGTGACTTCACGCCGGATTTTCTGTCGAAGTTCTGGGTGTACGGCTTCACGATCAACGGCACCCGGTACGGAGCCGACGTTCCTCACCAATGGCACCGTGGGTTCCCTGGCATGGGCTTCACCCACACGCTGTTCTTCGGCGCGATCCTCTCGTTGCTGATCTGGGGCTGGAAGAAGAATCGGGCATTCACCATCGGCTATCTCCTCGGATATGCGGCGCATGCGCTCACCGATATCAACGATTCGGTCGGGGTGCTGTTGCTCTTCCCTTTCTTGTTCCTCAACTTCTCATCGGAGACGTGGGCGTATGCAGCGACGATCGACGGAGGCAGGTACCTCGATGCCGCCGCCTACTACTCGTCGCTCGGCCTGGCGATGGACGTGTTCTGGCTGATCGTGGTCCTGTTCTCGTGGCGGGTCCTGACCCGCGAGCACTGGCGTACGATGGTGGTGCCCGCTGACGCTCGGATCTGGGCGTGGTTCGGTCGGTGGCTTCCAGAGCGCGGGTTGCTCGCCCTGTACCGAGCAACGTTCTTCTACGGACTGTGTCGAATGATCTCCTGGAGTGCGTGGGCGCGACTCTTCGCCGACCCGCAGAAGTACGGCGAGTTCGACGTCACGTCACGCGGCTTCCCGATGGACCTCTCGTGGACGGGTCCGTATTGGCTCGAGGCCCGTTCCCTACCCCACGTCAACCCGTGGATCGCCTACCCGGCAGCACTCACGCTGCTGGCGCTGCTCTACTTCACGATCAGCAAGCTGTGGGAGCCAATGGGCCGCCGAGACCGAAGCGGCTTCGACGCCGTGGAGTCGGGATCAGCCGACGACCAGCGCGCCGCCTCCGACGTCTGACCGACTCGCGCGGCGTGCGTTTCGTCATCCGGAACGCGAACCTCGCCCAGGCGGCAGACGGATCAATCAGGTCAGGGCAACGGCGGTGCGGATGGGCGCAGTGCGACGTACTCGATCGCGGAACGGGACCCAGGACGTGTCCGGTGTCCACGCTGCAGCCGCGGTCACGGCATCGGGACCAAGCGCCCTGACCGGGTCGAGGTCGAGTGCGGCGAGAAAAGCCACCGTGCGGACGTCGTGTGCGACCGGATCCGGATCGGGCGCAAGATCGAGCTTCGCCAACATCTTGTGGACCGGAGGCTTGAGGAAATAGGTGGCTGCCGCGGCAGCGGCCCCGGCAGCTTCGAAGTTGCTCATGCAGTTCACACACATGTTGCTGATCGTAGACGCACGCTCGTGCTCCGACAGGTTCAGAAGGCCTCGTGAGCCACAGGGACGACCGGAATACGGAAACCCGACATGGGATGACTGATAGCGCCTCTGAGCTGGATCGTTCAGCGGTCTCCGGGCAACGGTGCGATATCGACGATGAATCCTTCTACTAACGATGGCTCCGCCGATGGGCGGCATTATCGAGCACTTGGCGATCTCTGGCTCGCATCGCCGCTTCGGCCTCATCCCTGCCGGTTATCGGCCGGCTGAGTTCAATGTCTGTCAGAACGTTCTGATCGGTGCCTCCGGAGCCGACGGGGAGCAGCCGCATATGTAGTGCGTGGCAAGCTCTTGGCCATGATGAAGAGAATCGGTGTGCTGGCCTGCCTTGCAATCGTCTCCGCCACGGCGTGTTCGGGTTCCGATGAGGTGTCTTCAGACACTGTCGGCGCGCGCGAGCCAACAGCGAGTATCGACGACTTCTGTGAGCAGTTCGGACTGCTGCAAGGTGAGCGACCCGAGTCGTACGTGGGGTCGCAGGAGCAGATAGCGGACATTGAGAGGCTTCAGACGGTCGCGCCGGTAGCAGTTTCCACAGACATCGCCACCTTCAGCGACTACCTCTCGTCGGGCGCCATCGAGGAGGTAGCCGAGGCCGTGGGCGGACTCGACTGCCCACCTCCGTTGCTCGAACCGGTCAGCCCAGTTGCGTAGTCGGTCGGTTTGGGTGGAACAGGATCGCACTCGGATCTCGTCGAGAACGTGTTCGTTGCTGTCGACAGCGACAGCGGTGTGGGAGCCCTTGTGAGGATCGATCCCGATGGTGATGGTCATGGCTGGATGCCTTTCTCGGTGGTGGAAACCGAGGTGGGCACTCCTGATTCGGGTTGATTGTGCTCGCGCCTCTTTCGAGCCACACCACGGCAAGGAAACCGGTCGGCAAGCAGTTCGATAGAAAGCCAACCCAGCAGGGCAGCAGGCACTTAGAGAGCCCACCGACCGGCAACCTCGAACGCTACGACAACCGCCGCAACGTCATCACCCATCATGAATCAGGCACTTACGTGCTCGGGCACCCGCTCAAGAAGATGCGCTGGCCTCTGCGCGTCTTTCGGATCAGCTACCTAGTTCCAGTTGGTCCCGGTCACGCTGGCTCGAACGCATTCGGGGCAGTAGAACACTGACCGAAAACCGTCCCCGTACTCGCGAACGAGGGATTCAATCGTCGCTGCGTGGAACATCAGTGTCTCGCACTGCTCACATACCGGATTGGGGTACAGGCCGATTGGCGCTCCACCAGCTGTGCCGAGAACACCCGGGGTTTTCAGGATGTGGCCGTTGCAAACCACGAGGTCTTGATCGTAAGGGCGAACCTCGATCTCGAACATCGTTGGTGCGTCGCTTTCGATCTCAAGCAGCCCGTGGTCGAAGAGCTCCTCATCGATCTCTACATGCGAATTGATGTAGCGGCCGTCACCGGCGACGTCGGTCGATAGCGCGAACCAGTACGTGCGCGGCGCGACGACGTGGAGTAGCGGGTGAGGCCGTTCGGGCAATCCTGAAACCAGCTCTGGTCGGACGCTGAGATAGTGCCAGGTGACCGGGCCAGACTCGTCAGCCACCTCCTTGACCTCCAGGCCAACGAATCCACCGTTCGTGCCACCTGGCGTCAACCGGTGGAGCGAAGAGCGTTGGGGCTCGAACCTTCGAACGGCTGGACCCGTTGACCCGACGTGAATACCAAGTCTGTTGAGCCACTGTTCGCTGCTGGGGTGCTGACGCGCATGGCTGGCAAGACCATCGAGGGCCACGTTGCTGCCGATACCGGCAACGGTTTCGAGGTCCCTCCACGAAGTGGGATCGTTCTCGAGCCGACGAAGGACGACAGCAGCGGCGGCATCACTGGTTCCTTCGAGCAGAACTGATGCGGTATCAAGTCCGATGCTGAGGCGGTCGTAGAGCTCCACCACCGCCTCGTCTCGAAACGGTTCGAACCACTCGGGGTGCACGATCGACAAGAACATCAGATGGTCCCCGATGTCGCGAGCGATTCCTGCTTCGCGCCCCACGCCTCGACTGACCTTCGCCGGGTCGAGTTCCCTCGCAGCATCGACAAGCAATTCGACTGCATCGGGTGCATCTAACTCGATGTGTAGCTTTCCGCAGACTGGCACGACTGGCACAGGTCGACCATAGAGGATCGCATCGCCGCCCGATTCCTGCCGGCCGCACCCACGCATATTGCTCCAGGCAACGACCACTGCCAGACCGCCCAGAACGGCACGTCCCGGTTGCTACGGCTGCTCGATATCGGCGAGGACCGCTGCGATGTCTTGTGCGTCGGCGAGCAGGCGGACGACATCGACACGATCGCCGTTGACG
>Ga0115031_1001711_pt1 | contig 16254 bp, 9 predicted proteins | sample Maine_Asex4_meta_FD_87301 | JGI IMG/M metagenome (GOLD analysis project Ga0115031, IMG submission 87301) | Marine algal microbial communities from Maine, USA - Maine_Asex4_metaG | ecosystem: Host-associated > Algae > Red algae > Unclassified | place: Maine, USA | collected 2015-01-05
CTTCCCTCCGGGTAAGCTTCGACTACGTAGGGCACGCGCTCTCCCAGCAGCCGTTCGCGGCTGAACTGGAGTAGCCGCTCGTGCGCCCGCGAGGTGGCCCCGGCGATGAAGGCGCCGCGCAGGGCATAGAGCGTACCGCGATCCCAGAATATCTCGCTGTTGGCCGGGTCGGGGTGGTTTTTTTCGACGTGGACGCCGTTGTCCGTCCACAAACTGTCAAAGAGGCCGGTGAGGGTACCGGCCTTGCGGTCGTGCAGACCGACGACGAGCGGCAGCGCGATCCAGTGGCGGAGTTGCTCGTGCCCGTCGTAATAACGGTAAGTCTCCAGACCTTCCACCTTTGCGCCAAAGAACTTATCGATGGCTTTAGCGAGGGCCTTGCGCTGCTTTTTCCAGGTTCCGGCAAGGTCTTTCTCACCGAGCTGCCCGGCCAGACTGATGCTCATCTCCAGCGCGCCGTAGTAGAGGCTGGAGGTGGACAGATTGGCGTCGCCCGTTTCGATGCGACCCTCCATTTCGTCGGATTGGCTGGCGACCACACCATCGTCCGTCAGCTGCCGGTCGTTGTAATCGAGGCACCAGGTGAGCAGCGGCCACAGCTCGCGGGCGATCGCCGCGTCGCCCAGCGCGAGCAGGTAGTGGCTGAGGCCGTAAGCGATCATCGCCGCGTCGCCCCGGTCGAGCGGGTTGGCGGGGCTGTCGCCCGCCATCTCGAAGCTGTAGCGGATGTTGGAGCCATCTTCGGGAATCGCCTTTTGGTAGACGCGCCACATGTTCAGCGCGGCGTCGTTGCCCAGTTCGTAGCCGAGGTAGGGGAAGAACGGATTGATGTATTCCGCCTGGTCGTTGGCCCAAAAACCAGTGTAATACCGCTCGCCGCCGGGGCTATGGACAAGGCCGAGTTTGGAGTCGAAGATGCTCTCCGCGCCGCGAATTTTGGCGAGGGAGAACATCGTATTGTATTCCGGTTCCGGGGTTTCGAGGACGAGGTTATTTTGCATCGTTTTCAGGAATTGCGCCCGCTTACCGAAAGCTGAAAAATTTCTGAATTTGGTATCGCGCCCGATCAGGTCAGCCGCTTCCCCCGCTTCAAACACGATCGCCGCTCCGTTGACTTTTCCGGCGGGGACTTCCAAAGTGGTCACGTCATCCATACCGGAAGCCAAGCCGAAACGGCCCGCCTTTCCCCGCTTCACACCTCGCGTTTTCTTCGGCTCGAGTGCTACGGCAAGCATTTCTTCGGAGGTGTTTTTAAACGAAAGATATTCGTAGGCGGCGTGTTCTTCCGTGTCCGGGTAAAATATCCGGGTCAGCTTCAGGCCGTTCTCGAGGGCTTCGTGTTCGATGTAGAGATAGCCGTCAATCCAGATTTTTTCAACGGGCGGCAGGGTAAGTTCGGTTTCCCCGGCGTACATCCGCGGCAACACTTCCCCGTCCTCATAGTTCCGTCGCAGGTAGTTGCGGTAGGTTGCCCACCAGGCCGGGTCCGTGTTCTTGATGAAGGGTCGGAATTGCGGGTAGATCAACCGCCGTTGCACCTTGACCATCCGGTTGGTATCGACGCTGTAGGCAATGACCATACTGACGCCCCGGCCGGACATTTCGACGTTGTCGGCGTGGGGCAGTTTTGTATCCCTGGCGACGTCCCAGACCACGCCGTCCTCTTCGGCGTTAATGTCCCAGCGGGTATTTTGGGCGCGAACGCAGGTACAGAGGAGGAGGGCTAGAAAAGTGAGGCGGATGGAAGACATATTCGGCATGGTTTTAAGGGTGAGCGATTGTGGTCGGCGTGGGTGACGTTGAACGCGTCAGCCGCAAGCTTTCATCGCTCCCACCAGTTCCGCCATCTCCTCCGGCGTGTTATAAACGTTAGGGGATACCCGCATCGCGTCGCCCCGGAAGCTGAGCATAAGGCCGCGCCGCTCGATCTCCTTTGCCAGACGGTCGCCGTCGATGTGGGCCGGCAGCCGCAGGCCGACGAGGTGGTGCGCGCGCTCGGCGGGCAGGTGAACGCCGAGTTCGGCCAGCATCCCCTCCACCCCGGCCCACAGACCGGCCGTATAGCGTTGGACGTTGGCCGGCTCCCAGGCGTTGACCTGTTGGAGGGCAACGAGTTGCATCGGCCCCATCAGGAAGTTGGAGTGCTCCCCGACGGAATAGCGACCGGCCAGCGGTCGGTAGTCATCGCGGTAATTGACCAGGTTACGGAAGTCTTCGCTGCCCGCCCGGTTGATCCAGTTTTCTTCCAGCGGGCTGCCGTTGTCCATCCGCTCGCCGTAATAAGCATAGCCGCAACCGTAGGGGCCCATCAACCATTTGTAGCCACCGGCGATCAGGGCGTCCGGCCGGATCTCCGCTACGTCGAAGGGCAGCGCGCCGAGCGACTGGGTGCCGTCGACGATCAGCCAGGCATCGACGTCGGTCGTCCGTTCGCGGATGGCCCGGAGGTCGAAGGGCGTACCGTCCGCCCAGTGGACGGGCGCGATGGCGACGGCGGCGGTCTGGGCGTCGACGGCTTCCAGCACGTGGTCCGTCCAACTCCCCTTTGCACCCGCCTCCGGCCGCATGATCACGCGTAATTCCGCCCCGGTCGCTTTGCAGCGTTCCGCCCAGGCGTAGTAGTTACTCGGGAACTGGTCTTGCACCACGATGATGTTTTGACCGCGCGCGAGCGGCAGATTCTTCGCCGCCGTAGCGATGCCGTAACTGGCGGCGGGGATCATGGCCACGCGCTCCGGCTCGGGGCAATTGATCAGTTTGGCGAACTCCGCCTTGACGTCACGGACGGTGCTGAAGAAAGCGGGGATGGGCATGCCGGCGTGTTCCTCCCGCCACCACAGGGCGTGGCGGGCGGCGGCGGCGACCGACTTGAGCTGCGGGCTCCTGCTCGCGCCGTTAAGGTAGCCGGCGACGGCTTTTTCGGGAAAGAGATTTCGCTGGCTGGGGAAGAGGGTCATGGTGGTCGGTTAAGTTACCGCTAAGGTAACCGTCGCCCGCCGAACCCTCCACCCCGTTTCCTCGTTCCACCACCACGCCGCTTTCGGCGCCGATTCAACGTTCCCCCCTTGACTACCCACATCCTCCTGATGCTCCTCGCCGGTCTGGCATTGCTCGGCACCTTCATGCTGCCCGGCCTGCTTCGTAACCGCCTGCTGAGTTTGCCCATCATCTACGTCACTTTCGGTTACGCCGTCTTCAACTTGCCGCTCGATCTGCCGCTGATGAACCCGGAGGATCACGTCATCGACCGGCGGATCATGGAATACATCACCGAGTTCATCGTCATCATTTCGCTGGCGGGTACGGGGCTGAAGATGAAGCGGCGGCCGAGTTTCCATAATTGGTCTACCGGGATCTACCTGCTCACCATCGCCATGCCGCTGACCATCGCCGCCATCGGCTTCCTGGCCTGGGGCTGGATCGGGCTCGCCCCGGCCTCCGCCGTCCTGCTGGGGGCGGTGCTGGCCCCGACGGATCCCGTTCTGGCCGCCAACGTGCAGGTCGGGCCCCCGAAAGACAATTCTCCGGAAGATGAGGTTCGCTTCGGCCTGACGCTCGAAGCCGGCCTCAACGACGGCCTCGCCTTCCCCTTCGTCTATCTGGCCATCGCGCTGGTGGCCGCCACGAATCTCTCCGAAACGCTTTTCACCTGGGCCTGGTGGGATTTCGGCTACCGCATCGCCATGGGTACCTTGTGCGGCTACGTTATGGGCCGCTTGCTGGCCCGCCTCTTCGCCGTTTTCCAGCGCAAGATCAAGGACCGCTACGATACGGATGTGGAGGAAAGCTTCTTCGTACTCGCCGCCACTTTACTCACCTATTCGCTTACGGAAATCGCGGAAGGCTACGGTTTCCTGGCCGTCTTCGTCGCCGCCGTCGTCAGCGGCAGGCAGGAAGAGACGAACGAAGAAATTCAACAGGGTAGTTACGAGGCCATCGACCAGGTGGAGCAGGCCGTACTCGGTATTTTTCTCATCGCGTTCGGCGGCATCACGGCCACCGGGGGCCTGGCCGACCTGACGTGGCAAGGAGCCGCGATCGGGCTGCTCGTCCTGTTTGCCATTCGCCCGCTGGCGGGCCTCCTCGCCTTTCTGCCCAGTAAACTACCGTTCGTTGAAAAGATGGCCATCAGCTATTTCGGCATCCGCGGCGTCGGCTCGCTGTACTACCTGGCCTACGCCCACAACAGCGAGGCGTTCCCCGAAATCGACGCCATCTGGAGCATCGTCAACTTTACCATGCTGGTTTCCATCTTCGTTCACGGGGTCAGTGTAAAACCGGTTCTGGCCTGGGTCGACAACCGAATGGGAAGACAATCAGGAAGGGATTAAGTGAAAAAGTGGGAAGTGGGAAGTGCTCCCGCTGTTACGTGCGGCGGCACTTCCCACTTTTTTACTTCACACTTAGAGGCGAGGTCGCGGGATGCCACGCAAAGATCAAGAAAGCCTGCTCTTCGGATCAATCCAACAATCGCCACGCCGCGCCGAAGCGCAGCGCCTCGTCCGGGTACGGATGCTCCGCCGTCAGGTAAAACAGGTCTTTGGGGCTAATCAGGTTATTCACCTGCACATACTTCACGAAAAAGCGAAAGCGCGTCACCCGCATGCTGAAGAAAGGGTCCACCTGGTACTGGAATTTGCGCTCCGTCGTCTCCTGCAGCTGGAATTGCTGGATCACCGGATTGTAGTAATACGGCCGAAAGGCGGAGGCGTAACGCAGGTCGATTCCCAGGTTCACGTTCAGCACGCCGAACCATTTACCGGCGTAGAAGATGCTGTGCTCGCCGTAGAGGCGCGGTAGCCGGAAGACTTCCTGGTCCACCTCTTGAAGCAACACCCGGTTATTCAGGTGCAGATGGCCGATGCGCAGGTCGCGCTCCAGCGTCAGTTGCAGCAGGCTGTTGGCGCCACCGTCCTGTTCCGGTCGCCCTTCCGCATTGAAGTAAACGTAGTTCGTCAGCAGCGAGTAGGCCAGCCCGGCGCGGATCTTCACCACCGGCAGCGTGTATGCCCCTTCCAGTCGCAACTCCAGCGTTTTGCCGAAGTCATTGTTCCACAGCGTTTGACCGTTCATGCGGTAAACCTGTTGCACGAGATCGGGCGCGTAGAGCTGGTTGAGCGCGCTGAGTTCCAGCTTGCCCGCCTTGCCGAGGTCAAGCGTTCCTTGCCCTTCCACGCGGTAATCGCCCGTTTGCCCCACCAGGTTGAGCTGACCGGAAACCAGCAGGTTAAGTTTATCGCTGGGTCGCAGACCGATGGTGGCGTGCGCCAGCAGGTTATTGACCACCGAATCGCGTTCCTGCACGATTTTATTGTAAATATGCGTCAGGCCGGCTTCCAGCACGTCCTTTTGCACCGTTGCTTTATCCGACGAGGTTCCCCGCCGAAAGGTGGAAAAGGTGAGGTCGTTCTCGATCAGCCGGTGCTCTATCTGGTTGCGCACGCCCCGAGTATCCAGTAAAAGATCCGGAAAGCGATCGAAGAACGGCAGCGTGTCGTTTGACGCTGTACCGATCGCGGTGGCGGAGAGCCGGTAGCGCCGGTTATCGTACCGAAACTGATGGCGCAGCGTAAAGGCCCGCTTTTCCCGCCCGCTCAGGCTGTCCGTCTTACCGCCGAAGTTGAGGTATTGGGTCGCCATGATCTCCCGGTAGCTGTGGCGCAGCCGCGTTTGATCGAGGTAGGGCGTGAGGTTATCGAGGTTGTTGACTTCACCACCTTCCAGGTTCTCGAAGGAAGCGGGGACGATGCCACCGTTCTGCAGGTGCTCGTAGGTGTTGGCCGTATAGCTGAAAAAGCCGCTGTAACGGCTACCGGGCGGGCGTACGCTCAGGCCGGTCGCTACGTGCGTGTTGCGCAGGGCCTGGCCGGGGTACTGATCCAGCTCCCCCTGCTGGTTAATGCGGTGGAAATCGAGTACGAGGTTGACCCCGTCGGCGAAGTTGCGGCTGAACTTCGTATCCAGGTAGCTGTCCGCCTGCTCGCTCTCCCGTACGTATTCGAGGTAAGTGAAGGGGTATTGCAAACGATAGTAGCGCAGGTCTTCCCCGTCCTTTTGGTAAAGATCGAACTGCCGGAAACCGATCGTGGTTCCCTTCCGCCGCGTCGGGGCGTAGCGAAGCGCGTACGCCGCCCCACCCCGCTGGCCGATGGTCGCGTAATCGAAATTCACCGCCCGGTCGGGTTCGTACAACTGCCAGCCGTTGAGTAGCGAGTCTCGCCAGTTGGTTTCCGAGTTGGGGTTGGCCACCGTGTATTGGAAAATACCGAAAGTGTCTACGATCGTCTCCCGCTGTTCTTGCGGGCCGCCCCGCCGGTCGGTAGCCGGGTCATAATCCGGGTCGCCCTCCCGCGGTCGCGTGGAGCTCGACGGGTCAACGATCTGCGCGAAGCCGGAAACCGGTATCGACAAGAACACCAGCCAACAGGCCGCGGCGACCGCCCAAAGGGTCTTCCGCCGCTCCAGAATAGTGGCTTTTCGCCGGCTGGTTTGCGTTGCATCCGTCATACGGGGCAAAGAAACGGATAAAGGGGGGAACGTGGCTTGGAGGTCGCTGAATTAGGAGTTTGTTAAGGGACTTTCCGACTGGGCCACCAGGCACCTGATCTTCGCTCCGCATCCGGCGGCCCCGCCCGGATCAGTGAAAAGTGGGAATTAAAAATCGGGAAGTGCTACCGCATGTTGCGGCGGTGGCACTTCCCTCTTCAATACTTGTCACTTGGTAAGCTCTTCCCGCATAAATTCAAAGCTCAATACCGCGCCCAGCACCGCTTCCGCGCCGCCGTCTGCGGCTTTAAAGCGAAAAAACAGCGGCTCGGCACCGATGGTGGATTCGGTAACCTTCATGTAGAGTTCATTCATGCCATAGGTGGAAATCCCCTGCTTGATGCCGGCCGTAGCTACCTTACGACCGGTGGTTGGGTGGCCGGCCATCACGTCGATGGTACCGCCGGAGGTGATACCGGGCGCCAGGGCGATTTCGGCCTTAATCGTTTTAATGCCGGCCAGGTCGAAGTCGCCGTAACTCGCCCAGCCGCCGCCGGTAGCCACGAGTACGTCGAAAGCATCGTCTCCCAGCGGATTGTCTTCAGCTGTAATGTGGTGCGCCATCACTTTTTTTCCGCTGGTGAATTTATCAGCCGCCAATTTCGGGCTGCGAAGCACAACGACTTGAGTGGTCGTCAGGCGCGGCAGGCCGTCACCGCTGCCTTCATCCGTATAGCTGGCCCGCAGGTAATAGCGGCCGGGTGTACCCGCTTTGTGCTGATCCAGCTTAATCGTGCCGCGTGCCGGGCGGCTTTCGGCGTAGGGTGACGGACCGGCCAGGCTAAGGATGTATTCCGCCATTTGGTTAGCGTCCCGCCGTTCGAGGTCCGGGTGGGCAGCCATAACGCGCTCGCCCCAGACGCCACCGCCACCAGCGATAATCTTACCGGAGAGGTAGGCAACGGCGTCACCGCGGTCCCGGTATTTATCCGCTACCCGCTGATAGCTCGGGCCAATGTTTTTTTCGTTTTCCAGGTGACAACTCTTGCAGTCCGAACCCGCAACCAGCGATTTGCCTACCGAGAAGGCCGTGCCCTTACCCGCTACCTGGTGCCCCTGCTCGATCTGCACGAGATCTTCGCCTTCAAGGTAATCAAGGCTGACCGTGATGGCCTTCGGGTCAACGTCGCCGTCTTCCACATCGGTCACCTTCACGTTGTAGGTCAACGACTTACCGGGATAAAAGAAGCTGCGGTTACCGTCCAATTCGATGGTCACTTCCGGTACGCCGTTACCAACGATGAGCGGTATTTCCCGGCGGCCGGCGTGGCCCTGTCCGTCGTCGGTCACAACGGCCAGCGTGTAGGCTCCGTTAGTAGTGATTTTCTTGTCGAGCTTCATGCCTTTACCGATCTCCTGATCGTTTAGTAGCCAGGTAACGTCCAGTTCGTCACCGTCGTAGTCGATGCTGCCGGATGCGTCGGCCGTCAGTTGGAAAGGAGTCCCCCCGATGGTTTCGGCGACCTCCATCTTTGCCACCGGCGCGCGATTACCCGAGTTGTAACGAATGCGTATCAGGCGAGCGTCGTTATTGCGGGCGAACCATTTGCGGCCGTACTCCAGGATAAACAACTCACCATTCTGGCTGAACATCATATCCATCGGGTGCAGTAGTTCGGTGGTGGGCAGGAAGCGCTCGAAGTCGGTCACGTAGCCCGTCTCGTCGAGGTCGGCGGCCATGATCTGGTCGCGCATCCAGTCGTAAAAGAAAAACTTCCCGTCGTAGTAGGCGGGCAGCTTGTGCTCAGAGTCGTTATAGTCGTCATGATAAAACACGGGGCCGGCCATGGCGTTACGGCCGCCCGTACCAATTTGCGGAAACTCCGGGCTCTCCGCGTACGGATAGTAGATCATGGCGGGCTGGGCCGGCGGCAGTTCGCGGGCACCGGTGTTGTATTTCGAGTCATTGATCGGTTTTGCGGGGTCGAAAGCGTCCCCCTTCGTTTGGTCGGCAAAATTCCGCGCATGGTAAGGCTTATTGTCGCCGATGAAAAGCGACCAGCCAAAGAAACCGGCCTCGCGGGCTACGTTCACTTCGTCATGACCGCGCGGACCAACGCCGCTGCTGTCCGCCCGAGCGTCCGGGCCGATGTCGCCCCAGTAAACGTTGCCATTACGCTGGTCGACGTGAATGCGAAAAGGGTTACGCATGCCCATGGCGTATATTTCCGGACGGCCCATCTCGGGTCGGTGAAGAGGTTACCTTCGGGAATGGTATAGCTTCCGTCCCGCTCGACCTTGATGCGGACAATGCCGCCGCGCAGGTCGTTCGTGATGGCGGAGGACCGCCGCGCGTCGAAGTTCTGAATGTCGCGGCTGTCGTCGATCGGCGCGAAGCCGTCGGATTCAAACGGATTGGTATTATCACCGACGGAAAGGTGCAGCAGCCCCGTCGGGCCGAACTCGATGCTGCCGCCGGAGTGGCAGCACTTGTTGCGGTCCGTAGGAATTTCGAGGATGCTCTGCTCACTACCCAGCACCAGTTTGTTGTTGCTGAATTTAAAGCGGCTGAGGCGATTGACGCTCTTCTCGCCGTCGGGGCTGTAATAGAGGTACATCCATTCGTTTTCGGTGAAGGCGGGGTCGAGGGCGACACCGAGCAGGCCATCCTCGAATTCCGTCCAGACGTCAAGCCGGCCCACTTCACTAGAGGTTTCGAAGTCAAAATCATAGACGTGGAGTTCTCCCTGACGGGTGATCCAGATCGGTCGGCCGTCCGGGAGCAATTCCATTTCCATCGGTTCGGTGAGGCCGGTTACCAAGGCTTCGATCTCGAAGCGGTTTTCCTCGGGCGGCATCTTCACGCCGGTATAGTCAACCGGTTCCCCCTCCCCCCAGGCCCATTTCATACCACCCCAAACGTGGGCGATGAAGTCGGCGTCGCGGTAGCTCTCGGGCGTGTGGCCCACTCCGGTGTAGAACGAACGGCCGTTCTCTACCTCATGGTACCAGGCCATCGGGTGGAAATCACCGTTGGTGCCGCCTTCGTAGGTGGATTCGTCGACTTTCAACACGGGTTCAATGTCTTCCCGGATGTTTTTATAGTTATACCACTCGTCGAAGCGGCTCCAGGTTTGGCTCAGGTGAGCGCAGGAGGCATGGGTGCCGTCCAGCACGTCCATCGTTGCATCCTGGTGCTTTGGGTGGTCGTCGAACCAGGCACCGCATAATTGATTGTACCACGGCCATTGGTACTCCGCGTCCGCCGCGGCGTGGATGCCGAGCCAATTACCGCCGGCTTTCATAAATCGCTGAAGTTCCACCTGTTGGTCGTCGTTCAGAAAATCACCGGTAGTGTTCAGGAAGACAATGAGATTGTACCTGCTCAGATTTTCCTGGGTAAAAAACGGAAGCGTCTTCCGTCGTGTCCAACTGAAAGCCTTGTTCTTCCGCCAATTGCGCAAACATTTTCTTACCGTCTTCGATGGAAGCGTGCCGGAAGCCAGCGGTCTTTGAAAAGACGAGAACGCTGCGCATCTCCGCACCGCCGCCGCCGCAACCGAAAGCCAAAAAAAGAAGTACGGATACCAAAAATAAAATTACGGCGGGCTGTATCTGCCCTTGTGAGTTGTTCATGCTTAGTTTTTGATCCCTAAAAAATAACACAAAATACAACAGCCGCAGGAAAACTGTTCATAATACCGGATAAAACAAACAAAACTTTATATGGGCAGAGGCTGATGTGACGCCATTACCTATGGCATTACGATAAAGTGACAAATCTATATGATAATTCCCGTGGCGATGTTCCTACCGTCGTGAGCAATCCGCTGAAGTTGGCTCCGCGACGATAGAGGTACAAGGGATTACGGAAAAATAAGTTTACGGTTTACAAACGGTGCTCGCGGCACCGTGCTTCGTTAAGCGATCGAAACCATAGCTACAACTATGCTTCCGACTACTCTCCTCACGCGGCACCACGATCACTCGTTTTCCACCAGCCAACTTATTCGTCCGCGTTGCCCAACTACTCTCCCTCGTTTCCCATAAATTATAAGGCGGGCCGCTCCGGTATGGAACGCCCCGCGTTATAATCCCGACATCATTTTCTCCGACAGCTTGCTAGAGCGCGGCTACGATTCCAGCGATATTGTAATTACCCTGAATCAGGCGAGAAGCCGTCTGCGCCTCGGCCATGGAGCCAAAAGAACCGGCGTATACGCGATTGATCATCTGACCATCCGGCTTTTGAGTCGACTTATAGAAAATATTGGACAGGCCCATCTGCTTCAGTTGATCCACCCGCGCTTTGGCGTAGGTTTCGTTGTTGTACGCACCGAGCTGAACGGCATAACCACTGGTGGGAGCGGCCGGAGTGGCGACAGCGGGAGTAGCCACGCCACGCGCGGTCATCTGGCCGGCGGGTGGCGTGTACCGCCGAGGGGCGGTAGCGGCCGGAGTATTGTAGGTTGCCGGCGCGGGCACCGTACGTGATTCCTGGTAACGCTTTACGGTAGAAGCGGGTGGCGTTGCCTGGCGCGCAACCGGTACCGGCTGCTGGTAAGCGGGTTGCTGACTACCGTAGGTACGCTGCGTAGGTTGGTAGACACGAGGTTGATTCGTAGCGGGAACCGGCACTGACGTAGTGGCCGTTGGGTAACGGCTGTAAGTTTGCGGTTGGCGGTAAACGGAGGCGGGCTGTACTTCGCGGGAAGCAACGGAAGGCGTCCGCGGTGCGCTCAGCACGGCGTAATTACGGTTGTTAGCCGGGGCGTTATAGGTTTGGGGCCGACGAGCGGAAGTTTGACCGTAAGCGGCGGGCCGATTGGCGTTACCGTAAGCGGTGGGCTGATTGGTATTGCCGTAAGCGGTGGGCTGATTGGCATTGCCGTAAGCGGTGGGCTGACTGGTATTGCCATAAGCGGTGGGCGACGGAGTCGTACCCCGGCTCCCCCACTGGGTATTGCCGTTGATCTCTACCGGCCGGGTCACCTGCGCGGGCTGCTGGTAAGCAGGTTGATTACCGTACGCCTGAGGCGTCGGGGCATAGGCGACCTGGGCGGTGGGCGGTGCGGGGTTCCAGTTGCTGAAACCGGTTCTTTCCACGGCGATACGGCCGCGGTAAGTTATATCGAGGTTCGTAGCCGCAGCCTGACTGAGCATCAGCAAGCAGTCAGCGCACTCCTGTCCCCGGTCATTGATTCTTACACTGATCACTTTACCGTTATCCAGGTTTTGTACCCGAACGATGGTGCCGAGCGGCAATACCGGATGGCTGGCGGTCATCTGCTTGTTAGCATAGGTTTCACCGTAAGCGGTACGATCACCCTGACTGTTGGGATTGTAAACGCCGGCCATTCCGGTCTGGCGTTCGTTGTAAGCTTTATTAAAAGCCGCGCGGATAGGGTCGTTAGGATTTACCTCCTGAGCCATCGGCTCGACGGACTTGGTGTTCCATTCAAATTTCTGAGCGTAGCTGAAGTTGAATGCGCAAAGGGCGATTACCGTGAATAGATATTTCATCTGTGGAAGGGGATTATGTAAGTCGAAGTGTCCGGGAGGAAGACCAGACCGTCAGTAATTTAGACGCAAGTTAAAGGGGAGGTGACCGATTTATGTAAAAAATCGTCATATTTTCACTAAAACGGGCTGTATTTTAACAAGAAATAGCGTCTTGGGGTTAGGAAAAGGTTGCTTTTAGCGGTTTTGTAACGTGTTTGGGTGAGGGAATGGTATGTGAGGAGGCTGCAAGTTGCAGGTTGCGGGTTGCAATTTGCCCGCCTTGCAACCTGGAATCTGGAACCTGCAACCCGCTCAATCCCGCCGCCACTTGCGTACTTCCCGCCAGGCGTAAGTCTCGTCCTCCCAGCGTATGAGTTCGGTCTGCTTCGGACCTTTGTAGTTCAGGAACCACGTTTCGATGATGGAGCGGGCAGCGTCCTGCTCCAGGGCCAACTCCAGGAAATTGCCGGCCTGAAAAACGCGCAGGGTGGAGTCGCGCGGTACGGCGATGATCTTTGTGTCGATCTCCCCCCGGTCGCGTAGCAGCAACGCGGCAATGGGCGTGACGGCCAGTCGGGTGCCCGTCGGTACGCTCTCGCTGATCACCAGCACGTCGAGTGGGTCGCCGTCGCCGCCGCGCTCGCGGTCCATCAGTGTATTGGGTACGAAGCCGTAGTTGCCGGGGTACGGCAGAAAATTAATCACCCGCGTGCCGCCGCCCAGCAGCGTATCGTTACTAAAGCCGGTTTCCGTTCTGTATTCGACCTTGTGATTCGTCCCCGCCGGAATCTCAACGATCACGTTCAACGCATCGCCTTCCATGCTCGCCACGGCGTACGGCTCACGGGGGACATCGTAGTTCGCTTTGTCGTTGTTACAGGCGATTAGTAATAAGACAATAACGGGGAACGGAAAATAGAGTATGCGCATGGTGGCATAAAGGTAACTGGTAAGGGGAATGTTTGAGGTAGATTCGACGTCTCTTCCCCCCAACTGTTTAATGAACTGATTGTTTGACTCCTGACTTTATACTTTCTTAACCAGTTTCGATCATGCGCCAGTTCCTCTTCCTCGCCTTCCTCGGGCTCTCCTTCTTCCTTACCGCCCAGCAAGCCGACAGCTGGCGGGCCTACACCGACTTTCTCGAATCGGAGATCGCAGAAGGTCAGATCGCCGGGGCCGTTTCCCTCGTCGTGCGGAACGGCAAGACCCTGCACAAAGGTGCCTGGGGGAAAAGCGACATCGCCACCGGCGCGCCGATGACCGAAGACCGCGTCTTCCATATCATGTCCATGACCAAACCCATCGTTTCGGTGGCCGCCATGCAGCTGTGGGAGCAGGGCAAGTTCCAGCTCGACGACCCCGTCAGCAAGTACCTCGATGGCTTTGACGGCCTGCGCGTAGCCACCGACGTCCGGCAGGGTAAAGACCAGGAAACCGTACCCGCCGTGAGCCCCGTTACCATCCGTCAGGTATTTTCCCACACCGCCGGCTTCTCCCACGGGCTAAGCGGCTCGGCGCTGGACAACGACGTGGCGCGCGCGCTCTACTTCGCGCCGCAGGCGGACATCGCCTCGCGGGTAAAGACCTTGACGGAATTGCCCCTCATCGGTCAGCCCGGCAAGCAGTGGTCCTACTCCGCCAGCCCGGACGTACTCGCCCTGCTCGTCGAAAAGTTGTCCGGCATGACTATGGACGATTACCTCCGCAAAAACGTCTTCAAACCGTTGCGCATGAACGATACCGGGTATAATATGACCGAGGAGCAAGCCGCCCGCATGCCGAAGCTCTACAAAATCGTCGACGGCAAGTTGCAGCAAGACAAAATGCAGATGCCCGCCAACGGCCACAGCGTCTTCGGTGGCTCCCACGGCCTGCTGTCTACGGTAGCGGATTACAGCCGCTTCTGCCAAATGCTACTCAAGGGCGGCAAGCTTAAGGGCAAGCGCATCCTCAAGGCTTCCACCATCGAACTGATGGGTGAAAGCCACATCGGCGACGCGCCCTACGCACCCGGCCAGACCTTCGGCCTCGGCTTCGGCGTGACGACTACTACGCCGGAAGACGATTTGGACAGCAAAGGCAGAATGTTCTGGTCCGGTGCCTACTCCACCTTCTTCTTCGTCGACCCGGCGAACGATCTCTACGCTATTCTGATGACGCAGACATCCCCATATACCGGGAAGTACGGAGAGGCTATGCGGAAGTATGTGTACGAAGGAATGAAGTAGTAAGATCTACCGCCGCACCCATTTCACCGTCGCCGTTCCCCCACCCCGTTCGGTCAGGCGAACGAGGTATACGCCGGGAGCGACGTCGTTAAAGAACTTTCTTTGTACCCGCGTCCCCGCCCCGAAGCGTTCGCTGAAAAGCTGTCGTACTATCCGGCCCTGACTATCGAACACTTCAGCCGTCAGCGTCACCGGATGTTGAACGGAGAAACGCAGCAGCATTTCCCCCGCCGAAGGGTTCGGGGACAGGTCGACGCCGCTCACCGCGGCCAGGCTATTCCGTAGTTCAGGCACCGAGGTCGCCTCCTCGCGGAAGACCGGCCGTAACCGCCGCCGGTCCGTCATGTTGATCGTTAATTCCTCCTCCGCGGAAGTATTATCAAGCTCCCAGCGGACGAAAGAATACCCCTCGCGCGCCACCGCCTTTACGCGAATCGGGACGTCCTGAAAGTAATCCCCCGACCATTGCGCTTCCTCGATCGTCAGGCTGTTGACCTCCACGTAGCCCTCGTCGGTATCGCTGATGCGGATATCGAGCCGGTGGACGGCCGGCAGGCTAAATTCCCGCCGCACGAATCCCTTCATACGTGCCGGCCGCTCGCGAAAGAATTTGCGCATCCGCTCCACGTTGTCTCCCCAGTTTCCCGCACGTCCCCACCGCGCGTTTTGACGGGGTATCTCCGCGCGGATCAGGTCCGCCCGGGCGTTGATCCGCGCCAGGGCGACCTCCGGTAAGAAGCGGGAGTTCATATCGTCCGCCAGCCGGTTGACGAAGAGGTTGCGAAAGTTTTCGTTGGTGATCAGGCGGCGAAACAGCAGCGTAGACCACGGCGGGTTGGGCCAGTTCGGGCCGTTGGGCTCCAGCGCGAAGTTCAACGTGTTGACGTTTGCCGCATTATCGCTCCACGGCCCGCCGCCGAAGTCGGTATCGAACTGAATCCAGCGCCATTTCCCCCCACGCGCTTTCCAGAATTTTATGTTGTTGCCCGGCCAGTCCTTATTGTCGAAGTAAATCTGCGCGCCCTGGTACTGGGCGTAGTTATCCAGGTCGATCAGTCCGGCCAAGTAGTCATAATGGACCGCCTCATCGACGGGATTATCGCGGGCGTAATCAACCATCGCGTTGTACGCCTCCGCCGACCCGTGGATCGGCTGCCCGTTCTGCTCCACCAGGTCGATGCCGTCCGGATCAACGTCGTGCAGGCTAGCCAGAAAATGCTCGTTGATCTTCTCCCGCAGATGGTAAACGCCCCAGTATTCGCCGTTGAGGTAAGTGACCACCGTACGGTGCGCCTGGATGTCGACTTCGGAATTTTCCATCAGGCCGGTCAGCACGACGTCCCGCATACTGCTGTTTTGGTTATCGTTGCCCGAGTTACGGAGCACCAGGGCCTGAAACTTATCGTAGTCGCGCCGTGGGAAGAAGTCGTACTTCATTTTCGTCTCCCCGTAACGACCGCGGGCGAAGAGCGAAAGCGATCGCTGGTCAAAGGCCCGGCTCCACCCGCCGAATATCTTCACCCCGCCGTCGAGGTGAAAGGCGTCGGAGCCGTCCGGCTCGTAGAAAGAGAAATTGATCGGGTGCTCGATGTCTTCCCATATGTTAGAGCCGAAAAACGGAACATCCGTACCGGTATAGTCCGACCCGAGCACGTAGGCACCCGTCAACGGGTGGAAGAAATTATCCGGCTCGGTCACCAGCGTCACGACCGGCAGCTGGTGACCGACGTCGAACAGGTAGTTCGCCGTTTTCACCCGGCCGGGCAAATAGCCCTCCCGAAAGATCGCCGCGCGGACCACCGTGGTCGCGGAAATATCCAGCGGCCCGGTGTAGACCGTCGATTCCGGCGTCGGCTCCGTCGCGTCGAGGGTGTAGCGAATGACGTTTTCACCCGTCGCGCCGCGGAGCGTTACGCGGAGCGGGTCGGAGAACAGTCCGCCCTGGTTGGAGAAGGTCAGCTCGTCGGTCACCACGCCATCGAAACCCGCGTCGGGGTTGCGTTCGCCGGGCGTCGTATTGGAGAAGAAAGCCGGC